>Ga0070738_10001495_pt1 | contig 45890 bp, 46 predicted proteins | sample Coa_R2_2_FD_66446 | JGI IMG/M metagenome (GOLD analysis project Ga0070738, IMG submission 66446) | Surface soil microbial communities from Centralia Pennsylvania, which are recovering from an underground coalmine fire - Coalmine... | ecosystem: Environmental > Terrestrial > Soil > Unclassified ...
CGCGCCGAACACGGATCAGTTGGAATTGATCGCGATGAACCAGTATCGCGTTGCTGCCGCGTACGATCGGCTGGCATCAGAGCAGGGAATCAGCCCGGCCCAGCGCGCCCGTTACCGGAGCTTAGCCGAGACCTGGTACACGCGAAGCATCCCCGCGCTCGAAGAGGCCGCCAATCACCGTGCGCTCCAACGCGATGAAGAGCACGCCCTAGACGACGCGCGAAAAGGCCAAGCCCGTGTCCGCGCTGTGCTGGCGCCCCCGGCCTCTAATCGCCCGTGACTGCTTCCGGCGCGCGCGCGACTTCCTGGTCCTTGTACTGCAGTTGGTAAAGCTTCCAATAAATCCCGCGCAGCGCGAGCAGCTCCTGGTGCGTGCCCATTTCGCGCAGTTTGCCCTTGTGCATAACCAGAATGCGGTCGGCGCGCTGGATGGTAGACAGGCGGTGCGCGATGACGATCGACGTGCGGCCTTCCACTAGCCGCGCCAGCGCATCGCGAATGCGAAACTCGGTCTCTGTATCCACGCTCGACGTAGCTTCGTCCAGAATCAAAAAACGCGGATTATGCGCGAGCGCCCGCGCGAAGCTGATCAGTTGTTTCTGGCCGGTGGAAAAGCCGGCGCCGCGTTCCCGCACCGGCTGCTCGAATTCCTCCGGCAGCGTGCGTATAAATTCCAGCAAATTCACTTGCTCGGCCGATTCGGCCACACGTTCGTCCGGGATCCCGTCGGTGCCCAACCGGATGTTGCTCGCCACTGTCCCGGTGAACAGATGCGGGTCCTGCAGGACGACGCCGAAACTGCCGCGCAGTTCTTCCAGATCGAACTCGCGAATATCGTGCCCGCCGATGCGAATGCTCCCGCGTTGAATTTCGTAAAAGCGCAGTAGCAGACTGGTCAAGGTCGTCTTGCCCGCGCCCGTATGGCCCACCACCGCAATGGTCTCGCCCGGTTCAACGCGGAAGCTGACGTCGTTGAGCACCCAGTCCTGGTCCTTGTACGCAAACCAGACGTGATCGAATTCGATGGCCGCCGGACTGCGCGGGAAGGGAACCGGATCCGCAGGAGATTGGATGCACACCGGCGTGTCCAGCAGCTTAAAGATCCGCTCGGCCGCGGCCATCGCCGATTGCAGGATGTTGTACTTGTCGCTCAGATCCTGAATCGGCCGGAAAAACCGCAGGCCGTATTGGAAGAACGCCACCAATACTCCCAGAGTCAGCCCGCCCGACCGGATCCGAAATCCGCCGTACGCCAGCAAAAGCGCCAGCGCGAGCATCCCAAGAAACTCCACCCACGGATAAAACCAGCCGTAGGCCGTGATCGCGTCCTTGTACGCGTCCATGTGGTCGCGGTTGATCTTATCGAACTCGACGCGGCTGCGATCCTCGCGATTGAACAATTGGAGAACCGCGATACCGTTGATGTGTTCCTGAAGATAGGAATTAATGCGCGCGATCGCCACCCGGATCCGCCGATAGCTTTGCTGCACCGACCGGCGGAACCGCACCGTGACCAGCACCACGAACGGCATTACCGCCAGCAGCAACAGTGTCATGCCGGGGCTCAGGTTGAACATCACCGCGATTACGATGCTGAGCATCAATACGTCGCCCAGGATCATCAGCAGCCCGGAGGAGAACAGGTCGTTCAGCGCGTCCACATCCGTGGTGAGGCGCGTCACCAGCCGGCCAACCGGATTGTGGTCGTAGTAAGCGAGATCCAATCTCTGCAAGTGCGCCATCAGCCCGCGGCGCAGATCGAACATAGCCTTTTGCCCGATCCACTGCATCAGATACTGCTCGCCGAAATCGCACAGCAGCCCGACAATGACCGCCGCCAGATACAGCAGCGAGACCTCGCCCACGCCGGTCCACGGATTGGTTGACAAATAGCTGTCGATTGGGGTGGCGTGCCGGTGCGGGGAAGGAACCAGGTAGCGATCCACGGCATACTCGGTGAGCAGCGGGCCCACTGCCTGGAGAATCGCGTTCAGGGCAAGCAGAACCAGCGCGACCACGAGCTCGGATTTGTAGGGCCGGATGTAGGCCAGCAGACGGCGCATCAGCTTGCCGTCGTACGCTTTTCCTAAGACCTCTTCTTCCACGTACTTTCAGTGTAGCTTCGGCCTCGCGGCGAAGGCAGCCCCTGAAAACCACTCGCATGCTTGGCGACGGCGCTACAGGCGGCGATGCTGCTTCTCACCTGGCACCCGGGACGTGTACTATTGAGGTAGATGTCCGCCGCCGAAGAACTGCAGGAGCACGTTGAGCATGCGCAAGCGCCGTTCGACAAGCGCGTCGCCGCCACCATGGCGATCATCGCGGCCGTTCTCGCCGTCGTGTCGGTGCTCGGGCACATCGCGACCACCGATGAGTTGCTGGCGCAGCAGAAGGCTTCCGACCAGTGGTCCTATTATCAGGCCAAGTCGATCCGCCGCTATCAATCCGAATTCGCTACTGATCTGTTTGCGTCCATGAAGAATGAAGCGATGAGCAAACAGTACGCCAACAACGCCGAGAAATACCGCAGCGACGATGCCGACATCCAAAAGGAAGCTCAGAACCTGGAAAACGAGAGCCACTTGCGCGGCCGTCAGGCCTTGCGCCTCCACTTTGGCGAAGTGTTTCTGGAAATCGCGATTGTATTTGCATCGCTGGCGATTCTCACCAAGCGCGCATTCGTGTGGTATGGCGCGATCGGAGCTGGTGCCGCCGGCGCCGTGATTGCCGCCACCGCGTTGCAGTTCTCCTAAGCCGCCTAGCGACTGCTCCTCTGTCCGCGCGCGGTCCTCACAATTTGCAAGAACCGGCGCGACAACTCCTGAATCTGTTCCTCTTGCCTGCGCTGCAGCGCTTCCTGCGGGATAAGCTCATTTCCTATACCCAGCGCCGCCGCTCCCGCCAGGATAAAATTCGCCGCGCTGTGCTGATTCACACCCCCGGAGGCAATCAACGGAATCTGTGGAAACGGCACCTTCAGCGAACGTATATACGCGTGCCCGCCCACCGGCGCGCAAGGAAAAATCTTGACGAAGTCGGCGCCCGTTTTCCAAGCCGCGATCACCTCCGTCGGTGTCAGCGCGCCGGGAAAAACAACCGTGTCATGTTTTAGCGCGACCTCCATCACCTCCATTACCAGGCCGGGGCTGGTCAGGAATTTCGCGCCGGCGTCCAGGCATCGCTGCGCCGTTTCGGCATCCAAGACCGTGCCCGCACCCACGATCATGTGCGGCATACTTTTTGCGACATGCGAAATCACATCCGTTGCGTGAGGAACGGTCATCGTGATTTCCACGATCGGAATGCCGGCGTGGTGCAGGGTCTCGGCGGCATAACGAGCATAATCCGCGTCACTAACGCGGACACCTGGGATAATCCCGATCTCCTCAATCCGAGCGCGAATCTGTTGTCTGTTCATCTCTGGGATCGCACGACATTGTAACGTGCCGCTTGCGGCGTCGTAACGCGCCGGCGGATGCATTCGCTAAGCGCCCCACGGATGCCGGTGGAAAACGTGCGTAGCGATGTCCGGCCAGTACGCGCGAAAAACGTTGGTCAATGCGTCCCGGCTGATGGCGTAGGCGTACTTCTCGAGGACAACTCGAAGCGGGTCGCTGCCGTATGTTATGTTTAGGTTCGTGGAGTTGTCTGCCGGCACCCAGCCGCCGCTCCTACCCAAACGCAGTCGGCCGAACAAGCGGGAGTAACTCAATGGTAGAGTCACAGCCTTCCAAGCTGTTGGTTGCGGGTTCGATTCCCGTCTCCCGCTCCAGATCACACGCAGCGGCTCTACCTTTGCTGTGAACAACGCCAGTTGCTAGGATGAAAAAAGCGAGCGCGTCAAGCGCATCGCGCGCGACGCTGGCGTAGCTCAGTTGGTAGAGCATCTGATTTGTAATATGATCTAGATCGCTTCACGACATGCTACAGGGCTTTATATTCTACTGCTTACGCGTTTGGCCGCGTTATTGCGTTCCACGGAATTACCTACTGAGTTGGGCACTGTTGGGGCACTTTTTAATCGTCCGGCGCCGAATCATCCGTGCTGTCCGAGAGTGCGGCACCGGGCGGGGAAGGCTGCTTTAATCGGATCAGTACGCGGTCGAGGTCCGTGAGCGAGAGATCGCGCGAAAACGGGACCGTTTGCTCACGGCCGTTATAGCTGAAGATAATTACAGGTTGTCCCGCAAATTCACCGATGCGCGACGTGGCCCCCGGAAGCATCTGTTTTACAAGATCCATAGCGGTTGCGGCGGTGCTTGGTAACAAGAATGGAGTAGGCAACCTGATTCCGCGTGCCTGGCTGCGCACGAGCTCCAGGAGTTCTTCGAGCATGTCGCGCTCACTGCGCCGCTTCGGGGGTGTTTCGTCCTTTGAGATCGCTTCGAGAGTTTCTTTGAGTTTTGGCCACCACACCGCGAAAGCGTCCGTAAGGTCTTCTGTCTTTCGCGGCTTGTCGAGCGCCCGGTTTAGCGTTTCGACTAACCGGCGCGTGCCGTTCTCATCCGCTTGCATGGATTGGAATTGGGATAGTGGGCCCGTGACCTCGGAGGGCTTGATGTCAAGAAGATATGGACACACGAAGGTGCTCGTGAGGGTCTTAGCGAGGGCGCCGGCCTCGAAGTGAATCCACGGCGCATCGAGATTAGCTGACGTTAGGCAGATGATTCCGACGCTCGATGCTTGGAGCTTACAGGCTATGTCGGCGCCCCAGCGGGCACCGGCTTCAACATCGGTACTAGAGAGCCACGGTTCTACAGCATTGATCATCTGCGGAAGATAGCGGTGGAGTGCCGCCGCGACCTTTTCACTACGGACGCCTGACCAGCTTATGAAGACGTTCATCGTCACCTGGATTTTGGAAACAACGCTTTTTAACTTGCCCGGTAAAGTCGCCGCTGAAATTTTACCGCGCGGCTGCTTAACAAGAAAAGGGCCGCTGCCGAGGAGCGCGGCATGCCGGATTCGCGGCACGGCTGTTTTGCTGACACATACCCCGTTCCGCACATCTGCTCATCTTGCTTATTTGCACATTTCCTGATAGAATCACAACGCACACACCTTTATGGCCGCCCGGAAAATTCCGATTACTGAACGCGCGCTGCTTCAGCGCACCAACCGTGTATTGAACAAAAAAGGCGAGCGCCTGTACGCCAAAAAAGGAACGGGCCGCTATTACACGGTGCATGCGGCACGTGGCGTGGTTACCCGGCCAGACGTGAGCATAGAAGAACTTGGACGTGAAATCGGCACTTTGCGTGACTGGGAAGAGCTGGCGGATAAGGCGTAGTCTGTGACATCGGCGAACCATACCAGCGGCGGCACCAATGGAGATGAGACCTTCACGGCCGAAACGCTAGCACGACGCTGGGACACACCGCCTGATCGTGTTCGCAAGCTGACCACGCAGTGTGGTCTGCAAGAGCCGTTTAGCGCGCAGCAAGTTGACCAGATTTGGGAAGCGATGCTATTACAAATAGCCCAGAGTGTTGCTTGGGAGAGTTTCCGGCGCGGCACTGTACCGCCGTCGCTTGGGGTGAACGACGACGCGGTGTCCTCGGAGGATCTTGTACAAGATCTCACTAGCATTGCCCAACTGGCCGCGTTGGAAGCGTGTCGGCATTACAAGGCCGAATGTAAGCCGGACTGTGAGATTTTGCCGCTTGTTACTGCGGCGGCGCGAAACGCATTGAAGCGCGCGGTTAAAAAGGAATGGAAACAGCCCACAAATCGGGCGAAAGAACCACCGGATGATCCCGACACGGACACACCAAACGCAATGTTCGATGATTATCGCGTGCGAAGTGATCCTTACGTAAGGCTGCGGCTGAGTGCTTCGGGGCAAGATTCGCTATCGGTTGCTGACCTTGTGACGTACGGGAAACACCATCTTTCATCCGTGCACGGTGCGGAGGACGCGGGCCTATCAGCAGTTCAAACTGCGCTGGAACATGGTGCACTCACCGCACACGAAGCTTACACGGAAGACGCTACAAAGAAGCGGGACGCTATGAAAAAGAATGTAGAGCGTCTGCGGCAGACTGGCGTAATGGAGCAAGAAACCGAATGGATTGAAAGCGCCTATTCCAGCATGGGCGTGTTCGATGTTTGGCGGAAAACACGCCGTGGAGTGGGGAAACGGCACTTTCGGAAGTCAGCGTACGAAGTAACAAAGCAGCCGGTTATCAAAGACGGGAAGACGAAGTGGCGCTTCTCGGTGGAACTAACCGACGCAGCGGCAAAGGTGCGAACCGCGGCCATTCGCGAACTGGAAGCGTATCTACGCTGGGAGCACCGACAACATAATAGGGCTGACTCCCTTACGTACGCGCACTACAACAGGACTTTACAGAGAGCTATAGAATTCTGGCCCGGCCCTGGCTTCACGGTTTGGGCCAACAACACGCGGATCAAGAGCGGATGCCGGATCTGGGCTAACTTCCCAGCAAGCGCGTTCAATGAGCGCCTAATCTACGCAGCCAAAACGTCCTACTTCTACACGAATTGCTCACAGTGTGGCGGGGCTGGTATGACAATAGCACCAGTGCCGCTGATTTGCCCGAGCTGCGCGGCGTGGGGTCCATGGAAAAGCGTATGGGCGTTTGCGCTTCAGGCCGCGCTGAGCTGCGGTTATGATCGCGACTCGCTTAGCCGGGGTAACGACCCCATCTTTTTTTTACTGGCGGCACCGCTCAGCGTGGCCGAACCCCAAGCTACTACACACACGGAACGCGTTGAGTCTGCTTCTGAGTTTGTAGAGAAAAGAGAAAACAGGAAGAACGAAGGGCAGCCTTCAAAGGCTGAAGGCGAAACGTTCGCACAGTTCAAAACGCGAATAGCGCACGAATCCGCCGAAGCAAAGAAGTGGCACTGCGCACAGGGGTTGTGTTGGAGTTGGGCCGATTGTAAATGGGTGTGGACAGCATATCTGTTATGTGTTTCGCCCCGATACCGAGCCAGGTGGACGGAACGGCTAAGTGATGCTGCTTTTGTCCGCGCGGCTGAAGAGCTGGAAGCGGAGACTTGCGCTCAATATGCGGTCTGGTGCCAGCAAGCCGAGGCGGCCGCGCCTGGCGTGTTCGAAACGTGCGTCCCAACTGGGCGTGCTCTGGATTATTGGAAGATGCCGGAAGGCTCGCTATGGAAGAGCACGCCGAACGAACGTGATCTACAGCGTCTAGAGTGGATCAAAGGCCAACGGCAGGAGTGGGAAAAGGCACATCCGTGGTGCCCTGAAGAGACGCGCCAGCCTGGCGGGCAAGTCAAGCCGCACGTGATGAGCGTAAACGCCATGATGCGCAACCTTCCCCGGCAAGAACAAAAGCCCTGACACACCCTGTCGTTTTTGCCACCTGGTTGGACTTACTAGAGATAGAAGGCCACCGCGAGCCGAAAAAAATATTTTTCCGATTCCTTGTCGTTTTAGACCCCCGGAACGACTTACTCACAGATAGGAGCACCAAAATGCAAGCAACACAACAGCCCCGCGAGGCGCGGATTGCTCCCGAAATCATCCGGCTAGCCGTGGCGTCGCTGATCTCAGAACAGCGCATGGTTCGCCGTGCCGGTGTGATCGGCTGGCCTGTTGAAGTATGGGAGGCAGCTAAGAGGCTCTTGCAAGAACTAGCACCGCCTGGAAACGTGAAAACAGATGACACGGACTAGGATGGCTTTTCGGCCCGACATTTCACCAAAAGGAGCAGTATGCCAACGAAACATGCCGACCCCGGCACGTTCGACACGGAACACCGTTTGTTCCTGCCCACGTGGGAAGTTTTCAATCAGACAAAGTACGATGCGCTGGAAAAGTGGATTGCAGCGAATGCCTCGGCATTTGGTTGGCTGCTGGCGAACCTCGATACGCTCAAGCGCAATAGACGGGGTTATTGTTCGGGTTCCCGCATACGGTCTGCTTTGCGCGATCGGTACCCAGCGATCATTAAAGTCGATGAGTTCGCATTCAATAACAATCTCACAAAATATCTCAAGTACCGCATTGTGTTCCTGAGGCCTGAACTACATCTGTTCGAGTTCCGGCGCCAGGAACGGGCTGAGCCCGCCCCAATATGTCCACGACATCACTGCAAGCTCATCTGCCCGCAGTGCGTAGCTTCCAAACAAACCTGAATTTATTACGTGTTTTCGGGGTGTACCCGTACGCCAGTTTTTCTCCGTTCAGTTTGAGTTCTCGCAGTTTTCCACAGCCTTTCCACAACAAGAACTTGGTAAAGTGTTCCAAACAATTGCCGAAAAGTCTGTTGAAACATTGACTTAGCACCTTGTATCGAAAAGGACCGTGTGGCACAATTCAACTCGAAAGGAGTCTTAATGCGCGATATAGATATCGAGCAAGCGTATAACGACATGGAGCGCAGCGGCTATACGCCAATTCCAGGACCGCACCGCGAGGGCGCACGACGATATGCGGAGCGGTTCCGTGGGGAAGAATCTGCCGGTTTTCACATCGGTTCGCCGGACAAGCGCACGGCCGCTGCCTTGGTTTTTACCATCGAGGCGGCGCGCTGTATGTGCGCAATTTCAAATTTAGACTATGCGCCGATGCTGTTGCGGATGGCAATTGCGGCCTTGGAAAGAGACAATCCCAGCGCGTGTTCGCCTGGGCGGTCCGTCAAGTTATTCCGAAGTTGAAGACAGACAGTCAGGGGCACCTGAAGACCGGCTCGATGTCTCATGTAGCGCCGCGACTTGTGCCAGTGCCGTGTCCACGCCTTAACAGGCGTCCGCGAAAACCTAATCGAAGAACCAAACGAACTGACCCCACACGGCGCACTGCCGGAGCGGGGTTTTCTATTTCTGGAGAACAATACAAACTGAATGAATCCGATCTTAGATGCGGCCCGCGCCTATCTTCGCGCTGGCTATTGTCCCGTTCCAATCCCCCCACGCGAGAAAGGCCCGACACACAAGGGCTGGCCTGCTGAGGCACAACAAATAACCCCGGAAAATGCCGCGCGGTATTTCAAGCCGGATAACAATCTTGGTCTCTTGATGGGTGTCACTGGCTTATTTGACGTTGACTGCGATTGTCCTACGGCGGTGACCGCGGCGCGGCTCTTGCTGCCACCTACAGGTTTCATCTATGGCCACGCATCGGCGCCACGTTCGCACTACATCTACACCGCGGCGGGTGAAGTGCCCGTCAATATGCGGTACGTTGACCCGACAGACGGCGAAACGGTTGTCGAGTTCCGCGGCCTGGCAAGAGATGGTACGTGCGGCCTTCAGACGGTTGTGCCACCTTCCGTGCATAGGGACACCGGGGAAGCAATCCGCTTGGAGACAGACGCAGACGGCGTGCCATCCGTTGTGGATGCCGTGGCTGTCTATGACCTAGTTGTGAAGATAGCGGCGGCCGGGCTGCTGGCGAAACATTGGCCTGACGGGGGAAGACACGCGGGTGAGCTTGCACTGGCCGGCGCGCTTGCTAATGCTGGAATGCCGGAGGAAGACGCTGTTTCATTCGTGCGCGTGGCCTATCAAAGCGTGCCTACGCATGACCGTTACGCGCTAAACCGTGTTGAGACGGCCGTACGCGATACGTACCACAAGCACGAAGCGGAAGCGGAGCATACAGGCTTCAAAACGCTGGCCGAATCAGTAGGGCAGGACGTAGCCACGAAAGCAATGGCCTGGCTAGGGCTGGATGCGCCGCAGTTCACACGCGGCACGCGGAGCAATCAGGCCGGTGCGGGGCTGCTCAGCATAGTAACCGGCAAAATTGAACTGTTCACCGCACAGGATGGGCGCGCATACGCGAGCTACACCCGCGGGGACGGCATCCGCGACACGGCCGGCCTGTGGACTGGCGAGTTTCAACGGCACCTCACGGGGCTGTATTTTGCTTCCGAGGGTCAACCTATCGCGCAGGAGCGCGTTAAGGAAGTCGTAGCCACCTTGGAATATGTGGCCTACCAGAACGCACAGCGTAACGTTTATTTGCGTGTGGGCGCCAGCGAGAGCGGCGAAACCATTTATTACGACATCGGGAACGGCAGCAACATTGTAGAGATCACCGCGGACGGTTGGCGCGTGATCGCGGCGGACACGGTTGACGTGCGGTTTCGTAGGCCGCACGGCATGGCACAAAATGTTCTGCCCGCGAATGCCACGGACGTGCGCGAGCGTTTCCGGGCGTTGGTCAATGTTGAAAACGAAAACGATTTCGTGTTGCTGTTAGCTTGGCTTGCCGGCTGTTTCCGACCGAACGGTCCGTATCCGATTCTAGGCGTATCGTCCATACAAGGCTCGGGAAAAACCACGCTGACGAAAATGCTACGCCTGATTGTGGACCCCAACGTTTCGACCTTGCGGCCGCCACCAAAGGACGAACGTGATTTAGCGGTGTCCGGCAATAACAATTACATGATCGTGATTGATAACGTCTCGTTTCTGCCGGTGTGGTTCGCAGACGGCCTTTGCAGGATTGCGACGGGCACAGGTTTTGCTAGCCGGACGTTGTACGCCAACGAAGACGAAACCGTGCTGCAAGTGTGTCGGCCTGTGGTGCTGAATGGCATTGAAGATTTCGCGACGCGCGGTGATGTTGTGGACCGCTTGGTACCAGTCAGCCTGCGGGCAATCTCGGAGGAAGCGCGGCGTACTGAAGCCGAAATCTGGCGGGAGTTTGAAGCGTTGCGGCCGGGCTTGCTCGCGTGGGTGTTTGATGCGGTGTCGGCCGGACTGCGGAATCTGCCTTCGGTAAAGTTGGCGCGCGCGCCGCGCATGGCCGATTTTGCGCACTTTGCGGTAGCGTGTGAATCGGCGCTAGGGTTCGAGCCGGGCGCGTTCGTGTCGGCCTACTCAGACGCGAAGCGTACCGCAGAAAGCGAGCTGCTGGACAACAGTCTCGTTGCTCAGGCGATTATAAAGATCATTCGCAACGGTGAAGCACCAACACCGTGGGAGGAACGGCCGCAAACGCTATTGGATCGGCTAGGCAATGCCATGAGCGATCAGGAAGTAAGAGCGCACCGCTGGCCGAAGACAGCACGGGGACTGACAGGGGAATTGAAGCGCATCACGCCCGCACTGTTGGCCAGCGAAGAAATCACGGTGACGTTCGGCAACGCTGCGCGCGCGGGGCGTGTCGTCTCGATTGTGTGGTCGGACAGGCAGCCGAACGCGGGCGTACCCGTGTTTTAAGGTGGATTGCATATGTTGCGTATGTTTAGAGGCACTTTTTAATCTTTTCCTGAAGAAGAAGAAGAAGTGGTAAAGGGAAGTTTTGAAAACACCCCTCAAACGTGTGCAACGTATGCAAAACGCTGTCAGCACTGGGCGCGTCAGTGCTCCGAGGGCGCCAAGCCGGCAGCAACTATACACCTAACGCAGGTGTACGTCGCCACTCCTTGTAAGTCATTGGGGATAGTGGACTTAAATCCGTTTTGCCGCCGCTTACCACGACCAAACGGGGGCTGCGCGCGCGTCTGACCATCATCAAAATTATCGTAAGACTGTAACCATTATCGTAAAACAAGAATACAGCAGGATTTCCCACCTACAGCACTGTAACACACATCCAACACTTGGCCATTAGGACAGTCATCCCACCGAGAGTGCCTACTCAAATGTTTGACGACAAATTCATCGCTACTCTCGCCACAATGCTAGCACCAAAAGTGGCGGCGCTAATGCCTGCGCCCGCTTCCAGTGTGGTGCCGCGCTACCTGAACCTAGACCAGGCGGCGGTGTACTTGTCTACTACGCCAGCGGCCGTTACGTCTGGTCTGATCACACAGAACGCGATTGCGCGCGGCTCTCATCATCGATCTCGTTCGCTAGGGCTAGAATCCGGCGTGCTACTTCCCGTGCGTGTACCGGATCAAGTCCGACCGCAGGAGTAGGCGTACCAGTGTCGGCAGTCAATATCACGTCCTCCTCAGGAGTTCTCATTACCCAATGGCAAAAACAATAGCAATTTCGCAAGTCGGCGGTGTCATAGCCGGCAGCGGCGCACCCGCCGCACCCGGCAACGTCACCGCTATAAGTGTCACAGGCTTCGTAGACCCAAGCACCAATGCCGGACAACTGACCGTAAGCGTCACGGCACCCACTGATCCCGGCGACACAATCGTAGGCGTCCATCTGTACCTAGAGGCGCCAGACGTATCGGCTACGCAACCGTTCGTAATCGGCACCAGCACAATAGGCGACGGCTCGACGATGAATGGCCCGTTCAGTCCGCTGGACGTAGGCAAGTGGCCTTTGAGTCAAGCGCAGCCCTGGACAGTTCCATTCACGCTGCCGCCTGGCCTGGACGCCAGCATTGCTATCGCATCACGGCTGTACGCGAATCCGTATTCGGTCTCCTACGAACCCAAGCTGGTGCAGGCTAATCAGGCAGGCGCCACGCCGAACCAGACGTTCACGCTCGTACCTACCAACAGTGGCGCGTCCGCGGACGGCACGAACGTAACCACCTTGACAGGCGGTGACGGCGGACCCATCGGCATCGTGGCCACGGCGCTTAGCCCAGTGAACGTCTCAGGCAAGCTGGAAACGCCTGTGCTCGTGGACATCACAGACACGCCGGCAAACACGCGCGGCTGGGCAGCACGCTTGGTGCTGACCGTGGGCAATGCTAACCCCACCGACCCGGCCAACCAGCAGATCGTCAGCGACATTATCACGCAGGCAGGGCCGGTGTACGCGCCCAAAGGCGACGGCATCACAACGCCCCATTCGTTCGTGCTCGCCACGCCCACGGCCATTACGAACGCGACAGTGTGGCTTCAGGCTGGACTGCCGGACCCTGGCTCAGGCCGCGTCCACAAAAGTTCAGGCGGCTATCGCTGGAACAACATCGTTCCTGGCATTACGCCGTCGTTTCCCATTACCTACGGCAGCACAGTGGGCACGGTGGACGCTTCGGCAGTGCTCGCCGCGACGATAGCGGCCAGCATGGCTGTGGTGAACGGCCTGTTCGGTGTGGCTACAGCCGGCATTACGAATCCATTGCTAGGGTCCGGCGCGGTAGCGACGATCAATGTACAGAACCTGGCGATCACCAATCCGTTGCTGGCGAGCCTGTGCGTACAAGCGGCTAACCTTGCTGCCAGCTCCGTCACAGCCACGGCCATTGCTGCCGCAGCGGTAGGCACTGCCGCGATACAGACGGCAGCGATCACGAACGCCTTGATAGCCAACCTGGCTGTGTCGGGTGCGCAGATTCAGAGTGCGACGATTACGGGCGCGAACATTGCCAGCGCAACGATCACAAACGCCCTAATCAGTGACTTGTCAGTATCCAAATTGACGGCGGGTTCCGCCAGCTTTAGCGGTACAGCGACGTTCGCCAACGGTTCAAACTCCGTTCAGATTTCAAGTAGCGCGGTTACGCTCAGCAACGGCACGCAAGAGGTACAAGTCACCGCAAGCGGTTTGAATCTTTATTCAGGAGCTGGTTCAGTAGGCGTCAGCATCAATAGTAGCGGTCAAGCCACTTTCACAAATGGAACAACGTCCACGGTAATCAATGGAAACAATATCAGTGCCGGGGAGCTAGACGTTGCCACGCTGAAGTTGCTCGTTAACAGTCCGTCCCTGCCCGCGGGGAACGTGTCTAGCACTGCAACGGCAGGCGCGGCAACACTGCCATCGAATCCGCAAGGTTTCTTCTGGATCACACTCGGGTCCACAACCTACCGCGTTCCCTACTACAACGCCTGACGCAGCTTTTTCAGAAACAACTTAAGGAGATTTCACGCATGAAATCTGTAAGAACACTCGCTTTAATTTTCGTAGCAGTCCTCGGCTGCTACGCACAAGACATCTCTACCACGGCAAGCCCTAAACTGTTCGTGGAAGCAACCAACGCGGCGGCCTGTGCTGCGTTAGCGCAAATGGTGCCGTTCGCGGCTAACAACTGCCACTATTCGATTCTGATGGTAGGCTACGCCGTACCGGCCGGGTCCGCTATTCGCTTTGAGATTAGCTACACGGTATCTAGCACGGGACAGCCCGTCAAGACCACCAAAACCGTGGATGTGGACGCGACAGGAACGGCCGCCTACAACCTTCAACCCGCCGAAGATTTCAGCAACGTGCAAATAACAGCGACGTTGCTACTCCCGGCCGGCGCCACCAGTCAGAGCATTTAATTCCCACGAAAGAGAGCATTCAGCCCCATGAAAAACACACCCGTTGAATTTCCTAAGCCGGAAGTTACCGAAGCACCAAAGGAACCCGGCTATACCCTAACCTCCGGCGAGCGCGCGGTGCTCGCGCAGTACAACCAGGGCGTAGCTAACGCCAAGGTTCGCATCCATGACTTGAACGTGGAGTTACAAAAGGCCCAAGAAGCCATGAGAGAAGCGCAGCACGGCTTTACCGGCATCGTTACGCTGCTGGCACAAACCCACGGCATGCAAAACGCGACTCTGACGCCTGACTGGTCCAGAATCGTTCCACTAACTCAGTAACCAATCCGCGGAAAGAAAGGAACAACCAAAATGCGAATGGAATTTGCCGCCACGCGCGGGCCTTGCGGTGTGGAACTTCAACGTATGCGCAAACCGCGGGGGACGCTCGCCCAGGCGGTTCGAAAACATCTTGATTACTGGAAAAGTAAGCCGGAACTCAGCGCCGCGGACAAGCGGTCTCTGGATCTGGCCATTGCCGAGCTTGTATCGTTGGCGCGGACAGCCGCGCGGAAGAAAGGAAACCAATGACTAAAGCTACTGCTTTGGAGATAGTTGAAGAACTTACGACCGCGATTCGCCGCGGCGGTTACGAAATGTGCTCGAAACACAGATTCGGCCACCTGCTGGACTATTTGGAATACTTTTTCGGTGACGCCACGTACCATAAGCAGGACATCCCAAAAATGCTGGAAGTCCGCGCAGTCGCCTACGACTGGCGAAAGCAGCGCATAGATGCAACAGGCGGCGCCGCTGGAATCGGTGAAATTCTCCGGCGTGTTGAAGCCCTGATTCCCGCGTTGCCTGACGAGCTGCCGCCACCAACGAACGTCAAAACTTACGCGATTAACCCTCGCGAGCATTTCAACATAAGCAGATGATTCAGGCGGCTATACAGAAACGCGTATGGCCGCGGCCGGCATGGACTCGCTTCATTGTGCCGGCGCAGCGCCGTGTTGTCACACACACGCCTTTGGTTGTTCGCGCAATGCTGGAAAACATTTCCGCTGAGCAGGCCAACGCAGAGACGTTTCAATACACGCCCGGCGACCCTATGTCTTTGTCCCGGACTGCGCGCAGCTAAAGCGCAGCTGCAACTGTCAACCCCCTTCTTTAGGAGAATCTATGAAAATCGAATATGCCGCGTCCGGTATTTCTATACCCGAGCGCAGCATCCACAAACAGCGCAACCAGGCTAAGCGGAATCGCAAGCATGAAGGCCTGCGTGTTGCCGTGCAAAACCACCTGGCCCTGATTGAAAAACAGGGTTACATGACTGACGCCGACCGCCGTTCGCTGGAAGACGCTACGACTGAATTGCTCGCTCAGGCAAAGACCACAAACCGCCACTAAACCAACAATCCAGAGACGCAACTCTTTTGCTGCGTCTCTAAACTCGAAACCATTCCAACCAAGCCACGAACCAGTGGCGGAAAAGAACATCGAAATGTTATCAGCTTCAGTCCGTAAAATTTTAGAAGACCGCCAAGCCGTGCTTGCGCGTTGCATTCTGGCCTATAACAACAGTCCTGATCGATACCGCGAGACGACGCGCGCTCACATGGACGGCTATTTGCAAGAACTCGCGTCGTTGGAGCAGGAACTTAAAGGCGGTTCAGAAACCAGACAAGCCAACCCGAGCGTGTTCGCCTTTGATAAAGCGATGACAGCGGCCGAAACAGTGGCGTACCGTACGGCGTTTAGTGACTGGGTGCGAAACGGACCGTCCGAACGTAACCAGAGAGACCTTCATGAATACCGCGCCAATTTAAGCGGTGAAGGCACCCCAACGGGTGGCGCCTATCCAGGCTCAACGGTCGGCTTCTTTGTGCCGATGAGTTTTTGGGCCGAGGTAGTCAGTGCATCCAAATCGGTCGGCCCATTCTGGGATGACGATTTCTGTACCGTACATATGACTCCGACAGGCGCTCCGTTGCCGATTCCATCGGACAACGATGTGTCGCAAGTGGCGGCAATCCTCAACGAAGCAGGACAGTTTAGCAATCAGACCCTCACGATTAATCAGAACATCTGCGGGACGTATAAATTCAGTACTGGCCTGTTGGTCTCAAATGAAACGGTGCAGGACTCTGCGATTGATCTTGATTCGTACCTCGCTAAGCGGTTCGGCCGGCGTGCGCAATTGGGCTTACTGCCTTACCTCACCACAGGCACGGGCAGCGGACAGCCCACTGGCGTGTTGACTGGCCTTACCGCCAGTTTGACGGCGGCGGGTGCCGGAGCCAATGACGGCCTGTCCGCGGCTAATACGGTCGGCTCGGATGACATTGCAAATTTGGAGTACGCGCTAGACCCGGCGTATCGTGTTAATGCCAAGTGGATGATGCACGGCAACACGCTCAACGCGTTGAGACGTGTCAAAGACAAACAAGGGCGGCCTGTGTTCGGCAGTCTCAACCGGCCTGACCCTGTGCTGTTGTCATATCCGGTGACGATCAATAATGCGATGGATCAATTACAAACATCCGCTGGTTCACCCGCTGTCGCGCGGGTGCCCGTTGCGTTCGGTGACTTTTCGCGGTTCCATGTACGCGTCGTTCACCCAATTCTGCTACGACTGACGCAGCGGTACGCCGACTATCAGCAGACCATGTACGCCTTACACTACCGCACGGACTCTGTGCTTATAAATCCAGCAACCAGCGTCCCGCCTGTGGTGACTCTGCAGACCGTCTACTAAAAAAACAAACAATCTTGAGCTAGGACCTTTACGTTTCTGCCTAGCTCGCGGGACCGCTACGGTTACCGTGTGGCGGTCCTGTTTTACAAGACCCGTATGGCTTGCGTCCGAAAAATCCATGAAGAACATTCAAACAGGCACTGTGACCGGCGTCCACGGGACGCACATTTTCATTGGTAACGAACACCACCCAACAATCTACGCGCACCGTGACGAGCTAAGCTTTTCTGATCCGCACATCGGCTTGACGGTTCAGTTTGAACTGCGCATTAGGCCGCAGATGCAGACTCCGGTAGCGGGGAATGTACGGCGGGTGTGCTAGTCGCTATTTCTTTTTCCAGCGGACCTTGGCTGCCTTGCGGGCAATCTTGCTGCGCTGTTCAGGCGTGAGGGCGGCTGTACGGGCAGGTCCTCCAACCAGGCCAGCTTTGCGTGCTTTCTCCGCTCTTTCCTCCGGTGTCAAGGTTTCCGCGGCAGCCTTTCCACCCAGGCGCCCGAGTGCTACGGCATGAATATTTTTAGCTGCCATCTGAGATGGGTAAGTCCTTTGGAACTATAAAGTACCAAAGATTCGGTCTTATTGCTACCTTTCGAAAGATAGAATTTTTATGCTTGACTCAGCACGTAGAGTAGCACTACTATCTATCCCATGAAGAAACTCGCCACACTACAAATTCAACTAGCGCGGTTCACGCCCGATGGTCAACCGCGCTACGACGTAACACGAACAGCCTGCGGGCGCACCACTGGCTGGAACAGCTTAACTCAGCACCAGGTTGAAGAGCTTCAACGGTGCTTCCTAGAGGACATGCGTCAAGCAGGCGGCCTGTACAACACCATGAAGCGGGGGGTAGCGGCGTGAAGCTCAAGAGCGTAATTGCTACTGATGCGAAAGCAGCACCGAAGCGACAGCCGATAGGCAGCCTCGTCATTGTCGCGATAGGCCGCGGACGCTTCGCGGTGACTGAATGCCGTGGGGGCGTGCCGCGCGAGACACTGAATTGCAGCGCATTTGAGGTAAGCCCGGCCGTGTCTGGGTTCGTACGGACTTACGTAAACTCGGCAGCGGAGGTGCAAGCATGACACCCGAACAGGCACACGCGCACGTCACGGTCCAGGCGCTACTAGAAGAACACGCGGCGCTCCGCGCCAAAATCTGTGATTTCCTCTCGGACGCCCGCGTAGCCCCGCTGGCGATGCTGGCGGAGCTGCCCGGCGTTACCGATCCGGCAGAAAGAGAAAGCATACTGCTTTACATCGCTGACTGGCACAAGACGCGCGCTATCGCACGCATGACAGCCCGTGTGCATAAGTCGCTCCGTGAATGGCTTGCGGGGCCAGCTAGTGTTTCCGCAGAATCTTGAAGCTCGACGCCCCGTCACTCCTTCGCCGGGGCCGTCTGAAGGGCCACTCCCTGACTTGTGTCCAGGGTGTGGCCCACTTTTTTGGATTCCAGTGATTCGTGCGGAGTGGTATGATTCAAGCACCCGGAGTTCTGAAGCGCAAATGCTCCGGTAGGCCCCTGGCGTCGTCCTATGGGCCGGGCGCGAAGGCTGCTATCCCTTCGCCGCTCCCTCACGATGCCTGACGACGCACCCTATTCACTTTGGATTGCCGGAACCAGGCGTTTTGCTGTGGTGCGCGGCAAGACTGTTTGTCCCGTCCTCGGTTACGTTTTTCGAAACGGTGACGGCGCATGGGCGATAGAACACAAGGGCAGGATACTGAAAACCGTTTATCGTTCGGCCTCAGAGGCTGCACTCGCGGTTCTTGCTCTTGAGCCGATCAAAGATCGCTAGGACCGCGGCGCACTTCTACCCCCGCGCCACAAGCCAAAACGGCGGTACGTATTAAGTTCTTTTTTGGATTCCACAAATGCCACAAATCAAACCTGAATTTCTACGCCACAATGATGCTGCGCTCTACCTTGGCATCAGCCCGGCCCTGCTTGCAAAGCAGGTTCGGTTAGGTACCGGACCACCGCGACGTCGCATCGGACGCGTGGTGCTTTACGCGATCGACGATTTACGAAATTGGATGGACGCGCTGCGAGAGTCAGCGGCATAATACAGCCATGGTCTTCAAACGCGAGCGTTCACCCTTCTATTACTACCGCTTCATGCGGAACGGTGTGCCTGTCTACGTCAACACGAAACAGAAGAACAAAGAGACGGCCCAGGACATGGAGAACGCGCACAGGACACGGCTAGCTAAAGGCGAAGCCGGGCTGCACACCGGGGCGCCTACCTTAAAGCAATTTGAAAAGCGGTTCATTGACTTTGTGGAGACGCGCAACGCGGCAAAGCCCCGCACGATTCAGTTCTATAAAACGACATACGCGAACCTTCTTGCATTTCCGGCATTGGCGGGGCAGCGACTTGAGCGCATCGACGAATCTTTGATTGAGAAGTACATTCAACATCGGAGCGGGCTACTGTTAGGCCGCGTCGATGAGGACGGTAAACTCTCGATAGCGACGGTTAACCGCGATGTGGCGACGTTGCGGCGCGCGCTGCGAATGGCGCAAGAGTGGAAGCTAATCGCGCGAGTTCCGAAAGTGCGGCTACTGTCGGGCGAACCCACACGCGATTACGTCTTGGAGCGGAGCGGGGAAGCCGCGTACCTGGAAGCCTGCCCACAGCCACTTAAGGACGCAGCGTTGCTGATCCTAGACACAGGCCTGCGCTTGGGCGAAGCACTAGCTTTGACGTGGAGCGATGTCAGCCTTGAGCCGACACCAGGCAAGAAGTTTGGATATGCGCAGATTCGGCAAGGGAAGACAAAGAACGCGCGCCGCGCAGTGAGTCTTACCCCGCGCGTCGTTACGATGCTTACACAGCGGAAGGCTGACGCTGTGAGTCATCTTGTGTTCCCTGGCGAGTCGTTAGAAGCACCATTCCTGCCCAGCTCGCTAGCCCATCAGCACAGCCGCGTGCGTGATAAGCTCAAACTGTCGGCCGGTTTCGTAGTCCATTCGCTACGGCACACGGCACTGACGCGACTAGGGGAAGCGGGCGCGGACGCGTTCACGATAATGAGAATTGCAGGTCATAGCAGCATAACAATCAGTCAGCGGTACGTGCATCCGTCCAACGATGCGATGGAACTAGCTTTCGAACGTTTAGAGTTGGGCATGGTTGGGGCACAGGCCAAAAGCCATCAAGACGCGATTGCCGCCAACGCATAGCAGTAAAAAGAGATGCTGGCGTAGCTCAGTTGGTAGAGCATCTGATTTGTAATCAGAGGGTCGGGGGTTCGACTCCCTCCGCCAGCTCCACAAACCCAAATCGGGAGCCGCCCGTTTTAACTCGGCCAGATTGCGGGCGACAATTCGGACCGCTCTGTGACCAGCGTGCCGGCCAATGAGTTCGCAGGACGCTTGGATGCCCCTCCCGCTGTTAGTTGCGCAGCGACCCGGTGGCGCCCTTTTCCCACTCTTGCAGCATTCGTTCTCCTATCTCAGCAAATTCGGAATGCTGCTTGATATATGAGTGGACTTCTTTTTCAGTCTCTAGAGTTGCTTCGGCGATGCGTTCGAAAATCTGTCTGACCTTGTCGGGCGTGCTGCCGATACGCGTTTCGCCGAATCTCCGCAGTTCCTTTACGTTCGGCCATTTGGTACTGCCGTTAAGCGTCAGGGCCAGGCTGTCCTTGGCTAGGTACACCGACGTGGTCACGAGGTCGTAGACGGGCGCAAGGCGCGCTTCGCCCTGCACATCGTCATAAACGATTCCAAAGTTTTTCAGATGTGCGTCACCGTTGCGAAGCGCACAATTAAGCGCAATGAGGATGAACAGCTTCTCCATATCCTCGTTGACGTGAGCCGAGTTCGCGAACTGCCCGAAGCGCTTCACGATCGAGGTTTCGTAACTGCCGCGATATTTTTCGTCAGTCCTGCGCGCGTTAAGCACGCAGAAATCCTCAAATCCGCGATAGGTACCGTCCATGCGCAGATCGAAGCGGTCGATGACCAACGCCATGCCATCTTCGGCCAGGCGATGCGGTGGCACGTTAAGTCCGCATCTGCGCGCGACTGTGAGGCAGAAATGTTCGTTGGCGGCCAGCTGCGGATATTCATTTGGGTCCCACAGCTTCACGATGTGGGTAGCGCCCTTGTAGCTCTGCGATAGCCGATTGCCCGTATGCTCCATCTCGGCGAAGGCTTTTTCGTCGCGCACCAGAATTTTCGGCTGCACGCCGCTGATGCCGGAGAACGACGCGAATTTCTCAAGGAGGTAGCGGAACAGATCGCCACTGCGCCTGCGTTCAAGAATCTCATCGACGGATTGGAAGGGCACATTCTCGTGCAGTTGCTCCGTTTCCCCCGTATAGCGAATGCGGCCCACCTGGGAGCGGCCGACGATGGAGAGCAGGTCGAACTCATCAAAGGTGCCGGTGGCTTTCGCGAAGGCAAGACGGAGCCGCTCACGCAAAACACCCTCGGGCAGATTCATCTCAAAAATCGGTAGCAGGCCGAAGGGCACACTCCACGATTCAAGCCGCACTGGCATCGTGACGGAGACCGCCCGCGCGGCGGGCATGCTGGGGAGGTAAGCAAACGTGCTCCCGCGATCGCCGCGCCGGTCGAGCAGTCCCGCCTCAGCGGCGTCGGTCCAGACTTTGATCATCACGATCCTCTTCGAGGAGTTCATCAAGAGTGGGCCGGTGAGAGCTCGCGACCCCAAGTTTCAGTTCAAGGCCGAGCACGGCCAGGACTTTGGTGAGTTTTGTGAAGCCCAGTTCCCCGGCGCGTCCGTTTTCAAGCGCATCGAGCGTAGCCCGGCTGATGCCGGCCTTCTCTGCCAGCGCGCTTTGGCTAAGTTTGAGGTTCTTGCGGCGCGCGGCCACCTGATCGCCAATGGCCCAGAGGTCTAGCATATTGCCTAGTATAATGGGCATAAGTTTATATAGCAACCGGCGTGCCTAATATAATAAGCACTCTGGATAGTTCATCGCAGTCAGAAGAAAGCTGTTGAATGCTGGGGCTGGCAATCGGAACGTGCGCGAGCTGAGAAGCAAGTTGACCGGCTGCATTGCTGTATCGCTGTCACTTGGACAGTAAGAAACGCTGGGATAAGCCGAATTCCCTGCGGAGATTGTCTATTCCATTCGCTGCATCATTCGCGGCGAATAGTTTGCACTGCGCGGTGAATCCGGGCTATAATCCCCGCATAGAATGCGGAGGTTAGGACCTTATATCCACGACTTGTCCGCTTGGCCTGATTTCTACTGGAATCGGGAACGGTTGGCAGAACTCTTAGCTGCGGTGCGGCACAAGCAGGGGCGGTTGATCGGCCACATGGAAGCGTTGGGGTTCAGGTTCCGACAGGAAGCGGTCCTCGAAACGCTGACGGCCGACGTGCTTAAAAGCAGCGAGATCGAAGGCGAGACGTTGGACGCGGGACAGGTCCGATCCTCTATCGCCCGTCGGCTAGGAATCGACATAGGTGCGCTAAGACGCAGCGACCGTAACGTCGAAGGCATTGTTGAGATGATGCTCGACGCCACACGCCACTACGACCAACCACTCACCACCGAACGCCTCTACGCGTGGCACGCCTCGCTATTTCCTACCGGTCGCAGCGGCATGACGAAGATAAGAGTCGGGGACTGGCGCGATGACCGGGGCGGTCCGATGCGAGTGGTTTCCGGCCCGATTGGCAGGGAACGCGTCCATTTTCAGGCGCCGTCAGCCAAACGCCTCAACCGCGAGATGCGGACGTTTCTGAGGTGGTTCAACAAACCCGCTGATATGGACGATGTGCTGAAAGCCTGCCTCGCCCATCTATGGTTCGTGACCATCCACCCGTTTGATGACGGCAATGGCCGCATCGCGCGCGCGATCGCCGACATGGTTCTGGCACGTTCGGAGAACAGTTCGCAGCGCTTTTACAGCATGTCCTCGCAGATCCGGGAAGAGCGGACAGCGTACTACGACATCCTCGAGCGGACTCAGAGAGGTACAACGGACATCACCCCCTGGATGGAGTGGTTCCTCGGCTGTCTCGGTCGTGCAATCGACGGTGCACAAAGCGCGCTTGCCGGTGTGTTGGCGAAGGCACGTTTCTGGGAGCGTTTTCAAGATGTTCAACTCAACGACCGCCAGCGGCTGGTCATCAATCGGCTGCTCGATGGCTTCGAGGGTAAGCTCTCGACGTCGAAGTACGCAAAGCTTGCCAAGTGTTCACAGGACACTGCGCTACGTGACATCCTCTCACTCGCCCAACATGGCATTCTTGTCCGCGGCCCCGAAGGTGGGCGCAGCACCAGCTATGCGTTATCCAAGATTTCTCGGTAAAACAATGGCGGCATTCTGCAGCCGCGACTCTCAGCTCGGGCCGTGCCACAGCGATGCTGATGGCATACGCTACGCGCTGTTGGAAGACCCACCCTCGATGCCGGCGACGCCAGATCGATGCTTGTCTCGTGTTCGGCGTTTGTGAACTACCTGAAGGCGAAGCCGGGCAAGGTGGCAGGTAACCGAGCATCGGCTTACCTCCGTCCGGCCACATCCGAAAGGGCCACATCCGATAGGGCTTGTGTCGCCCATCAGAGTCGGATAGACTTACCCACACTGGAGGAGGACGCACCATGTCATGGCTGGCTTGGATCGTGCTTGGATTGGTGGCCGGTTTCATCGGCAGCAAGATCGTCAATAGACGCGGCGAGGGGCTCATCCTCGATATCCTACTAGGCATCGTGGGAGCCATCGTAGGCGGATGGTTGTTCACCAGGTTCGGTGCAAGCGGGGTGACCGGATTGAACCTATATAGCCTACTCGTGGCCGTTTGCGGATCCGTGGTGATCCTCGTGGTCTATCACGCCATACGTCGCGCGTAGCGGACGCGACGAACAACACCTAATTCCCGCGCCGGGAGCTATCCGTGCCGATATGGATCGTTCTGCCGACGAAATAACCTACGACAACCGCGAAGATAAACCACAGAATCGTCGGTAATGTTGCGATCACAACCACTCATCGTCCGATCAAACAGCGATCTTTACGATGGTGTGGATTGCCCGGACCCGACAAAACTTGCTCCGAGCAGCCGCCGCGACGCTCGCATCGCCGCCCTACCAAGTAACCGGCCACACCCGCAGACAGTGCGCGCATCGATAATGATGACGGACTGGCCTCAACACCTTGCGATGAAATCTCCGGCACCACCATCTTGCTGCTAGCTCCACCATGTTTCACCTCCTTGGTTCGCCATCTAAATGCAAGCCGCCGTCCAAAACGTCTTTTCAATAACTAGCACTCGTTTTCCCCCGCCCCGTGGGACAGAATGACGCAATTCCGCGCCTAGACTGTCCCCTTCCGCGCCGGCAAACCAACGCTCCAGAAACGCGCAACCTTACAACGTCCCGGCCTGATAGGATTACCCCATGGCCGAGTTCTGGCGCCTCAGTCTTTTTAACCGCCGCATCGCCGACCGCGTGTGGACACAAACGCTTCTACCCTGCGCCGCAATCGCGTCACTCGCTTGCCTGCCGGCGTTTTCACAACCCACCATCTATGAAGGCGCCCGCCTGATCCTCGGTGACTCCGCCACGCCCATCGAAGACGGCGCATTCATCGTCCAGAACGGCCACATCACCGCCATCGGAAAACGAGAGTCCATCCCCGCCCCCCGCGGCACCGTCCGCGCCGATTTGACCGGCAAAACCGTGATGCCTGCCATGAACAACGTTCATGTGCACATCGGATACGAAGGCTACGTGAGCTGGGGCGTCGAGAACCATTCCGCCGAAAACGTGCTCGACCATCTGGAGCGCGAAGCCTTCTACGGCGTCGGGACCACCATGACCATGGGCGACCAGCCCGACGATTTCGCCATCCAATTCCAGCAGGATCAGCAGGCCGGTAAGTTCGCCCCTGCCGCGCGATTTTTCTTCGCTGCCGGCCTCGCGCCCCCCGGCGGTGGCCCCGATGCGCTCCTCATCCAAGCCACGACACCGCTGCATGCCGTCCATGAGGTCTCCACTCCGGACGAGGCCGTGGCCGCCGTGCGCGCGCTGGCCGATCAGCACATCTCTCAGGTCAAGTTCTGGGTCGACAACCGCGACAATTCCCGAGGCGCCATGAAGAAGATGCCGCCCGAGGTCTACGCGGCCCTCATTGAAGAAGCGCACCGGCATGGAATGACCGTCCACGCGCACGCCACCGACCTCGAGGACCAGAAGGGCGTCGTCAAAGCCGGCGTCGATGTCCTGGTCCACACCATCGCCAACCAAAGGCTCGACGAAGAGTTTCTCGCTCTGCTCAGACAGAAAAAACCGTATTGGGCGCCCGTGATGGGTCTCGGCGACACAGCCGAAATTTGCGAACCCAACAACATCTTCATCGAACAGGTGCTTCCGGAAAGCGCTATCGCCGAGGTCCGCGCCGGGCGCACTTGGCTGCCTTCGCGCCCCTGTTCGGCGCCATCCAGCGCGCAGTTCACGCAGCGCGAGGAATTCCTTAAATATAATTTCCCGCGCTACATCGCCTCCGGCGCGCGTATCGTGCTCAGCACCGATGCCGGCCTCTCGCAAAAGCACTCCTTCGGCTTCGCGGACCACCACGAGATCGCAATGTACGCAGCGCTGGGACTCAGCCCGGCGGACATCATCGTGGCAGTCACCTCTCGCCCCGCCGAACTGCTACGCCTCCAGGATACCGGCACGCTAGCCAAAGGGAAACGCGCCGACTTCATCGTGCTGAACGCCAATCCTCTCGACGACATCCGCAATCTGCGCGAGATCGACAACGTATACCTGTACGGCGTGAAACTCGATCGCGAAGCCCTCCGCGCCAGGTTCAAAAAAGCGCTGATTGACCGCGACGCTTATCAGTCCAAAACCAAAAAGGACTATGTTCCGCACCCGCCCTCCAAGCGCAAACCCACCGTGTAGCCCACGCACTCCTGCGCGCTCGTTCACACGCGCGTGAACGCGAGCATCGCCAAGCATTCCACCCACATCCGCTAACATAAGATCGTGAAACCCGCCTGGATCCTTCCATTTCTCTTGCTCGCCTCGGTCCTCTACGGCCAATCCAGCGCCGAGACGCCGCTCCTCGCTCTCCCCTACAGTCCCAGTCTGGACGTCTCCTCGATGGATCTCTCGATCGATCCGTGCAACGACTTCTATAAGTACACCTGCGGCGGCTGGATCAAGAAAAATCCGATCCCACCCGACCAGGCTCGCTGGGACGTCTACGCCAAGCTGACTGAAGAAAACGAGCGCTTCCTCTGGGGCATCCTCGAAGAGTCTTCCAAACCCTCCGCGGCACGCAGCAAAATTCAGACCGAAATCGGCGACTACTACTACGCCTGCATGGACGAATCCGCTATCGAAAAGGCCGGCGCAGCGCCCCTGAAACCGGACCTCGATCGCATCGCGGCGCTGCAGTCCATCCGCGATCTGCCCGCCTTGCTCGGCCGCCTCCACCTCGGCATTGCGGGCGACCACATGCTGTTCGGCTTCGGCTCTAACCAGGATTACGCCGATTCCTCCCAGGTCATCGCCTTCGCCAGCGCCGGCGGCCTCGGCCTTCCAGATCGCGACTACTACACCAAGACCGATCCTAAGTCCATCGAGACGCGCCAGAAATATGTCGAACACGTCCAAAGAATGTTCGAACTCCTGGGCGAGCAGCCGCCCGCCGCCAAAAACGACGCCGCAACCGTCATGTCGATTGAAACCGCGCTCGCGCAGGCCTCGCTCACTCGCGTCGATAAACGCGATCCCTACAAGCTCTTCCACAAAATGACGCGGGCCCAACTGCAGGCTCTCACGCCCTCGTTCCAGTGGAGCGTGTATTACAAAACTTCCACCGTCCCGGACACCCCTACCGTGAACGTCACCGAACCGGCCTTTTATAAAGAGGTCGAGACGCTGCTCAAGTCCCGCAGCCTGGCCGATTGGAAAACCTACCTGCGCTGGCACATGCTCCTGGCCAAGGCCCGCACGTTGTCATCCCCCTTCGTCCAGGCCGACTTCGATTTTTACAGCAAGTACCTGCGCGGCCTGCAGGAGATCCCGCCGCGCTGGAAGCGCTGCGTGCGACGCGTCGATGGCGATCTGGGCGAAGCGCTGGGCCAGGTGTTCGTCGAAAAGACCTTCGGTCCCGATACAAAGCAGCGCGCGCTTTTCATGACCAAGGAAGTGGAAAAGGAAATGGAAAGCGAGATCCGCCAGCTCCCCTGGATGGGCGAAGCCACCAAGCAACGGGCGCTCGAAAAACTCCACGCTGTCGTGAACAAGATCGGTTATCCCGACAAATGGCGCGACTACAGCTCCATCGCGATCGTGCGTGACGATTACTTCGGCAATGTCGATCGCGCCACCGAGTTTGAATCGCACCGCGAACTCAATAAAATCGGCAAGCCGGTCGACCGTACGGAATGGCAGATGACTCCGCCCACCGTCAACGCCTATTACGATCCGCAGATGAACGACATCAATTTCCCGGCCGGCGTTCTCCAGCCCCCGCTATTCGATCCCAAGCTCGACGACGCGCCCAACTACGGAGATACCGGTGCCACCATCGGCCACGAATTAACCCATGGTTTCGACGACGAAGGCCGCCAGTTCGATGCCAAGGGCAATCTGAAAGATTGGTGGACCAAGCAGGACGCTGCCGAATTCGAGAAGCGCGTCCAGTGCGTCTCCGATCAGTATTCTGAATACACCATCGTGGACGACATCAAGATCAACGGAAAGCTAACCATGGGCGAGGACGTCGCCGATCTCGGTGGAACGTTCCTGGCTTATCTCGCCTGGAAAGACGCCGTCAAAGGCCAGAACCTGCAACCGCGCGATGGCTTCACGCCCGATCAGCGCTTCTTCATCGGAATGGCTCAATGGGCGTGCGGCGATGAACGTCCTGAAAGCAAACGCGTCGGCGCCATCACCAACCCGCATTCGCCCGACGAGTACCGCATCAACGGGGTCGTTTCCAACATGCCCGAATTCGCCCAGGCTTTCTCTTGCAAGCTCGGCCAGCCCATGGTGCGAACTCATCCGTGTAAGGTGTGGTAACTCGGTAAGGCGGGTAAGTCGGGAAGGGCTGATCCGAAAACGCTCCGAGCCCGGCACGTGGATTGCTCCGCGCGCCGTGCTCGAACCGCCTGCTTAGGTATGTGTCGTCATGGGATGGTGAGTGCGATGTATGCTGGTCGCGCTCGAAATAGCGCAAACGAATACAACCACGCCCACACACAAGCTGTTGATGAACCGGCCTTCGTTACCCGTGTACCCATAGATCCACGGAGAAAAGAAGCCCCAAATGCCTAAGATGCAATTGATCCAACTTAGTGCCACGGTGCTCGCCGGATAACCCAAACGGAATGCTGCTAGGATCACGATAATTGCACCGACGATCCAGCTGTTCCATGCGTTAGGATTGCCCGCCGCTCCGTATACCCAGGGCGACACGAAAAACCACAGGCCCGCCAACAAACAGATGGTGCTGGCCACCTGCATGGCGCCTGTGTGCCTGCTTTCCATTGTTGGAGTCACTGTGTTCTTACCTCCATTTATTGGACCGGCGGAAGCAGGTGCAGGATGCGCAGTAACCGTTTCTTGGCTCACGTTCTTCGCTCCCGCTCGACGCGCTATTGGCGCGGAACTTGATTCCCTTGCACCGCCGCCACCCGCCATTGCCCGTCTTGCTTGACCCACACCCAAATCAGCTTCAATCGCATCACACGTTCCGGCCCTTCACCGCTCCGATACCGAAGATCCGATACCTGGTTTAAGAGCACAGTGTTCGTATATGCCCGGAACTTCTCCTCCAGGTTCTGGAACGCGACGTACTTAAGGCGGCCGGAGCTCACCAGCTCGATGTACTGGCTCTTATTGGTGTCGCCGCCACCCGGCGGAGTCCGAATGAAATCGCCCGTCAGCAGCTTCTCAAGCGCGCTGCTGTCGGCTGCGATCAGAGCCCGCTCCAGTTCGCGCGCCGACTTTCGCACCGCCTCGACATTCGCATCTTGAGCGTTCACCGCAACCGCGAGCAGCGCCATCAACCCGAGAAACTTGATCATTGTCGGAGCCTACCACAGTGTGCTCAGCGCTTTGTTTGCCTCCCGCCTCGGCAGGGTCGCGCGAGAACAAGCGGTGCGCATGCTCGCTCTACCGCCAGATTCGCCGTCCAGTCGATTATCATAGCGGAGAGGTCCGATCCGCCAGCGCTAACCCTCCGTTCATGCAACAACTGAAGCCGCTCGTTTTGCTATCGCTGTTGTCTCTGTCGTTGGCGGCTCCTCTCCGAGGTGCACCATCCCTGGCCTTGACGCTCCAACCCGACGTGTCGGGCCTGCTCAACCCCCTGTTCGCCGCGGACGCTCATGACAATCTCATCGTTGCCGGGATGGTGTCGGATTGTTCTCGTCCAGTGTTCAATCCCATCAGCTCTTGCGGCGGTTATTGGATTGCTAAGTTCGATTCCACCGGCAGCACACTACTGTTCGCGACCTACCTGGGAGCGCCCTATACGGCGGGACAGGATCGCGGAGCCGTACTCCGCGATATCGCTGTCGATCCTGCCGGCAACATCGTCCTGCTGAGTACGGTGACACAGCCTTCGCTTCCGGCCGTGAATGCGATCCAACCGGCGCTGAAGGGCACATCCAATCTGCACCTTTGTAAGCTATCGCCAGATGGTTCTACGATCTTATACGCAACTTACCTCGGCGGCAGCGGGAGCGATTTCGCGATATCGCTGGCGCTCGACCGCGCCGGTGCGCCTTACGTCAACGTGATCACAATCTCCGATGACTTTCCGAGCGCCGGCCCCTCGCAACAAGCCCCAAGCCGGTTCAACATCGTCAAGCTCTCTGCCGATGGCCAGCGGCTGGACTACGTTGTGCCGTTCCATCCGCAGTATCAGGGCGGGACCCTGAGCGTGGACGCCTCTGGCTCGGCTGCGATCAGCACCTTGAATGAGATCTTCAAAATCTCGCCCGATGGAAGCGTTGTCCGAATCATTCCTTTGCCGGAATGGGTTTTCGGGCTGGGCGCGCTTTCCTTTCTGACACCGGACGGTGGCTACTGGGCGGCAGGCACCGTTGCCGACGCCGAACTTCCTGTCACGCCCGACGCTGCGCAACCTTCGAATATGCTCCTGCCGTATCTTCGCATCGAGCAGGGCAGCGCGTATCCCGCGGCGCAGCCGATGACCGGCTTCGGCATTAATGCCTTCGCCGTCGATCCCGTTGAGCGTTTTCGCATCTATGCCGCCACGGCCACAGGACTGTTCAAGTCCGAAGACAACGGCTGGACATGGACGCAGATTTATCCCTCAGGCGTTCAGTCCGTTCTTGTGGATCCGTTCGACCAAAACACTCTTTACATCGCGACGGTGCGATATTCGAGCGGCTACCTGTTTCGCTCCAGCGACCGGGGGCAGACCTGGTCGCCCTTATCTCCTTTCCTTGAGACCGCGTTCGGCGGGTTGCCCATCGTGCTGGCCGCCGATCCACATACTCCCGGCAAACTATACATCGCCGGCGGGCCCTTGTTTGAAACCAGCGACGGCGGGCAAACCTGGATACCGGTGAGCGGAGGTTGGGCGCCTCCATTACCGCCCCAGATGCCGGACGGCAGCGGACAGCTTAGCAACAAAGCCGTAAGCGTCGTCGTCGATGGCACCGCCGGCCGCGTTTATGTTCTGGCGCTTACTTCGTGCATCGGGTTCTGTCCACTGGTCTACACGCTCTCGCGAAGCGGCGACGGTGGGGCGACGTTCACCTTTCTCAATCAGGCCTTCGTTCCCCAGATCGATCCTTCCACCGGCGATGTGTTCGAGCTCAATGTCCCCGCCGGACAGATCACCGTCTTCCGCAGCGGGAATTTCGACGCGCCTGAAATCCTGAATAGCCCGGGGCGTGTTCTGTCGATGGCCTTCGATCCCGAAAATCCCGGGACAATTTATGTCTCGGTCGATACCGGCGGGATTTTCCAAAGCACTGATGGCGGCCAGACTTTCCAAGTCCTGGCAACGCTCCCGAAACCGTCCTCAGTGCTGGCCGTCGGAGACGGCCAGGTAATTCACGCTGGTCAGCCAGCGGGCTCGGTCGATGGATTCGCCTTCAGATTCGATGCGATGGGCAACGTCGTTTATGGCACCTATTTTGGCGGTGGGACGACTCGCATCAAAGCGGCCGCTCTCGCTCCAAACGGACACATCTTCTTGGCCGGAAGCACAGGCCCCGGGCTGCCATTGGCGAATCCAATCCAGTCTGCTTTCGGGGGTGGAAACACCGACGCATTTCTGGCCGAGTTGGACGCCGCCGGCTCGCTGATCAGTTCCACGTATCTGGGAGGCCCGGCGGATGAAGAGATCGATTCCATCCGCATACTGACCGACGGCTCGATTCTCGCTGTCGGCAGCACCGTAACACCTATTCCGGACACTTACCCCACGCCGGTCTCCGCACTCTGGCGGATTGCACCCTAGAGCGCGCGCGTTTCGAGAGCGCACCCGCCGGCCGGTCTATTTCTTCACGTACTTGGTCAGAGTCTGGCGCCCCACTTCGGCCGCGTATACGTTGCCTTGGGTGTCCACTCCGACGCCCTCAGCCCCCAGGATCGTGGTCGTGTCCGGGTTCTGCTCGTTGGACGGAATGAATGCCTTGATCGATCCATCCTTGGCGCTGCCGATCCAGATTCCGCGTTTGAACCCGGGGTTGCGCGCAGTATTCGATTCCGAGTCGACCACGTACATGGTGTCGTCTTTGGCGATGAAGATTCCGCTGGGACGGCCGAACTGCTTCCATTCGTCCAGGAAATTTCCGTCCTGGTCGAATATCTGGATCCGATTATTGCCGCGGTCGCCGACGAACACGCGTCCCTGGGAATCGATCGCGATGGTGTGCGGAATATTGAACTCTCCATGAGCCGAGCCTTTCTTACCCCAGCTCTTGATGAACTTTCCATCCTTGGAGAATTTCACAATGCGCGCGTTGGTGTTCCCGCCATGCCCATCGGCGACGAAGATATCCCCGTTCGCGGCGATCGCAACGTCAGACGGCGAATTGAACGTGTTCGGGCCATCGCCGGAGACGCCCGCCTCGCCCAGTGTGAGCAGGACTCTTCCATCCGGACTGAACTTAAAAACCTCTTCTCCTTTTCCGTCCTTGCTACGCCCGTCGGTCACCCAGATATTACCGTCAGCATCGATAAATAATCCGTGAGGCTGAACGAACATGTTTTGGCCGAAGCTGGCCAGGAGCTTTCCGTATGAATCGAATTTGAGTAATGGCGGCTCGCCCCGATGGAATACCCAAACGTTGCCGGCGGAATCTCCGTCCACCGAAATAACCTGGCCCCAATGCATGCCGGCGGGCAGCTGCGCCCAGTTGTCCACCTCGCGGTACGGATTCGGCGGAAGATTGGCAGCGCTCGCGCCCACGATCGCGGCACAGAAGAAAACCGGAAGCACCATCTTCAAATTGAATTGCTGCAACATTGCATGTCCTTACGTTCCATGAATCAAGCTCTCAGCAGGCTAACATATCCGGCCAAGTCGCGATTGAGAGGACGCCAAAGCGGCTGGGCTCCGATCGCACTCGTCTGTCGCGTCGCCGGCATCGCTGGGTCGACCATAGTGCGTCATTTAACGCACACCCATCAGGCGCCTCGCGCAGCTTACGGAGTGTTCTACATATTTATCGCAATCCGCCCCTGGCACCCGGCTTGCAGCATCGGTAATTGCGTTGGAAGTGAAAGGAGCCACAGCTACTGTGACCGTAGTCCGCGAGCCGAAGAAGTCTGCGGCTCGCACGCCTAAAGTGCAAGGCGAGTAGGAGCGTTTGGCGAGGGAACTCTTGTTACCCGCATCCAATCCGGCAACCGCGATTGTCGCGACGTCGAAACCGCACGAGTCGCGGCGCTGGCTGAAGCCGCGCGTCCCCAAGGAGCAGTTGCATCGGCTCGCACCACCGCGCCCAAAACCTCAGCGCCTTGGTTTCATCGATTATTGGGACCGAGCCCGCCGCCTCACCTTTGCGTGGTGGCTCTGGCTGGCGGCCGCCCTGGTCCTATACGCGCTCGGCCCTTGGTACATCGCGTTGGTCGCTGGCGCGCTCTCCTTCGTCTTCTACAACACCTCCGCCGACCTGCACCCCGCCGTCTACGTTCTCCAGCCCAGCTTCGATGCGGATTCGGCCGATTTTCGCAATACGCTGGCCGGAATGACGGGCATGCCTCTTGTCGAAGGCAACCAGATCACCCTCTACAATAATGGCGACGAGTTCTACCCCGCCATGCTTCAAGACATCGAAGCCGCGGAGTCCTCCATTACCCTGGAGCAGTTCATCTTCTTGGACGGCCTGGTTGGCCGGCGCTTTGCCGAAGCTTTTGCGGAGAAGGCGCGTGAAGGAGTCGCGGTCAAGGTTCTCGTTGACGCGATCGGCTCGTCGACTTTGGGCGAACCGATTTTGCGAATCCTGGAAGCCGGTGGCTGCCAGCTAGCGTGGTTTCGTCCCATTCATTGGTACACGCTCAACCGCGCCAACCTGCGCACACACCGCAAGTCGCTCATCGTCGACGGGCGCATTGGCTATACCGGGGGCGCCGGATTAGCCGATCATTGGCTCGGCACCGCGCTCGACGCGAGCGAATGGCGCGATATGGAGATCCGCGTCGCCGGCCCCGCTGTTGCCGTGCAGCAGAGCGGGTTCGCGCAAAACTGGCTTCTCTTCACGGGCGAAGTTCTCAGCGGCCCCGAGTTTTTCCCCGCACCCGAGCACGCTGGCAACCTGGAAGTCCAGACCATCCTTAGCTCGCCCAGTTCGGGCGCCAACGCCGTTGCCACGATGCACAACATCGCCATCCAATGCGCCCGGCGCTATCTGCACATTGCCAACCCATACTTCATCCCCGGCGCCCGCCTCATCGACATGCTCGCCCGCGCTTGCCAGCGCGGCGTCTCGGTCAAATTGATGGTTGCCGGGCGGCACAACGATACCTGGTGGGCCCGCCAGAATAGCGTACGCCTTTACGGAAGGCTACTGGAAGCAGGCGTCGAGATTTACGAATTCCAGCCCACCATGCTGCACCAAAAGACCATGGTGGTGGACGGCGTCTGGGCCACTGTAGGCACGGCCAATTTCGACAACCGCTCGTTTGCCCTAAGCGAGGAAACCACTGTCTGCTTTCACGATCCTGCTTTAGTCGCCCAGCTCGAGGCCACCTTCCAAGCCGACCTGAAGTCCTGCGAAAAGATCGATCTGGACGCCTGGCGGAAACGAGGCGTGTGGCAGCGCGTCAAGGAAATAGGCGCCGCGTCAATCGAGGACCAGGTCTAGCCGGCTTGCGATGCGAACCTTGCGAATTGCCACTTACAACATTCATAAAGGCCGCGGCATGGACGGACGCACCCGTGTGGAGCGCATCGCGCGCGTGCTCGAGAAGATTGATGCCGATATCGTCGCCTTGCAAGAAGTGGTCAGCCGCGATGGCCGCTTCATCGAAGACCATCAGGCCGGCTACCTGGCAGGCCGCCTGAAGCGTTGTTACGCGCTGGGCGAGACCCGGAAACACCGCGGCGGCATCTACGGCAATGTCACTCTGAGCCGCTGGGATTTCGAGCACGTGCAAGCCGTCGACCTGTCAGTCTCCGGCCGCGAGCGCCGCGGCGCGCTCCGCACCGACATTCGCGTCCACGGCCATCTGCTCCATGTCTTCAATCTGCATTTAGGCACCGCGCACCACGAGCGCAGGAAGCAAGCGGTTCGCCTGATGGATGCCGACCTGCTCCGAGCCGTGGATATCGCCGGGCCGCGCGTCGTCCTCGGCGATTTTAACGACTGGACTCACGGACTGGTCACCCGAACGCTGCACAGCGAACTCCATTTTGATGATCTGGCCGAGAGCCTTCCACGCAAGCGAAACTATCCGTCCATCCTCCCGCTCGTCCACCTCGACCATATTTACTACGATCACCATTTCAAGCTAATGCGGGGCGGATTCGAACGCGACCGCCTCACGCTGGTCGCCTCCGATCATCTGCCCCTCATTGCCGAACTGAAGCTGACCGATTGATCCCGTGCTCGCACGGGTCGATTGACATGCCCTGGCTGACGTCAGCCATCATGACGTGGTGAGCCGTGTTGTTCATCCTGAAGCGCGCTGGCTGCGTCCCGAGCCGCGAACCTGGCCTCGCGCTGTGCTCGACCGCATGGTCGACTGGGCGCTCCCCGGCGCGCGAATCTTGGAGGTTCATCGACTCGAGGACGGTATACGCAACAGCAATCTCAAGCTGTATCTACACGGGGCGGCCGAGCCCTTCGTGCTTCGGATCTACGAACATCACGCCTCGCTGTGTCAGAAGGAACTCGATCTTAGCTCTTTGCTCGCCAAATCCGTTCCTCAGCCTGAAATCGTCGCAGCTGCCCCGTCCGGTTATGAGGAGCTTCCGCCGTTCCTGTTGAAACGCTTCGTCGAGGGTATCACATTTCGCGAACTGCGCCGCTGCGGCGACCGCGATGCGATCAGCCAGGCGGCGTATGCGGCCGGCACGATCCTGGCGGCAATACACCAGGTCAGGTTTCCGCGGCCCGGTTGGCTCGCTCCTGGCCTCGAGATCGGCTCGCCGCTCGCTGAAGGGCCCGACCCGGTTCCCCATTTCATTGATTCGTGCTTATCAGCCGAAGCACTTCGACGCAGGGTGCCGCATGACTTGCGTTCCCGTATTCATCGGATGGTCTGGGATTCGGCCGGGCCGCTCCGCATTGCCGCTCAAGAAAGCTACCTGGTTCACGGCGACTTCAACAAGCGAAACCTCATCGTTCGCGGCCAGGAGGGCGGATGGCGAGTTGCAGCGGTGCTGGACTGGGAATATGCCGTTTCCGGATCGCGGTTCGCCGATGTTGCCAACTTTCTGAGGAGCGAGTCAGAGTCGCGCCCGCTAGCCGAACCGTACTTCTCAACCGGCTATGTCCAAGCGGGAGGCACTCTGCCGGAAAACTGGCTGTTTCTTTGCAGGCTGGTCGACTTGACCGCCATCTGCGGTGCACTCACGGTGGAACAATTGCCGCCAGACGCGGCAAGCGAATTAGTCGAATTCATCACTGCCACTGCTGCGCGCTGAGTTCCACGGCGAAGCCGCCCAAATCCGAGCGTACGACCTTGCCGATCGCCGCCAATTGCAATGGAACTTTGCACGGAAGCTGAGGGCCTGCCTGCTAAACTGAAAGTCTCTCATGGAGTTGGAAAAGACATACGAACCGCAGCGCTTCGAGCCGCATTGGGCCGAACGCTGGGTGGAATCCGGCATTTTTCACGCCGACGCGAAAGCTCCAGGGCCGCGTTTTTCGCTGGTTGTCCCGCCGCCCAACGTCACCGGCTCGATGCATATCGGCCATATGCTGGAGCATTCGTTGATCGACGCGGCCATCCGCTGGCGACGCATGTCTGGTTACAACACGCTGTTCCTGCCCGGGGTCGATCATGCGGGTATTGCCACGCAAATGCTTGTGGAACGCAGCTTGACCGCTGAGGGCACGACGCGCCAGCAGCTGGGGCGTGCGGAGTTCGTTCGCCGCGTTTGGGAGTGGAAAGAGCGCTACGGCAGCCGCATCACCCAGCAGATGAAGCGTATCGGCGATAGTTGCGACTGGAGCCGCGAGCGTTTCACCTTGAGTCCCGAGCTTTCCCGCGCTGTGCTGGAGGCGTTCGTGCGCCTGTACGAGCGCGGCCTCATCTACCGCGGCACCTACATGGTCAACTGGTGCCCCGGCTGTCAGACCGCATTGTCCGATCTCGAAGTTAAGCACGAGGACACGCAAGGCTCGCTCTGGCACATCCGGTATCCGCTGAAAGACGGCTCGCGGGCCCTAGTGGTTGCCACCACGCGTCCTGAAACCATGCTCGGCGATACAGCCGTCGCGGTCAATCCGGCCGATCCCCGGTATGCCGATCTTGCAGGGACCACCGCGGTCCTGCCGCTCATGAACCGCGAGATTCCCATCATCTTCGATGAAGTGGCCGATCCGCAGTTCGGCACCGGCGTGGTGAAGGTGACGCCGGCGCATGACCCGAACGACCTCGAGGCAGGGAAGCGCCACAACCTGCCGCACATCAAAGTGATTAACGAGTTGGGCAAAATGACCGCCGAAGCGGGGCCATACGCTGGCTTGGATCGTTTCGCTGCCCGTAAACGCGTGGTAGCCGACCTGGAAAGCCAGGGCCTTCTCGAGAAAATAGAGCCGTACACGCTGGCTATCAGCAAATGCGATCGCTGCGGCACCGTGGTCGAGCCGCTCGTCTCCACACAGTGGTTCGTAAAAACAAAGCCGCTCGCAGCCAAAGTTTTGGATGCCGTAAACGGTGGCCGCATCGTCTTCGTCCCCGATAACTGGAACAAGACCTTCTTCAATTGGATGGAGAATATCCGTGACTGGTGCATCTCGCGCCAGCTCTGGTGGGGACATCGCATCCCGGCCTGGCATTGCGCGGCTTGCAGCAAGATCACCGTGACGCGCCAAGCTCCGGCTCAGTGTGCGCATTGTGGATCGAGCAACATCGAGCAGGATCCGGACGTGCTCGATACCTGGTTCAGTTCGAGCCTGTGGCCCTTCTCCACTTTGGGTTGGCCGGACGACACAGAGGACTTGCGCACTTACTACCCCACCTCTCTGCTGATCACCGGCTACGACATCCTGTTCTTCTGGGCCGCGCGAATGATGATGATGGGCCTGGAACTGACCGGGGAGGTGCCGTTCCGGGAAGTACATCTGCACACCTTGGTGCGCGATCCGCAGCGCAAGAAGATGTCCAAGACCAAGGGCAACGTGGTCGATCCGCTCGATATCAACGACCGCTTCGGCACAGATGCCGTGCGGCTGGGACTCATGATGTCGGCTGCGCCGGGCACGGACATTACTTATTCCGAAGACCGGATGATGTCCTCACGCCAGTTCGGCAACAAGATCTGGAACGCTGCCAGGCTGATCTTAATGAACCTGGAAGCATCCGGCGTCGCACCCACTTTGCCGGAACCAGGCACACGCGAGACGTTGGAGGACCGGTGGATATTCAGCCGGCTCAGCCGCACGGCTGCGTCCGTGAATCGCGCGCTCGCGCAGCATCGCTATCACGAAGTCGCCGAAGAGCTATGGCAGTTCTTCTGGCATGATTTCTGCGACTGGTATCTGGAAATCAAGAAGCTCCGCCTCGCGCCTAATTCCGGGCTAACGAACGACTGGCGCAACCTGCTCAGCGTGTTCGGCACCTATCTCCGCCTGCAGCACCCAATCATGCCGTTCATTACCGAGGAGCTATGGCACCGCTTCGGCCAGACGCGTTCCATCGCCCTTGCGCAATACCCGAAAGCTGATGCGACCGACGAAGCGGCCGAGCGCGAGATGGGTCTAATGCAGGATATGATCGTGGCGGCGAGGCAGATGCGCGCCGATCATGGTCTGGACAAGAAGCTCTTGCTCGAAGGCGTGCTGTATTGCCGCAACGGGTCCAAGACTGTCGAACTTCCGGTGATTGAAAAGCTTGCCACGGTGAAGCTGGATGTGCGCACGGGCTCGGCGCCGGAGTTAAACGGCGCCGTGCGCTCGACGCCCGAGTTCGATCTGGTGCTGCGCCTGCCCGAAGTCGATCTGTCGGTGCAGCGCGCCCGCCTGGGCAAGGAAATCGAGCAACTCGAAAAAGCTATCGCGGACAAAGACCGGCAACTGGCTAGCGACAAATTCCTGAGCAGCGCCCCGGCGCAAATCATCGAATCGCTACGGGCTAAGCGGGCTGAACAGGCGGCTCAACTCGAAAAGAGCCGCGCCACGCTAACCACTCTGAAATGACCGCAGCCGAGATTGTGGCGAACGCACTGGCGGAAGACGTCGGCACGGGCGACGTGACCACCGAATTGTGCGTTCCCGCCGATCGGCGAGCGATTGCCCGGTTCATTGCGCGGGAGCACGCCGTGCTTGCAGGTGTCCAGCTGCTTCCCTTGCTATATGACGACGTCGAGATCAGCGCCGCGAACGGATCGCTTCTGAAGCCCGGCGATGAGATCGCAATCGTACGAGGAAGCGCGCGGCAGCTTTTGACGCGCGAGCGCGTCTCGCTCAATTTCTTACAGCACCTGAGCGGCATCGCGACTCTGGCGCGTAAATTCGTGGATGCAGTTGCGGGAACGAAGTGCCGAGTCCTGGACACGCGCAAAACGACGCCCGGACTCAGGCAACTCGAGAAGGACGCCGCGCGGGCGGGCGGCGCAACCAACCACCGCATGGGCCTTTACGACGCGGTCCTGATCAAGAACAACCACATCACCGCGGCAGGCGGCGTTCGCGCCGCGTTGGAGGCGGCCCGCGCGGCTCATCTGCCGGTCGAAATCGAAGTCCGCACGCGGGCCGAACTGGATGAAGCGCTGGCTTGCGGCGCCAAGTCGCTGTTGCTCGACAATTTGACGCCAGCCATGGCAAGCGAGTGGATCGCCCACATCGCAGGCCGCGCCACGGTGGAACTCTCGGGCGGCATCACGCTCGAAAACGCCCGCGCGTACGCCGAGGGCGGCGCGGACTTCATCTCCTCCGGCGCGATTACGCACTCGGCGCAGGCGGTCGATATTCATTGCCGATTGGAGCTTGCTTAAGCCGTGCCGTTCGATCTGGCGTGGGTTCAGGCGCGATTGCCGGCCCGACGAATCGATTGGCATTCCACGATCGGCTCCACGATGACTGAAGCCAGCCGCCTGGCAGCTGAAGGCTGCCCCTCGGGCACAGTGGTCGGCGCGGATGCACAGAGTGCCGGGCAGGGCCGCTACGGCCGAAGCTGGTTATCGGAAGCCGATGCCGGGCTATACGTCTCGGTCGTTCTGCGCTACAACTTTGCGCCTGGTGAGGCGCCGGTTGTGACGCTGGCGCTCGGATTAGCCACGGTGGAGGCGATTCTCAAGACCACCGATATCGCCTGCGACCTCCGCTGGCCGAACGACGTGTTGATCGGGCCCAAGAAATGCGCGGGCATCCTCACTCACATGGAAGGCTCGGCAATCGTTGCCGGAATCGGCATCAACGTCAATCAGCCTAGCTTCCCGCCGGATTTGAGCGAGATTGCGACGTCGCTGCGCATAGTGTCAGGCCGCGCGCAATCGCGCGAGCGCCTGCTGGTAGACTTGCTCGTAAATATGGACCGCTACTGTGCGCTGCTCGAAAAGGAAGGCCCGGATCCGATTCTCAAGCTCTTTTCGCGCGCCTCCAGCTACGTGTCCGGCCGGCGCGTTACAGTAGACCTCGGTTCCGGCGCTGTGTGCGGCACGACTGCAGGACTGAATGAGTCGGGGTTTCTGATGCTTCGAAGCGACGACGGAAGCGAACATGTAATCATCGCCGGAGGCGTGCGGCCATGCTCTTAGCTCTGGATGCAGGCAACAGCAATATCACCATAGGCGCGTTTGAAGCCGGCGCGTTGATCCGGCGCTGGCGCCTCCGCACCATTCATGAACAAACCGCGGATGAGTGGGGTGTGTTGATGCGCAACCTGTTCGCGCTCTCCTCGCTCGACCTGACGAAAGTGGATGGCATTATCATAGCCAGCGTGGTGCCGATGCTGGATGCGCCGCTGGCCGCGATGGCCGAGCGCTACTTCCACACCACGCCGCTGTTCGTGACGCCGGATACGGATATGGGCATTCAGGTTCTGTACGACAACCCGCGCGAAGTGGGCGCCGACCGCGTGGTGAACGGCACCGCGGCCTTCTATCGCTACGGCGGGCCCGCGGTGGTTGTGGATCTCGGCACCACGATCAACTTCGATGTGGTGTCCGCGAAAGGCGATTACTTGGGCGGAATGATCTGTCCCGGAATCGGAATGTCGATCAGCGGACTATTCGGACGGACGGCAAAGCTGCCGATGGTCGACTTTCGCGAACCAGCGCGGCTAATCGGTAAGAACACCGTGGATAGCATTCGCTCCGGGCTGTTCTATGGATTCGTCGGCTTGATCGACGGAATCCTGCAGCGCGTAATCGGAGAAATGGGAGCCGAAACCAAGACCATCGCCACTGGCGGGCAGGCCCGGCTGGTCGCGGCAGCCTCGCGCTGTATCAAAGAGATCAATGAAGACCTGACGCTGGAAGGCCTGGAAATCATATGGCGGCGGAACCAGAAGAAGTAAACTGGCCTTCCAACTACTTCAACTACTTCACCGAAGTCGAGGAACACTTCCAAAAGGCGCGCGGGACGGGACTGTTTCTGATGTCGCCGCTGGATTGGGCGCTGCTGGAGGCATGGAAGAACGCGGGCGTGCCGCTAAAAGCCGTGCTGCGCGGTATCGATCTGGCGTTTGAGAACTGGCGCGCGAAGCGCAATCGCGCGCAGATGGTGAACTCGGTGGCGTATTGCACGCAAGCGGTGATGTCCGAGGCGCAAGCGATGGCCGGCGTCGCTCAGCCGCGTACCCGGAAAGAAGCGCCGGCGCCATTCAGCATCGAGGAGCTCGAGAGATACCTGCGGGCGAACGCGGGCGAGATCCGAAAGCAAGAGATATACCGCGAGATCGCGGCTGCGGTGGAGCGCCTGGCGGACGATGTTGAGAAGCTCTTCGGAGACTTGGAGGATTTAGAGCGGCGGCTGACGGCGCTGGAAGACAAAATGGTGGCGCTGGCGCGGTCGCGACAAAGCGACGACGATCTGCTGCGGGCGCGCCGCGAGCTGGATGTGCAACTTCGCCCGTATCGCGGCAAGATGACGGCTGAGCAGCTGGCGATGCTGGAGAAGCAATACCTGGAGCGGCAGGTATTGGAATCGGCGGGGCTGCCGAGGCTGAGCCTGTTCTATTTGACGTGAGCGGCCGCCGGGCGCCCGTCTTCGGTAAAATTGAGGCATAGCGCAGAGCGTTTGCATGAATTCCCGCCGCAAATTCATTGGCACGATGGCGACTGGTTTCGCGACCACGCTGGCGTCGCAGAGCGTATTCGGATCGAACGAACGAATCCGCCTGGGGCTGATCGGCGCGGGGGCGCGCGGCATGGAGCTGCTGCGCTGGGCCGCGGCGTGTCCGAACGTGGATGTAGGCGCGATTGCCGATATCTACAGCAAGAACCTGGATGCGGCGCGCCAGGCCGCGCCGGTCGCACAGGCTTACTCCGATTACCGGCGGCTGCTGGATGACAAGAGCATCGATGCGGTGCTGATCGCTACGCCGCCGCATCTGCATTGCGAGCACTTCGTCCATTCGCTCGAAGCGGGCAAACACGTCTATCAAGAACGGATCATGGCGTTCACGCTGGAGCACGCCAAGCGCATGCGGGCGGCGCACCGCGGCGCGCCTCGGCTGACGGTGCAGGTTGGCCACCAATCCTGCTCGTCGGGCCAGATGGCCGACGCGGCCAGGTTTGTTTCGAGCGGTCAAGTAGGCAAGATAACGGCGATCCACATGCGCTGGTTCCGGAACACGCCGCGCGGCAAACCGTCGTGGATACGGCCGGTGCATCCGGCGATGACGGCGGAGAACGTTGTCTGGGACGCATTCCTGGGTGAGGCGCCGCGCTGCGATTTCGATGCGGACCGTTATATCAACTGGCGGATTTACTCGGACTATTCCGGCGGCAGCGTCCACGAGAACCTGTCGCAGCAGCTGGCGTTCTGGTACGCAGCGCTGAAGCTGCAAGTGCCCGAGGCGGTGATGATGAATGGCGGCGTGTACCTGTGGAAGGACGGCCGCGAAGTTCCGGACACGATGAGTGTGGCGCTGCAGCAACGCGAGGAGATGCTGATCACTTGGGACTCAGGCTTCGGCAACAACCAACTCGGAGTAACTGAGGACGTGCTGGGAACGGACGGAACTATTTCGCGGGGGCAAGCGATCCGGTATGTACCGCAGAAAGTGAACCGGCCCGATGGCGCGGAGTTACTGGGCCGGACGATTACTCCGCCACATACTCACTTACAAAACTTCTTCGACTGCATCCGCTTGGGGCGCGAGCCGAACTGCGGATTCGAGACCGGCTACCGGGTTTCGATCGCATGCCGGATGGCGCTCGAGAGCTACCGCCTGGGACGGACGGTTCGCTGGGACGCAGCGCGCGAAGAGATGGTCTAAGAGCCAGGCGTCTTCTCGAGCTGCTGCTTGGCCCACAGACGGTCGGGGTTCAACTCCAGAGACTTCGCGATAGCCTTGCGGGCCTCCTCAGGCTGATTGGCGCGGCGCAGCGCGATGCCCAGCCACAGCCAAGCATCGGCATTTTTCGGATCTAAGTCGATCGCTTTGCGGAAGTCTTTAATGGCTAAGTCAATGCCGCCCCCGAAGGCAGGAGGCAGGTAGTAATTGCCGACGCCGTGACTTACATAGTTTACGGACGAATTAGGGTCTAATTCGATTGCCTTATTGACTGCCTCGAGCGCGCACTTACCGTACTTAATGGCACTAAGTGAGTTACCCGAGATAATCTGACCGCACAGGGTTCCGAGAATGCGCTGGTGCTCGGCAGAATCGGGCTTTAAGGTGACGGCGCGTTCGGCCGCATCGATGCCGGTTTGAGCCAGGGACTTGGTTGCGCCCTTGTCGCGCAGTTCGGTTGCGACCTCTGCGTAGTAAGATGCCGCGAGGGCGAGGCGGTACTGAGAAGCGGGATCGTTGGGCTGCTTGCTGGCGGCGGCGCGGCGATCGTTTAGGATCTTTTCGAGCGCGGCGCGGTCCTGATGATCGCGGGCCTTGAGGAGTTCTGGGTCATTGGCGGCGTTGGCGATAGCGAGTACAAAGATGAAGATGGCAAAGCGCTTCATATTTATGTAGTCTAAGACGCGAGTTGGACTAGAGCGTTGCAACTTTTCTTTGAACCAGCAGGAAATAAAGGCCCAGCAGCGCGAGGAGCACACCGTTACAAGCGATTACTTTGGGGGCCGAGAACTTGCTGACCAAGGCGCCCACGATCAAGCTGCCGAAGGGCGTGCCGCCCCGGAAAGCGACGTTATAGACGCTCATGACGCGGCCGCGCATCTCATCAGAGGTGATCATTTGCACCAGAGAACTGATGGTAGTGAAGACGGCCAGGAGCATGCCGCCGGCCAGGAACAGGAGAACGTAGCTCAGGATGAGCGAGGACGAGAGCGCGAAGGTTGTAATGAGAGCGCCCAGGCCGACCAGCATGAGCAGGGCATAGCGGCCCTGATGTTTGTATTTGCCGAGTCCAGCGACGATAAGAGCGCCGCAGATGGAGCCGATTCCGAGGCAGACCAAAAGGCTCGAATACAGCCTGGGATCGCCGTGATAGACATCGCGCGCGAAGACGGGCAAGACAACGATGATGGGGAACGCGAGCAACGTCATAGAGAACGCGAGAACGATGAGCGCCTCCATGGTTCCTTGCTTCCGAATGAAATGAAAGCCCTGGCCCATGCTTTTGAGGACGGACTCGCCGCTCTTGTTTGGGACGAAGTGTGGGTTGATGATCAGCAGAGTGATGATGACGGCGATGAACGAGATGCCATTCAGGGTGAAGCACCAGGCCGCGCCGATGGCCAATGCGAGCGCGCCAAGCATCGGTCCGATGACGCGCGCGAGGTTGAATTGGATGGAGTTGAGTGCGATGGCGTTGGGCAGGTCGGGCGATTTAACGAGCGTAGGAATGAGGGCCTGATATGCGGGGCCGCCAAAGGACTGAGCGGTTCCCACGATGAACGAGAGCGTGAGAATCTCCCAGATGCGGACCACGCCGGTGGCGAACAGAATAGCCAGTGTGAAGGCGCAGGCCATCTGGACGATTTGGGAGCCGAGCAGGAGTTTCTGGCGTTGGGTGCGGTCGGCGAACACACCGCCAACGAGCGAGAACAGAACGATGGGGATGGTGGCGAGAAAATTGTCCAGGCCGAGGAGCGTGGGATTTTTCGAGATCTCCAGCACCATCCAGGCTTGCGCGAGGACCTGCATCTGGGTGCCGATCTGGGACGTGCACGCACCAATCCACATGATGCGGAAGTCGCGATAGGCGAACCCTCTAAATACTCGCCTTAGCAAAGCAAAATTCCAATCAAGGCAGAGGCCGTTCTCTTTGGATTAGATGCAGAATGTTGCCGTCGCAGTCGGTGAAAAATACGAGACGGTTGCCCTGATTGTTAAACGGCTCACCGAGAAAATTGACGTTACGGCGCTTGAGTTCCTGGGTGGCGTGATCGAAATCGGCGACGCTGATCGCCAGGTGGCGGATACCGGGGTCTTTCATTTGCTGGGGGACGCGCTCGCCGGCGGAGGGAATGATTTCGAGCATGGAGCCGTCGGCGGCGCGGACAAAGTAGTTACCGTCGTAGGTGTGGTTGATGCGGAAATCGAGGTGTTGGACGTACCAGTCCGCGAGCTTCTTCGGGTCAGGCGAAGCGATGGCGGTGTGCTCTAAACCGAGGAACATAAATCAGGATTGTAGCAAGCGCGCGGGAGTGCGTGCGTCGCGAGCGGGTGAAAGTTGGGGCGAAGAAGCAGGAGTGCCGCCGGCAGCGGCGAGTTGGGGCACGGAGGTTGCGTCGCGGGTGCCAGTGGACGCGTCTGAAGCAGGCCGGATCGTGAGCGATGTGGTGGACTTTGCTGCGGGCGAGCTTTCCGGCGGGGAAGTGACCGATTCGGAAGCAGTCGACTTCATGGGGGAAAGATCAAGCGGCGGCGGGGTCCCGGTAGCTGCAGACTGCGGCGAATCGTCCGGCAGCGGTAAAGCCAAGTAAGCATTGGACGGGACGGGATTGGTAGGTTCGTTTGTGCAATTTTTGTTTTTACTGTTCGGATCAGGGGCGCTGGGCGTGTGGGACGGTCCGCGGAGCTTTTGTAGCTGGAGGAGCGTTTTAAGCGCGCGGAAGTAGGTGCGTTCGAGGCGGGCTTGGACGCGGTAGAGGAACGAACAAGAGCCGGAGCAGTTTTCGAAGCCCTTAGCGAGGGCTTGAACCGGCGTGAGCGGCTCGTCTTCGTCGCCGTCTTCGTAGTTGTCCTGATGGTCTTGCTCGATTTCCTCGATGGAGTTGGCCAGGAGCTGGGTTTCGATGAGGGCGAGGCGGTTGAGACGCCATTTGGCGGCGGCGATCTCGTGGACCAGGTCGAGTTCG
>Ga0070738_10001496_pt1 | contig 45883 bp, 40 predicted proteins | sample Coa_R2_2_FD_66446 | JGI IMG/M metagenome (GOLD analysis project Ga0070738, IMG submission 66446) | Surface soil microbial communities from Centralia Pennsylvania, which are recovering from an underground coalmine fire - Coalmine... | ecosystem: Environmental > Terrestrial > Soil > Unclassified ...
AAATAACTCAACCCCAAAGTTAGTCATTGCACTGCCAAAGAAAACAGGCGTCATATAACCTTTATGTACCAACTCTAAATCGAGTTCTGGTCCAACCCCTTCTAAGAGTTCTAGATCGTTTTTCAGTTGGTAGTAAAGGTCTTGTTCTAAGAGTTGTTCAATTCTGGAATCACCTAAATCTACTACTGTATCTACTGCTTCACGACTCCCATGCGCACTTCTTTCAAACAAGTGGATTTGTTGTTTTTCCCGATCAAAAATCCCTTTGAAGCGATCGCCCATACCAATGGGCCAGTTAACAGCATAAGTTTGTAAGCCTAATTCTTGCTCAATTTCATCCAATAGCTCTAAAGCTTCCCTTCCAGGACGGTCCAGTTTATTGACAAAAGTGAAGATAGGAATTCCCCGCATCTTACAGACTTCAAATAACTTTCGGGTCTGAGGTTCTAAACCTTTTGCTACGTCAATAAGCATCACTGCATTGTCTGCTGCTGCTAGAGTCCGATAAGTATCTTCACTAAAATCTTGGTGCCCAGGAGTGTCAAGCAAATTTATCTGACACTCCTGATAGTCAAATTGCAGTACTGTAGATGTAATGGAAATACCCCTTTGTTGTTCCATTGCCATCCAGTCCGAAGTTGCTTTACGCTGTGCACGTCTTGCCTTAACTGCTCCTGCTTCGTGAATGGCTCCTCCATACAGCAGTAGCTTTTCTGTTAGCGTGGTTTTACCAGCGTCTGGGTGAGAAATAATTGCAAAGTTACGGCGACTTTCCACTGCTTGGCAAAGTTCTACTTCAAATTCTGTAGACATAATTGTAGTTATTTGCTGCTTATTTACTTTCTAATTAACTTAACTTAACTTTTTTCAACTTTAGCGAGTCTTTTAATCTTAAGACAACAATGCTTGTGATAGGGTCTAAATGTAATCAATAACCTAAATTTAGATAGGAGAAACTAATGTACGACACGGATAAGCGTAAGCTTTTGTCAGCACTGTGTCATGGCGCTATTTTTTTCAGTACTGCGTTTGTATCTGTAGGGATACCCATTGCTTTATTGTTGGTCTCCGAAGACCCTGTTGTGAAGGAGAATGCTAAAGAAGCGATTAACTTCCACTTTAATGTGTGGGTTTGGGGAGCCGTAATTGCAGTGCTGATTTTTATTAGCTTTGGGTTGTTGATTCCTCTGGCAGCTCTTGGGTATCTGTTGCACTGGGGACTAACAATCTGGGCAATTGTAAGTATTCTTAGCGATCCAGACAAACCCTTTCGTTATCCCTTCATTTTCCGACTGATTTAGTCGTGGTCATTGTTAAGAAAAATGTAGAGTTCAGCTTGCTTTTCACCTTATTTGCCCTCCAACAAAAAAGAACTCATGCGCTTATTCTGAGCCATGGGTTCTTTTAGTCGTCAAAAATTGTAAACTTTTAACAACTAGCTATTGACGCATTGCACAGGATTCCTTGCTAGTTTTTAATAAAGTTTTAAAAACTTTTATTTTAATATTTTTAGCTTGCAACATAGCTGTAAAATACAAAATTGCCCCACAGCTTCATAGACCGCAGGGCAGAGAATAGTTAAGCGCTGCTTTCAGTATGTCAAGCTTAAGCAAGTTTTTGCTCTAAGTTTATGACGCTTCGTGTTGTGTCCATTTACGTTCCTTGATAAAACTTTATGTTTCCAATTCATCGTCCCCGTCGTCTGCGTACTCATCCACAACTGCGTCGGATGGTACGTGAAACTGTATTAACGACAAGTGATCTCATCTATCCCCTTTTTGCTGTACCAGGAAAGGGAATTGCCAATGAAGTCAAATCCATGCCAGGTGTATACCAACTTTCGGTAGACAAAATTGTCGAAGAAGCAAAAGAAGTTTACGACTTAGGAATTCCTGCAATTATTTTATTTGGTATCCCTGCAGACAAAGATGTTGATGCTACTGGTGCTTGGCATGATTGTGGCATTGTCCAAAAAGCTGCGACTGCTGTTAAACAAGCCGTACCAGATTTAGTGATCGTCGCTGACACTTGTCTGTGTGAGTACACTAGCCACGGTCACTGCGGTTATTTACAAACAGGTGATTTGACAGGAAGGGTTTTGAATGACCCAACTCTAGAATTGCTCAAGAAAACAGCAGTTTCTCAAGCAAAAGCCGGTGCGGATATCATCGCGCCTTCAGGAATGATGGATGGCTTTGTACAAGCTATTCGTACTGGTCTTGATGAAGCAGGATTTGAGGATACACCAATTTTGTCTTATGCGGCTAAGTATGCTTCGGCTTACTATGGTCCGTTTCGAGATGCGGCAGATTCAGCACCCCAGTTTGGCGATCGCAGAACTTATCAAATGGACCCCGGTAACGCCCGTGAAGCGCTCAAAGAAATTGAACTGGATATTGCTGAAGGCGCTGATATGCTCATGGTTAAGCCAGCTTTGGCTTATATGGACATTATCTGGCGTGTCAAAGAAGCTTGCAACTTACCTGTTGCTGCTTACAATGTCTCTGGGGAGTATTCCATGATTAAAGCTGCTGCTCTTAACGGTTGGATTGATGAGCAGCGTGTCGTTATGGAGACTTTAACTGGCTTCAAACGTGCTGGTGCTGACTTGATTTTGACCTATCACGCCAAAGATGCAGCACGATGGTTATCGTAGTAATCGTTTTGCCTCATAAGCCGTAACAAAATTGAATAGTGATGCTTTTTGTGTGAATCTCACGCCAAGATATTAGGTAGGTAATGGGTTTTTGCCCTCTGTTACTTATCTTAGTGACTAGGCGTGAGATTGCTATCAGGATCAATGACTAAATATCACAGTGACAAGATCGTGTTTTTGTAACTTTTCTTGACAATTTTATGTAGCTTTTAGATGTCCTAGATCACAGGAGACTGAGAGTAGGTGTGATAAAAAAGGGTATTCGTCCGTTTGCCAGATAGGGAGTCGATAGCTTATAAATAATATAGTTAATAATTTATTTCCGGTTGGCATTTTTACGTCAATTGATTTAATAAATAATTACATAGTTATAAAAGGGAGCATTGGAATATGGATATGCAAGTCCTGAGAGAACGTGCGGGACTTAGCCGCGCAGAGGTTGCCTTCAGGCTTGCAATTAGCGAAACTAGTGTCCGTAACTGGGAGGCAGGTCGTACTGAACCCACTATGACACCAAAAAAATACTTAGATGCTTTGCGACTGTTTAAATGTACACCAGAAGAACTGGCAGCAGCAAGTGAAAAATCAATTAATCAGAGGCATAAACGCAAACCAGGAAGACCCAGAAGATTTCCTGATAATAATCAGGTAACTCAGGTGACTCAGGTAACTTAGAAGTTCTTGCTTTTGGCAGCATGATCTTTAAGATTTATCTGAAAGCGTCTGGCGTCCATGGTTTAGCAACCTTGGGATCTGTCTATTGCTCAACTCGTGCGATCGCTCACCGTATTTTTAGCATAAGCGCGATAAGATGCAAGAAAATAAATTGCATTAAATGGTCTGATGGCAGAAACACTATTCTTCAACGCTTTGCGGGAAGCCATTGACGAAGAAATGGCGCGTGACTCCTCTGTATTCGTTCTTGGCGAAGATGTAGGCCACTATGGCGGTTCCTACAAAGTCACAAAAGACCTATACAAAAAATATGGTGAACTTCGGATTTTAGACACCCCAATTGCTGAAAACAGCTTTACTGGGTTGGCGGTGGGAGCAGCAATGACTGGTTTGCGACCCATAATCGAAGGCATGAATATGGGCTTTTTACTCCTTGCCTTCAACCAAATAGCCAACAATGCTGGTATGCTACGCTACACCTCTGGAGGCAACTTCAAAATTCCCATGGTCATTCGTGGTCCTGGGGGTGTAGGACGGCAGCTTGGCGCAGAACATTCTCAGCGGCTAGAAGCTTACTTCCAAGCTGTGCCTGGTTTAAAGATTGTCGCTTGCTCTACACCATACAATGCCAAAGGACTGCTGAAATCAGCCATCCGTGATAATAATCCAGTATTGTTCTTTGAACATGTTCTACTTTACAACTTAAAAGAAGACCTACCCCAAGAAGAATACTTATTGCCTCTAGATAAAGCAGAAGTTGTACGTCAAGGAAAAGATGTAACAATTCTTACTTACTCACGGATGCGACATCATGTCATCCAAGCCTTAAAAACTCTCGAAAAAGAAGGCTATGATCCAGAAGTGATTGATTTAATCTCACTCAAGCCTTTAGATTTTGATACCATTGGTACATCAGTACGTAAAACCCACAAAGTGATTATTGTGGAAGAGTGCATGAAAACCGGTGGCATAGCAGCAGAACTCATTGCCTCCATTAATGACCGCTTATTTGACGAATTAGACGCACCAGTACTGCGGCTTTCGTCCCAAGATATTCCTACACCTTACAACGGCACTCTCGAACGTCTAACAATCGTCCAGCCAGAGCAAATTGTAGAAGCTGTTGAAAAAATGGTTGCTCTGCGCGTTTAGGAATGGGCATGGGGGAGCCAGTGCGATGCGGAGGTGTCCTCCGTTGAAGCAACTGGCGTCATGGGGCATGGGGCATATGAGGATAAGATAATTAACTCCCACCCCCAACTCCTAACTCCCCTCCCTCTCCCCATTCCCCCCATGGTAAAATTCATAACTCTTAATTCTTCACTCCAACGACCTCAAAAAGCGTTACCATAGCATTTGTCGCCACGAGTGATGATATCGATATCTAAAACTTTGACGTTTTCTTTTTTTGAGTGCCCAAGGGTAATATTGGGTCGATATAATATTGCGATTTCAGAATAGTATCGCAGAAAGTCAGAGTTTTGAAAAAATATAGTTACTATGCAAAGACAGCGATCGCTATTAGTTTTAATCATTGTCCTCGTAATCGCCGCGATTGCAGCGATTGCCACAATTTCTGTACCCCTAGGATTAGATTTACGGGGGGGTTCTCAACTGACAATTCAGGTGAAAACAACACCAGAAATTAAGCAAATTACAGAACGAGAACTGGAAGCTGTTAAAAGAGTCATTGAAGGACGTATCAATGGTCTTGGTGTTTCTGAACCTATCATCCAAACCGTTGGTACAGACAAAATCCTAGTGCAATTGCCAGGAGTCAACGATCCACAGCAAGCAGAACGAGTGTTAGGTGGTACAGCACAGCTAGAGTTTCGCCAGCAAAAGCCAAAGACAGAGGCTCAATTGTTTGCTCTCCACGCAACTCAAATTCAACTGAAAGCTAAGCAGGAACAATTGAGAAAAGCGCAGGACACAGCAGCACTTGCGAAAACTCAAGAAGAAATACAAAAAAACAATCAAGCAATTAATGAACTATTTGAGAGCACAAATCCACCACTGACAGGAAAATACCTCAAAGACGCTTATGGCGAACCAGAGCAAGCCAACAACTGGAGTGTTGCCATTAGCTTCAATGAGAAGGGTGGTGAACTGTTTGCTCAAATAACCAAAAATCTTGCTGGTACTGGACGTAGCATCGGCATTTTTCTAGATAACGCACTCATCAGTTCTCCCACTGTAGGTCCGCAATTTGCCACAGCTGGTATTACTGGTGGACAAGCAGTCATTCAAGGTCGGTTCACACCACAAGAAGCCAATGACTTAGCTGTACAGTTACGTGGTGGTGCACTACCAGTACCAGTTGAGATTGGAGAAATTCGCACAGTTGGGGCAACTTTAGGTAAAGACAGTATCCAAAGCAGTATTTATGCTGGGATAGGTGGATTGGCTTTGGTCTTAGTTTTTATGGTGGTCTACTATCGACTACCTGGTGTGGTGGCTGATATTGCCTTGATCATCTACGCCTTATTAACCTATGCTACTTTTGCGCTGCTGGGTGTGACTTTAACTCTCCCTGGGATAGCTGGCTTTATCCTCAGTATTGGTATGGCAGTTGATGCTAACGTACTCATTTTTGAGCGCACTCGTGAGGAATTACGATCTGGGAAAACGTTATATCGTTCAGTGGAAGCTGGCTTTTATAGAGCTTGGTCTAGTATTCTAGATAGTCATGTAACAACCTTGATTTCCTGTTTAGCGCTTTTTTGGCTAGGAACAGGTTTAGTCAAAGGCTTTGCTCTCACGTTGGCGCTAGGTTTAGGTGTGAATTTGTTTACAGCCATCACTTGTAGTCGCACATTGCTATTGCTGACATTAGGATTTCCTGCTTTACGTAAGCCGGAACTGTTTTGTCCTAATTTGCCAATATCCAACAGTCCTAAGGCGGAGGTGGCAAAATGAAATTTAGTGTGATCAAACAGAGGGCAGTGTGGTGGTCACTTTCAGGTATACTTATAATCATCGGTATTGTATCGATGGCGATTTCTTGGCAAACACTAGGCTCACCGCTACGTCCTAGTTTGGATTTTGTTGGTGGGACAAGGTTGCAGTTAGAAAGAGATTGTACACAAGCGCAAAACTGTGCACAGCCAATACAACTTTCTGATGTTCGTCAAGTTGTCGATGCTCAGGGATTAAGCACTAGTAGCATCCAAATTGTAGGTCAAAACCAACAGGCAATCTCAATCCGCACAAAAGCATTAAATGGTGAGCAACGTGCTCAATTACAAACAGCTTTGAGCCAGAAATTAGGAGCATTTGATCCGAAAAAGACCCAAATTGATACTGTCGGTCCAACGTTGGGTCGGGAATTGTTTTCCAAAGGTTTATTGGCGCTTGTTGTCTCGTTTATTGGCATTGTTATTTATCTGAGTGTACGTTTTCAGTCAGACTATGCCATCATTGCTATTCTTGCCCTGTTTCATGATGTATTAATCACGACTGGTATTTTCTCGATTTTGGGACTCCTTCAGGGTGTTGAAGTTGATAGTTTGTTCGTTGTTGCTATTTTGACAATTACTGGTTTTTCGGTCACAGATACTGTGGTGATTTATGATCGGATTCGGGAAATTCTGAATCAACACCCCAACGACCCTATCACCCAAGTTGTAGATGATGCAGTCAATCAGACGTTGACAAGATCACTCAACACGACTTTTACCGTATTGTTGACATTGTTTGCCCTATTCATATTTGGTGGCGAAACACTGAGATACTTTGCCCTTGCCTTAATTATCGGCTTCACCATGGGGGCATATTCGAGTATTTTTGTTGCCAGTCCGTTACTTGCTTTATGGCGACAGCATAGTGGCAAATCCAAGCAACTAGAAAGTACGGAGTCAAATGTTAGTGGTTAATAGATAAGGGTTAGTAGGTAGTCGTTAGTGGTTATCAAATAACTCACACCTAACAACTAAACACTAGGTGCTTCCAGTCAGCAGATTCTGTCAACGCACCGGCTCCTCCTAACTCCTAACACCCAAAAGTAGAGCCTATGGATAAAACTGAAAACGCCGATCCATCTTTTGCTCAACAGATAAAGAGGCTACACCAGTTTCAGGTATTGAGTAGATGGGTTGTGGTTGGCTTGTTGTGGCTTACCGTTGCTCCTGTGAGCCTATGGAATTTACGTTCAGAAATTGCACTGTGGCACCAATACTTTACTTGGGTGGCATTACGATATGGGCTCTTCTATCATCCAGCCGCTACCCTAGGGTTAGCTTTTTGTATTAGTATGACCACTGCTGTTTTGGTGTGGCAAAGTCGTAATATTCTCATGGGGATACCACAGCAAGAACAGAAACGACTGGAAAAACAGGTTTGTCGTATCCGTCAGCAAGGCTCGAGCCATCCTCTATGGAAGTGGATTTGTCATTAAACCTTGAATTATGGACACCTATAACAGGCAGTATCTTGCACAATAGAACAGTAGTTAAAGATACTGCTTGAAATTAGGAAAAATTCATGGATCATTCTCAGATTCAATTTAGCGAGCGCAAATCAGAAATAGACCTAAAGCAGCTCCAAGAGTTGCTTAATCTTTCAGCATTTTGGGCACAAGATCGCACTATCGATGATCTGAGCATAGCAATTACTAATAGCGAGCCAGTGGTTACAGTCTGGGATGGAGAAAAACTCATTGGCTTTGCCAGAGCAACATCAGACGGCATATACCGTGCTACCATTTGGGATGTTCTTATTCACCCGGAGTACCGTAGTCGAGGATTAGGAAGCAAGTTGGTAGAAACCGTTTTAAGCCATCCTCGTATGAACCGAGTTGAGCGTGTCTATCTCATGACCACTCATCAGCAATGCTTTTATGAAAAAATCGGCTTTCAACAAAATTCTACGACTACGATGGTGTTGTACAACCAACCTCATCTGACATCTCTTCCATCTCCAGAAATTCAGCTTCAGGAATCACTAAAGGGATAGAAACTTGGAGTCGAGAGAGAAGATTTGCATTTTGTTCCTCGTTCAGGGAGAGAAATTCGCCCAGGCGATCCTTGTGTTCGGGTGTTTCAATAGAATCTACAATTTCCAGCTTTCCTCCCATGACTTCTAGTAAAGTCTGATTGAGTAATAGCTTCATTCCTGATAAAAGAAGAGCACTCTCCTTTTCTGATGTGAGTAAATCTATCGACTCACTCTGAGTGATTGCGTGAGTTGGGATATCCAGCCAAATATAAGCCACATTGTTAATGGATGATAGACCCGCAGAAATACAAAGCCTACCTTCTTGCATCTGAGAAATGGCATTTTCTACTAAACTTACCAGGACTTGCCGTATCCAGTGGGGATCTGCAAAAACATAAATTTCTGGGTCTGGTAGCGACACATGGAACGGGAAATTGCGGTTTTCCGCTAACATATAGGTTATGTCGCGAACCTCCCGCAACACTTCTGCTAGAGATTGGGGCTGAGGATCTAATTTATGAGTACCATGTTCTGTTCTAGCAACTTTGAGAATTTCGTCTATCAGCTTCAGTAACTTTAATGCCCGCTCATGAGCTTGGGCTATAAATTCTCTCTCTTCTTCTGGACTTTCACATAAATTTGACAAAATTAACTGATGTAGCCCTATTAAACCATTTAGAGGCGATCGCAACACATGGGTGGTTCGTGCCAAAAACCCTGCTTTAAATTGGCTCATTTCTTTCGACATTTCGTATGCCAGCTGCGTTTGTTTCAGTTGTTGTACAAGCGCTGACACATCTTGTTGATCAATTGGTGTTATGGATGATGAGTCAGATGGTTTTTTTAGCCATGCTCGTAATCCGCCAATACTCATCCCCACTGCTAACCCCACTACCAGATAAACCCAATTCATCCAATTCATACTTAGCAGTTAATAACTTGATTAATTAATACAAAGGCGCAAAAAAAGGCTCTATGGTTCCCAGATCACTCTAACCTGACTGCACCCTGCCGCAAAATTTGCCAATTTTTCCCCGTCCATTTAGCAACGGTAGAAGGGGCACCCATTCCCTGTATTTCTTGGGAGGGGTTTGCTAAAGTCAGAATACCAGGGAATTGTGCCTCGATTTCTGCCATAGTTTGTAATGGTGGCTGACCCGACAAATTGGCACTGGTGGTAGCAAGAGGACCTGTTTGCGCCAAAATAGTTTGAGCGATCGCACAATCAGGAACTCGTATCCCGATTGTCTTAGGCTCTATGGGAATCATCACTTTTGGCACACGTGCTGAAGCGGGCAACACCAATGTCAATGCTCCTGGCCAATACTTTTGGGCAACTTGCTGCCAAATTTCATACTCTTGGTGAGTACCTGTGACAAATGGCCAGAGTTCAGTTGCACAAGCAGCCATTAATATTAAAGGTTTATCCTGGGGGCGTTGTTTTGCTACAAAAATCAATGCTCCTTGTTCTGGTAGTGCTGCTAATGCAGGAACTGTATCAGTGGGAAAACTTACCAATTTGCCAGCTTGTACACCAGCCACAAAGGCATCTAAGGAAACTTGCATGTTTACTTTGTTAAAAGTTAGGAACTCTTCTTGTACGCGAGGGCAAAGCGTTGAATGCCCGCTAAATCATTATGAACTTGAATATTGCAGTAGCTACCCTGATTTTGCAACATCTGTTGTACTGTATCTGCTTGTCCTGCCATCATTTCAATGAGCCAGACTCCACCAGGTCGCAAATAAGAGCTAGATACTTCTACTAAATGGCGGATGCACTCTAAGCCATCACTCCCCCCATCCAACGCTAGAGATGGTTCATGCTTAACAACTTCTGGTTGCAAAAAAGGTAAGGTACTAGTGGGGATATATGGCGGATTCGAGACCATGCCACTAAATTGACCCTTCAGGAACTCTAGAGGTTCCCACCAAGAACCTTGATAAAAGCGAATACGTTTTGCAAACCCACAATGACGAGCATTTGACGCTGCAATCGACAGTGCTTTATGACTATAATCAACAGCATGAATGGTTGCGGATCGGAAGACATCTGCTAGTCCGATAGCGATCGCACCACTACCAGTTCCCAAATCAACCCAGTGTCCTTGCTGCAAAGACAAACAAGCTGCTGTGACCGCCAAATCAATCAAGCACTCTGTTTCTGGTCTAGGAATTAGAACATCTGGAGACACTGCGATTTTAAATTGTCGCCAGGGTGTAATTCCTGTAATGTACTGCACTGGTAAACGCTCTTTTAATCGCCTTTGCCATAGCGCGTCTAATTCCGCGAAAGAGCGCTGAAGCTGAATTTGAGGCCAATCTTTAAACGACTCCAAACGCAGTGCCAAGCGGTCTAACCCAGCAATCTCTTGTAGTAACCAATCTACCTCAGCAGGTGCAATATCAGTGGCGATCGCAGCTTGTATTGCCAAATTCCGCCACTGCCAAAGTTGTAACCCAGAAATGACCTTCGGCTGTTTATCTGCCATTCCTTAAATGTGGCGCGTAGAATTAGGATTATTTTTTCGAACTAGGTGTCGTGGGAGTGGCAGAGGAACGAGAAGTGTTATTTCTAGGTAACTTCTGGATATATTCTCTAGCTGCTTTGTCAGGAAATAAAACAACTTGGTTAAGCCAAGGGTCATTTTTCTGCTGCAAAGTCTGAATGACTCCATCCACGTCTATGACTTGGATATCAGCTTTGGGAAATTTTGGCTTTACCTGATTCAACAAATTTTTTGCATCTTCCTCGCTAAGAAACAGAGGAATAATTTCTTGCGATGAAGATCCTACTTTAATGGGTACATACCCTTTATCTGGTGCAAAGCGGACGGCAAATACAGGTATGCTTTTGAGCTGCTGTACTGACTGTCCACTAGCACGCAGCAATTCCATGGCTCCTTTCATTTCCTGGTCTACAGGTTTAAAGGCAAACAGTAGACGATTTGGCTGATTTTTAGTTTGTTGCGTTTGTTGATAAATCACCCCTAATGGCACTGCTGTCACTTGTAGAGTTTTTACAATTTCCGCCAATTTCGGATCTTTGTTTTTTAGATTCCGCAGATCATTAATAAATGACTGGGCGTCTTGTTGACTCAAATAGACGCCTGTCACTGAACCACCTTTTTGACCGTTTTGACCTTGCACAGGCTGACTGAGTGGTAACCCTTGGGGGTTGGTAATTAAGAACACAGGTACTGAGTCCAGTTTAGCCTTAATTTGTTGGTCTGATAACGCTAGTACTGGGGAATTTCCGCTAAATACCGTTGCCAACAAAGTACTTCCTATTAAAGTTAATGCTGTACCCCGGCGAACCAATGATTTCATGACTTCTCCTACCATCAATATTTTCATCAAGTCACAACTTAAGTTGGATGTGCAATAGAAACAACTTGTTTTAGTTATAGTATCTTCTTCGCTGGTTGACTGTGCTGTTGCTATTGTTTGTTAATTGCGCTCTGTCATAATTAAGTGCGAAATGCTGTAGATGATTGCTGTATGTTTTTCTCAAGCAGCGAAACAATTTTCTATCTACTTGAGCCGACAAAGCCATTTTATGGTCAAAACTTGCAATAGTTGACGCCTTTACACAGTTAATCGTTCCACTTGCTTTGAAGATGTTAGAATCGTTACATCATTTTGGCATTTTTTCATACTTACTAATTTGTAATTCAATTTACTTATTATTGATTTAAAATAAGCTCTTTAATAAAGTCAAGAATTGATTTTATCCGAAAAAATATGCAATTTTAATGTAAATTAAATACATACAGATTGTATTTAATTTTTCATTTAAAAATTATTTACATTTTTTTATAAAATTTAATCTTTTTTGTAAATTTAACACAAAATCCCTAGGTCTACTTGTAGCTCTAGGGTTAGTTAGGATGAATTATGATTTCTTAAATGAATCGGGATGACAGGATTTGAACCTGCGGCATCCTGCTCCCAAAGCAGGCGCGCTACCAAGCTGCGCTACATCCCGATGTTTTAAAACACAATTATGACTATATCATGATTTTCTAGTTTTTACAAAATTTTTTAGTTTTTTACAAAAAATAGCCATCAATGATGAAGATCAAAAACAAGCACTTTATGTCTCAATGCAAGGTTTTGAATGCTTGTCAGCTACCCATACTGACCATAAGGTACAGTGTGGGCGTCTCATCATCTCGTACTGCTCCAGATCAGCGGTACCTCCATCTGCTGCTAAAACCTCCGCATTGAATCCGGTAATTGTTTAACAGAAGCCTACTAGAGTAGTATTGCTGAATTTTTGGATTGGGATTAGTGAGGGTACCAGAACATGCCTTTAATGCCTTCTGGATCAGACATAAAACCCAAACTCCTATAAAAATCTACAACATGAGGATCGGCAAAAAGAGTAACATTACTAATTTCTTCGCTTCTAAGTTTTTTAAGTACATATTTCATCAGTGACTTACCCAGTCCTCTGCCTTGAAAGTCTGGATGAACTACCACATCCCAAATAGTGGCGTTAAAAGCATGATCTGAGGTAGCACGCGCAAAACCAATGAGCCTTTTCTTGTTTCCGCGCACTTGCCACATAGAGGCGACAAGAAAACTATGCTCAATGGCTTTTTTGACTTTTCTTAAAGGACGACGCGACCAACCGACTGCATCACAAAGTTCTTCTAACTCATACAGATCGATATCACGCTCAGTGCTAAAGACGATTCGTTCAGCACTGCGTCCTGTGGAGGCATTATTGCTAGGACTGGGAGTGCCCGTAGCTTCTCTGCCCATCTCTTCCAACGAGGTCGTTTTGGTTGTTGCGACAGCTTCAGAAGTACTAAACCAAGTTTTCCAAAAACCCATGCCAGCCTGGTTCGGGTAGTATAACTGAATTGGCTTCTACTGAAAGAGTGTTTGCTCACGTTTAACTGCTTTAACCATCTTCTATCCCTTAAACTCAAGAGTTTTTTGAGTTGTGGGGATTTTTTATGGTTTGAGCCAGTAAGCGCTAGTTTTACACCAATCATCTTCAACTTTAGCATTTTGTTGTTGTAGAGCCTAGGAGAAACTGACTAAATAGCCGAGGAATAATACGGTGACGACCCTCGTGCAATGCTAACTCGCTGCTTTACGTAAACAACTTTGAGCACGTGTACAACACACTACCCCTCAATTTTGGGAACCATGAGAGACAGATCTTCCTAAAAATTTCCCCTAGAAGAATCTGCTTGACTACGGATACACCCTCATCATTGCTCATTACCTATTGCTTATTGCCCATTTTCTAAATTATGGCTTCTGGTTTGAGATCTTCGACAATAGAACTCCTAAAGCGCTTTAACCGAGCGTTTCCTCAATTTTATGAACAATTTGTCAGCAGCGAGATTCAAGTGCAAAATTTGCGGCTAGCCTACCGCTTATACAAAACCAAACGTGCTGTGATTGAGATGAAACTAGAAGGTAGCAAAACTGCCTTGCATTTTGCATACCGCAACCAGTCTTTTCTTCTAAGCGATATATTTGGCGTGCTGGCGGCTTATGGGCTGACAATTCATGGCTTAAGCCTATATGGTCAAATTCGACCACCAATGTTGGTTTTTATTAAGCTGCTGATTTCTCGCGGCAGTAAAGCCCTGACGGAGAAAACTGCAGAAAATGTCTCCCGTGCCATTTGGGAGGCTTTAGCAGGTCGATTTGAGGTAGAAGAGATGTTAGCGGTGGAGTTTAACTTGGATACAGCCTTAGAGCAGGTACAAACCGAGTTCTATGTTGATCCAGTCTTCCATCTGCCTACCTTGGTGATTGAAGCAGACAACCAACCCGGACTACTTTACAAAGTTATGTACGCCATTTGGCAAGAAGATCTTCTAGTTGTTAATGCCAATTTGTTAGTATGGCGCGGACGTACACGCCTAATTCTCTACCTACTAGGCCCAAATGAAAGTGTTATCCCCGAATATTTAGGCCATAAGATTGCTGAAGGAGTTCGGCAAAGGTTACTGGATAAATAATGAGAGTAGGGCATAGGATAGAGCGTCACGTCCTCCTTGTCCCCCACTCCCTACTCCCCATTCCCTACTCCCCTCTCTTAAGGGTAGGATAGAAGTATGGCAACCATCGAAATCTTGGGCGTTCCACATGCATATGAGCTAACAGCGCCTACGTCCTGCTCCCATACTCTCGTGTTTGTCCATGGTTGGCTCAATAGCCGTGGATACTGGCAACCTACGATTTCTCGTCTATCAAATGATTTTCAATGCTTATCTTATGATTTAAGAGGTTTTGGGGAGTCGAAGTCTAGGGCGAAAACTGATTATACTCGCCAACAAACCCACAGTTATGGGATGACCGATTCTTTGGATTCAATTTATACCCCAGCTGCTTATGCTCAAGATTTAATAGCCCTCCTGCAACAACTAAACATCACTAGTGCTTGGTTAATTGGTCATTCTTTAGGAGGTACGATCGCTCTTTGGGGATCAGCACAAATGCCTGAATGGGTTAAGGGCGTTATCTGTATCAATGCAGGTGGTGGCATTTATCTCAAAGAAGCCTTCGAGCAGTTTCGTTCGGCAGGTCAGCGGTTTTTGCAGATCCGCCCTCGATGGCTTAGCCAACTACCTTTAATTGATTTGCTATTTATGAGGGCGAGTGTAGCACGCCCCTTAAATCGCTACTGGGCACGTCAAAGAGTGATTGATTTCGTGGTTGCTGATCCAGAAGCTGCTTTAGGAACATTGCTCGACTCAACCACAGAAGAAGAAGTCAACTATTTACCCCAACTCGTTTCTCAAATCAAGCAGCCGGTTTATTTCCTGGCCGGTGCTGAAGATAAAGTCATGGAACCTAAATATGTTCGCCATTTGGCGAGTTTTCATCGACTGTTTCAATATTGTGGTGATAACGTGATTGAAATTCCTGATTGTGGCCATTTAGCAATGCTAGAGCAGCCGGACGCAGTTGCCAGTCACATCCGCAAAATAATTACTAGTTCCTAATGTCCAATTAATGACAAATTAAGAATGATTGTCATACAACTCCATGACTTGAGATAGGGGAAGTCTTGATTGAACACCTAGGGTCAGGGAAGATGTATGACCGCGGTTCAGGTGATCAGCAGCAGCACAACCAATCATGGCAGCATTGTCTGTACATAATTTTAGTGGGGGAAATAGCACTCTTAGGTTATGAGTGGCAGCGGCAGCTTGTAAGTTTCTTCTTAAACCACTGTTAGCCGCTACACCTCCACCAACGGTGATTGTAGACAGACCGTAGTCAAGCGCACAGGTGATCGCTCTTTTAGTGAGCGATCGCGCTACAGTTTCCTGAAAACTAGCTGCAACGTCTTCAACTTTGAGGGACTTTCCTTGTTTTTCCGACTGTTGCACTAACCGTAGCACAGCTGTTTTGAGCCCACTAAAACTCGCATCATATGGATGATATCCTCCATGAGGTAGAGAAACTTTTCCTTCTGGTAAGGTGAAGGCTTGTGGATTCCCTTGTTGGGCGAGCTGATCAATGATGGGTCCGCCAGGATAACCCAGAGCTAACAGCCGTGCTACTTTGTCAAAGGCTTCACCTGCAGCATCATCACGAGTTTCACCCAGGGATTCGTACATACCACAATCCTTAACGTAAATTAAGCTTGTGTGTCCTCCAGATACCAGTAAACTCAAAAAAGGAGGTTCTAAAGTTGGTTCACTTAAGTAAGTGGCATAAATATGTCCTTCCAAATGATGAATTCCTAAAAATGGCTTTTGATGAACTATGGAGAGTGTTTTAGCAGCAGTTAGTCCAACCAATAGTGCTCCCACAAGCCCAGGTGCGCAAGTTGCTGCAATTCCATTGATTTCTCCCCAACCCAGTTCAGCTTGTTCCAAAGCAAGAGAGATTGCCTCGTTGATTGTTTCTAAGTGTTGGCGAGAAGCAACTTCGGGCACTACCCCCCCATACTGCTGATGCACTGGGATTTGAGAGGCAATAATACTACTACAAATTTTGCGATTCTTAACAATCGCGACAGAAGTCTCGTCACAACTCGTCTCTATTGCTAAAACTGTTGCCATTTTATCCTTGGTCTTTACTTAAGTAGGTCGGGCATGGGGGAGGCAGTACGGTCTTGGGGTCTGGTGCCACTCCCCTCAAGTCGGGAAACCCGCCCACGGGGGTGGCTCAACGGACAGTTCTCTCAAGTCGGGGAACCCTTCCTGTGTGACTGTCCTCCCCAAGTGGAGCAACTGCCGTCATAGGGCAGAAAGCAAGAGCTTAATATTCCCTAACAGAGTTGGCTTTAATTCCACCAACTTACCTGCATCTTTACTTAGGCCTCACAACCCCCAATCCTATAGGTAACACCATTCACACAATTCTTGATACCAATCCTCTCCCCCTGGTGCCCCTGGTGCCCCTGGTGCTCTCTTCCCTGGCTGCTAAATTGGGAACCGATATAACCCTCCTAGTTCGCTCATACTGGGGGCTTTAGTTTTGAGAAACTTTAACTTTTATTGACTTAAACTTTACTCGCTACACGGGCGAGAGTATGATTTCCATATGCAAAAAACACGAGCTGATAACAAAAAATCTAGGCAAATTTGTCAGATTGACATCTGATAAATTCCTAGTTTAACCTGATTTCATCGTGTATCTGACCTTTATAAAGTCTGTATCTGACCCAATACAAAATTCTGTTTTTGTTGCAGGTCATCAGAAGCGTTTACCGCTACTAAAAAGTTAGTCAGCAATGGAGTAAATCCAAAGCTACTGAGGTTGTGATAGTTCAGCCGTTGGGTATATTACCCATAAACATAAAGTAGGAAAAATGTAATATTTCTTTCTAGTTTATGAAACTATTATGTATGACTTCACCAGTTCTGTAAATGCAAGCCTGTACAAGCCGCTTCGTTTTGTACATAAAAAATTTAGTTGTGTAATCAAAGGGAACAATTCCATGCGAAGCTTGTGTGCTCTAATTTTAGCGATTTGTCTTTGGTTCAATTTTGCTCCGCCTGCACAGGCGTTAGGAGCTGATCTTGTACCTTGTAGCGAATCTTCTGCCTTTCAAGCAAGGGTAGAAACCGCTCGTAATACAACCGCAGACCCAGAGTCTGGGAAGAAGCGATTTGAGCGTTATTCTCAAGCACTATGTGGTCCAGAAGGTCTACCTCATTTGATTGTGGATGGTCGTCTTGATCGTGCTGGTGACTTTTTGATTCCCAGCGTTCTCTTTCTCTACATTGCTGGTTGGATTGGTTGGGTAGGTCGTTCCTATTTACAAGCAATCAAGAAAGAAGGTACTGATGTAGAACTCAAGGAAGTGATTATTGATGTGCCAAAAGCAATTTCACTGATGCTCTCAGGTTTTGCGTGGCCCGCAGCAGCTATCAAAGAATTGCTGTCTGGCGAATTAACAGCTAAGGATGAAGAAATCCCCATTTCACCCCGCTAATTCAAAGATTTGTTAGTGGTTAACAGCTAGTGGTTAGTGTGTGTTTTCAATAACTAACCCTCGGGTAAAGCTTGTTCCTTCGCTAACACTACGCTATTGCTAATGCCAGTCGCTCGTGGAGGAAACTTCCTTAGGGAGATCCAAAAAATAAAATGTCCAGCCTTTGTTGGTTGATCTGTCGGCACAATAGGTTATTCGTTGTAATAAGGCTGGACATTTTATTACTGGTAAGTGCCTTAAGAAGCGTACTGGCTCATGACTAACAACCAAAAGCAACTCACTTAGTTTGGAGAATGATTTATGGCACAGGACAACTCTTTCGTTAAATACCTTTCTTTAGCACCCGTTTTGTTGTTTGCTAATTTGATTTTTACTGCCGTTCTGTTGATTGTGTTTAATAATTTGTTCCCTGATCTACTATTTCACCCATTACCATAAATTTGGTTATCAGTAACAGTTAAATTTATCTGTTGATCACTGATAACTGATACCTGGTAATTGTTAATTTAAAACTCGTGATGCTCTAGAGAGCATAGCGAGTTTTATATGCTTCAAAATACTAAATTAATTTTTCTAAAGTTCACTATTTAAAACGAGATTTAGCGTCAATTCTTATTAATATAAAAAATGCCACCACTTTATTAAGAGGCGAATATAAAATATGGCACAAGCTGTAGATGCATCAAAAAACCTTCCTAGCGATCCTAGGAATCGGGAAGTTGTCTTTCCAGAATGGGGCGACCCACAACGGGGAAACTTAGAAACACCAATCAATTCTTCTCCACTAGTTAAGTGGTTCATTAATAATTTGCCAGCCTATCGCTCAGGAATCACTCCATTTAGAAGAGGGTTAGAGGTTGGTATGGCCCACGGTTACTGGCTATTTGGTCCATTTGCAAAATTGGGTCCCCTACGTGACACAGATAAAGCCAACTTAGCAGGATTGTTGGCAACTTTAGGCTTGGTTGCGCTTTTGACTGCTGGCATATCTTTATATGCAAACAGCAAACCTCCCCAACCAATTCCTACTGTCCCTGTACCCAATCCTCCCGATACCTTTAAGTCTGGAGAAGGCTGGAATAACTTTGCCAGTGCTTTTTTAATTGGTGGTATTGGTGGTGCTGTCGTCGCTTACTTCCTTACCAGCAATCTAGCACTCATTCAAGGTTTGTTCGGTTAATTTAGTTGGACTACAGTCAATAGTGTAGAAGTTTCTTCGCTATTGACTGTTGCCTATAGACAAAACTTTATTGAAACAAAGCGGCTTCTATAGATTTAAGAGCTGTTTCAAAATCGTCGTTCACGATCCGAATATCAAATTCATCGGCTGCATTGATTTCTTCTTGAGCACGAGCAAGACGGCGGGTGATTGCTTGTTCAGAGTCATTTCCCCGATTGCGTATTCGTTTTTCCAACTCCTGAAATGAAGGAGGCAGAATGAAAATGCTAAGGGTACCAGGAAATGTAGCACGGATTTGTCGTGCTCCCTCTAGCTCAATCTCTAAAACAACTAACTTTCCCTCACGAATTTGTCTTTCTACAGGTTCACGGGGGGTACCGTAGCAGTTACCTGCAAACTCTGCCCATTCCAAAAATTCATTGTTTTGCACCAATTGCTCAAATTTACTGCGGCTGATGAAGTAATACTCTTTGCCATCAATTTCTCCCGGACGGGGTAAACGAGTCGTCACGGATACAGAATAATATAGTTCCGGATGACGCTGCAGGAGAGATCTCATTAAAGTACCCTTACCCACTCCACTGGGACCTGTAAAAATAATCAGCTTGCCAGGAGATGGGTGTTCCTTATTAGTAGCACCACTTTCTAGGGATAAAACTTGCATCATCCGCTCAGTCTGTGAATTATCAGTAGAAGTTGTTCATTAGTCATTAGTATGCCTGTTTATTGGCCAAATAACTACTGACTAATGAATTATGTAGTGTGAGTGACAAAAAACTTTTCATTCACATAATACTACTGATATGGCGTAAATACGAGTCGAAATGTCAACCCAGATCTAGTTAATTATCTACAACCTGATGTTCGCGGGAAATTACAAAACGATTCGCGACCGTTTCTGGTTGAATCGCTGAGAGGATAACATGACTGGAATCAGTAATGATTACAGCTCTAGTACGGCGACCATAAGTTGCGTCAATAAGTTGACCTCGATCCCGTGCATCGGTAATTATCCGCTTAATTGGTGCAGACTCTGGACTGACAATGGCAACCACTCGGTTGGCAGACACGATGTTACCAAAACCGATGTTGATTAACTGAATGTCCATAAAAAACTGACGCCAAACGTGCGTTATAACAAGCTCATAATGAACTAATTTCCATGTTATCTTCAAAAAATCGGAGTTACAACGCTTCAGTTGACGTCAGTCTTTGTTTTCCAATAAAGATTGGTTTTTTAAGTATTTTTTTTAGCCGTTTCTGAGTCTAGATTCTTAAAAATCTACCTAAGGATATATATAAGAAATATTGAGATTTATCACTAGAAGACAGATGAGAGCATTTTTGCTTTATTAAAAGCCAATGTATGTGTCCCAATGAATACCCCAAGTCCTGAAGGCGGGGTATATCAAAGCTATGGAACACTGAAATTTTAATGAATAATTTTGCTAATGACAGTTACTTATCGTTTATTTTTCCCATAAACTGCCCAAAAAAAGACAAAACGCGCAAACTGCACGCAAACAAAATAAGCTTTCGCGATCGCTGATCAACACAGCTTTATTTGCTGCGAACTACCCTTTATTTAGGTAAACACAGACACCGACGCATCGTAGAGAAATCAAACATGCTGAAAAATTCTGCCTGAAGATCAAAAAGACAGTTGCAAGTTAGGAAATCTAACTTGCAAAGTCTCTTTCTTCGGACTTTTCGTAGACGCCACAGACACTATACTTGTAACGAAACTCGTTGCCGTAAGTGTCATCCCAATGACCGCTTTTTTTAAAAAAAGGATAAGTTTCAAAACCAGGATAATCATCTCATCGTACAGTGTTCTCAGCATCAAATGCTAGCAATGGTGATCTTCACTACATTGAAGGAACAATGACAAATAACAATGGCTGCTGATCTATTTCTTTTAACTCAACCTCTAGGGTATAAGTCTGGTTTTGCTGGGTGCAGCATAATTCTACACTCAAGCATCCTGGACTAGTGGATTGAGCCATTGCTTGGGAGGTCTCTCCTTGAAGCTTTAGGATTCCTTTAGTGGGTAATTCACCGTGAACCCGCAGCTTTGTGACTTCACCTTGATACTGGTACTCTACCTTAAGGGTGAGAATACCTGCACTAGTTAACCATTGCCTTTCTCCTACTGGATTGACAGCAGAAATTGGCAGAGTTAGGTTTTCTAGAAGCTGTTTAGCTGCTAGCAAAGATAAAGCCATCTGTTGACGTGGTTGCAAATCTGAGTAACTATTCTCTAGATTTGGCATGGTTTCTAGGGTTTCCCCAGAACGATAATTACTCCTTAGCACTAATCCTGCTACGTCGTTTATTGCTTGGGAATCGTCAGGGAAAAAGCTTTCAACCGCTTGGACTAATTTTGCTCCTAACGGTAGTGACGAACCAAGTAATGCCTGACATTTTTCCAGTAATTGCTGGAATATTTTTTCGGGCAAAGGAATAGGCAGATTCAGCTTAGACTGCTGTGCTGCCCAACCCCACGCAGGAACCAAGGGTATAGCTGGCTCGTCCGCGTATTCGGGATAATCTACCAGTTGTGTTTCCCACGGGAATAAGGGCAGGTTGTCTTGAAAATGGACTTTTAACCGACGTTTAATGACGGTTTGGAAACGTTGTTGCACAGTAGGAGTTTCTCCCAGTTGAAAGGTTTGGGCTGTTCCTCTCACGGGTTGTTCACCATTTTTAAAAGTGGTGGCTTCTGCGTCGAGAGGATTTTTTTTCCCGTCAACATCCTTACATTTATCCAACAGATGCTGCAAGATGATGACATTTTCTGTCAACAACCGAGCGAGTAACTGGCGGTGTAAGGATTCTGAGTCACTATTCATGAGTAGATGCACCTGATCCGGACACTAGAGAGTTACGAATCTCCCAAGCTTGTTCCAGAATTTTAAACCACCTTTTTTGCAGTTGTGCCATTGATAACCCTAAAATTTTGGCAATATTTTCGTCGGGTTGACCTTGCTGCTTTAACTCTAGTAAGGAGCGATGCTTCTCGTCCAGCTGATCTGTGTATGTTTGCCACTGTTGGGGAGTTAAGCCTAAATTCATCTGCAAATCGGCTTCTAACCACTCGTGAACCAATTCCCAGCGGTGTAGTAAAGCAAACCGTATCAAGTGATATTTAAAGCGCTGCTGTAAGTAATCTCTCTGACGAGGAGTTAACCCTAAAATTGATTCAATTTCCTGTGCAGATAAATCTTGGAGGCGGAGGGAGAAGTAATCAGCACAGTCAGATTGTTGCCGTTCTTCTAAATAGTTCATCAATTCAGTAATGACTACAGAGCGTAGAGTATCTTCTTGAGGTTCTGGCTCTGGTTGCATTGCCATTGCTGAGCGTAATTGCTGCACCGCTGGATCTTCCCAGGTACCGTCAGCTTCATTACCACTACCTTCTGCCGCTTGTTCTATATCTACACAGGTTTCTGGGGGCTGCTGTTGAGAGAAAGTTTGTGCTCTCAAAATTATGAGCTGTTGCTGACGTCCAGGCAAAGGAATTCGCCGCTTACCATAGCGCTCAGTAAATGCCATGTACTCCGCCAATTCCAAAAGAGTCCTTGGACTGTAACTAGCACCCAGTTGATTTTCTCTACGGAAAGCGTTCAATGCCTCCAGATAAAAACTTTGCAGAAAATCTTCAATGACGACGAGCCGCCCTTGATAGCTTAGTTGTCTCTGTGGAGGATTGATGTAGCGATAAATAATCGCGCTTAGGGTGCTATGCAATTCTACTCTGCCCCGATTCGACCCCAATTCATAGTATCTCAAAAACTGTTGCAATCGGTGTCGAGCTAGTGTAATCGCAGAGTTTTCTATTGTACCGGCAGCTTGAATACGTTTGCTTTCATGACAAATCCGGTAGACTTCGGCGGCAATGCGCATTGATACATCATGGCAATTTTGCTGTGAAGCTTTAGTTGACTGCTGAAGCTCCTTGAAGAGGAGTTGAAAGATCGACTCCACGCCAATAGCATTTACTCCCTGAATAGTGGTGGTTGCAGCTAAATTCATAGTCTCGTTTTTCAAAAGACCCTAACATACTGTACAACCTGTGTGACTTTGAGGGTACTAGATTTTATGGTTTTGCGTATAAGCTAAACGCAGGGAACCCCTGCAAATGAAGATTTTGCTTAGGTTATTATTCCCAATCTTTTGATTTGATGTCTCAAACTTTAAGAGAATTTTACAACCAATACCCAAAAGCCGTTAACAGGTGATTATGGATTTACAAGCACAAATTCAATTGCTGATTGATGATGCACCGAAAGATGGTATTACACCACAACTGGTCGCCACAATCGCCCCTGCTTTAAGTGCGATCGCTTCATCGTTACGTCATCCCCAGTACTATATTCTCCAAAACTTAGAGAAAGACTGGGTTTTAACTACTTTGAGCAACCGTACTAATCCAGATTTGGAAAAGCGAGTGATTTATGCTTTTCCTACCATACAGGATGTTCCAGTAAGTTTATCTGCTGGGCTTGACCCTCAAGTAATCTTAGCCCCCATTCCGGTTACTCACCTTTTGTTCCAATTGATGGCTTTAGATACCGTAGATAGTATAGTTTTTTTTGAAACTCCTGGCACTACTACCAACATAATTGAAATAGAGCGCACCTACCTACAAAACGAGATTCAGCAACAACTGCAACAAAGCCGCTTGCATAATCAAATACCTCCTAATATCGCCTAGCAGTGGAGTGGAAGTTGGGAGTGAGGAATTCTAAATAAATTTATTAATATTCCTAACTCCTGACTCATAACTCTTAACTTTTAATAGAGGCGACTCAGGACATAATCTGCCATGTCAATTAAGGCTTGGCGGTATTCCGAAGGTGGAAGGTCCACAAGATGTTCAACAGCAACCTTAGCATGTTCTGCAGCTAATTCTTTCGCTCTTTGTATTCCGTGACTATTGTGAATTAATGCCATCGCTTGCTCAAAGTCACCCTCTTGAGCAAATTCACGTTCAATCAGTATTTCTAAGTATGGTGTTTCCTCCATAGCAAATAAGACTGGGGCAGTGAGATTTCCACTTTTCAGGTCTGAAGAAGCCGGCTTACCTAGGGTATCTGTCGAACTTGTGAAATCTAAAATATCATCCACAATTTGGAAGGCTAAACCAAGATTTCGTCCATAGTTATACAATTGCTCAGCGGTTTCTTGAGAAACTTCGCTAAGTAATCCAGCAGCTTTAGCACTGTTAGCAATGAGCGTTGCAGCTTTGTCATAGCTTTTTTTCAGGTAGGTCTCCATAGACATGCTCGTATCAAAGCTATTGAGTCCCTGCTGAATTTCCCCAGCGGCCAAATCCATAATCACCTCTGAAAGTAGTTTCACTACTTCTAAACTGTCCAAGTTGGCCAAATACCAGGAAGATTGAGCAAATAGAAAATCCCCGGCTAATATAGCAATGCGATTCCCAAAAAGACTATGAACCGTGGGGACTCCTCGACGCATCTGGGACTCGTCCACTACATCGTCATGTACGAGGCTTGCTGTATGAATCATTTCTGTAATCTCAGCTAAGCGTCGATGACGAAGAGTAATATCTTTTCCCAGCATTGTGGCACGTGATATCAACAGGACAATTGCCGGTCTGATGCGCTTGCCCCCAGCTCCAAATAGGTGTTCGGCAGCTGCGTAAAGGATGGGGTGGCGATCTCCAACTAGCTGTTTCAAGTTATCTGCTAGTATTCGCAGGTCTTCTTCCACAGGGGCAAAAAGAGATGTTGCTGAGGTCATGGACGGGCAGACTCTGGCTTTATTTACGAAAATTTACATATCCTATAATCATTTTAAGATAACCCTGTGCCAGCGCCAAACTTTCATTCGTCATTTAGTAATTTTCCACATACCATACCTAGAACCCAACTTATTCATTTCAAAAGCCAGGTTTTTCAGGTGCACCAAAGTAAGTTTGTCTTTATAAGTACCAATACCCAGTTTCTCGATCTTCAGATTTTAAAACTAAATTTGGTGTTATTTTAGGGGTCTATACTAGAAATTAAAAAATAAAAGTATAAAGTATAGCTCTAAATAATCGCGTATTCTTACTTAAGACTAATATTCTATTTAATACTTTTTATTCTGTATAGTACTGAAAGATTTATGATAGCAAAAGCCTTTTTTTAGCAAAAATTAATTTTTTTGGGGAATTAGATCAGGTGATATTCAGGACTAACACTGAAATTCATTCACACTCGTTGTTCATTATTTATTACACAAAAATTAAATTTACCTAAGAAATAATCTCATCAGGGGCTCAAGCTCAACACGAGAAAATTTTAAATTTAGCAGAAAAGTTGGCTGAAAAGTCAGGAACCTTGTGTTACGCTAAATCCAAGGGACTTTAAATTTTTGTGGTATTCGCAACACCAAAAGCAAAAGCATCTTAGGTGTTTTTGCCTAGTGGTTTTGTGAGTTAAAGTGACTAATCTCAGGTAGTACTAAAGAATTATTTCTTTGGTCAAGAGCCCCATTATTAAACCTCCATGGTAAGAGCCATACGTCTTGCTCGCACTTTGAGCGCAAGCATTGCTTGTGTCAGCAAATGGGTATAGGCGATTAGAATCATGCAGACTAGGTAAACTGCTGAAGCAGCGATTGGTAATTGCAGTTTAGCAATTCACTTGCTGCGATAGTGTAGTCTGCAAAAAATAAATAACAAAATACATATCTTGGAGAAAAAAAGGCTCTAACAGCTAGGACACGTCGTTTGTATCCCTAAAGTTCTACTAATCTTATTCGACCTTATATTTCGTTAGACCAAACTGTAGAAAAAAATGATTTACGGAAAGATGCCTATGATGATTTTTCTGTTGGCTTCCGGCTATCTGTTAACAGTCTACCTACTGTTAGCAATGGCAAAGCGAACAGGGAAGAGAACTGCTCTTACAGATGTTTCTTTGGCTGGTAAAGAAAAGCACAAGCGTGAGATATCAGTACCAAAGATAACGTAGGTTATTTAGTGTGCATTAACAATTGGCCAATAGTCAATAGTCAACATTATGTTTTGGCTAAATAATTTTACATCGGAACAAACTAATACTAGTGATATTAGTGAGTTTTTTCCAACCTAACCCTCATTAGTCCCCCTTTATTCAACAAGGACTAATGAGAGTTAACATTTGTATAGTTTTTTTCTACGTAGTGACCTAATGACTATTGGCTGACAACAACATTAGGTAAGTGCACTTTTTCAACCATGGGAGTACAGCCAAGCCATTGCAATGAAGACTTGGCAAATTGTTGCGGACAACCGCTAACAGTAAAGCGAGTTGGCAGTGGTAGATGCGTATTTTTGATGCCCTGTAAGTCTAGCTCACGACTACAAGCTTTCACAATGTGAACAGCCGGATCTACTAGTTTAACACAAGTAGGAAGAATAGATCGTAACACAGGTGCAAGATGGGGATAATGAGTACAACCATAGACTAAAGTATCTATATCTTGCTCTAGTAATGGCTCTAAATAAGAGCGCGCTACCTCAACGGTGTACGGGTCATGAATACGATTTTGCTCCACTAATGGTACAAATTCTGGACAACTAACCTGCCAGACTTGGACATCAGGATTCACTTCTAGGATAGCACGACGATATGCATTGCTCTTGGCAGTTGCTGCAGTAGCAATCACACCAATGCGCTTTCCACAAGAAATTGCTGCCTTGGCTCCTGGTAGGATAATCCCCAGAATTGGCATATCAAATTCTTCGCGTACCGTTTCTAGTGCTAGGGCAGAACTCGTGTTGCATGCCATGAGTACCATTTTGACGCGTTGCTGTTGCATCCAGCTAAGGATTTCGCGTACAAACTGTAAAATTTCTGCGGCTGAACGACTTCCATAAGGAAGCCGAGCCGTATCCCCAAAGTAAATAATTGATTCATTAGGGAGTTGTCGATACATTTGTCTGAGAACTGTCAGACCACCCACACCACTATCAAACATGCCAATTGGGGCACGTTGGAGTTCTTGACCAGAAAAATACACAGACGTTAGTTGTTAGTTGTTAGTTGTTAGTTGTTAGTTGTTAGTTATTTTACTAACCCTTTGGGTCTGCCAGTTGCGTTAAGCCGCACTGGCTTACCTCCCAGCACTAATGCTGCTTTAAGTACTGCAGTATACCATTAGCGATCGCCTCGGCCATTTTGTTTTGGTATTCTGGATTTGCCAGTCGAGGATTATCCTCTGTACCAGTCATGTAGCCTGTTTCTACTAAAATTGACGGCATAGAGCTTTTCCTTAAGACGTAAAATCTGGCTTTACGCGTTCCCCGGTCTTTGATAGTACTAATACTGCGCAAAATAGTTTTGCGAACAACTTCAGCTAGATTGTAACCACTATCGTAATAATAGACTTCCAATCCATTAACATCTGGACGGTTATCAATCGAATTAGCGTGAACACTGACAAACACATCAGCATGAACGTGATCTGCTATATCAACGCGTCCCTGAAGTCCTACAAAAAAGTCAGCATTACGTGTTAATACTGCTTGTACGCCGTTTTGCTCCAAAATTGCGGCTATTCTTTTGCCAATTGGCAGAACAACATCCTTTTCTAATAATCCTCCTATACCAGGGGCTCCAGAATCTTGACCCCCATGTCCAGGGTCAATCACAACGACAACTCGACCATGAGGCGTTGGACGCGTTTGTGGCTGTGTTCCGTAACCATAACCGGGATTACCTGGCAATTGTCCTGACAATGGCTGTGGGTTTGTTCGTTGTAGGGGAGGTAAGCCTACAGATGGTGCGATCGGCGAACGGGTACGCTCTAGTTCTAGACTTAAAAATTGGTCCCCAATCTGATTCAGTTGCCCAATTTGCACTCCTGCGGCTGGCTGAACAAAGATCAGCACTGTGCGAGGGTCTTGCTGTTGCAAACGTACTCGAAGAATTGGGCTACTAGGGTTAAAATCAGGACCTCTAACCGCTGTGGTTAACCGAGCATTGGGAATAGTGATCCGATACATACCAGTTGATCTATCCCAACTACCAGTCCCAGATAAATTCCGATCAGCTCGGATGATCAATTGTGAGCCAGCACCTATTTCCACCGACTGAATCGTGGCAAGTGCATTGCTTGTTGGTAGAGTCGAACTGGTGCTACTATCCAAACCAGAACTTGGACTTTTATTCTCCGCCATACTAGCAAAACCAGAGCGTGGGTTCTTGTTTTCCGGCATACTGGCAAAACCACGAGTAGGCAGAATCACCACACCATTGTTACCACTAACACTTGCTTGCCAGTCAGGACTCGTTCTTTCCACCCGTAAAGTCATACGCACAGCAGGTGGTGTTGTTAACAGTTGGTTGAATTGGACTTGGTTGACACCATACTGATTAACAGGCACATCCCGTTGTGTCAAACTCGGTGCTATCGTAGCACCAGAAATATCTACATAAATAGTTCGTAGATCTCGGCTGCGATTGACTCGAAGTTGAGGATACCCCCCACCAGTTGTACGGATAAAAAATCCATCTCCGGTGACTTGAAAATTCTCAATTTGGGTCGTTCTTTCTAGAGTGTTAAAACTTGGTGGTCTGTTTGCGAGTGTGCGCGTTGTTCCTTGTGGAGTGTTTAAACCTGGTGCCCTGTTATTGTTAAAACTGGCTGCCCTATTTGCGACTGTACTTGGTTCCTCTTTGACGACACTGTAAATATTTCTTGAGGAGTCTGCTCTCTCAGTCTCGGGTTTAGGTAACTGCACCATCCAGCGACTAGCTGTTGTTGGGACAAATTTCACCTGCTTGGGGTCTAAAGTATAGCCAGAAGTGAGTTCGACGACAATACGAGTTGTTTGTTGGTCAAGTTGCCCAACGCGAATAGCACGAATTGCTCCTCCTACTGGTTGTGTGAACTGCGGACGCCCAAATATGGTTCCCGGCAAATCAATTACCAGACGTGTCGGATTAAAGATGAGTTGTGCTTGAGGTTGAACATCACCTTCAGTGTAAATTTCTAGTTGATTTTTATTGACATCAAAGTGCCAAGATTGTAGTCTGGCTGCTTCAGCAGGTGACGATAGCAAAAAGGTTAAAAAAGTACCCGGTAGTAGTAACCAGTGTGGTTTCACAGTGTTTTCTCCTGATTCGCATTCATGGAAGCCGTCAATCTGTCAAAACGTGGGCAAATCCTCACATTACTATCACCCAAACCTTAGCTTTGATAAGAAAGTTATGAATCGGTAACTACCGAAACTGTTCAGAACTTTCAATGTCGCATGCATGGTAGTTATACGCTTTTATAAAGGCACAGTTAATTGTTGTAAAATAATAAACCACTCTCTGAATTTTTAGAGCCATTGGATCTAAAAAAATCAGTAAAGCATTGTGATGAAACAACAAAGAGCTAACCAGAATAAACTTCACTCGTCAATCTTAGTCAGTAAAACGATGAGTCGTGAGAGACTTGTGGGTGTCCAGTTGCTTTCGTTCACAATATACTGTGTAATAAATTTCTGCTGCGATGAACTGATTTACCAAAGACTTATATCTGGGAAAATATCTAGGGTTAGATGTTGGTTTTCATAGAACCTCAAGAAGTCGAGCTTCTTGCGAGTATTGATCTCCTAGACTAAAGAATTGGGATGCTATGTTTTCATCTTTGCCTCAAGTACTGAAGAATACCGCGAGCGATCGCCTCTGCCATTTTGTTTTGGTACTGTGAAGTTTTTAATTTAGCCATATCCTCCCAACCAGTCATGTAACCTGTTTCTACTAAAATTGAAGGCATAGAACTTTTCCTGAGAACATAAAATCTTGCTCGCCTTATCCCTCGATCTCTGACATTGACATTTTGAAGAATGCTATGACGAACAAAGCGAGCTAACTCTAAACCACTGTCGTAGTAATACACTTCTAATCCATTAACATCTGGACGGTTATCAATCGAATTAGCGTGAATACTGACAAAGATATCCGCATGATCTTCTTCTGCCATGTCTACTCTTCCCTGAAGGCCGACAAAATAATCAGAATTCCGCGTTAAGGTCGCTTGTAAGCCATTTTGCTGCAAAACCTCTGCTACTCTTCTGCCTATAGGCAAGACAATATCTTTCTCTGGCACTCCCCCAATACCAAGGGCCCCAAAGTCATGACCACCATGTCCAGGGTCAACCATGACCACCACTCTTCCAAGCGGTGAACGGGGTGCCTGGGAGAGCCGATGATCAATGCTCAATCCTGACAACGGTTTTGGGTTTGGTTGTGGTAGAGGCGGTAAACCACCCATAGCAGACACAGGCTGACTGAACGGTAAACCCAAGGGTGGTGTCAACAGACGACTGCGTCTTAATTCCACTGCTACAAACTGCTCGTCAATTTGGTTAAGTGACCTAATTTGAACCCCTGCTGCTGGTTGCACAAAGATCAGCACTGTGCGGGGGTCTTGCTGTTGCAGACGTACTCGGAGAATGGGACTGCTGGCATAAAAATCAGGACCTTTAACCGCTGTCGCTAACTTAGCATTAAAGATCGTGATCCGATACAGACCAGTTGACCTATCCCAGCCACCACTAGCAGATAAATTGTGATCACCTTTAATAAGCAATTGTGTGCCGTTAGCACTTATTTTCACAGATTCAACTGTGGAGAGTGAGTCGTTATCTGGTGTGGTAGACAACGCTGAAAAAGATCTTGACTGACTCTCATGACCTCTAGGGAAAATCCCACCCCAACGGTAAGGCAAAAGTACTAACCCACCTAAACTGCTTGTACTTGCTTGCCAGTCAAAACTATCTTTATCAACAAACATTGTCATGCGAACAACAGGTCGTCTTGCTTGTAATTGAGCGAATTGGATGTGATGCACTCCATAGCGATGAACAGGTACATCTTGTTGTACTAAACGTGGTGATAAAGATGCATCAGAAATATCTATGAAAATACTGGTGCGATTCCGACTCCGATTTACCCGAATTTGAGGATTTCCACCACTGGTGCGAACAAAAAGACCATCTCCTGTAACTTGCAAACTTTCAATTTGAGTTGTCCCTTGGCTAATGTTGGCTACTGGTGAATATTCGCTCTGAGGTTCATTGACTGTCACACCACGGGAAACATTTCTTGTCAAGGAGCCTATCCCTTGATCTGTCACACTCTCTGACTTTGGTAATTTCACTATCCAGTGACTAGGTACTGTCTCGACAACTTTTATTTGTTTAGGATCTATGGCATAACCTGGAGCAAACTCCACAACTAGGCGAGCAGTTTGTTGATCAAGTTGTCCAACCCGAATGGCACGAATTAAGCCACTTCCTGGCTCGGTGATTCGCGGATTTCTGGATATAGTGCCTGGTAAATCGATGACCAAACGAGTTGGATTGAAAATAAGTTTTGCTTGTGGTTGAACAGTGCCTTCAGTGTCAATTTCCAGTTGGTTTTTGCCAGCATCAAAACGCCAAGATTGCAAACTTGCCGCATGAGTCGGCGACAATAGCATCAGTAGAGTTACAAAAGTACCAGGTAGTAGCCAGTGTAGTTTCACAGTGTTTTCTCCTGATTCACATTTATGGAAGACGTCCTACTGTTGAAGCTTGGGCAAATCTTCCCACCATCACCACCCACACCTGAGTTTTAAGGGTAAGCTACAACTCGACAGCTTCTGCTGCTGGGGAGTTTTCATCCTTATCAAGATACAGTCAATAGCGTCGAATTCTAGCATGCCCCTTCCTACTTTCCTTGCCGTTATGGCATTTTAAATGAGTTTACTGTGAACAGTTAACCCTTAACAATCTGTATTCAATTCCTATTAGTATTAATTAAATCAGTAAGGGGTTCTTTAAATGATTTGATTTTTAGTAACTAATGTACTAAATGATTATTTGTTAGTACTGTTGATTAATGCAGCAAAAGTTGGTATGTCTATTTGCTTTAACTGTTTACTAACTTGATAAGATGACACTGGTGGAAATAGGAAACCTGAACAAACCACTGACTCATCAGATTTCAGATGTTGGTAATTTTAAACAAGACAAACTCCTCTTTGTATAGACGAAAAGATATATAGAAAAGTTTCCAATCCCAGATAAGAAGCTCTCAACAGTGAGGATTTGAATGAGAGCAAAGCCATGCCCTCATCCAAATATACTAATCCTCAACTTTCAGGTTAGTTTCTATACTCTCTTGTTCCACTGATGTAGACAAAATTGCATCTGGGACATCTATTGTTAACGGTGTTTCCGATGAACCATATATTAACAATTGCTCTTGATTTGTCACCACTGGTTTTGGTTCTGGGAAAACAAACCGTAATAAAGGAGGCGCTAAAAAAGTCGTCAGGATAACCATCATAATAATAGCCGCCTCTAGTGGTTTCGAAAGAATTCCATTAGAAGAACCAATACCAAGAAACACCAATCCCACTTCACCTCGAGGAATCATCCCCACACCAATTGCCAAACGGTTGATTGGAGATTGACCATACACGCTCAACCCAGTCACAACTTTTCCTAAAATGGCGACTATAATCAGGAAAATCGCCATAACTAGACCTTCCCTATTGCTAGGAACTGCTGGGTTCAACACGCCTAAATCAGTTTTTGCGCCAACAGTGACAAAGAAAATTGGCACCAGCATATCAGCAATAGGAACCACCTGTTTTTGTAACTCTTTGCGCTTGTCAGTCTCTTCCAGAACTAAGCCAGCAGCAAAAGCACCAAGGATCGCCTCTAACTGGATAACAGCAGCCAGATATGACATGACAAAGGCGAAGATAAATGCTGGGATTACCAATTCACCCCTTGTTTTCAACTGATCGACGATCGCCACAAAGGACTTGTTAAAAATATTGCCTAGTGCGATCGCACCTAACAGAAAACCACTAGCACTAATAATCAAATAAATAACTTTGCTTACATCTACTGAGCCATCTTTAGCAAGACTTGCAACCACCGCCAAAACGATAATTCCCAGAACATCGTCAATCACCGCAGCACCCAGAATAATTTGTCCTTCTTTAGAATTAAGACACTTTAGTTCTGATAGCACTCTAGAGGTAATCCCAATACTCGTTGCAGTTAGAGCTGCACCTGCAAAAATGGCTGGTATGGCTGGAATTCCAAAGAAAATCATTAACCCTGCTGTACCAGCAGCAAAAGGTGTAACAACTCCCACAACTGCCACAACTGTTGCCTGCATCCCGACGGCCATCAAATCTTTTAAGTTTGACTCTAAACCAATCTCAAACAGCAGGATAATTACACCCAGTTCTGCCAAAACAGAAATCACCTGCGACTGTGCTTTAAAAATTGCATCTGCGCTATCGGCGCTTAAACCAGCAGTCGCTTGTAGGAAGTTCATGATTAATGAGCTCGAACTATCTGCCCCTCCTTCTGGAAACACCAGCATGTGTAGAACAGATACACCTACCACTACACCACCTACAAGTTCGCCTAAGACAGGCGGAAAACCCAGACGATTTGAGAACTCACCACCAACCTTGCTAGCGAAGTAAATCACGACTAAACTAAGCAGCACCGCTGCAACTACTAGTGAACTCTCTGCTGCATTTGTGGTTGCTAATAATGGTGATGAAAATGTTATGAAATCTAACTGCATTGGTTTTGCGTTCATCGTTCTCTTTAATTTACCAAGCTGGCAGGCTCAAACTTGTAGTTCTCCAAGCTTTTTGTGATTTTTTTTAGCTCTTATTCCGTTTCATTTTAAGGTTGATACATTTACGCCGGGGAGCACCTGGGGAATACTCTACACTATGCCTACTCCCCATTCCTAACTCCTAACTCCAGTAGCCGCTGCCAGTGTAATTCTGATACTGGCACAACAGACAGCCTGGGAAGCTTTACCAAATCAAAGTTTTCAAAGTTGCTATCCTGCTTGATTTGGCTTAATTTGACGGGTTGCAATACCCTTTTGACTGCCCGAATATCAACAACGACCTGCTTAGCGTCATCCAATTTGGGGTCGGGGTAAGGCTTACTGACAACTTCTGCTATGCCTACAACTTGTCGCTCTTTACCAGTGTGATAAATGAGTGCTAAATCTCCATATTGCATAGTACGCAGATGTTTAAGAGCTAAAGCATTACTCACTCCGTTCCAAACTGTTGTGCCATCTCGTTCTAAATCATCGTAAGAATAATCTTCTGGTTCAGTTTTCAGTAACCAATACGCCATGAAAAAATTACCTGCGGTTGTAGTGTCGTTTTTTTAGTTGCTAAAAATGTAACCATCTCAGCTTTTAAATTATGCTGTGCCAAGGTATTAATTGTTAGTTGTGAGTCAGGGCATTTGCCCATACAGCTATTAAGTGTTAAGAAATATAACCAGTCCTATTATTTAATTTCTTTAGAGGAGTGAAAATTTGATGAATAAAGCTAATTTATTGCATTTTCAATTAAATACTGGAGATTTTTGGAAGCCTTTAATTATAGTTTTGCTCGTCATTATAAGTTTTACCCAACCTGTTTTAGCACAAGAAAAACAAAAAACGATGTTGCGAACTCTTACCGTGAGTGGTCGTAAAGTGGAAATGATTCCAACGACTTTATCTGAAGTGAGTTTAGGAGTAGAGATTCAAGGCAAGACAGCACAAGATGTACAGCAAGAAGCCGCACGTAAATCATCAGCTGTAGTAACTCTGCTCAAGAATCGCAATGTGGAAAAGTTACAAACTACAGGTATCGTCCTCAATCCAGTTTATAGCTATAACAACAATGTGCAGAAAATTGTAGGATACTCTGCTACCAACACCGTCAGTTTTCGTATTGCCACTGATCGGGCTGGTAGTTTGCTCGATGAAGCGGTCAAAGCTGGTGCGACTCAGATTAATAGTGTTAGTTTTGTTGCCAGTGACGATGCGATCGCACAGGCACGAAAACAAGCACTCAGAGAAGCTACCCAAGATGCTCAGCAGCAAGCAGATACTGTTTTGAGTAGTTTGGGTTTAAAGCAAAAAGAAGTTGTGGGCATTCAAATCAATGGTGCGAGTACTCCACCACCACAACCTCTGATGCGTGCTACAGTTGCCAGTGTAGCAAAACAAGATGCTTCTACTCCTGTCATTGGCGGTGAGCAACAAGTAGAAGCATCAGTAACACTGCAAATAAGTTACTAATAGGAGCACGGCACTGCCGTGCCTGTATAGTTGTTAGTTATGTTAGTAGCCACCCAATTACTGAAAACTGTCAGGGTTGCTATCTAACATATCAGCTTCTGGATCTCGCTTAGAGCCCAACAATTCCAGTTGTTCTACAAGGATAACGGGTGTGGACCGATTTGCACCTGTAGCACGATCGCTCCAAGTATCAAACTTTAAAGAACCTTTCACTGCAATTTGTTTACCTTTGCGTACATAATCACCCGCCACCTGTGCAGTTTTTCCCCACAATTCTAGATTGAACCAATCTGTCTGTTCACCTTCTCGAGTACGTCGATTGACAGCCAGTGTTAATTTACACTTAACACTACCAGATTCAAAATACTTAATATCAGGGTCGTTACCTACACGACCAATGAGGGTGACAACATTTATATTCATGGGCGCTCCCTTCAGTACATGCGTACTTATCTTTCGTGATTTTAATCATAGCGAATTGCAATGTTATTGGAATGGTGTTAAATAAATAACTGTTATAATTACTTGTAAAATTTATAAAAAAGACTCTGCTAAAACTCAGAAATATACGGATCTATAGAAGCAGATGAAGAATATGATCGACAAGATATCAACAGAAGTGTAAGACAGGGTTAAGATTCCGAAAAGATCTATCAAAAGATGATTGTTTTTACTAGACTCAGGTCAAAAAACATAATAGAATCCTGCACGATTCTCTCTTTTGGTAGTAGTCAAACGTGTCGCAAATAGGGGGCGTAGAGAAACGTGGGCCTTTTTAGTAAGTTTTCCTTATCTCGTGATATGGGTATCGACCTTGGTACCGCTAACACTCTTGTATATGTATCTGGTAAAGGTATTGTTCTTCAGGAACCTTCAGTGGTTGCGATTGATCAGAACGAAAAAGTCGCACTGGCTGTAGGGGAAGATGCCAAAAAAATGCTTGGTCGGACACCGGGAAACGTGATTGCTCTACGCCCTTTGCGCGATGGTGTAATCGCTGACTTTGATACGGCTGAATTGATGCTGAAACACTTTATTCAGCGGGTCAATGAGGGTAAATCTCTGGTATTACCACGGATTGTCATTGGTATTCCTAGTGGAGTCACGGGGGTAGAAAGACGAGCTGTGATGGATGCTGCAACTCAAGCAGGAGCAAGAGAAGTTTATTTAATTGATGAGCCTGTAGCAGCGGCAATAGGCGCAGGACTGCCCGTTGCTGAACCTACTGGTAACATGATCATAGATATCGGTGGTGGTACAACAGAAGTCGCAGTACTGAGTCTTCAGGGTACAGTACTTAGTGAATCAGTACGTATTGCTGGGGATGAACTGACTGAAGCAATCATGCAGTATATGAGAAAAGTTCATAACTTAGTGATTGGGGAACGTACTGCCGAAGACATCAAAATTCGGATTGGCTCAGCCTATCCTACGATGGATCACGATGATGCCATGATGGAAGTCCGAGGTTTACACCTGCTGTCTGGCTTACCACGAACTGTGTCAATCAAAGGACCAGAAATTCGTGAAAGTATGTCGGAACCGTTGTCAGTCATTATTGAAGCAGTCAAACGAACACTAGAACGTACACCTCCAGAACTAGCAGCAGACATTATTGATCGAGGCATAATGTTAGCTGGTGGAGGAGCTTTGCTCAAAGGGCTAGACACCTTAATCAGTCATGAAACAGGGATCGTGACACATATCGCTGCCGATCCTTTGAGTTGTGTGGTCTTGGGAACTGGTCGAGTGTTAGAAAACTTCAAGCAGTTGGAAAGAGTCTTCAGTGGACGCTCTCGGAGTATGTAGCAAATGTAGGCTTTCAGATATTGGGGTGACTTATGCCATCCAATATCTTTAGATGACTTTGATTATCAGTTTGTTAACAACTACAAGAAGGGTATGTATGTTTACACTACGCCGTTGGTGGGAGCACAAAGGATTGCAAATCGGTTTGTTAGGTATGGTGGTTGGTAGCGCTTGGATGTTACGGCAGACTCAAGGTGCACTCGTGGTGGAGCTATATCAGGATCTCACGAGTCCGCTGCAGCTTTTCCAGCCAGGAGCCACTTCAGAAGACCGTCTTCGTGATGCACGGGTATTAGAACTTCAAACCCAGGTCGCAGAACTGAAAGGTCAAAATACCAAACTAAAACAATTATTGGGTTATGTGGAAAAAGAGCCTCTTGCATCCCGCCCAATTCCAGCAAGGGTCGTGGGGCGTAGTGCTGATAACTGGTGGCAACAAGTGACCTTAAATCGTGGCAGTTTAGCTGGTATTAAGGAAGGTTTCATTGTTAAAGCTGAAGGTGGATTAGTTGGGTTGATAGAAAGTGTCACTCCCCACACCAGTCGAGTATTGTTAATTAGTGACTTGAAAAGTCAAGTAGGTGTAACGATCGCTGGCACAGGGGCAAAGGGCGTTTTGCGAGGAACTTCCTCTGCTGAAGCAGTACTGGAGTTTTATGAAAAAGTTCCCAATGTCAAGCCCGGAGATTTGGTGGCTACGTCTACCTATAGTCAGAAATTTCCTGCAGGTTTGGCAGTAGGACGAGTCAAGTCCCTCGATTTGAAGCATCTACCAGCATCAGTAGCAAAAATTGAACTTTTCCCATCAATTCACTCGCTTGATTGGGTTACAGTGTATCCTAAACCAGAAAACCAACAAACAGAAAACCCTCAACCAGCAAATGAACAGCCACAGAAGTCTCAATAGGTTATTGAGCAATCTGGACTAGCAAAGAACTCAATACTCAGCACGAGATCCTCTTAGACTGTTCCATACAAATCCTGACACACATTATTCTGTTCTGCTCCTTGCTACCTATCTGCTTCAACCTTAAATTGAAAAACTTCTAAAATTTATGAATTATGGAAAATGCAGAGTACTATGCGGGATTTCAAGCTGAGGTTCGAGTTCTGTGTTCATCTCAAAAAAAATGATGATTCCTAAGTTTCAAAACAGTAGGCAAAGAAAACCGAAATCGCTAAGGCGAACATCCACAACTCAGGTGAATTCCCTCGCACGTTGGCATCCCACTCTACGTCACCTGCTTGATTACACAGTGACGTTGGGGTCTGTGTTGTTTTGCTTGCTGATGATGCTAACCCGTTTTCCAGGAACGGAATTGTTAGGTATTGGACCAAATTGGCTATTAATTTGGGTAGTCGCTTGGAGTGTAAAGCGTACAGCCTTTCAAGGGGCATTGGCAGGTGTTATTTTGGGGTTCCTTCAAGATGCGATGACATCACCTGATCCTACTCATGCCATCAGTTTAGGGATGATAGGAATGATCACTGGGCTCATACAAAAGCAACGTTTTATACAAGAAGATTTTATTTCTATTGCTTTGATTGTCTTTGGAATGGCAGTTTTTGCAGAAACGATCTTCGCCATCCAACTGGTTCTTATGGGCGATCGCAACACAGGAGACATTTGGGGATACTACCAAAGGGTTACTCTTGCCTCTGCAATTCTCAGCAGCCTCTGGGCTCCTGTCGTTTATTATCCCCTAAATCGTTGGTGGCAGCAGTTAAAACTGGCAGAGCAATCCTGAAAGTTTTATTCAAAAATGTTTACGGATCACTAATCACTGAATTTTAAGTAATTTTTGGCAAGATAGATTCAGGCTAGAGTTAATTCGAGACTGCCTTGAAGAAGAAAGTAGAATGCAGAACTCAGGACTCAATATGCGCTTGCTCTAGGGGCTTAAACCATTACGGCAAGTGGAGACTACCTTTAGGGGTTGGTCGGCTTGAAGCGACTGCGTTCGCACAGTATGTCCGCAGAACTCACACGCAGAATTGTACAGAATTCTTGAAGAATTCTGACTCCTGAGTTTTAAGTTCTGTTCAATCGTCAGCTTGCGGCTAGGACGCAAAACATTCAAAGTATAGCCCAAAGTTATGGATAATTGCCCAGTGGTTGCTCATCCAAATAATTATTTAACGGGGTCAGTATTCCAGGAGAATTCACACCCGCTAGAAACTGTAGGAACAGACTTTGACCACGCTATGATGCAGCGGTGTTTGGAACTCGCCCGCCGTGCCTTGGGACGTACAGCCCCAAATCCTCTAGTTGGGGCGGTGATTGTTCAAGATGGGGAGATTGTGGGAGAAGGGTTTCATCCCCGTGCAGGTGAACCCCATGCCGAAGTGTTTGCACTTCGCGCTGCAGGCGATCGCGCTCGTGGGGCTACTATATATGTTAGTCTCGAGCCTTGCAATCATTATGGGCGCACTCCGCCTTGTTCGGAAGCTTTGGTCTCAGCTGGAGTGGCAAAGGTGGTAGTCGGTATGGTTGATCCTAATCCACTGGTAGCTGGGGGAGGTATTGCGCGGTTACGTGCAGCGGGTATAGAAGTTTTGGTGGGAGTTGAACAGGAAGCTTGTAAGAAACTCAATGAAGGCTTTATTCATCGTATTCTCCATCATCGACCTTTTGGCATTTTAAAATATGCCATGACTTTAGATGGCAAAATTGCAACCACGACTGGTCACAGTGCTTGGGTCACAAATCAAATCGCCCGTAACGAAGTGCATCAACTGCGGGCTGCCTGTGATGCAATCATTGTGGGGGGAAATACGGTTAAGCATGATAATCCTTATTTAACCAGTCATAAAGAAGGAGCGCACAATCCCCTACGAGTGGTGATGAGTCGTCGCCTTAATTTGCCACGAGTCGCACACCTATGGCAGACTTCGGAAGTTCCCACCTTGGTGTTGACAGAAAAAGAAGCTAATCCTGAGGTTCAAGAAATGTTACAAAAACAAGGTGTGGAAGTGGTGGAGTTAACACCACTCACACCAGATACAGCCATGGCTTACTTCTATGAGCGGGGTTTTTGCAATGTACTGTGGGAGTGTGGTGGGACTTTAGCAGCTAGTGCGATCGCTCAAGGAGCCGTGCAAAAAGTCCTTGCCTTTATCGCTCCCAAAATCATTGGTGGTGGTGATGCTCCTACGCCTGTGGGGGATTTAGGTTTTACTAGTATGACCCAAGCGCTGTCCCTGGAACGTGTAGAAATGCGCATGGTCGGTTCAGACTGTTTAATAGAAGGGTATTTACCTATTTAGTCAGATGAGTCATTTGTCCTTTGTCGTTTGTTATTGGTAACTCATGACCAATGACTAATGACTCATTTATAGTAACTTTTTTGTCAGAAATACAGGCGTTCATCAACAATATCACGGATAAGACTGAGCCGGGATTGGATGTAGTCACTAAGGAAATCAGTTTCGTGACAATCTAGCAAAGCTTGCGTTTTGATTTGTTTAACCAACCATTGCACTAAACTAGCATCGTCTAACTGTGATAGCGTCTTGGCTTGTGCCGTTTCTACCACAGACCAAAGCTGACGCATTATCTTGGGAGTCATTAGACCTCCATTTTATCATGAGCTTAGTTGTTTTCAGAATACACAATTCCTGTAGAGCAGTCCGGCATTAGCGTACAAGCCGACACAAGTGTTATTAAAAACTTAATAAATCGAGTTATTCCTTGATAAGGATTCAGATATCAAAACTTGAGACTATTTAATTTAAACAGATTGAGCACCCACGTTCGACAAACAACAACGATAGAATCGCAATGGTGCTACACAACCTTCCCTAAACCCCATGAAAGCCGATCGCAAGCCAATCCCTGAATCAACTTCATACACCCTTCAACGTCCGGAACTACTTGCGCCCGCAGGTAACTGGGAATGTGCCAAAGCTGCTGTAGAAAATGGGGCAGATGCGATTTACTTTGGGTTGGATCGATTCAATGCGCGTATGCGGGCGCAAAACTTCACTGAGGCGGATTTGCCCAAATTTATGGAATTTCTGCACCGTCGTGGTGTTAAGGGTTATGTAACTGTTAATACGCTCATTTTTCCGCAGGAACTTGTAGAAGCAGAGCAGTATCTCCGTACAATTATTGCTGCGGGCGTAGACGCGGTAATTGTCCAAGATGTAGGGATCTGCCGTCTCATTCGTCACCTCTCTGGTGATTTTCCCATTCATGCCTCCACCCAGATGACCATTAGTAGTAAAGCTGGAGTGGAATTTGCCAAGGAACTTGGCTGTCAGTTGGTAGTGCTTGCGCGTGAATGCTCCCTCAAAGAAATCAATAAGATTCAGCGCCAGCTTGCAGAACGAGAGGTTTCACTACCACTAGAAGTCTTTGTTCATGGTGCTCTATGTGTAGCATATTCTGGTCAATGTTTAACAAGCGAGGCACTAGGAGGACGTTCTGCGAACCGAGGTGAATGTGCCCAAGCTTGCCGAATGCCTTATGACTTAATAGTAGATGGAGAAGTGGCGGATTTAGGGAACCGCAAATACTTACTCAGTCCTCAAGACTTGTCAGGACTAGAAGTTTTGCCAGAGTTGGTCAAGGCTGGGGTAAGTTCTTTAAAGATTGAAGGTCGCCTCAAAACTCCAGAGTATGTTGCTAATGTGACTCGTGTCTATCGAGAAGCACTAGATCAGGTAATGGCGGAGTTAACAACTCATATACCCACTGTAAGCAATACTCAAGTAGCACAAGAACACTACAACCTAGAGATGGCATTCTCTCGGGGACTTTACACAGGCTGGTTTCGTGGGATTGATAATCAACAACTTGTTCATGCTCGCTTTGGCAAAAAGCGTGGAGTTTATCTGGGCGAAGTCACACACATTCATAACGAGCAGATAACAGTACGCTTACAAGCGCCAGTTAAACCAGGAGATGGTGTTGTTTTTGATTGTGGTCATCCAGAAGCACCAGAAGAAGGTGGTCGGGTTTATTCAGTAGAAAAAAAAGGTCACAAAGCAGTATTGACCTTTGGTCGGCGTGACCTAAATCTAAGACGAGTGCATGTAGGGGATCAGGTTTGGAAAACGAGCGACCCAGAATTGGATCGGCAACTACGTCAGAGTTTCGCTGGAGAAAACCCACAATTTCAGCGTCCCATTTATGTAGAGATCCATGGAGAAGTTGGTCAACCACTCACAGCGATCGCCCGTGACGAACTGGGTCATATTGTCCAGATGCAGTCCACAATTCCCCTTATTGAAGCACATACCAAACCCCTCACCAACGAGCGTTTACAGGAACAGTTTGGTCGGTTGGGCAATACTCCTTTCTGTTTAGGTTCGTTGAACAATCACCTCGATGGTACAGTTATGCTACCTGTGAGTGAGTTAAATCGGATGCGGCGGGAAATTGTGACGCAGTTGGAGGAATTACGAATTCAACCTAAACGCTGGCAATTACGTTCTGATGTCTCTTTAAAAGATTTGCTTCCCTTACACATAGATAGTGAACAGGGAGACTATCAAAAAACCCCATCTTTAATCGTATTGGTACGGAACTTACAGCAGCTACAAGTTGCACTCCAAGCCCAAATAGAAACACTCTACTGTGAATTTGAAGACCCGCGTGCCTATCGTGAAGCAGTGCAGATGGTGTCTCATGGTCAGACTGTTGCCAATCAAACTATCTGGGTAGCACCGCCTCGAATTATGAAACCAGATGAAAACTGGATTTTACAACAGGTACGCTCCTGTGCAGCAAATGGCTATTTAGTGCGGAACTATGACCATCTTCAATTCTTTGCTCAGGATCGCTGTATTGGAGATTTCTCCCTCAACGTCGCCAATGCTTTAACAGCACACTACTTCAAGCATCGCTTTGATTTAGAACGGGTGACAGCATCCTACGACTTGAACATCACTCAACTTGCAGACCTTCTGAAAAGTTGCCCCCCTCACTGGTTTGAGGTAACAATTCATCAGCATATGCCTATGTTTCACATGGAGCATTGTGTATTCTGTGCTTTTCTCTCTCAAGGGACTGACTATACCAACTGTGGACGACCATGCGAAAAGCATCACGTAAAGTTGCGGGATAGAGTCGGCACAGAACATATTCTCTCGGCAGATGCAGGCTGCCGCAATACTGTATTCAATGGTACAGCGCAGACTGGAGCAGAGTATGTTCAGCGACTGATAGATTTGGGAGTGCGCCACTTCCGCTTAGAATTTGTCAATGAAACACCAGAACAAGTGATTCAAACAATATCTTGCTACTGCCAATTACTCAAAGGTGAGATCAACGGTTCTCAACTGTGGCGAAAGTTGAAACTGCAAAATCAGCTTGGTGTTACGCGTGGTCCCTTGGGGGTCTCTCCTATTCACTGAGTGACATGTATGCTAAGTCAAGATATCTCTAACGATAGATTAGAGTATTTACATAATTTTTACATACGGATAATGCCTAATTCAAAAAACGAAAATATGATAGGTAGTGATCAATTTTTAGTGACTACCCGCAATTCACAACTTCTTGAAAATGCGATCGCTTTTACGAATCTTTGGCTTTAGCCTGATTACAATTTCCCTTTTACCAGTTCAATCCTCATTTGCAGTGTCAAGCCAGGTGCCAAAACCTTCTAGTGCTCCTTTAGAGCTAGACTTACTGCAAGATCCGAAAGGCTCCGTAAGTACAGCTAATACTCTTTCCCAAGGGAAAATGAGTACTCCTAGTTTATGGTTGGAAAAACACAACCTGGCGAGTCAGCTATTAGATAACTGGATAGCATATCCGCCGAAAGATACAGAACCTGCACGAGTAGACTTAGTTGTAAATCAGGAAGTTTGGAGTTCATTAGACTATCTTGATCGCTACAGCTTTATCAATCGCTTTGGCAATGTTGCAAGAAACTACGGTTATAATGTCCGAGTTTTCAATTATCAAAAAGAACTTTTAGCAACCTACACTTGTAACTTTAGTACAAGTCCAGCAGCATGTGGGATCGAGATAAATACGAAAGTTACTTAGATAAGACTGGGTGTAAAAATTAAAAGTCTCAGAAGCCCGGTTTTTCAAAGAAACCGGGCTTCTCATTTTTCCCGAATGATTTAGGATTGATATTTCACAAATCAAATAGAATTTCTAGATTGAACGACCCCGCCTTGCCTTCGGCTGAAGACGGGGATTCTATATATTTAACGAGCCTGTTCAATAAGAATTCACTTCTTGCTTAATTTTAGCAAATAAAGATTCATACTCCTGACTTGCTGTTTGGGGTAGGGGTAGCAAGAATTCACTTTTATTAAAAGTGTCATAATTGCTTTTTAATAGCTTGCCTAATGGCTCTTGAATATTGGTTTTCCCAAGGTTTTCAAGAATTGGTGAGTTAGTTTTTGTCAGCAGAGAAATGTCTTTTGAAATGTTGGCAGTTAAACAAAAATCAAGCCATTGATATGGTAAATCTTCTCTCTTGTTACCAGCAGGCTGCACCCACAAATCTGACCAAATTGCTGTTCCTGACTGGGGAATAACTGCAGCAAGTTGTGGATAACGTAAAATCGCAGGCAACACATCGTGTGACCAACCAACAGCAAGCCAAGTATCTCCAATAATTAATGGTTCTAGATATCTACTGGAACTATAAAACTTGACTTGTTGATTCAATGTCCGTAACTCTTTTTCCAGGTCCGCAATTGTGGACAGATTCGTCGTGTTATAAGATTTCCCAAGCTTTTTTAGAACTAGACCAATGACCTCTCGTGGCTGGTCTAGTAGAGAAATACGCGATCGCAATTCACTTCGCCACAAATCACTCCAGTCTTTTGGCGTCCAATCAAAGTCTTCAAGAAGGTCACGGCGATAAACAATCACCGTACTACCCCAACGATAAGGAACAGCCCAAACGTTTCCTTGAGGATCTATTAGACCTTGATCATTCCGTGTTACCAATGACCGCCACCGTTCAGGCAAAGTAGACCAATTTTTGAGATGTTTTACTTCTAGTGGTTGAATGAGTTGTTGCTGAATGGCTGGACCTATCCAGTAATCACCCAATGTCACTAAGTCAGCCAAGGGAGCTTTTTTAGATTTTGCAAACGGAATAAAGCGACGCCATACTTCCTGATCAGTAGTGTTGTTTTTTTGCTGCCAAGTTCGCAATTGCAGAAAGATATCCTTTAACTGCTGTACTGGAGAAAACTTTAACTGTGTTTTCTGCTTTAAGCTTTTGCTGAATTGATTAACCACTTGCCCAGGAAGAGAATTCTCCAACAACTGAACTTGTAGCTTTACCTGGTTATCTACAGTGCAGCTAGCAAGCAATTGTGAGAGTAGCAATGTACCTGTACCTACTAGAAAAGACCGTCGCTCCATCGATTTTGGATTTTATGTTTTCGATTATGGATCATAACGATTTCAGCCAAGGAATGTTTAATTTCCTGTAGCAATACAAAAAATCATAAAATTATGCAAATTTAGTATTTTTTTGGCTTGCCTTCAATTTATCAACAAATACCTCTTACTTAGAATCAAAAGCTAAAATTTTTCTATAGAAATGTAGGTTTATCTTTTCTTATCTTATAGAATTATGAGTAAAAATACTTAAAATTTTTCTTTTATTGTTACCACACTCATGAGCATATCTCTCAAGGTTAAAAATGACATACACAATGAAGAAAAGCATTCAGTAAAACTTTTACACAACATGTAGATATATTTCTAAATTATGATTTAAGTATTGTCTTTTGAATAAAGATATTAAAAGTTAAAAAATCATAAGTATGGTTAATGTTGCCTGGTAAGTTGAATAACATAGAGTAAATAAGCAGATGAGGGTGTTAAATGGAGCCGTTACAAAAGCAGGTCTTGACGTTGAGTCATAAGCTGGATGCCCTCTATCAAATGATGGAGCAACTAGATAATAAAGTGACTCAGGCTTTATCAGATGGCTGCTTACAGAGAAAGCAGGAGGCTAGGGAGAATTTTCTAGAAAAAAGTGACACTGTACACTATCAATTAAAAGGGCATATCAATTTAAATCCAGAACTTGAACATAAGGATGTACTATCTGACGGTATTTTGTCAGACATGAATATTCAATCGGGAGATCGGCATTTAACACCAGAAATTCAAA
>Ga0070738_10001497_pt1 | contig 45866 bp, 37 predicted proteins | sample Coa_R2_2_FD_66446 | JGI IMG/M metagenome (GOLD analysis project Ga0070738, IMG submission 66446) | Surface soil microbial communities from Centralia Pennsylvania, which are recovering from an underground coalmine fire - Coalmine... | ecosystem: Environmental > Terrestrial > Soil > Unclassified ...
GGTTTCTTTGCTAGGTTGGCTTCGATAACGAGCGATCAGCCCCTGTGCAACGATGCTGTGGATGCCCTTGGGCGTTTTCGCCCCGGTGAGGATTGTTTGAAATTCGGCGAGCGCTTCGGCGTTGTTGCCCTGAGACATGAGCAGTGAACCTAAGCGCTGATGAGCCGCCACGGAAAGAGGATCGAGCTTGCACGCCCGTTTATAGGCGGACATGGCTTGATCGGGATTGCGGAGTTGTTCGTGGCATTGTCCGATGAGCAACAGTGCTTGCACCTCCATGCCGGGCAAGCGTCTCAACTGCGGGAGAACGTCCTCGTCGAGCAGCTTGATCGCCTCGCCCCACTCCTTCTTGCCGATATGGATGCGTGCCAGCAAGTAATCGAGCAGCGGCTTCGGATATTTCAGCTTCCGCAGTCGATCGATGGTCTCCGTCGCTTCCTTCAGCTCGCCGTTCTGCACCAATAGATCGGCAAGCGCATGAAGAAGATCGGTTTTCTCTTTATCCGGCCGTTCCTGCAAAGCTTTCAATCCTTGGCGCGTGTACTTTAGCGCCTCTTTAATCGCCTCGTTATTCTCCGATTTATCCTCGCGTAATAACAGGGCAATTAACACGAGGTATAGCCGTACCTCGCTGGGATGTTTTTCGATGCCGCGAATCAGTTCTTTGCGGGCATTTTCGGGCTTTCCTTGCGCCTGTTCCACGTCCGCCACCGCCAGCACTACATCGGGATCGTTGGGGGCCAGTTTGCGTGCTTTTTCCAAGTCCTTCCTAGCCTGCGCGACTTTGTTAGTATCCTTGCTGTCGAATTGCAGATAATATCGCGCCCGCGTTAAGTAAGCCTGGAAGGGAGGGTCGCCCATCTCGACCATTTTCTCGATGAGCCAATTGGCCATCTTAACATAATCAACCTTATCAACCTTCGCGACCTTCTTGTTGGTAGCTAAAGTTGCTTGATCCGCATCGAGCCGGCTGCGGCATAGTACGGCAGCGTCCCGATAATTGTCGATTTCTTTGGGAGCGAAGCGGATCGCTTCTTTGTAAGATTCGACGGCCTTATCGTATTGCCCATTGGCCGCTTCACAGCGGGCCTTGAGTCGTATCAGTTCGGGGTCTTCCGGCGTTTTCTTAAGGAGCATCACCAGATGGGCCTCGGCATCGCTGTACCTGCCCAGGTACATGGCCGTTTTCACCTGCCGCTTGCGAAGGTCGTCACGCTGCGGATTGTGGCGCAGCACGTCCTCGATTTGGAGAAATGCGGATTGGCGGGCGCGCGGCGAGCCGCTCTTCTTGGCTTGCTCGTCGAGGCATACGCCGTAGCGTGCCTTCGCGTCCATGTCCTCCGGCTTGAATCCGAGGTAGCGCGCGAGGTAGTCCATTTCCTTGGCCCGATATTCCTGTTCTTTTCCGTCTTCTTCCTTCTGTGCCTTCTTCGCATCCTCCTCGGCCTTGTCGGCCAAGCGGAGCAGAACGCTGGCGTTGCGTTTGACTTGATAACCATGCACGAGATGGACGCCGAGGCCAAGGGCGGCGAAGACGGCCAGCACGCAGACGAGGAAGCGAAGGTTCAACTTCTTCCGAGTTTTCATGGGACGTGATCTCGCTTTCGCTTAACCGCGATCCCGTGGGAGGCGCGACACGGCCTCCGCTGGGTTGCGGCAAAACGGGGAACATCGGGAGAACGCTATCTACTCAGCAACAATCATGCCATGAAAGTAACCGAGATGCCAATGAAGGAATTGTGCGGGTTTTGCCGAGCGATGGCGGAAGCCCCTGGATCGGCGCCTGCCCCAGGGCGTTTACCACGTTTCCAAAAGGAAGCGCCGCGGCGGTCGGATGTTAACGATTGGCAACATTCCGCCGCGAGCCGCGAGACCGGTTTCTACCCGCGCCACAGTACGAACCTTGACCGCCATTTGACATCGCCATTAGACGAACTAGACTTTTTGCAAATTGACTCGATCCCCTTGTGAGCGATTCGCAAGCCGCCGCGTTCTCCCTCGCGGCCCGTAGATCGATTCCATGCCTGACCCACGCCTGATATGATGGTTGTAGTGGCATTAACGATTTATTGTGATTTTTGGACTACAAAAAGTTTATTTTGATTCGTAATAGAGCGGCCTAACAATTTGCTTTTGAGATTATTGTCGTGCTTGTGTTCCTCTTACAGTTGGGCTTCTGTTGTATGAACATTCTTGGGGTTGATTCCTTTTGAGAGCCTCGTTATGCGAAGAATTGGTTAAGATGAGGGCGAAGTCGGCCCCTGGGAGAAAAAATAAGAAAAAAAGAGTTATTCCTATTGACATCCTCTACTGGTGACTTAAAGTATGTTTGACCGTAAGGCTAGGCTCGCGCTAACCTACGTTAGCAGGGTGACTTTGCACGGCACCTAAGTGGATCGAGTCGTTTTTCCCGTCCAGAGTGAGCGGCGCCACAATGGCGTGCATGTCGCTCCTTACGATCGATTTCCCCGTCGGCCTAGATGAGTTTGTTCACGATTCGAAAATATTTCGCGGCACATGCCGCGTAACCAAGTGATACGAGCCTTTTTCGCCCGACGACAAGGGTAAAGACGAAGGCGGCGCACCGGCGCTACGCCCTCGTCTATTTTGACTCCTTATGGCGATAGTACAACGGAGGATTGGCGATGATGAACGCTGTCGCGATTGGAACAGAGCGCGGTTTGAATGGAAGGAAAAATGGATTACGAGATCAAATCGCTTCTATTCCGAGGCATCGCGGCCGCGAAACATCGCTGATCTTACCGATTATACGGGAACCGCAGGCGATTCCCGTCCCCGGCATCTCCCGACGGATTGAAGTCAAGATCGCATCCACCAAGTCGGAATGGGAGCAGGCATTTCAACTGGCCGCGTCCAATTATCAGGCCCGCGGCTATGAGACCCCGGGTGGCAATCGTTTGCGCTTCACTCCTTATCACGCTTTGCCCGACACGCTCACCCTGATCGCCAAGCATGAGAGCCAGGTCGTGGCGACCTTCTCCATTGTTATGGACAACACGTTGCTTGGCCTGCCGATGGAGGACATCTACGCGGACGAAATCGCCTCCCTGCGGAGAAGGGGGCGGCGAATGTTCGAGGCTACCACCTTGGCGGATACAGGGTTGAAACCGCGTGAGTTCCTTCAGGTTTTCCTCACGCTCATCAAGCTATCGATGCAGTATCATACGCGGAACAACGGCGACACTTATGTGATTGCCGTGAATCCGCGGCACAAGAAGTTCTACACCAAAATCATTGGATTTGTTCCTTTGGGACCGTTGCGCAGCTACGCAGCCGTGCAAGATGCTCCCGCGGAGGCCTTCCTGCTCGATAATCAGCTCCAGCGGTTCAATTCACCGGACACCTTCGAGTTCATGTTTGGTGAACCGTTGTCGGAACGGGTATTGATGGCCCCAAAGATGCCGCCCTCTCTCATCAGGCAATTCAGCCGACAATCGATCCACTGCGATCCCGAAGAGATTGAGCGAATCCTCGCCTACACGGATCGGTTTGGCAGTCCTAAATCGTGGTGAGGAAATAGTAGAGTGAGGGGGAGTTGAGTTCTCCTCCAGGGCGAAGTCGGAGAGGAATCCATGTGGGTGTTGGCGATCAAGGCGATGTTGGCCGACCGCGGCAAACTCCTAACGTCGCTCTTGGGAGTCGCTTTTTCCGTGGTCCTCGTCAATCTCCAGGGCGGCCTGCTCCTGGGCATGATCCAGAAGGCCAGCCTGCTGGTGGATTACGGCCAAGCCGACATTTGGGTTGGCCACCAACATATGACCAACGTGGATATGGGGACCTTTATTCCCGAGCGTTGGATTCATCGCATCCGCGGCATTGAGGGAGTGGATAAGGCCGAGCCTTATGTCGTAATGTTTGGCCAGGCGACCATGCCCGATGGCCGGTTCGAGAATGTCGTGGTGGTAGGAAGCGAGCCGGGAAGTCTGATGGGCAACGCCTGGATGATGGATAAAGGCGATCCCCGCGCGGTGCGCCGGCCGGATGGCGTTCTTGTGGATGTTTGCGATCTCGACCGCCTGGGCAATCCGCGCGTGGGCGATATCCGCGAGATCAATGGCCAGCGTGCTCGTATCGTCGGCATGACCCGCGGCATCGTTAGTTTCACCACCAATCCCTACGTTTTCACAACTCTAGATCGAGCCCGCCACCGTTATGCCTCAGGCGTCCCTTCGGACGGTTGTTCTTATTTCCTGGTTAAAGCTAAACCCGGCGTGGATCCGAAGGTGTTGAGTCGGCGCATCCGCGAGCGCATACCGAACCTGGATGCCTATGATCGACGCACTTACAGTTGGATGTGCATGGAATTCTGGCTGACGCGCACCGGTATAGGGATCAGCTTCGGCTTGGCCGCCGTCCTTGGGTTATTGGTTGGTCTGGCCGTGGTCGCGCAAACGCTGTACGCCTCAGTGAACGAGCGCATTAAGGAATTTGGCACTCTTAAAGCGCTCGGAGCGGACGATCCCCGCATCGCGCGCTTTTTGTTGGCTCAGGCCGTGGCGACCGCGTTGCTGGGTGCTGTTGTCGGATTATGTACGGCCATGTTTATCGCGCGTGTTATGAGTACGCCACGCGCGCCAGTGGTGCTCACCTATCCCGTCGCGGTCGGCAGCGTGGCCTTGGTTGTGCTCGTGTGCTTGATCGCTGCCTGGATGCCCTATTGGAGAATTCGCCGCATCGACCCGGCAAGCGTGCTAAGGAATTAACAAGGAGTCACCACGAATCACACGAATAACACGAATAAAAGACAAAAACTCAGGTTGGGCGCAATTGCATTTTTTTTGGTCTTTTATTCGCGTTATTCGTGTGATTCGTGGTGACACCGACTTCGGAGTTGGACAATGGAGTCGCGTCCGGCCATCGTGGCCGAGAACATCGGCAAGACATTCGGCGCAGGGCAGCGCCGGGCGGTCATTCTGCGCGATGTCAGCCTTTCTGTGTCTGCCGGCGAAGTGGTTTTTTTGGTCGGACCTTCCGGCAGCGGCAAGACAACTCTTCTGTCGATCCTTGGCTGTATCCTCACGCCCGATGTCGGCCGCGTCGAGGTGCTGGGCGTGGAAGTAAGCCGGCTGGATTCACAACAGCTGACGACATTTCGCCGGCAACATCTCGGTTTCATTTTTCAAAGTTTCAATCTGTTCCCGACCCTGTCGGCGCTGGATAACATCCGGCTCGCTCTAACCATGCGCGGCGGTACGCTGCGAACGGCCACGCAACAGGCGGCCGACTTGCTGGACCAGATGGGACTTGGACGACGCGCCCACCTGCGTCCGGCCCAGCTGAGCACCGGCGAATGCCAGCGCGTGGCCATCGCGCGGGCGCTGGCCGACTGCCCCGCAGTCCTCTTCGCGGATGAACCGACGGCTTCGCTGGATGCCGAGAACGGACAGGCAGTCATGACGCTTCTGACGAGCCTCGCCCGCGAACGCGGTGTGACGCTCGTGACGGTGACGCACGATAACCGTATCTTTTCCTTTGCGGATCGCATTTTGCGTTTGGAAGACGGCTGTTTGGCTGGGGAATGGTCGGCGAATGTGGGATTGTCCTCCTTGGTAAGTGGAGGTTTGCGATGAAGAGCATCTTGGCGATTCTGGTGATTGCTATGGGCGCTCTGGCGGGTGTACTCAGCCAATTCTATCTCGCCGGCGTGTCGCAGCCGGCGATCCAAGAGGCGGGAGGCCAACCAGTGGAAGCGGTGCCGGATCGGATTGCGGCCAACGGCGTTGTTGAAGGAGCGCATTCGGAAGCAGCCCTGCGCTTTGAAGTAACCGGTATCATCGCCGCCATCCATGTTCGCGAGGGACAGGAGGTGCGGCGCGGCACCCTCCTGGTGGAGCTGGCGAACGAATCGCGGAAACATCAGGTGTCCCTGGCGAAGGCCGAGCTAACCATCGCGCAGGCCGAGCTGGAACGACTCCGCAACGGCGAGCGGCCGGAGAGACGCAAGGCCTCGGCCGCGTTCGAGGCGTCGCGGCGGGCGGCTTTTGAGCAGGCCGAGACCGATTTCAAACGTTCTCAAAGATTGCGTCACCGCGATGCAGGCAGCGGGGAGCAAGTAGATAACGATCGCTACCGTTTGCAGCGGGCCAAGGCGGAGTTGGCCGAAGCCGCGGCAGAACATGCTCTTGTGGAAGCGGCGGCGCGAAAGGAAGACATCGCGGCAGCCGAGGGCCGCGTCGCCGCCGCCGAGGCCAAGCTGCGTCTGGCCGAGAGCGATTTGGACAAGACGCGCTTGCTGGCCCGTTCGCCCGGCCGCGTTCTGCGCATGCACGCCGAACTGGGCGAGCTGGCCACGCCCAACAGCGTGCAGCCGCTTGTGACGATGGCTGACATGTCGCGCTTGCGCGTGCGTGCTTTTATTGAGGAGCTGGACGCCGGCCGCGTCCGCGCCGGTCAGCGGGCCGTCGTTACCGCCGATGGCTATCCCGGCCAGGAATTTGCCGGCACGGTCTCGTTGGTGATTCCACGCATGGGAAAACGCGCACCGCAGACTGATGAGGCCAACGAATACAAGGATATGTATTTCCGCGAAGTACTGATCGATCTGGATTCCACAACTCCGGACCTGCCTGTCAACCTCCGCGTGCAAGTGCGGATCGACCCCGCGGAAAAAAATGCCAAGGCGCCGACAACAGAAAAAGATAAGCTAACCATAGAGCCGCAGAAGACAGACAGGAGTGTACAGAGGTAGTCAAAGAAGAGCTGGAGTAATTTGATCTTTTATCTGGAATAGTGTCTCTGCTCTCATCGTTAGCGTTGCCGGTGAATCCGCCCTCCTTTCCAACCAGCGAGAATCATGACGATCGATTCCATCTCCCCCCTGCGTGCCGCAACACCGTCTCCGGAGGATGCCGCGGCGTGGTCGTATGATGCGGCGTTTTGCCGGAATCGAGGACTTATCAACTCCGCGGAGCAAGAGAAGCTGCGGAACAGCCGTGTTGCCGTCGCGGGAATGGGCGGCGTGGGCGGCATCGATCTGGTCACGCTTGCTCGCCTGGGAATCGGCAAGTTCACGATTGCCGATCCCGATAGTTTTGAGATCAGCAATACGAATCGACAATATGGGGCGGCCTTCTCCACTCTGGGGAGCATGAAGGCCGACGTGATGGCGGCTATCGTCAAGGACATTAACCCCGAAGTGGATATTCGCATCTTCACGGAGCCGCTTGGTCCGGGAAACGTCGAAGCCTTCCTTCAAGATGCGGATTTGCTTGTGGATGGAATCGACTTTTTCGCGATGGACATTCGCCGCATGCTGTTTAATAGGGCTGCCGCGAAAGGCATTTACGGGATCACCGCCGGCCCGGTCGGATTCAGTGGCGTATGTATCGCGTTTGACCCAAACGGAATGACGTTTGACCGTTATTTCGACCTTTCCGACACGCTGGACGAGGTGGAAAAGGTAGTTGCCTTTGTTGCCGGCGTCGCGCCCAAGGCCACGCAGCGGTCCTACCTGGACATGTCTGCGGTGGATGTGAACGCCCACGTCGGGCCGTCTTCCAGTCTGGCCTGTCAGTTGGCTGCGGGCACCATGGCTGCTCAGGCAGTCAAGATCCTCTTGAAGAGAGGCCGGGTCCTGGCGGCCCCTTATTATCACCAATTCGATCCGTATCTTAATCGATATGCTTGTAGCCGGCTCATCGGCGGTAACCGTAATCCCTTACAGAGACTCAAACGCTGGCTGATTACGAGATACCTTCGGCGGCGGCTCAGCGGCTGAGTCATTCAGCCGCGAGGAATCGCGCGATCGAAACAGCCCTGCGGATGAGCGGACGTGTCATCGCTTCTTGGCGATGTACAAGCTATATTTACATCAGACAACTTCCGTCGCCCTACTTCGTGGAATAGATAGAATCAATGAACTTGACAGGTCATACCACCAATCGCACCATGCAAGACGCAACGCTACGACAAGCCTGGGAGCGGCTCTATTTGGTCCTCGGCGGCCACATCTACTTTCAAACCCTTAGCGCAGCTGTCCGGCTTGATCTTTTCACTCTCCTTTCCAAACGCGGGCCGTTAACGCGCGCGGAAATCGCAGCTGCCCTTGATATCGCGGAGAAACCGGCACGTATCCTTCTGCTTGGTTGTACGGCCTTGGGGTTGCTCCACAAAGAAGGGGACAAATACTCCAATGCCCCACTGGCCGCGCAGCTCCTCGTGCGCGATGCTCCCGGCAACATCACGGCCATCGTCGAGTGGCAGCATTTCATCAACTACAACGCGATGTTCCATTTCCATGACGCGATTCGTAAGAACGAGAATGTCGGCCTGGAGGAATTCAACGGTTCCGAGAACACTCTCTACGGTCGGTTGACCAATCATCCGGATTTGGAAAAAATCTTCCAGAACGCCATGGAAGCGATTTCGGTGCAGGCCAATGCCATGCTCGCCGAGTTCGTCGATTTCTCGCATGTGAAACGGCTCGTCGATGTTGGCGGGGGCAATGGAACGAACATCATCACCCTGGCTCGCAAGTATCGCAACTTGAAGGCCGCGGTTTTTGATTCGCCCTCAGTCTGTCAGCTGGCGCGGAAGAACATCGAACAAGCCGGACTTGCCGACCGGCTCGACGTTTTTCCCGGAGATTGCTTTGTTGATCCTTTCCCCAAGGGGACGGATTGTCTGCTCTTCGCGCACTTTTTCACGATTTGGTCCGAGGAAAAAGATCGCATGCTTTTGAGGAAAGCGTATGATGCGCTCCCATCCGGCGGTTCAGTCCTGGTCTTTAATATGATGCAGTCCGATGACGAGACGGGACCGCTGAGCGCCGCTCTGGGATCGCCCTACTTCCTCACCCTGGCAACGGGAGAGGGCATGTTGTATACCTGGAAAGAATACAAAGCCTGGATGAAAGACGCCGGTTTTTCGACCGTGAAAACGCAACAACTCCCCAGGGATCATGGCGTAGTCATCGGCATCAAGCCTTGAGACTGCTATTGATCCGCTTCTTAAACGCTTTTTGCGCGGAATTGCTGCACGAGGAGCGGGTGAATTATAACCCCGGCGGCAAAGACAGTTATGTAGGACGGGCTTCCCTGCCCGTCCGGACGGCCTAGGAAGGCCGTCCTACACCAAGCTCTTCCTTGCCGGAGTAATATGCTCGAACAACCTCACTCCGATGCAGCAACGGATCAGATTTCCCCAAATGAATCGCGAGCATTCCTTGAAGCAGCGATTCTTGCTCCCTCGCCGGACAACAATCAGCCCTGGCATTTTGAAATCTTGCCGGACGGCTCTGTGCGGATGGATCACGATCTGTCTCGGGCGTTGCCATCCGACGTGAATTTCATGTTCTCCATGATCGCCCTCGGCGCGGCGCTGGAGAACCTGTGTATCGCGGCTCGGCAGCACGGATGGGAACCTGAGATTACGCAGCTTCTCTCAGAACCCTGTGATGGGGATCGTCAGCCTGTTGCCCTTGTTCACTTTCGCCGCGGGGGACAGCCTGATCCGTTGTATCCCTACCTGGCCCAGCGCGTCACGTGTCGAAAACCCTACTCACGGCAAGCGCCCCCGGATGCTTTGCTGCAAACGATGACGGAAGCCGCAGCTGTCTTTCCGGGAGTTCAAGCACACTGGGTAACAGAGCGAAGGAGCATCCGCGCTCTTGCCTTCCTGATCGCGGCCACGGATCGAATTCGCTTCGAGTATCAATCGTTTCATGAAGAGTTGTATCGCCAGCTGCGTTTTACCGCTGCGGAGGCCGAGCACACACGAGACGGACTCGACCTTCGGACGCTTGAAATTCCACCAGGCACCGGCACGTTACTGCGGCTGCTTCGGCCCTGGAAGCGGATGCAGCGTCTCAACCGCTTGGGATTGAGCCGATTGTTGACCTTACCGTCCGCGGTTTCGGTCTGGCGCAGCGGGGCAATTGGCGCGATAACCGTGGCCAATCCAGAGCCTCAATCGTTCCTCCAGAGTGGTCGAGGATTCCAGCGGCTCTGGTTGACGGCGCAACAGCAAGGTCTCGCCTTGCAGCCTCTCGGCAGCCTGCCGATTTTTCTGGGCCATATGAAGCTGCTGGGCGGGAGACATTTGAGCCTCACCCATCAAAGCAAACTCACCGCCATCGAGCAACAATTCCGGAAGCTCCTGCCTTCGTTCGACCAGCTCACGTTGACTATTATGTTTCGTGTTGGTAGCGCGGCCTCTCCCCAAATCCGCTCACTGCGCCGCCCCGTACCGTCGGTTGTGGATTAGTTCTTTGGAGCGATTAATCGACGTGAACCCCATAGGAGCGACCAGCGCATCAAGTTCCATTCCTGACGCATTTCCGGTGCTACCGGGTTTTGATCGTCAGACCAAGGGAATCCAGAACGAAGAAAGATTTTTTTTCGCCCGACTGGCAAGCCGAGAAGGACCTGGAGGCTGGGCAGACCTCGCGGGACGATGTGGCACCAATAACGCCGCGAATCTTTCGGAATTGCTTGGTGAAGTTCCTCAACCGTCCAGGCCGCATACATGGTGTTGCGGAAATCCTGAAAGAAATCGGGCAGACCGCGCTGTCGGTAGTCGGCACCAAGAATATTAACGTATCGCTCCGTCAACTCGGCGGTTCGCAACCGGGCAAGATCCATCGCCATCACGAAGCCTTCCGGCTTGGTGATCCGGTCCATTTCGTTGAGGACGCGCTGCACGGTTTGCAGATCCGGCATGTGGTGTGCGGCCCCCGTGAAACTCGCCAGATCGACGGTAGCATTCCCGATGTTCTCCAACCGCGTGACATCGGCAACCTTGAAGCGAACCCGATCAGCCATCCCCTGTTGTTGAGAGTTTCGATTGGCAATATCGACCATTCCGGAAGAGAGGTCGATGCCTGTGATCTCTTCGTAGCCTAGGTAGCGACCGAGGCAAAGAGTGTAGTGGCCCGGTCCGCAAGCGAGATCGATAGCGTGGTGTTTCTGTCCTTCTGGGCGACAGCGATGCACGATTGTCAACCCGGCGGCGTAGACGATTACCAATTTCGTTGTCATGACGCGGTCGTACTGGACGATGTTTTCTTCCGCGTCGGTCAAAGCGTTGGGTTCGGGCTGCCTCTCCAACCGTTGCGAGCCAAGTTGCTGGTGGAGCATGAACGAAAGGAAATGTAGGAACATCGGCATCGACATCCTCCTCCGGTCGCGAAAAATGGCATGTCGTAGACGCGATATGGAATTCTACATCACGCCAGAAAGATGGGAAGCCGCCAGATTGCGCCTAGAGGCATTGTCAAAATGAACCGCCAAGACGCCAAGGACGCCAAGATAAGAGAGAAAACAAAAAAACGCTCCAGGAGCAGCTGCTTCCTGGAGCGTTCTCTTAGCTCTGGACGCGAGGATTAAGCAACAACATCCTTACGCCGACGGATCTTCCGAGACAGACCCAGCAACGAGATCATGCCCAAGCTCATGAGAGCCAAGCTGCTGGGCTCAGGGACGAACGTGGCAGGAGTAACCGTAACCGGATCATGATTGCTCGCTGGCCAGTCACTACCCGGCGTAGTGGAGGGGGCGGCAAAATCGGATTGAAGGAATCCCTTCGCGCCAAGGCCTACATAGCTTGCAAAAGTACCACCTATCAGTTGGACGTAGCCATCCCCGGTTCCAGTTAACGGGGAGGTAGCACTTGTAGCCGTCGAGTTCAAAGTCACGTTGGGGTCGCCCGAAATAATACCCGGTATCCCTTTGAAATCTGCCCACAACGTGCTGCCTGGCACGACATAAGTACCGTTGGCGTCCGGCGCGGCATTGGTGCCCATGGAACCCACAACATTGTGGACCACGGTTGGGTTATAGAACAGCTGCGTGTCCCCTCCCGTAAACGTGAAGTTGACATTTGGCGGGGATCCCGTAGGAGGGTTGGTCAGGTAGTTATTGAAAAAACCAGCGATCTGCCCTTGACCGCCCAAACCCTCAGCCCAAACGGTCTTTTGCGTGGTCAGATCAAAAATACTTGTGACATATTCAACCCCATAGAGGAAGTTGCCGGCGGTAGGGACGTTTTCTTCGCCATTGTACTTGAGTTGGAGCTGATCACCAGCATGGACAGTTCCCAGGAAGGCGAAAGGGTCAGCCTGAACGGAAGAACCGGAGGCTGCCAAGGCGACAACCGCTGCGATCATCGCCAAATTGACACTCAATTTGGTTTTCATTTCCTTAACCTTTCTTACAGGTAGTGAGGCGCTGGTTAACAAACAATCCGCAAATTACAACTTGAGATGCTGGTGTTTTGGTAAACCACGTTCACAACACCGCACGGAATCACTATGCGATCGAGAGATATTGCTAAATAGCTCAGGGTCGGGGCGGCCGAAAAAGGAAGGAGGCCACCGAGAATGGATGAGATTCGCCCGGTTGGAGAGGGAGAAGACCGGCTATTTCCAGCGGAGGCACCTGCGGGCGCGGCAGGTCGCTGACGAGAGAGCTGGAAGGACCGTTGCCGGAACTGGAGTTGGACGAACTGCCAGCCCCGCTGCCCTGCCCGAAATTGTGGGCTAGGTAGGGCAGTTTTCCCGCTGGAGGAACAGGCTCGGATGGAACCTGAGGATAGTCCGTATCCGGACGCGATTCAGACGCGGCAGATGAGCCGACAGTGCTGGCGGATGCCTCGAAGTCCACTGGCGGTGACATGGGCAGATGGGTTAGCGAGCCGCCGTCGTGTTCGGCCATCTCAGGTATGGCGACGTACCCCGCCCGTGCTTGGACGCTGCCGAGAAACATCACGGCAGCGATCATGGCCGAAGCCAGCACGAATTGGCGAGGAAATACGCCCACGTTCATACCCCGTTAAGAATGTGCCGCAGCACAGCCTTGTCCCTCTAATAATCTGCAACCCTCATGCCGCTTGCCGAAACGAAGCCGCTCTTTTATGGCTCCAGTCGCAACTCCTTTCATATTAGTGCTTTGCGTCATCCGATACCTCTTGCCGAGCAGTTTATCTTGCTACCGTTTTGTATATGTTCGGCAACGTGTAAAGTTAACGATGTTAACGCAGGTTAACGCGATCGTGGTTCACCCGCTCGCGAAAATCGTCGAGCGAATCGGTGGTGTGGGCCAACTCAAGCCATTGGTCCAGCTGCGGAAAGTCCTCCGACCACGTGACTCGTTCCCATGGCGTTTTATGGAGAATCGTTTGGGTTCCCGCTCGAACATGGGTGTTGCCTCCCTCACGGTTGCATCTTCTGCCGGAATTCATCGAGCGAGGCCGCGGCGAAAGCGAGCCGCGCCCATTGTTCCAGGAGCGCGGGGTCGCGGGTATCGCGGATACGCGCCATTAGTTCTTCCGTCAACGGCGAACCGAAACGCTGTTCTAACACGAGAATCAGCATGGCTGCTTGTCCCTCGCACAATCCCTCGGCTTTGCCCTCGGCTTTGCCCTCGGCCTTGCCTTTCTCCAGGGCGCGACGTTCAAACGGCATGAGGTATTGCATCTTCTTCTCCTCCTCCCACTGAAAGTGCTCCTGGATAAATTGCCGCTCCAACACTTCAGGTAAGTCTACCATTCGGTGTATCACATGAAACAACTCCAGGATCGTCTGTTTCGGGATGCCGCGCTCATACAAGCTACGGATGATGCGTCGCTCGCGTACGAATAGCGACATATCGTCGTTCGGCTCTGCCAGCGTGGCCAAATGGGCCTGGACCATCGCGGCAATGGGGTCGGAGCTGGCCGTCAGCGTGGGTTCGATGTTGGCGAAATCCAGCAGCTTGATGCTGGGGAAGCGCAAGCTCAACTCGCATCCCCATTTTGCATAGCCGAACGCTTGCGGCCGCCAGCGCGGATTGCCATCGCCAAGAACAGCCAAGCTGACTACTTGATGATTGTACAAATCGAAAATGCGGTAGTGGTAGACGAACATGCGTCGTTCGAAGTCGGTTTCGCGCTGGCTCTGTATCTCAATGTGGATCAACATCCAGGCTTCCGTGCCGTCGCGCAGCCAGACCTTGACGAGCTTGTCGGCCCGTCGCTCACCTAGTTCGGCATCGCGGGTGACTTGTTGCAACTCCTTGTCCAGTGACTCCCAGCCGCGACCCCAATCGATGTCGCGGTGGACGTGCGGAAAGAAAAAGGCGATGAATGATTCGAACCACAGGTTCATTGCCTCCTTCCAGGTTTCGTCGTACACGGCCATGACGGTTCCTCGTGCCTTGCCGCACCAAAATACATCCGGATCGCGGTGACTGCAAGCGATGCACCAATTGACCCCTCGGACTTTGCGATCTACGCTTGTATAAACCGCCGCGAGTCTCCCGTCCTCTCGCTAGGCCAGTCCCCTCCATCGGCCCGCCAACCGGGGCCGGCTGATGCTCCGCGATCCTGGGCTTGACGCTCCGCTTCCTCCCCGACGCGGAGCGAACCAGCGAGCGAACTGTGTCCCGCATTCTTTTCGCGCCTTCGCGCGCGGTCGTTATGCCCTCGGATTCCTGGCAGGGAAGGAACCCATCCGTCCTCGCGGAATGGGCGGCTGAGGAAGGCCGACTGTTGCCGCCGGCTAAATCGGCGCTCGCCCGGACCAAACGGTTGACCGGATTCCAAATCATCGCCACGGGTAGTTGTGTGCCGGACGCCATCGTCAGCAACGACGATTTGCGAACGACGAACGGCTTCGATCCGCAATGGATCCTCCAACGCACCGGCATCGAGCAGCGTCGCCATGCCCCGGCCGGCATGGCCACCAGCGATCTGTGCCGCGAAGCGTGCTTGCGTTGTCTGCGAGCTGCAGGCGTGTCGAAGGACCAAGTCGATCTGCTGATCGTGGCCACGCACACGCCGGACCTGGCCATGCCGGGCACTGCCTGTCTGGTTCAAGAGCAATTGGGACTCTTTTGTGGGGCATTCGATGTGCAAGCGGCATGCGCCGGTTTCATGTACGCCCTGGCCATCGGCGCTCAGTTCGTGCGGAGCGGCAACGCCTCTTGCTGCCTGGTCGCGGGTGCGGATGTGAGCAGCCGCATCATGGATCCGAAAGACCAGAACACCTACCCCTTGTTCGGCGATGGCGCCGGGGCTGTGCTGCTGGCGCCGATCGGCGGAGAACAGGGATTTCTGGCCTACCAGCTGGGCACGGACGGCTCCGGCTCGGGACTGCTGGGCCGGCCCATCGGGGGCAGCCGCACGCCGGTGACAGCCGAGATGGTGCAAGAACGACAGCACTATTTTCAGATGAACGGCCGAGCGGTGTTCCGCTGGGCCATCGAGACCGTGTGCCGCTCCGCGGACGAATTGTTGCATGCCGCGGGATTGACCGCGGCCGATATTTCGTTGTTCGTGCCACATCAGGCGAACCAGCGGATTATGGCATCGGTTGGCGAAAGGCTGGGCTTGCCGGCCGAGCGCATTTACAGCAACATCGCGCGGTACGGCAACACCATGGCCGGTTCAATTCCGTTGGCGTTGGACGAAGCGATGGCGGAGGGGCGCATTCACCGCGGCGATCGGGTTTTGTTGAGTGGTTTCGGCGCCGGTCTGAGCTGGGGAAGTGCCATCGTGCAATGGTAGAGCGACGCCCAGAAAAACTACCAGCCCTTGTTAGGTGGGTGGTTCGGTGGTTGGGTGGTTCGGTTTTTAACCACCTAACTACCTAACCACCCACCCACCTAACAAGGGCTGGCTGTGTTAAGAGCACCGATCGCTACGACGGCAGCGATGCTTCGGCCAAGGGCGCGCCGGCGTCCAACGATTCGGCCACATCCACGGCGCGCTCGAAAACCCGATGATCCAGCAGCGCCGCCAGACGGTTGCGCGAACGCGATAGGCCGACATAGGTTCGGAAACGATTCAGACGCCGCAACGGCAAGCGTTCCTGATCGGGATCGAACTCCCAGGGATGGAAGTAGAGCATGGCGACGGGTGGTTGTCCTTGGCGTAGCGTCTGGGCCAAGCCGCGGCGCATCACGGCCAAGGGGAAAAGGCGGAAATAGCCGCCGCCGCCGACAGGGAGGTTAGCGCCCAGCACTCGCCAGGTCGCCGGCGGTAGCTCCAGGAGAGTGGAAGTCTCGCCACGAGCGAGGAACGGCCAGCGCGGAGCGTCCGGGATGCCGTAGCGATCGTGACGCACCGGGTAGATCGATGAATCGTAGCGCATCCCCAGCTCGGCCAGTACGTCGATGGCCCACAGGGTCTCGCGAACGACGCTGAAGGTAGGCGCGCGGAAGCCGACAACCGCTGCCCCCGTCGCTTGTTCCAGGGAGTCCTTGCTGCGGCGCACGTCGTCGCGGAATGTCGCGGGCGTGAAATGATGGACCCGGCGATGGTCCCAGCTGTGGCTGGCGACTTCGTGGCCGGCCTCGGCGATGGCCCGCACCAGCCCAGGATTGTGTTCGGTGATTTGGCCGACGATGAAAAATGTCGCGCGCACGGCCCGTTCCGCCAGCTGATCCAACAGCCAGCGCGTCGAATAATCCAACCGCTCGCGGTAGTGCGCTTCTTGCTGACAGTTAATTGTCAGTCCGCGCGCGGCCTCGATGCGGTAGTGTTCTTCAACGTCAAAACTAAGAATAATACGCGGATAATTCGGAGTCATAAAATATACCACCACGAAACACACGAAAGACACGAAAAAAAGAAAAAAGAATAGAAAGAAAAAACTGCGATATATTGATTGCGTTTTTTCCTGATTTTCTTTCTTTTTTTCGTGTTATTCGTGTGTTTCGTGGTGACTCTTTTGGTTTAAGGAATGCCTCGTACGATCATCGGGCCGATCCAGCGCGTGAGGCGGAGCGGCAGGCGTTGCCACATGCGGATCAGCCGTTGATAGCGGGGATTGTCGGGACGCAGGTCGGTAGCCTGTCCGCCGCGCGTGTAGTACTGCCACACGGCCGGTTCGGGGGCCGCGCCCCATTGCTTTTTGAAGCGATAGGTATTGCCGTCGGTCGTGGAGCGGCCGAAATCGAAAACGGCCTGGCCGCGCTGCACCGCGCGATCGAGCAGGTTCCAATACATGAGCATGTTGGCACACGTCGAGTTGTACTCACGCAGCGACGAGGCGCTGGGGACCTCGGTGATGCCCTTGCCGTGCAGCAGAAGGGCCGAGGCCACGGGCGTCTTGTCGGCCCGCAACACGCACAGCTCCGCGTCGTTGGGGAAGTGTCGCAAGATGCTGGCGAACAAGCGCCGGCCATAGACCGGCGTGCCCAAGTCCCGCATGTTGCGGCTGAATACGGCGTAAAACTCCGGTAGCAGCTCGACGCCGCCCCAGGCGACGGTAAGGCCGCTTTTCTCGCCCTTGCGCACTTGATTGCGGACCTTGGCGGGAAAGCCTTCCCACAGCGGGCCGGGAAAATCGGGCAACGACAGACGCATATGCACTTTGGAGGTGAGCCGGCCGTTCAGGGCGGCGTGCTCGATCGGCTGCTCGTGCCGCAGCTCCAGGTGCCGCACCCGTAATTCGTCGGCCAGCTGGACGGCGCGATCGACCAGGCGATGCCGTGTTGCATCGTCGGCGGCGATGACGCCGTTGGAGTTGAGATAGGGCAGGCTGACCAAGAATCGGCCGAACAGAAAGCTATGGACGAAGGCCAGGGGAAGTACTCCCGTGGTGCGATCGCCATCGAACGCTTCCAGCATGTAAACGGTGTGAGCGAAACTTTCTTCCAGCACGTTCAACCAGCGTGGATGGCGGCTGAGCGGCATTCGTGTTCCATTCAGCATCCATGTCTCCAGATACGGTAATCGATTGGCCAATTCCTTGCCGTGCAGGCAACGCACGCCGGTTGGAACGTTCGTCGATGCGGTCGGGGCGGAAATCATCATAGGGGTCGTCCTCAGGAGCAGGAGGGTCTTGGCGAGCGGGGCCGCGTGAGCGCCCCGAGGAAGCTCTCGGGGCGCTCACGCGGCCCCGCTCGCCGATTGCATTATGATCAACTGGCGTTCGTTTGGCAAACATCACTGTTGATGAAGGTGCTGCCGTGCTGTTTCGCCTGCCATTCCCACTGGCGGGCCAAGCCCTCATCCAGGGGCGTTCGCGGCTCCCAGCTGAGTTGCTGGCGAAGCTTGGTCGTGTCGGCGAAGGTGTGCTTTTGATCGCCGGGGCGAGCCGGTTTCTGCCGCACTTTCGCCTTGTGTCCGGACAAGGCTTCAAGTTTGTGCAAGATGTCCCAGACGCTGGCAGTCTCGCCGCCGCCGACATTATACAATTCGCCGACCGGCGCCTGTACGGCCGCGAGGGTCGCCTGTACGCAGTCGGCCACGTAGGTATTGCCGCGTACTTGCTGGCCGTCGCCGTAGACCGTCACGGACTTATTATCGAGCATGGCCTGAATGAAGCGATAATAGCCCATGTCCGGGCGCTGCCGCGGACCATACACGGAGAAATAGCGCAGCGTCACGACGGGTACCTGATGGGCCTCCGCATACGCATTGCACATGTGCTCGGCGGCCAGCTTGGTGATCCCATAAGGCGAGATGGGACGGGTCGGCAACGTTTCATCGCCCGAAGCCATGCGGCCATAGACGGACGACGTGGAAGCGTATACGAAGCGCTCGAGCTTGATGCCGGATCGGTGGACGGACTCCAGCAGCTTCTGCGTCGCCAAGACGTTGCAGGTCCAGTAGCCTTCCAGGTCCGTCCAACTCTGCATCAGCCCCGGCATCGCCGCCAAATGGAAGATCACGTCGGCGCCGGCCAGGAGATCATCGATTGGATCGGTGCGAAGATCGACGCGGTAAAAACGCAGATTGGGATTACGCAAGAGTTCAAGCAGATTGCGATGCTTGACCACTTGCGGATAGTAGGGGATGAAGGCATCCAACCCCGTCACCTTGTGTCCACAGCGTAGCAATTCCTCACACAAATGTGAGCCAATGAACCCGGCGGCGCCGGTCACGATGCATTTCATTTGCGGAACCTTGCTCTATCAAATGGGGAGAGGAGCAACCCGATCAACGGAGACCGAGAAGCTCATCGTAAATCGCTTGAATTCTTTGCATGCGCACGGCGAAGCTGTAGCGGGCCGCAATCGTTTCGCGTCCAGCATGGGCCAGACGCTGGCGCAGCTCTCCATTGCGCAACAGACGTTCGAGAGCGAGCGTCAATTCATCAACCGAGCCGGGTTCTATCAATAACCCATTGCTCTCGTTGTCGATCAATCGCGGCACGCCGGCAATGCGGGTGGCCAATACCGGCACTTCCAGGGCCATCGCTTCGAGCAGGACGTTGGGCAGCCCTTCGCGCAGGCTGCTGAGGACGAAGACATCGAACGCCTGATACAGTTCCTTGACGCTCGCTTGAAAGCCGAGTAGCCGCACGCGCTCGCCGCAGCCAAGCTCGGACGCCAATGCTCGTAATCGCGGCTCCTCGTCGCCCTCGCCGGCGATCAATAGCTCCAGGTCGAGGCCCGCTCGCGTCAACCGATCGACGGCGCGGATGAGCAGATCGAACCCCTTCTCGGCGGAAAGCCGGCCGACGGCCCCGACGACCAGGCGTCCTGGGGCAATGCCCAGCGCCTGGCGCGCTTCAGCGATGGTACGTGTCCGCGAATATTCGGCCAGGTCGATGCCGTTCTCGATCAGCAGACAGCGCTCGGCAGGAACCTGGATTTTCAGGCATTCGTCTTGAAGATCCTTGGAAACGCAGATGACGCGCTCATAGCGCGGGAGGCAGAAGCGATCGATGCGATAATAGAGTGGCGTGCGGCGGGTGTGTTTGACCCAGCCGTGAACGGTAGTAACCAGGCGCATGGGCCAAAAACGCCGCAGGAGCAGACCCAGGGCATTGCTCTTGTAATCATGCCCATGCCAGATGGCCACGCGCTCGCGCCGGCAAATATCCAGCGTTCGGCCAATAACGCGCCAATCCCACGGCCCGCGATCGGGAACCGAGATCAACGGCGCTTCCGCGATTCGCGCGCGTTTTCGCAATTGCTCGAAGCCAGGATCTCCCGGCGGATGCAGATAGACGCAAAGGTTGCGATACCCAGCCTGGACAAGAAAGCGCGGTGAATTGAGGATCGTCTTATCCGGCCCGCCGCCTGTGCCGCTGACCACGCGGGCATCAAGGACGACGATCTCCTCGCGACCGTCCTCCGCCTTGGAAGGAAAGTGGCTCACGTCATTATGAGCAGTAGACAGCATCTCGCGCTGACTCCGTTGTCAGGATCCATCGTTCAAAAGCGCGGGCCTTCTCAGACCAGCTCTCGCCCGCCAGCCGCGCTCGGGCGGCTTGCTGCGACGGCGGCAGACCCATTCTCAGGCGCGAACCCACCGCCTGCGCGAACTTCTCCGCCGTATCGACCATATCCATGCAATCCGCCCATTCTCTCGTCGCGGGCAGATCGCGGACCACAACTGGTTTGCCGGTAGCAAGGTACTCCTTCAACTTGAGCGGCTGCATGGCGCGCGTCACCGGCATATCGGCGTAGGGCATAACCAATACAGCCGCCTCACGGGCCAGATAAGGCAACTCCTCGAATGCCAGCGTGCCGATTCGAATGACGCGGGGAATCGAAAAGAGGGCAGGATCGGGATCGACTTCCGGCCCGGCAAGTACAATCGTTCCACCTGTCAGCTCCGCCGCGAGCCGCTGCACGAAGGCGATATCCATCCGGCGATCCACCACTCCCCAAAAGACGATCAGGGGTCGCTCCAGCCCCACGAGCTGGGAAATGGCCCGGTCCTCCGCCGGCTTGCGCCAGAATTCGAGATCAACGCCGTGCGTGAGCAAGTGTGAAGGACGATGGCCCATCGTTGCCAAATGGTCCTTCAACGTCTCGCTGACGGCAACCAGGATATTGGCTCGCCGTACTAATTTTTCCTCCATCCGCCGGAGCGCATCGCCATCGAGTCCCGGCCATTCGCCGAAATCGTCCACACAATAATAGACCCAGTGACGAACCGGCAGCACGTCCATCAGGTCGGCGACAATGGGCAAGGTCGTGATCGCGATGGGCGGCGCCGGCAGCGAACGCACCAGAGGAACAAGAGCGCGTCCGAGCAGACGCCGATTGATACCGCGATCGAACGAGGACGAGAACCAGGGCCACATGAACGGATGGAGCACCTGCAAGTTAGGGGGCAAAGACTCGTTCGGTTCTGAACGGCGGGTCCAGTTGCGGAGTTTTTCGAGTCCGCGCCGCAGGGTGGCGAGGTTCAGGCGCGGCGTTCGTGTGCCGATGGTGTTGACCCAGTAGACCGGGTAGCTATCGAGCAATCGCCGCATCAGGTGCTGGCAGCTGGAAGGATGCCGCCCCCAATCATCGGCGAAGACAAGCAGAGGGGGATGCGTCAATTCACCCACGAAGCATGTCCTCATAGAGTCGATAATATTCACCGTGCATGCGGCTTTCGGAGAAAATTGCCGCCGCCCGCCGCCGTCCCGATTCACCCATGCGCGAACGCCGCTGGGGATCGGCAGCCAGCTGCAAGACCTTCTCGGCCAAAGCCGAATCATCTCCGGCTGGCGCCAGCAGCCCCGTACTGCCGTCCTCAATCACTTCGCCGACCCCGCCGACTCGCGTGGAGACGACGGGCAAACTGGCAGCCATCGCCTCGATCAGCGTCAGCGGAATCCCCTCGCTGATGCTCGTTAGTAGGAATACGTCGGCCGCGTACAGAAGCCGAGAGACATCCTTGCGCAAACCGAGGAGGCGAACGTGGTTTTCCAGGCCGGCCTGGCGCGTCAATTCCTCGATCTTCCCTCGTTCCGGTCCCTCGCCAACCAGCACGAGCTGGGCGCTCGGCCGTTGGCGGACCACGTGTCCCAGAGCACGGAGGGCAGTCGCATGGTCTTTAAGATAGTCTAACCGCGCCACTTGCAGGATCACAAGGTCGTCGGAGCTGACGCCCATTTCCTGACGCGCCGTTTCGCGATCGCGGCCCTTGTCGGTGAACGGCGTCAGGTCGATCCCATTGTAGATGACCGAGACACGGTCGTTGCTCAATCCTTCGTTTTCGATGAGCGCCTTGCGAACGGCCTCGCCAACTCCCACGACGCGATCGCGCCGTGTCAGCAAGAGTCGATTTACGAGCATGCGCTTGCGGCGGGGATAGTCCGGAAAATGCCGGCCGTGCTCGGTGAACATCACCCCCGGACGCCGATACAGTAATCGGGCCGTCATGCCGTAGAAGAAGGGCGTGTACTGGTGGGCATGCACGATGTCGACTTTGTTCTGTCGCAGCAGACGTGCCAGGCGATAGGAGCAGCGCCAGTCCAGTCCGGGGCGCCGTCCGAGGAGGTGAACCGAAAACCCCTCGTCGCGCAGCTCCTCGCCTAGCGTGCCAATCTCATCCAGGCAAACAAAGAGAAAACGATAACGATCGCGCAACTGCCGTGCCAACCGCGCCGCCAAAACCTCGGCGCCGCCGACACAAAGACTGTGCAATAGCTGGCAAATCCGCGGCTGCGGTTGCGTCACGATTGGCGCGAGCGCTTCTCGCGCTGGCTCAGACCAGGTGAACCGAGGATTCTCAGCCGTCAGATGATTGCCGAACAACCATTTCATAAATCGTCTTGCCGAGTTTTGAAGATCAAAACCACGAATCGCCTCCGCTGAGAGGTAGGGCCTTGGCCATCGAGAAACCTTCGCCGGTCGGCTCTGCCTTCGCGGAAATCCCATCGCCGTCGATAAACATCCGTTGGCCGAGTTCATACGCCATCATCGCCAGAAGCAGGTACGTGTGGTTCCGTCCTCGGTTCAAATGGCCATCAACCACTGTCTTGACCGCCGGCGGATCGAAAACGCCACGCTCCAGGAAGCGCTCGCTGAGCAGCAGCCGCTCCACGAATTGTCGTAAGTCTTCGCGCAGCCACAATCCCAGGCGCTCGTAGGGTTGGTAGCCGCGGACACCCAGTTTCGCCAGTACGCGCATGCGGAACTTACTGGCGGTCTGCACCAACCGACTCGCTCCCATCCGCGCCCCGGTGTTAGCATTGACGACGTTGAGGAAATCCGGCCTGCGGCGGCGAAGGATGTGCGATTGGATGCGGTCGCCGATTTTGAGTTCCGGCGGAGCAGAGAGCAAGAGATCTACCAGGTCGTTGTCCAGATACGGCAAGCGCGTTTCCACCAGCGAGCCAAACTCCATCATCGACAGGGCCGTCTCGCGTCGCAGGCGCTGGCTAAGGAAAAGATGCGCCACGCGCTGCACGGCTGGCTCGACGCCTTCGGACTCTTGCAGACACGAACGAAGCGCCTCGCGCGCCAGCTCTTCCACCTGGCTTCGATATGCCGGCGCGAACAAAGTTGCCCCGCCTCCGGCTTCCAGATGGGTGTACGTCTTCAAACGCTGGAATAGCCAGGCTTGCAAGTCGTCCGTGCCGCGCAGGGATAAAGCCTGTGCATCCAGCGAGAAATTGTACGCCTTGTCCATGTGCATCAGCTCGCCGGCGTGGCCGCGGAGCAGCACCTGGATGCCCAGCTCGCGATACAAGGGCAGGGTGGGCATGACGATGCACTGACACAGAAAATGCCCGTCCGTAAGGTACACGTCCCGCCGCAAATGCTCCTCAAAGTTGGCCAGGAAGCGCGTGTTCAGCACATGGCGGCGATGGGGCCGATTCGCCAAACGAGCCATCTCTTCCGCGCAGCGATGATCGAGGCTTCCTTCCATCCCCAAGCAAACGGTCGTCACCGGCCGCTGTGGATCGAGCACTCCCAGGATCGTTCGCGCGTCCAATCCGCCCGACAACGATAACCCCAGCCACTCGCTGCCGCGCGTGCGCCGATCGACGGCACGCTGAAAGGCTTCATCGATGTCGTCGAGAAGGACTTTCTCTGACCGGTCGTTCGAGCGGACCTCCGGCTTCCAGTAGCGTTCCAGACTCAAACGTTCGTCATCTACGGAATAGGTGAGCCAGCCCGCGGCGGGCAACAACCGGACTTCTTCTAAGAGCGTGTCTTCACCTAGCAGCTGGCCGAACGTGAAGAACTGGGCGATGCCGCGCGGATTCGCTCGGCGCGACAGCTCCGCATCAACGAGCATCGCCTTGATTTCCGAAGCGAAGAGCAATCGTCCCGGCAAGAGCGCATAGTACAACCCCTTCATGCCGAAGCGGTCGTTGGCAAGAATCAGCTGTTTCTTGCGCTCGTCCCAGATCGCCACTGCGAACGAGCCATGCAGGCCGCGGAAGAACTTCGGCCCGGCGCTCTCGTAGCCGTGCAGCAGCAGCTCCGCATGACTATGGCCGTGGAAGACGCGGCCGGCCGCGCTCAGCGTCCGCCATTGCTCCTCGTAGTCGTAAATCTCGCCCTCCATGACGGCCAGCAGCGAGCCGTCCTCGTTCGTGGCCGGCTGAGATGCGGGATTGACGAAGCCCAGCGAGACGCGGCCCAGCGCGAAACGATTGCCGGGATCGACGTGTTGCTCTTCCCGGTACCAGGCGTGGTGTTTCAAGCTCTGGCTCATCTCCACCGCTTCGGCGGCGAGACTCGGGCGCGATGTGTTGCTCACGATTCCATAGATGCCCGGCATCTTAGAAGCTCCCTCAAGGAAACGATAGTTGAACGATCAAACGCGGCGGAAGCAAGAAGGCTATTTCTCTTTCCCTGCGGGGAAATCGTAGGCTCCGGGGGCGGTTTCTTCGCCGCGCTTCTTGCCGGTGAGATCACGTGGACAATCGGCGGCCGTGTGGATCTTGCGAAGTACCCGGTTGGCCTTGGGAGATAGGCGCAAGTCGCCTTTCCCCGCGCCGGCGAAGATTTCAAGGTCCGAGACAAGGACATTGTTTTCTTCCTTGATCTCGGCCTCTTCGCGCTTCCACACGCGGCCGTCGATCAGATTATTGGCGATCAATACTCCCTGGCTCCAGCGATCCTCAATGACGCCGGGTTCCCAGGTTCCGTTAAGGATCACGGTGTTGTTCAGCACCTTCGTGCCCGGTGAGTCCCAAATCATGATGCCGCCGTCAGGCTCGTTGACCGTCCCGGGCTGACGCCAAATGACGTTGTTCCGGATGATGCCGCCCTCATGATCGTGCGAGCCTCCGCCTGGCTTGAAAAGGCCGAAGCGAATGCCCATGCGACAATTAACGATGACGTTGCCTTCCACCGTCGTGTTCCGCGAACCTTTCCAGAAATCGATGCAGCCGCCGACTTTCGGATCGTTCTTGGGGCCGCGAATGTTGCGAAAAAGATTGTTCCGCACGATCCAATTGGAGACGCCGTGTATGGACATCCCCTGCGTATAAGCCTGCCAGGAGGTATCCGTGAATTCAACAACACAATATTCCACGATGCAATCGTCGGGGCCTTTCCCCGCGGGGTTGGGGTTCGCTTTGATAAACTGTTGGCCGGCGTCGAAGAGGCGGAGGTTAAACAATCGGACGCGCTTGCAGCCCAGATCCCCATGAAGCGAAACGGGGTGGTACCAAACATCCCCGATCGAAAGATTGGCGATTAGCACATCGGCGGCATTGCCGACCATGATGCCATGCGGGACCGGGTCAAAGTTTTTGTTCCGCATTCCCTTGCCTTTAATGACCACTTTGTCGCGCTCATCAGACGCGCCGCGCAGGACGATGTTCTTGACGCCGCCGGTGATGAATAGCGTTCGCGTCAATTCGTAGGTGCCTGGTTCGATAACGATGGTCGTGTTCGAGCGGACGTTCAAAACCGCATCCACAAGTTCATCGACCGTACTGACATTGACGACGCGGCCTTCGGGTTTGCCGAGCTTGGGCGGCTTTTGCCAGGGACCGGGAGGTGTTGGGCTTTCCGGAACAGCGGCAAGGGCGCAAGAAGTCGAAAGGAGCGCGACCAAGAAGCCATAAAGGAATCGCATGGGGAGCATCTCCTGAGAGCGAATCATGGGCGGCGTCGAGCCAGGCGCCACCAGCGCCCGGGACTTGCCAGGCGGACCAGGGCACGGCCCATACCCGAAAGCGTCCGGAGCTGGGCGCGAACGCGCAGCTTCTGCGGCACGAATACCGTCGGTGTACCGAAATCGAAACGGCGCGGGGCCACTGGAGCCGGCTTGACACTCTGCGTCCGGAAGTAGCTGTCGCGCGTCCCTTCGACAAGGACAATCGCAATGGCACGGGCGGAAGAGCGTGTCTCGAATCGAAGCAGATCTTCCCACGCCCGGTCGGCCAGTTCCATGCCGCGCCGGAGCAGCCGACTACGCATCGGCTCGTCCGTATGTGCTGCCGCCAATCGCAGTACGTTTGCTTTGCGAAGTTCTTGTGCCGGCCAGGCCTCCGTGGGATATTCGAGCTTGTCCCGCTGATCGAAATACGGCTTTTCGTTTTCGAGCATCCAGACGGCATAGTGGATCAGGCTGGCCTGGGCGTAGGCATACATGAAGTCGAGTTCCTCCGCCTCTGCCTTGATGTCGAGGTAGCGCGCCAGCGCGGCGAAGAAGATGGTGTACGACCACCGCCTCTCCACATCGAGCAGTTCCCGCGCCGCGATGTCATCCGCCGGGTGAACGCAACGGCGGATCAATTCCTCGGCCTTGTCCAGGTAGCCCCGCTGTCCGGATACAAGCCAACCATCGAGCAGCGCGTAGATCGACAACCCGCCGCCGCGTCCGGGACCGTGATATTCCAACTCGGCCGTGGCGCTTACCACGCCGGTCGGCCCGTCGTCGATCAATCCCAAAATGTTAAGCCGCCCATCATCCATGCCGACGACCCAATCGGCCAAGCTCAGGACGGCACCGCGGGCCAACGGATCACCCGTCTGGTAGTAGTAGTGCAGCAACCCCGTCGCGAAATTATGGCAGCTGCCGGGACCGCCGCCGTAGGAACGATCTCCCGGACGACAATTGGCCCGCGAGTACGTGCGATGCGTGGATGTGGCCGCATCCTTGTAGTGATCGGTGAACCAGAACATTCCACCGTTGTAGACCGCCCTGTCCTCGTCGGTGTGATAAATGTCGATGTCGATGACGTGACGGGCCAATGGGTCCGCCAACTCTAGCCAACGACGGTCGCCGCTGCGCCAGTATTGCAATAGCGCTCCATAAACCTGGTCGTACTGATTGTTGTAATGAGAGATCAACGGAGTCGGGCCGTTATGATAAGCCGCCTCATGGTCCGCGTAGACCTCGCCATAATTCCGCCAACCGTACTCATCAATGATTTCTCGCCGCGCGAAAAGGCTCTTTTCGCCCTGTACGGCGTCCTGGAGATACACATCGAGCCGGTCCTCCCCAGGCGCCTCCGCGGGCGCTAAGTGAGGGACGACGCCGGTTTGAGCATACCATTCCGGCTCAAGACGAACGCTCGCCGGGCTGTGTACCCAATCGAGAACGCCACCGGGCGATGGAGACGGCGAGCCGAAATGCAGCCAGACGGTGTGCGTCTTCTGTTCGCCGCCCTGCAATTCGAATACATCTCCGAATTGGCGTGGGAAAAGGCCGATGCACAACCGGCCGTCGCGCACTTCCAGGGCTTTGGGAAATTGTTGCCAAAACTCGGGGACCGCCGCCGTCACGCAACCGTTCGTGCCAGTGATGGACACGAGCGGGCTGGCTCTTAATCCGGAAATCTCCTCCGTTCCGCGGCGCACCCGGTAGCCACGGAAGGAACACGGCACCTGCCCATTCCGGTTCACGTGATTTCGGCTCTGCCAATTCTCACCGCCGCTGGAATCTTGATAGATCTCTAGATCCGCCGAGCCGGCAAGCTGCAAGGCTTGTCCGACCTCGGTGGCATAGAAGATGCGAGACCGGGCCGACTCCGGCAAGCTCAGTGCGAGAGAGAGATCGCGGAAGCACATCGAGCCGGCATCGCCTAGATCCCATAATCCTCCGGGATGCCGCGCTCGCTTAGGGTTGTGAACGGTCAGGCGGAACTGGACCAGGCCGGTCCCGGCGGAGAAGGAAAGACGAGCGGTGAATCGGACAGCTGGGCGATGATTCCATGCACCATCAAAGCGAATCGTGGTCCGAAGTGGGCCTTGTGTCTCCACGGTGGATCGTTCGATGCGAGGCTGGCCGGCTTTGTCCTTCGCATCCGTCAAGAGGCAGGATGCCCCCTCGCCGCCGAGAACATCCCGACCGTCGAGAAGCACTCGTGTGAAAGGACGGAGGATACGGCGGTCAAGATGAAAGCAGGCGACGCCCGTATCAACGACGAAGCTCTCAGGAGATTCGGCGACGCGGAGCGACGATGCGGGCGCTCCTTGGGCATGTGTTTCTTGGCGCAGCGTGAAACGGGCTGTTTTTTCCCCTTGGAGGTTGCTGAGAAGCTCCACGAGAAGCCAGCGCACGCTGCCGTCGGACCAGCGGGCCAATGCTTGAACCTGGACGGGAACTCGCCGGTCGTCCGCGTCAAACAGAGTAAGTCCATCTGTGTCGAGGAGCGCTCCCTTGGGAAACGGCACCCCAACCGCGATGGGTTGGATTGCCTCCACGGAGCACCGGCTCTCGATTTCAAGCGGAACGATCAGCGAGGGACGGATGCGATCCTTCTCGCCGGTGCCATTCGCAAGGCTGAACTCTGTTGGGACCATCCGAAAATAACTTTCCCGAATTGGTTCTACTGTGAATCGTTTTGCCTCGCTCCTCGTTCTCAAAGATAGTTCAGGAACGAGGAGCCGTGCCAATCGATGCCGCCATTTCGCCACATGGCCGTACTCCGGATTGTTTGTCGATTGGAGTCAGATAGCGTTCCGCCCAGCGTGCCAGCATCAACACGCTCCACAAAACGTTCCCATGCCGGCCAAGGCCGCGCAAATGCGCCTCATAGAGATTGCCCACGCGCGCCTGGTCCACCAGTTCTCCGACTCGCGCGTGCGGTTCGAGCACCGCGGCCTCGAACATGGGCCGCAAGGGGCCGCGCAGCCACGAATCGACGGGAATGTCGAAACCGTGTTTCGGCCGCCACAGAATGCTTGCGGGCAACAGATTCTGATACGTTTGTTTTACGATCCACTTGGTCTCGCGTCCGCGGACCTTGAAGCGCGAAGGGATGCGTGCGGCCAATTCAAATAATTCATGGTCGAGCAAGGGCGGACGAACTTCCAGTCCATGCGCCATGCTGGCACGATCGACTTTGACCAGGAAATCATCGGGCAAAGTCACCTCCACGTCGGCCGCGATCATGCCGCCCAGCGCGTCATCCGGCGAGGCCATACGATGACCGTGGAGAAGGCGCTCTTCGGGTCGATGTCCATTGAGTTGCGCGGCCAAATCGCGGTTCAACAGTTGCCGGCGCAGCGGCGAACGGCATAGGCTCATGGTGTTGGCATAGGCATCGCCGGCGTCGAGCGCCAGGTTGGTCAGGCGCGTTTTGGCGCGGAGAGAACGCGGCAGCCAATCGGCCTTGGGCCAGCGCCGCGCCAACGGCCCAAGGACCGCTCGCCGGAACCAACCCGGCAGCCAGCGCCGCACTGCCGCTTCTTTCAAATCGTGAGCGTAACGGGCATAGCCGCCGAACGCCTCATCGCCGCCGTCGCCGGAAAGCACCACCTTGACACTGCGGGCCGCCAGCTGCGAGACCAAATAGGTCGGGATGGCCGACGAATCAGCGAACGGCTCGTCGTAGTAATGCGTCAGGCGATCGATCAGCGTTACCGCATCGGGCGTGACGATCTCCTCGACGTGCCGCGTGCCGAATTGCTCGGCAACCAAGCGGGCGTAGGGGAGTTCGCTAAACGATTCCTCGCGGAACCCCATCGAAAATGTCTGCAAAGGACCATTCGTCTGCCCGGCACACGATGCCACGATCACACTGGAATCAATGCCGCCGCTGAGAAAGGCGCCGACAGGCACATCGGCGATCAAGTGCAGCCGGATCGTCTCGGCTATTTTCGCACGAATGCGTTCCTGCCATTCCTCGGCCGTCGGCCCCTCGTCCGGCTCGATCCGCAATTGCCAATAACGCCAAGGCTGTCCATTCAGTGTGTCCGGCCCAACGGCCAAGACGTGAGCTGGCGGCAGTTTTTCGATGCGGCGGAAGATCGAGGAGGAACCGCACACCATGCCGAAGGCCAGGTATTCCTCCAGCGCCTCGGGATCGAGGCGCCTCTCGACCTCTGGATAGGCGAGAATTGCCTTCAATTCCGATCCGAAGAGGAGCTTTTCGGCATCGCGGTAGATGTAGAGCGGCTTAATGCCCAGGCGATCGCGGCCCAGGACCAGGCGGCGGCGCCTGCGATCCCACAGGGCGAAAGCAAACATGCCGCGAAGCCGTTCGACCAGTCGCTCGCCTTCGTCCTCGTAGAGATGAACGAGCACTTCCGTATCGCTGCGCGTGCGGAAGCGATGCCCGCGCGCTTCCAATCCAGCACGCAATTCCTGAAAGTTGTAGATCTCGCCATTAAAGACGACCTGGACGGAACCGTCTTCGTTGCCGATGGGTTGATCGCCGCCGGCGAGGTCGATGATCGAGAGTCGGCGATGGACGAGGCCGATGCCCGGCTCGTTCCAGAAACCCTCAGCGTCCGGCCCGCGATGCGCGATGGCATCGCCCATGACCTGGAGTGCCTGGGGTTCGACCGGTCGAGATGAATCCGCGTAGAGTACGCCAGCAATTCCGCACATGTAGATTTAACCGATTGGCTTGTGGCAGCAATCGGTTAGCCGCGACCCGAAGGGGAGCGCGGGCTTCGCGCTCCCCTTCGGGTCGCGGCTAACCGAAGAACGGTATCCCAACGTGAAACGCACGCTAGTTATCGAGGGCGAATACCACGACGCTGGCGAAGCGTCGCAGGGGCTTGACGCGCATCAACCAACTATCAATCCAAAAAACCGCGGAGACGAGCTTGCTGTACCGGGCGAAAAGGGGATAGACGCGAGAGACGCACTCGAACTCACGGCGACGGATCCGGCTAAAAGGCTTGGCAAGCTCCATGATCGCGCGATCGTTCAACGGCTGCTCGTCTTCGGTGATCTCCACCGGCCGGTACGGAATCATTCTGCGCACGAAGTCGAGGGTCTTGCTGTTGACCACGGGTTCGGCGAACACGGCGACCCCGCCGGGCTTTAGCCGCCCTCGTATCCGATCCGCCAATCCGTTCAGGTTCAGGTGATGCAGGGCGGCGAATCCCATCACCGCGTCAAACTGCTCTCCCGCGAAGGCCTGCTCGATCTCGCCGCACACTTGCAGATGGACTCGATCGGCCAGGCCGTTCTGCTCAGCGCGTTTGCGGGTCAAGTCGATGGCGGCGGGGCTAACATCGTAGGCGAAGACGTGGGCGCCCAGATGAGCGGCGAGACAGGCGTCAACACCGTTGCCGCAGGCTATTTCGAGGATCCGTTTCTCCTTGAGCGGCGAAAGCAGGTGAAAGTAATACTCCTTGGAGAAGATGGTATCGGCCGGCGGATTGGCATAGCGGCGCTTGTCCGCATCGGTCAAGCGAAGGTCTTCGCTTTTCTCTTCCTCGGCGTACACCCGGTCGAAATGCTCGCGCTCGCGCGCCAGCCGCGTTTCTGGTGAAGTCTCGATCATTCTCTGTTCTCCATCGCGATGAAACAATCGATCCGACTCGAAGGCATAATTGCGCGGATTACCCCAATAAAAGATGGCTAACGCAACAAATCGCGCAAATACTGTCCGTAGCTATTGGGATATTGGGCGGCCAACTTTTCGAGCTGAGCAGCCGTGATGAAGCCCTTGCGGTAGGCGACTTCCTCGATACAGGCGATCTTGAGACCCTGGCGCGACTCAATGGTTTCGACGAAATTGGCCGCCTGAATAAGCGATTCAGGCGTGCCGGTGTCCAACCAAGCGAAACCGCGGCTGAATATCTCAACGCGCAACTGCCCGCGTTTCAGGTACTCGCGGTTGACATCAGTGATCTCCAGCTCGCCGCGCGGCGAGGGCTTTAAGTTGGCCGCGATGTCGAGTACCTGATTGTCGTAGAAGTACAATCCCGTGACGGCGAAGTGCGAACGCGGCTGGGCTGGTTTCTCCTCAAGGGAGACGGCTTGGCCGTCGGCGTCAAACTCGACAACGCCGTAGCGCTGCGGATCCTTGACAGCATAGGCGAACACGGTTGCCCCATTGCTCCTGGTAGAAGCGCGCCCGAGCATTCCCTGGAAACCCTGACCATAGAAGATATTGTCGCCCAAGATCAGGGCGACGCGATCGTCGCCCACGAACTCGCGGCCAATGAGAAACGCCTGGGCTAATCCGCCCGGATGGGGTTGTACAGCGTAGCGAATCGAGATGCCGACCTGGCTGCCGTCACCGAGAAGACGCTCGAAACTGCCGATGTCCTGCGGCGTCGAAATCAGCAGGACGTTGCGGATGCCGGCCAGCATCAGCGTCGAGAGCGGATAGCAGATCATCGGCTTATCGTAGACCGGCAACATCTGCTTGCTGACCGCGCGCGTCACCGGATATAGCCGCGACCCGGAGCCACCGGCAAGGATAATACCCTTTGGGCAGGAAGTTTTCTCTTTCATGACTAATTACATCCCGAAATGAGGTATAAAAAGCCGCATCAGGTATACCAGTAAAACCACCCTCGGCTCGCACTCCTGACCGACCAGTCGCACAGGAGCATGACTTTCCTCATAAAGGCTGGAAAGTACGTCCCGCTCTCGTTTTCCAGCGGGAAAGCATCTTCTCCCACTCCGCCATCTGATACAAGCAGCCCGCATCTTCGCCGTAGAGACAGGCGGCCTCATCCTCGCGAAAGAATTGGCCCAGATACGCCTCGACACCAAAACGGCAACGCGGCACTCGTCGCCAATCATGCCGCGTGAAAAGCTGGTCGTGGCGGAACCAGAAGAACGTACCAGCAAAGTGGAAATGGATTGTCGGTGCCTCGGGGCAGTCAACCTTCCCTCCGAATTGCTTGAAGGGTCCGGCACAGGAGTGCCCACGCAAGGCCACCTTGACCGCGTCCAAGTCGTCCAAGCAAGCTTGGTACATGGCATCGCGCCAGAGAGCAACGGCTGGGTTCTTTGGCCGCGATACACCCTTGGTATGTCCGTAGAACGTGGCAACGTCAGCCTCGGTGGAGGCGATGCGGGCCAACAATTCGGGGAACAGTGTTACTTCGCCCAAACTCGCATCGTTCGTTCCCACCACCCACTCGATGTCCCAGCTGGCCAACTCTTTGCGTACGTCAGAGAACGGAGCTAGTCCTGCTCCTTGCACTACCGCTACCACGCGCCGACTAAAGTGGTGGAGGTGCGGGCGAAGGCGATCGAGATTCACCCGCCAGAGATCGTTACCCTCCAGCGGCGCTGCATAGTAGATGAGATTGAGCCGCTGGATGTCCGGATACCGGCGCGGCCAGATCAGCCGACTCCCTCTACGGACGAATCGTCTCGCCCTGTGGATCACTTTCTTGACTAGTACCTGTGGCGTGAACATGATTCTTCGATAAACTATTGCAATTCCATTTAGGATGCAGTGTCCCGGATAAACACGGTTCGCTCCCCCTGCTCAAATCGTCTGAAGTTCTGACCTTCCAAGGCCCCATAGACGGCCTCCCGAGCGGATCGGCCATGAATTTCGATGACCAGTGCCTGTACATTGCTGATCCACTCGCGGTTCCCTTCGGTGAATAACCGCTCTTCCGTCCCTTCTATATCCAGCTTTAGGAGGTCGATTTTGTCGATTTTCAACGAAGCCATCAGACCAGGAATGCTGATGCCAGGGAAAGTTTCGGCGTCTGCCTCGCCAGCCTCGCGAACCTTCAAAGAAGCGAACAGGGCGCCGGGGTTGTCTAAAACGAGCGCGGCGTCGGAGCTCCAAAGACCCGCTCGAATTGGATGAATATTCTTATAATCCTGGATGTTCTTCTTAAGCATCTCGAAATTCGCGGCGCTAGGCTCGATGGAGATAATCCTCGCTTTCGGATACTTATTGGCAAAGAAGGCACTAGCATAGCCGACGTTTGCTCCGCCGTCAACGATTAACTGCGGACAAAAGGGTAACTCCACATCCAGCTCGCGTTCCAGAAAGATCTGATTGAGAATACCGAAGTCGTCGGCGTCGGGCCTCATCAGCAGAGGCTTGGCGGCGCCGCGGACGCGCACGCTGAGCGGCCGAATACCGAGTTTCTGTTTCCACTTGAATGCCAGTGCGCTTCTCATCCCCATCAAGCGAAGCAGGCGCCGATATTGTGCAATCATGGAAGAGATCACAACCACCTCAGGAGGCCTCCGATTGCGAGATCAGGGCAGGCGGCTCGGCGGAGGACATCCGATAGCGTATCACCTTCGCCGGGACTCCCGCGACAATAGCATAATCTGGAATCGGCTTGGTGACTACCGAACCGGCGCCGATAACGCAATGCTTGCCGATATTGGCCATGACGATGGCCCGGTCGCCGATCCAGGTGTCGGCGCCGATGGTAATGCGCGGCCAGACGCCGGGTTGCTCGCGGATGGGCACATCGAGACGATCAATGCCATGTTGGCCGCTGCCATTCATGATGGACACGTTCGAGCCAAGCAAAACATCGTCTTCCAGCGTCACATCGCCCAGACAGCAGTACGTTCCCACGTACACCTTGTTCCCCACCTCGGCCGTGGGGTGCGAGAACGTAGTGCCAAACGTGAGGAAAGCGTCGGCCCCGCAACGAGGCAGAACGAGCTTGTAGAAAGCCCGCCGTAAATAAGCGCCGCTCAGTCCGGGGATGAGGCTGAAAGCCTGCGACCAACCGGGGAACGCCTGCATGGGTCCGAGGGCCAGGCAAGCCAGACGGTAAATCGCCACACACGGCAGAACCAGAAGCAGAGCCAGGCCATTGGCCAGCGCTTTGAGGACGGTCTTCATCGAGCCGCTACCTCCGCGAGAGGCGCCTTGTCCTGAGCATCCTCGCCGTCAAAGAGACTGCCGGCTTGACGGGCCAGCGCTTCCCAATCGAAATGCTCAACCACCCATTGTCGGCCGGCTTCGCCCATGCGAATCAAGCGATCCTTGTCCTGGAGCAAATCGATCACTGCCGATGCCAAACGATCCGGTCCCTCGCAATCGACCACGAAGCCGGTTTCGCCAAGCCGCATGGTCTCGACCGTTCCACCCGATGCCCCCGCAAGCACCGGCTTGCCGCACGCCTGCGCCTCTACCAGCACCATGCCGAACCCTTCAATGTCCTGGCCGACCTGCCGGTTTGGAAGAGCGAACAGGTCGCATTGTTGGTAGCAGCGGACAAGGCCTTGATCGTTTACTTCACCGAGAAATTGTACCTGATCGCTTAGCCCTTCGCTAGCGACCAACTCATTCAGATAAGTGCGTTCCTCGCCGTCTCCCACGATCGCGTACAGGACATTCGGAATGCTCCGCCGTACCGTTTGCAGAGCGCGGATCATCTGATCGTGCCCCTTGCGCTTCTGGAGCCGGCCCACCGTCAAGACGACCGGCCGATCGCCCCAGCCGAGTTGTTCGCGCTCGGCAGGGTTGCGCTCCGCGGGGATGAAACGATCGATGTCTACGCCTGGATGAAGCACCTGGATGCGATCGGGGGGCACATCCCATTGATCGCGGAGAATGCTTTCGGTGTTCCGGCTATTGGCGATGAGGAACGTCGCGCCGCGCAGGACCCACCGGGCCAGGCAAGTCAACTCGCGGCTTCCCGAGGCGTAGTTCATTTCCTCGCCGTGGACGTAGCAACCATAGGGCGTACCGCGCCACAATTTCAATATCCGGGCAATCAATCCTTCGGGCAGACACCTTCCACAATGAATCATCCCAATCTGTTCGCGGCGCACCAGCTGTCTCAGCTGCCGAACCGCTCGCAGGTAATCCCACAGGCTACGCGGATTACTGATCCCCCAGGAGCGAAACATCAACGGCATGCGCGTAATCGCCAGATCGTGCGTGCTATCGAATTCTTCCTGTCGAGAATCTTCTCCGGCAAGAATTCGATAGCGCGATCGGGGCAAACGGCGATACACTTCCCAAAACCAACGGCTGCTGCCGCCCGTTCGCGGCGGAAAGAGTTCGCTGAGCAGGAGCGTTCTCATCTGCACATCCATTTTTGCATGAGGTCGATGCGAGAGCACGTATCACCTTCTTGGTCTACTCTCCGAAACGATCATGAATAAGAAGAGGGCGGGCTTGTTCGGCGATTGCATCCGAAAGCCCAATTTGCCGCAAAGGTCAGCGAACATGAGCAAAAGCTCCGACCCACCCACACCGGAACGCCGGCCCACCTCGGTCCCCTTGCACGAACGATTCGCCCCCTGGGGTTGGCTGCGCTCCCGGATGCGCGAATGGGTATTTCGGGAATTCCACAAACTGACGCTGACCGACGACGGCAAAACCATCCTCGCAAATTCCCTTCGAGGCCTACTCCACAATGCTCCGCCCCCTTTGGGTCACGAACTGGCATCCACGGCCCCGCCATACGCCGGCCTAGGGCAAGCGCGGCTCGACAATCGAACGGATCAGCGGACGGACATCGTTTTCATCACCGGACGCTTCCGCAGCGGCTCGACATTGTTATGGAACCTCTTTCGCCAAATCCCCGGCTGTACATCCTATTATGAACCATTTAATGAACGCCGTTGGTTCGATCCCGCCCATCGCGGCACGCACACCGACCAAACACATCGCCACGCCGAGGCCTACTGGCTTGAGTACGACGGCATGACCGTCCTCGGCGACTATTACCGCGAAGAGTGGATCGACCGAAATCTGTACATGGACGAGCGCTTTTGGGATCCACTCATGAAACGCTACATCGAAATCCTAATCGAACGAGCGCCGGGCCGTCCGGTATTGCAGTTTAATCGTGTTGACTTTCGGCTGCCCTGGTTTCGCTGGTATTTTCCCCATGCTACTATTCTGCATCTGTACCGTCATCCCCGCGATCAGTGGTGCTCGACGCTGCGGAACCTGGAGGCGTTTCCCAAGGAAAAGGGCTTCGCCGAATATGCTCCCCACGATCATTTTTACCTGCGAAACTGGACGCGCGACCTTCGCTATCATTTTCCGTTCCTGGAGGAGCAACATCTGACACATCCCTATGAGCTATTCTACCTCATCTGGCGGCTCTCCTATCTTTTCGGGCGGAAATTCGCGCACACATCATTGGCCTATGAGGAATTGGTCCAAAACCCGGAGGAACGTATCGCCGCTCTTCTGAACTTGATTGACCTCCGCGACTACGACCTAAATAGATTGACGGCCCTGATTGTGCGCCCGGAGGGTGCGAGGTGGCGGCGTTATGCGGAGGAATCCTGGTTCCAAGAACGCGAGAGCCACTGTGAGAACCTGCTAGCCGAGTATTTCGGCATCCTTACAGATAGAACGACAAATGAATCCCATTCCAATCTTCGATAGATCCGCAACATCTATTCCGCAAGCAACTTAACAATCAACAACCAATTCCAAGAATTCGGGAGCAGAAAGCGACAGAGCGAGCTGTCTTCGATCGTGCTTGCGTGCGATCCGCCAGTAATTCCTGGTACTCGCTCCAAATCCGATCGCACAAAACCTGCCAGGTATATTCGCGTCTCGCTTGGGTATGAGCGGCCTCCACAAGGGATTGATAAAGCCCCGGCTCGGCCAGCAATTGTTGAATACACCGGGCGTAGCCATCGGCATCGCCTGCTGGAACGAGAAACCCTGTCCTTTGGTCCTCGATCACTTCCGGAATCCCGGCGGTGGGTGCCGCCAGAACGGCTACTCTCGTCGCCTGGGCCTCAAGGATAGAGAGGGGCAATCCTTCACAAGTAGAGGGAAGAAGGAAGAAATCGGCGGCCCTCAAAAGGTCGGGAGCGTCGCAGCGAAAGCCCAACAGGTGGACGCGATCACCGACGCCAAGGGACTGGATTTGATCTTGAAGGCGAGCCGTGTACTCTGTGGCCCCGTTTCGCTCGATCCCCGCCAACCAGCAGACAACGTGAACATTGCGATCTCGAAGCGCGGCCACGGCGCGGATGGTTGTCTCCTGACCTTTATGAGGTGCAAGGTTCGCGAGCATGAGGACAAGCGGCACATCGAGGGGAGCGCCTACTTTGCGCTTGGCTTCGCGCTTATCAGAGGGAAAGAATCGGTCCGTGTCCACCGAGTTGGGTACGGCCACGATTTTTTGACGTTCGCGGTAAGGCTCCGGCAGATTGCGTCGAACATGAGCCTCCAAAAAGCGGGCGCAGGTGATAATTAATTCCGGAGGTGTTTTGAAGGCCCAGCGGAGAAGTTGATCGGATTCTTCGATTTGGACGTGAGCAACTCGCTTTAGTCCGGACAGTTGGAGTCCAAGGCGCAACGCGCCGTAATGGCTAGGACCGTGAACGTGAACGATGCCGGGGCCGAGACGAGCGAGTTTACGCCCGATCCGCCAATTGGCGCAACCAATTCCCAGGCGCGAGGAGTTAAAAAGCGACGAGGCATCATATTGTTCGATGTCCAAATGCAGTCGTTCCGCCTCATTCATGGCCGCTCCCGCGCCCGGTATCCAAACTCGGCTGGACTCGTTGCGGCGGTTTAAATATTCGCTGAAATGGAGCGCGACCAAACCCGCCCCGCCGAGATCGCGAGACACAAGCACCTGTTGAAACGACGGAGGACGGCGATGGAACACCATAAGTGTATTCGACTCCGGGCTGACCGTGAACTGAATCGATAAAAGATGGCTTTAGAGTCTGTTCCGAAAGTAGGTGCCGCGAACCGTGCGGCACCGTAATACCTGCTGTTTTGTGGGATATGCAGGTCAGGTTCGGCTCGCCGGACTGCTTCTGGAACAGACTCTTACGGGCAGTGACTTTTTGGTTTGATGATCCTTGCGATTATGACTTCGTAAGGACGAACCACACGTATCCCGCAACGAATTCACGAGCCCAGGGAACACGGAGCAACACGCGCGTCCATCGAGCCCAACGTGAGCCGAAAGGCATCAGGAACGTTTGATATGTAAAACGGCTCCTCTTGAAGGTTCGCTCAAAATCCCGAATCAACAGCTTGTTCACATAATCAGTCGAGATTGACTCTTCCGTATACTTGTCAGGCTTTTTCCGTCCATCAGCGTCGAGATCGAACATAGTCGGTACGTACCATGCGGAATGATACACTCGTCGGCAAGCTTGTAAGAGGGCGCGTTCCCCGAACATCACATGCGCCCACGGAACAGGCATTGCCGAGAACAGATGGGGTGCGAAAGGGTGATACCATCCCCACGTGCCGATCAGTACCTTGCCCCCGGCCCTTAGGATCCGATAGAGTTCTTCCAAGATCAAATCTAGATGACTTACATGCTCAAAAACATCGTAACTTATAACCACGTCAATTGATTGATCCTTGAGAGGAATATGGTCTTTGCTCGACAAAATGAAGGAAAGACGCGGATCCTTGCTACGGGCCAAAGCCATGTCTAGAGACTTTTGAAGGATGTCCACTCCAGTTACAGTTTTTGCTCCCAGCCTCAAGTATTCCACGCTATAAAGGCCGCTGCCACAGCCGAAATCAAGTACATCTTGATTTTCAATGACCACTCCGTAGCGGCATGCAGCATCTTGTATGTGGGAAATACGTTCAATCCGGTAAGCCATTGCTCGATCATCGGAAACCATAGCTTCCTTCATCTCGTTTGATAGACAAGCCGATGTCGGCGACATCATTTTTGCGAGATAATACAGGATCGAAGACCGTATCATATAATGAGTCCTCCCAATCGTTCACAACCCGACTGCGACTGACTGTGGATTCGAAATATCCCCTACGATCCGTTTCTTTACCCCCGTTTTTACAAGAGTATCAGAACTACGATAATTCAGTACGCGGGCGGGAACAACTACGGCGATAGCTGAATCGGGCACGGGCTTGGTGACAACGGAACCGGCGCCGATGACGCAATGCTTACCGTATTTGGTTAGCGCCTCTTAGCACTCGGTTTGAGCATGAAACAAGCGGGAGCCGCAAACAGCGGCCAATTTCGCAACGCCAATAGCCGCTTGAAGCGGACTGCCATAATAACAGTGCGCGAGATAGGCGGCGGCACTTTGGCTATATTTACGCTGACACCGATACCCCCATCCCAGGGCAAGCGAAAGCCGGGCAAGTTGCCGGCGTCGATCGTCGGCTGAAATCCGCCGAGACGGCCGGCGATAATAAGACCACTTCGCCGCCGTCATCTCCAAACAACATAGTTCGTACGACCGCGATAGATTGCCATCGTGCTTGCGCTGCAAGGCTATAGGCGAGTCATCATATACAATGTCCGAGTGCGCCGTAATCTTCAAGGCAAACTCATAGTCCCAGGCGATGCGAAAACGGGTGTCAAACCCCTGGACACGCTCCCAGGTTTTCCGGTGAAAACACAAATTGGAAGCGCCTCCCGTCATCCATCTTTCCTCTAGCAGAGCCAGGTGGGCCACTTCGCCATGAATGCGATAAAGAGAGGGGCCAATGGAGGTTTTGTTCGGCTCCAGGTCGGGTCCCGGGGATCGAGCGGTTAACGTCTGATCATCGACGGCCGCTCCATTCATCAGAAGTATTCGGCCACAGGCGAGACCGGCCGTACGTTGACCGAGCAGGGCCGCTGCCTGGCGCTCAAGCCGATTGGGTTTCATCAAATCGTCTTGGTCGCAGAGGGCAATCAGTTCCGATCGTGCAGCCGAGACGCCGGCATTCATCGGCGCCGTCGGGCCACCGCTGTTGCGCGGCCGAGGGATGATCCGGATCGGAATCGGCGATTCGGCAGCGATTTTCTCAACGATGGCAACCGTGTCATCGGTCGAGCAGTCATCGACGACAATGATTTCCCGAGGGAGCATAGTTTGGGCGAAGACCGAGGACAGAGCCTCGCCAATGAAGGCAGAACCGTTGTAAGTAGGGATGATGACGGAACAGGATAGCATGAGAGACTGAGCCGAATTAGATTCAATTCCGAGATTCGCATAACACGCGCCGATACGTGTTGAGCGTGCCGGCTGCGCAGGAATCCCAGGAAAACTTCGATACTTGATGAAGGCCAAGCTCAACGAAGCGTTTACGCTCTACAGCTGAGCGTGTGGCATCCAGACAGCGGGCGATGTCTTCACAGTCAAACGGATCAAAATAAAGTGCGGAGCCCTCAGCGATTTCTCGAAAAACTGGAATGTCAGACAGCAAGGCGGGTGTCCCGCAGGCCATCGCCTCTAGAACGGGGATGCCGAAACCCTCTCCCATCGATGGATACACAAAACCTGCGGCAAAACTATAGAGGCTACTGAGTTCCGAAGTCGTGGGGTTGACAACAACTCGAACTCGATCAGTTAGATTAAGCGACTCGATTTGAGCTTTCTCATCGATCGTCAGCCGCTTGCCAGCAACCACTAGGTAACCTTGCCGACAAAAGTCTGATAAACTGAAACCCCTCAGAAGACGATTAAAGTTCTTGTACCCACTTCTGCCGCCGACATAAAGTAAATAAGGCATTATCCTGCCGTTATCAAGTAGCGAGGAAGGAAGACAAGAAGGATCCTTATTTGGAACAAAAACGGAGTGGTCCACACCCAAATGCACGACATCGATCTTAGTCGGACTTATGCCATAGTATTTGACTACATCGTTCTTGGTCGAATCGGAGATGGCAATTATACGGTGAGCCTGGGTGAGATGTTTGCGATATTGCTCTCGCAGGTTGTTAACCCAGTCTGGATCATAACAATCGGTGAATTTTTCGTGGTTCAGATCATAGGCGATGCCGACTTGTGGAACACTTCGATCCACGCATGTAAAATAAGTTGAATGAAAAACACATCTTGGGCGTGAACGAATGCGAAACTCCATAACCGCTTGGTTGATCCACTTGATAATTACATTATCTAGTTTCCAACTCAATCCGGTCTTCATGGGAAAGAGATCTCGCGCCAAACGTCGCACAGGTCGGTGCGGGGCCATCCCGAGACAGTTCCTTGGCAAAAGGATATCCACTTGAACTTCTGCCATTCGGGCGATTCTCGGCAGAATCTCATTGAAGTAGGTATTAATCCCACCGTGGCGTTGAAATCCATATACTATCCCATCGATCACCAGATTCATTAACGATAGGTTCCTTTTTTTGGATTCGATCGCCTAATCGCCCACTCGCCCTACGCTTTCATGCGGTATGCCTCGTTATAAGCCGCTAGGGTCGTCCTGGCTGTGCGCTCCCAACTAAACTCTCGTGCTCTTTGCACCCCTTTTTCCGCCAATCTCTCCCGGATCGTTTTATCCTGAAGAACTTGATACATCGTTTCGGAAAGGGTGATCTCATCCTCTGGTTCAACAATCAGGGCTGCATCTCCCACAACTTCCGGCAACGATGATCGATTGGACGTAATGACCGGCGTACCGCAGGACATAGCCTCTAGGGGCGGGAGTCCGAACCCTTCGTAAAGAGAAGGATACACCATCAGGTCGGCTCCATTGTATAGAACTTCCAGGGGATCGCTATAGCCAAGAAACACTACTCGGTCCTCAAGGCCCATCTTCTCGACTGTTTCGAAAATCGATTCATACTTCCAGCCGCGTCCCCCGACGAACACTAGTTTATGGGAGAGATTCTTATCGCGCTGCACTAGCCGGGCGAATGCCCGAATCAAACACGCCTGATTTTTCCGTGGCTCAAGCGTCCCTACCGACAGTATATACTTTTGGTCCTGCAAATCGAATAACGACAATTTGCTTCGCAATAACGTCTTGTCAGGTATTGGTTGGAACTCAGAACCTGCTGCCAATGGTGTAACACGGATCTTGGTGCCCGGCACGCCCAGTGTTCGAACTATGTCCTGCCGTGTGTGTTCCGAATAAGTTAGGATCACATCTCCATGCTCTACCGCTCTCTCGCAAAACTTGCCCCAGACGTTCACGGTTTCTGACCGGTGATGTTCGGGATAATGGATGAAAGTTAAATCAGGAAGCGTGAACACATTAGCGCGATGGGGAACATTCTCGTAGAAAATACAATCAGATGGATAGTGAAAAACTTCCATGCGTGAATAGGCTGAAAGTTGCAATCTTATTTTATAAGCCCAGCGGGGAAGTTTCCAACCCTTCAAAGGCCATGACTTAAAAAAGCTTTTCACTTCCGCATACTTGACCGGATTGATTAATTTTGGGTAATCTGCAAAGAATAAACTAATGGATTCTTCGTTCGCAGTCCGGTATAAGCTTTCCAGCATCCTCCGAATGTAAAAGTATATCCCTGTGCCAGGGTAATTTGCCACTAGAAAAGTAATATCAATACCAATGCGCATGGCTTACACCTGTCCGTTTGCTTCTTTTAATACACTATAAAACCTTTTTATCTTTATAGCTCAAAGTCGATTACGGCAGCAATATTCATAAAGATACTCGGTTCATGGCATCGAAGTAACAGAAAATTAAATAGCCGCCTATATATCCATTGCAATACGGGTCTCCTGCTTTCTGGTTTAAGCATGTGCTGAACGAGTTTTTTCAGATCAATATGCACTTGCTCAGTCAATTTGACTGAACAGGGAGCGACCAAGCTCGCTAACTCTTGAATCGATTCGCGATTATAATACCTTAAATGTGTTGGATCTTGGTATGTAAACAATACAAGCCCAAATTGTCGCAATCGTTTGTCCTCTAGTGGAACCATTATGATCAATCTTTTACGCGTCACCCTTGCCAGTTCCCTTATCGCAGACTGGTCATCAATGTGCTCAAGCACGTCCATGCAGCAAGTGGTGTCAAATGACTTGTCGGCAAACGGTAGCTTCTCATTCAAGTCCGCTTGGATGAACTTGCCAAGGTAGCCCTTGGCTCTAGCTCTAGCGAGAAACATGTCATATTTATCCACCCCAACGGCGTCGAAACCATTTCTAACAAGGAAATCTACATATCCCCCTCCACCGCATCCCGCGTCAAGAACTCTTGGGCCTATGACATGTTGCTGCAGAAAGCGTATCCGTTCCTTATCTAACTCGCCGGAGATTGAGCTCCATTGAAACGTTATGGCTTTCTGAATGGAGTATCCATCATTGTTTCCGACCAACTCATTCATCGGCAGTCCTCCTTTTTTGGAATCTTCCTTGCCCATTTAAACCCAAGAATGGTCGACTAGAACGAACCCTCCTTGGACAGGTGTGGTTTGCCCATTCCGGAAATAATCCCCGGCCAACACCTCTAATTTGGCGCATGAATACACATGGTCTAATAACTTACCCCCATCGGCGATGGCTACATTCCAGTAATAATGTCCTGGCAGAAGGGGAAGCCGCGGAATACGGCATACATAGTCCCGAACCAGTCCTACTTCACTAATCAATTGCCCGCGCTGCACGTTGTCGACATGAAAAACCTTGATGCCATCCATCGTCCAGCAACTCAGCGCCACATATCCCGCACTAAGCTCCGCTCCCTCAGCCAGACAGCGTAAATGGATGCGCAATTCTTCTCCGGTAATCGCGTGCTGAATCGGCTGGTCATCAGCGTTCAGAAATACGATCTGGGCGACACGAATCCGACTCGACCCTTCCCGATCTTTCCGCTCGATCAACGAACCCTTTGATGCTTCAGCTAATCGACCGAGATACCATGCTATTTCCGTCTCCGGGTCTCCCTGACTCATAACCTGGCCCTGCTCCAGATTGATGGCCTGAGTACAGAGGGATCGGATCGCCCCAAGGTTGTGGCTGACAACCACAACCGTGCGGCCGCTGTCCCGGACCTCTCGCATTTTTTGAAAACACCGTTGCTGAAACCCCGCATCCCCGACAGCTAACACTTCGTCGATGACAAGGATTTCCGGCTCCAAATGGGCAGCAACCGCGAACGCCAGTCTCACGTACATCCCGCTACTATATCGCTTCACGGGCGTATCGAGGAATTGCTCGATCTCGCTAAAAGCTACAATTTCGTCGAACTTGCGGTTGATCTCCTTTCGGCTCATGCCAAGCAAACTGCCATTTAGGTAAATATTTTCACGGCCGGTCAGTTCGGGATGAAACCCGGTGCCGACTTCCAGCATACTCGCCATCCGGCCATGGATTTCGCAACGGCCGGCCGTCGGTTCGGTAATTTGGCTAAGGATTTTCAATAGGGTCGATTTTCCGGCGCCATTGCGGCCAATGATGCCCACGACCTCTCCTGCTCGCACCTCGAACGATACGTCCTTGAGCGCCCAGAAGGCATCGTTTTTCTCCGAGGCCTTGTCCGAGGCGTTGCCGGAGTCGCGGAACCGATGTCGCAGGCCATTCCACATGCCGCAGAAAGAATCGGCGATTGTGTCTCGCAACGTCTGGAAACCGGCACCCTCTTTGCGTCCCAGACGGTAGCGTTTGGATAGCTCTTGGACTCGTATAGCAGGTTTCATTTTACTTCTGTCAGCGGTTGAATGATAAACGGACATTCGCGGACCACCTTAAAGATAGCCCGCGAATTGTCCATAAAGGCGATCTGGTCGAAGCTAGAGGCAGCTGTTCCTTATTCAGGCCGTGGTTACGTTGGCCCCGTCGATGAAGGCCGTGTTATCCTGACCGTCAGGATCGAGACCGATGAATTCCACGGTATGCGTTCCGGCCGTGACCGTGAAACTGTTGGTGGTGTAGAGGCTGTAAGTCGTGCCGTTGGGCGTGAACGTGCCCACGACCTTGCCGTCTACGGTCACTTCAAATGTCTGGCTGCTGGCCTGATAGTTTGCACGCTGAGCCGCATCAAAGCTGATGGTGTACGTGCCTGCGGTGAAATTAACCACTTCGCTGATGGTGCCAGTTGCCTGAATGAACGCAACTTGTGTTCCTTGAGGTGCGTCGGAATTACCGGAGGTGAAGGCACTGCCGTTGCCCGCTACGCCACTGGAACCGCTATAGGTCCATGATGCACCGCTGGGGTTGTAGAGGTAGGCACTTGGTCCAGTGCCGACATTGGGTGTCTCAAATCCCGGATCGACAAATTGATTCGTCGTCTGGATGACGCTTTGATCGATGAGGGCGGTGTTGTCGCCGCCGCTGGGATCGAGACCGATGAATTCCACGGTATGCATTCCTGCGGACACTGTGAAGGCGTTGGTGGTGTAGGCGCTATAACTGGTGCCGCTGGGCGTGAAAGTGCCGACCACCGTGCCGTCCACCGTCACTTCAAACTTCTGGCT
>Ga0070738_10001498_pt1 | contig 45854 bp, 42 predicted proteins | sample Coa_R2_2_FD_66446 | JGI IMG/M metagenome (GOLD analysis project Ga0070738, IMG submission 66446) | Surface soil microbial communities from Centralia Pennsylvania, which are recovering from an underground coalmine fire - Coalmine... | ecosystem: Environmental > Terrestrial > Soil > Unclassified ...
GGAACTCGCCCTTGGCGGCGCTGGCCGCCTCGGCGGCATCGCGGGCCGCCGCCAGCTCGTCGGCCTGTTTGAGCAGGCGCGTCTGGCTCTCGCGGAGGGCGATTTCGGCCTCGTGCCGGCGCTTTTCGTGCAGGATCAGCGTGCCCAGAACGACCGATCCCATGATGCTCGACGCCAAGGCAGGCAGAATTGATGCCTGGAGCGCGGCCATTCCTTGCGATCGCGCGATCTCCGCCAGCCCGCCGAGAGCGGCCATCGCGCCCAGGACGGGGAGGTGCTTGTAGGCCAATCGCCGCTTCGCCTCGGCGGGACGACGGACCAGGAAGACATGAAGCCCGAGGCCGACGGCGGTTGAGACGATCGAGGAGGCGAGCGCGACATCATCCAGCTGAGCGCCGCCTCGCAGCGGAAAGAACTCGGCCAGCAGCGTTACGCCAAGGGCCCAGAGGGCCGCGGGCGTGCCGCCAAGGGGGCCGGCCAGCACCAGCAGCAAGGTCTGGGAGCCCACCGCCGATCCGCCCTCGAAATGCACCGGCAGCAGAAGCGCCGCGCCGGTGGCAACCCCGAACAGCAATCCCACGGCCGAATCTTTGGCGGCCGAGGAGTGGCACGGGACTTTGGCCGCGAGCGCGTAGACCGGTCCGTAGCCGATGATCGCGGCGGCGAAGACGGCCACGTTCAGCAGAAACTCGACGATCGTTATCTGCCAGAAAAGATCCATGGATCAGAACCTGGCCGTGAAACTGCCGATGACGCGGCGCTCCACCGGAGGCGCGGCGGTCTGCGTTTGCGACGACTGGCCCAGATTTTGGGCCGATAGCGCAAGCGTCGCCCAGTCGGTGAGGCTGTAGGCGATGCGGCCGTCGATCGAGACGTAATCATCGATGCGCGTCAGAGTCGGGAACATGCCCTCCGGCTCCAATCCGTAGAAGGCCGATTCGTAACGGAGATAGCCGTCGATCTCCCAGCGGCCGCCGCTCCAGCCGAGATCGGCATTGACGACGTGGGTCGGCATCGTGTGCTGGAAATCGATCACGAACAAGCGATTGATCGGGTTCAGCGCCAAATGATCCGTGATGATTTCGGGCGTGTAGCTGAGGCCCCACCTCCAGCCCTGGCCAAACCGGCCTTTGATCTCGAGCTCCAGCCCTTCCGCATTCGAATGGCCGAGTGCCGCGGGGGTTATGAGAAAGACGTTCGGCAGGAGTGAGAAGGAGCCGATATTCGAGACCAGGCCATGCGTGCTTTGGATGAAGGCGCTGATGCGCAGCAAGGCGTCGAAGCCCGAGAGCTGGCGGTCCCAACCCACCTCGTAATTGTTGACGATCGTGGGGGCCAGACTGGGAATTCCCGTGAGCGCAATGGGTAGCGCCGCACTGGTGATCGTATCCTGCAGCCCCCCTAGATCCTCGACATTCGGCAGTTGGACGCCACGGCTTGCGGTCGCCCGTAGCGTGTCGAGCTCGGTTGGTTGCCATACCAGGCCGCTATTGTAGCTCGGCTCCGTGATGCTGCGGTCCCACAACGGGTTGGCGAAGGGCACGAACGGCGCCAGGGCGCCGGAGCGCGATAGATCGAGGTAATCGAGTCGCAGGGCATTGGTGAGCGAGAGCGCGGGCAGGATCTTCCACTCCCACATGCCGGCGCCCGAGACGACGGTGTAGCTCACTTTGCCGCCCTCGACAGGCGTCGTGCCGACCGAGGTGCGGCGATATTCGGCGGACAGGCGGAGCGTGTGATCGCTGCCGAGCTTCACCAGATCCTGGGCGGAAGCAACGGCCACGCTGTTGTTGGCTTCGATCGGCGAGGTCTCGCCCATGATCTCTCCGGGAACCCCGAGGGATGCCGTGCCGCCGATCGGGCCGCCGTTCCAATGGAACCAGTTGCCGTAGGCCGTGGCTTGCACGAGGCCGAGGCTCGTGTCGGCGGTCAACTGCGCCTTGACGGAATCAGTCCGGTAATGGCTGAAGGCAAGCGAATAGACCGTCGGAATGAGTTCGGTCACGTCGCTCCGCGTATGGCTGATCTCGAGTCCGAGCTGCACATCGTCGGTTAGCTGGAGTAGGCCGTTGACGTCGACCTCGCCACGGTCGTTGCCGTGCCGGTTGGGCTCGGCCGCCGGACTCGAATCGGTCTGGAACTCATTGTTCGACCGCCCGCCGGCCTCGATCCGGATGGCGGCGCGATCGTCGAATTTATAGGTCGAGACGACCGAGGCCTCGGCCAAGCCCTGGGTGCCGGCGCGAAGCGTCGCCACATTTACGTCGTCATAGAGCGGACTCGAAGTGATGATGTTGATCACCCCGCCGACGGCGTTGAAGCCGAAAAGCGCGCTGTTCGGCCCCTTGACGATTTCGATCTGCCGGATGGCGTCGAGCTCGACCGGGAGCGTGCTCCAAGGCGTGAATCCGTAGAAATCGGCATAGACCTGTCTGCCGTCGATCAGGACGAGAAGACGCGAGGAGAAGGGCTGGTTGTAGCCGCCGACGCCCACATCCGCCGTGTCGTTGGTCCACTGGAGCACGTCGACCCCGGCCACGTGTCGGAGCACGCCCGGAATGTCGATCGCGCCGGAACGCCGGATGTCGTCGGCCGTTACGATCTCCATGTCCGCCGGCGCGTCGGACGCGCGCTGGGGAGAGCCGGTGGCGCTGGTGGTCACCGGCTCGGCGAAAAGTTTCTCGAGCGCGCCGTAATCGACCGTCTGCGCCCGCGAGGCGGAGGCGAAACCGGCCGCAAGCGCGGTCGCGACAATGAAGCGGCTTGCGTTCATCTCCGCTTCACCATCATTGCAAAAACCGATGAAAAACGGGCGCCGGCCGCGTCGGCGAGCTCCGTGTTCAGCACGATCTCGACCTTCCGGTCCGTGTGCACCATGAGCACGCAGCACTTGGACTGGAGGCAAGCGGGGCTGGTCGAGATGCTGACGATATGCCGTCTGCGGACCATTTCGGTGACCGCCAGGGCGGTCGCAGGGTCGGCACAGGCCCCCTCTTCCAACAGCAGCGCATCGAGCCGGTCCTGATTGCCCGCGAGACCGTCGACGGCGATGCTCTGCGCCTTGAAGGTCGCCGAATTCGGGCCGGGGATCGCGTTCAGCCTGTCGACGGTCCGGGCTGCCGCCTGGCTCGCATCGGCCGTATGGACAACACCGACTGTAATCGTCCCATCCTTGGGCAAGGTGTCGAGAAAGCCCAAAGATCGCGCGACCGCCTGCAGGTCATCGACCGAAATTTCCGCCATGGCCGCAACCGGCCGGGCGCAAACGATCAGCGCGATGGTCGCGACAATGATGATCGACGACCGCAGACGCGGCCGTCCGCCCGGCTGGTGGCGTCCATGCAGTGCTGAGCTTGATTGCACGTCGATTGTGTCCCGGCACTTGCCGAATGCCGTCGCAAGCCGACAGATCCGGATGTGATCTTGTCGCGCCGGATCTCTCGACAATTCGTTAATGTTACGAATTTACAAACGTAAGCAGGGCCTTAATGGGCTTTCTTCCGTCGGCCGATCGGCAACGGCACCTACGAGGCTTGGCTTGCCTCGGCCATAGTCTGGCCGCGCAGAAACAGCACAAGATCCTGAACGATCCGGTCCCAGAGCGCCAAAGTGCCGCGCACATAGCTCTCGGTCACGCCGCCCGCGACAATCACGTCCAGATCCAGCACGAGGAAATCATCGCGGCGATGAAGTCTGCAGAAACGGCGCTGTAGATTCCATTCATTCACCCGCTCGAGGGAAAAGGGGCCCTCCGCGATCTTCACGATCGCGATATAACTGAAATCGGCGTAACCCTCGGCCGGCGGCTGGGCCCGGTTGCCGAGCCGAATCGTGAAGGCGACGCCGCTGGTCGCGCTGCGGATGCAGGGTGAGCCGTTGTTGTCCTCGAAAGGCTCGGCGCGAAAGCCCATCCCTTGGAGGATGGCGCTCAGCCGCGCCGAATCGATCGTCATGATAACGGGCTCTGACATCGCAACTATCCTTTTCAACAGGGCGTCTGCCGTCGGCGGAGCGCGTGCTTAGCATCGCGTTTCGAGAGTGACCAGGGCCTTGACGACACGGGCGCGGCGCTTGCCATTTGGCCTCCGCTCGCCGAAGGTTCCGGATCGCCGCCATACAAGCCGGATAACAATGCAGCCACCAGGATCGACACGCAAATCGCTGCTGTCCGTCAAAACCTTCGAACAGATCATCGATACGAGCGAGGCGGGGGAGCATAAGCTCAAGCGGGCGCTGGGCCCTTGGAATCTCGTCGGCCTCGGCATCGGCGCCATCATCGGCGCCGGCCTTTTCTCGCTGACCGGCATCGCGGCTGCTGAGAATGCCGGGCCCGCCATCGTGCTCTCCTTCCTGATCGCCGCGGTCGGTTGCGGCCTTGCTGGCATGTGCTACAGCGAACTTGCGGCGATGATCCCGGTGTCGGGTAGCGCCTATACCTATGCGCACGCAACCTTGGGCGAGCTGGTCGCCTGGATCATCGGGTGGAGCCTCGTCCTCGAATATGCGCTGGGCGCCGCGACCGTATCGGTGAGCTGGTCGAGCTACGTCGTCGATCTCTTCAACAGTTTTGGCGTCGCGCTGCCGGCGAAGATTCCATTGGGGTCGATTGCTTTCGGGGGCGCGTCGCCTGTTCCCGTTTCCTTGGATTTGGGGGCGATCCTTATCATCATCGCGGTCTCTCTCGTGCTGATGCGCGGGATCTCCGAATCCGCTTGGGTCAACACCGTGATCGTGATCGTGAAAGTCTCGATCGTCGTCGCGGTGGTCGCTGTGGGGGTCTTCTACATCAGGCCCGCCAACTACACTCCCTTCATACCGCCGAATACCGGTACCTTCGGTGAATTCGGGGTGAGCGGGATCTTCCGCGCCGCCGGCGTGATCTTCTTCGCCTATATCGGCTTCGACGCGGTCTCGACCGCGTCGCAGGAGGCGAAGCATCCGCAGCGCGACATGCCGATCGGCATCCTGGGCTCCTTGCTCGTCTGCACGGTCCTCTACATCGCCTTCGCCCTGGTGCTGACGGGCATGGTGTACTACAGGGACATGCAGGGCGATGCGCATCCGGTCGCGACGGCGATCAATCTCACGCCCTTCCCGGTGCTGCAGGTTCTGGTCAAGGTCGGCATCATCGGCGGCTTCACCTCGGTCATGCTGGTGATGCTTCTCGGCCAATCGCGCGTGTTCCGGGCCATGGCGGCCGACGGGCTGCTGCCGTCCTTTTTCGGCGACATTCATCCCAAATGGCGTACGCCGTGGAAATCCAACCTCACGCTGATGATCTTCGTCAGCCTATTCTCCGGCTTTCTGCCGATCTCGACGTTGGGCCATATGACCTCGATCGGGACGTTGCTCGCCTTCGTGATCGTTTGCATCGGGGTGATGGTGCTCAGGCGGACGCGGCCCGACCTGCCACGGCCCTATCGCGTGCCCCTTGTGCCTTTTGTCCCGATTCTCGGGATCATCGTCTGCCTCGCGATGATGCTGTCGCTCGATCAGGCCACCTGGTACCGGTTGATCATCTGGATCGTGATCGGGCTCGCCGTCTATTTCGGCTATAGCCGGCGCCGCATCGTCCATATGCCGCAGATCGCCGAATAACTGGGCGACATCACGGCTGGACGAGCGCCTTGAGCGTCGCATGAAGCCGGTCGTCGGCGATCCGCGGCAGAAGCTTGCGGGCGGCTTCGACAAGGTCGACATCAGCCGGGCTGATCGCGGTCGCCGCCGGACCGACCGGCTGGGGCAAGCGCGCGAGCGCCGGCTGCAGAACGGCGCGCCACCGCGCCCGGACGGCGTCGGGCGCAAGATCGGCCAGTCGCATGAGGCGTGTGAGCGCCGTCGCGAGCTCGTCCGGCGGCAGATATCCGGCATAGGCCTCGTCCATCTCGCAGGCAAGGCAAGGCGGCGAGCCGCCGGTCTCCTCGTCGGAGGTCATAATTCTCAAGTCTCCATCGGGTCGCCGCCCAGCCTGCGGATCATCTGGGCGATCTCCTCGGCGACCGCGGCCAGGGCCGCTTCGTCGGTGCCGCGCGCAACCAGGCTGACGCCAAATCTACCGGCCTGGAAATAGGGATAGCTGCCGATTTCGATTTCCGGATGGCGGCCCTGGATCGCCGAGAGCGGCTCGGCCAACATGCTTTCCCCGAGCGCGCAGGATATCGTGCGGTCCAGCATCCGTGCGCCGCCTGCAAGCGACGGCGCCAGCCAGTCGAACATGGCCCGCATGATCGCGGGCACGCCCGCCATCACGAACACGTTGCCGATCCTGAAGCCGGGTGCCGCCGAGACGATATTGTCGATCAAAGTGGCGCCCTCGGGAATTCGGGCCATCCGGAGCCGTGCCGGAGTCAGCTTGTCGGCGCCGTAATGGCGCGTCAGGCGCCCGGCCGCCTCGACGTCGTCGATCAGAGGCACCGCGAAAGCCTTGGCGACGGCCTCCGCGGTGATGTCGTCGTGGGTGGGGCCGATGCCGCCGGTCGTGAATACATAGCTGTAACGTGCAGACAGCGCCTGGACGGCGGCGATGATCTCCGCCTCGATGTCCGGGATGACGCGGGCCTCCTTGACCCTGATCCCGAGCTCGACGAGGCGGCCGGCCAGCCAGCCGAGATTGGCGTCCTGGGTGCGACCGGACAGGATTTCGTTGCCGATGATCAGGATCGCCGCCGTAGGCGCGGGATCTCGCTCTTCCGTTAACGTCATATTCTTTCCCTGCCGGCCACGTTCCCTTGTCGATGTCGGCCGGCCATTCTTGCCGAAGTTCGTCGGAGGAGCCACTTCTTGATCCGGCACGTCGATTGACGGATGCTCAAGGCGCAATCGAGTTACGAACATGAATCGTCAATCCGCTCAACGCGAACCCGCCCACGACCCGTCGGTCACCATCCACGGCCCGGCCGACTTCGCCGCCATGCGCGCGGCCGGGCGGCTGGCGGCCGATACGCTCGACTTCATCACCCCTTATGTCCAGCCGGGGGTGACGACCCTCGAGCTCGACAGGCTGTGCGAGCAATTCACGCGTGATCATGGCGGTATCCCGGCGCCCTTGGGGTACAAGGGCTTTCCGCGGTCGGTCTGCATCTCGATCAATCATGTGGTTTGCCATGGCATCCCGGGCGAGCGCCGGCTGATCGACGGCGACATCCTCAATATCGACGTCACGCCGATCCTCGATGGCTGGCACGGCGATTCGAGCCGGATGTATCTCGTGGGCGACAAGGTGCCGCTGAGGGCCCGCAAGCTGGTCGATGTGACCTACGAAGCTCTGATGCGCGGCATCGCGGTGATCAAGCCGGGCACGACTCTGGGCGACATCGGCTATGCGATTCAAAGCTTCGTCGAAGGCCACCGCTTCTCGGTCGTGCGGGATTTCTGCGGCCATGGCACCGGCCGGATCTTTCACGAGGCGCCGTCGGTGCTCCATTACGGCCTGCCGGGCGAGGGGATGGTCCTGCAGCAGGGCATGATCTTCACGGTCGAGCCGATGGTGAATGTCGGGCGGCACGAGGTGAAGGTGCTCGATGACGGTTGGACCGCGGTCACGCGCGATCGGTCTCTGTCGGCACAGTTCGAGCATACGATCGGCGTCACCGAGACAGGCGTCGAGATCTTCACCCTCTCGAGCAAGGGCTTCACCAAGCCGCCTTATCCGACGGCATGATAGAGGCGGGGCCGGACCCTTTGCTCGATGGGTTCGGGCTCGTCGCGGAGCCGGAGGAGCCTGGCCATGCCGGCCATCGGGCCAGGCTTCGAGCACGGTTCCTCAAAGGCGGCGGCGATGCGCTGCCCGACTACGAGCTTCTGGAGCTTCTCCTGTTCGGCGCGATACCGCGGATCGACGTCAAGCCGCTGGCCAAGGCTCTGATCCGGCGCTTCGGCAGTTACGGGCGCGTGCTGTCGGCGCAGCCGGCGGAGCTCTCTGCCGCTGGACTCTCCGAACGCGCCGTAGCCGAGATCAAGCTGGTCCACGCCTCCGCCGTGCGGCTCGGCCGGGAAGAGACTCTGCAACGGCCTGTCATCTCCTCCTGGTCGCGCCTTCTCGACTATCTGAGAAGCGCGATGTCCCACGAGCCGGTCGAGCAATTCCGGTTGCTCTTCCTCGACCGCAAGAACGCCCTGATCGCCGACGAGATCCAGGCGCGGGGCACTGTCGACCACGCTCCAGCCTATCCGCGCGAGATCGTGAAGCGCTCGCTCGAGCTGGGCGCGACGGCCATCATCCTCGTCCACAATCATCCCTCGGGCGATCCAACCCCCTCCAAGGACGACATTGCCATGACGCGGGAGATCGTTAAGGCCGCGGGGGCGCTCGGGATCGCGGTCCACGACCACATCATCGTGGGCCGCGGGGAGCCGGCGAGCCTCAAATCAATGGGATTGATGTAGATCACGGCGCTGGACTGAATATTCGCCGCCGTGGAACCGTATAAGCGGCGCTTGCAGAATCGCACGGTGGCCTTAGCTTATGATTCGGGCGGCACGGGATGCGTCGTCCAAGGGAGACGAACAATGCGACCGGCTCACCGGACTCTGACCTCAATCGCGCTGATGGCGTCGTTCGTCGCGGTGCCGCTCGTCCGCGGGCTGGCCGCCGACGAGCCGGAGCGCGAAGAGATCATCATTACCCATTCGAAGCTCGGTCCTTTGAGCGATTGGGCCCAGATGCAGGCGCATGAGGCGGAGTATCGACGGCTCAAGGCGAAATTCGATCCGTCGCCGAACAACTCGCCGGTCGATGCCGCGGCGGCTGACCGGCAATTGACCGCGCCACCCGGCCAGGGAGAGCGCGGCTATCAGCAGGATTTGCGCAATCAGCCGACGGCCCCGGCCGTCAAGGCCGTCGAGGACGCGGTGGTGCCGTGAGGCGGATCGGCCTCAGGCCGGCCCGATCATCGCGATAAAGGGCAGCCTAGCGCCGTCCTTCAGCAGCAACGTCCCCATGGCCGAGACCAGCCGCCTATCCGGGTAGCGCGTCGCGGCGTTAAGCTCATAGCGTACAGGCTCGTTCAGAACCTTCCGGCTGTCGATGTACCGCATGAAGGCCTCGACGATCTCGTCGGCCGGCTTTTGGAAGAGATCATCTTCGGCTTCGAATCCGTATGTGTTTTCGCCGTCTCCGGCATAATCCATGATGACGGCCCGACACTCGACTTTCGCCATGTCCAGTCCTCTTGTTCCGCGGCCCGAACAAGCGCCGCCCGATCATCGAAGGAATGGCGTTCTTCTACGACAAACCCGGTCGCCGCGGAAGCAAATCGAGACGCATCACGTCGGTGCTGCGTCGCAGCCGGTAGGCGTCAGAAACGAGCTCGATCGCATTTTTCCCGGTTGGTGGCCGTTGACGTGCGCGAACTCTTATCGACTTCGTTCGATGCGACCAATCGATACTTGCCTTCGCCCTTCCCGCATCGACGATTCGCGCTTGCGCCTTGACACTCGTTCTCACGAGGCCGACGATCAACCCTCCCAGGGGAGCCCGACCGACGGGCTGAGATACCGCTGTGACCGCTCCGTGACGGGCGGTGGAGCGGGGACCCTTCGAACCTGATCCGGCCAGTACCGGCGTAGGGACGGGACCAGATCGCAAGACGCGATTCCAGCCCTCCGTCGCTCCTCCGGCCGGCCTTGCAAGCGGGGTGCGAACGATGCCCAAGGATATGCTCGAGGACTTTACGGTTTCGACCGGAGCGCTTCCGGCCTCGACCAAGATTCACGTGCCCGGCAGCCGGCACCCCGACATCCGCGTGGCGATGCGCGAGATCGCGCTCACCCCCTCCCCGGGCGAGCCGCCGCTTCGGGTCTATGACGCGTCGGGTCCCTATACCGATCCGATGGCGGCGATCGACATCAGGAAAGGCCTGCCGCGTTTGCGCGACGGCTGGATTCGGGCCCGCGGCGATGTCGAGGACTATGAGGGCCGTCCCATTCAGCTGGTCGATGACGGGCTCCGCCGGGGCGAGCAAAGCGGTCATGCGGCTTTTCCGAACGCGTCTGCGCGCCCGCTTCGCGCGAAGAGCGGCAAGGCGGTGACCCAGCTCGCCTATGCGCGCGCCGGCATCGTGACTCCCGAGATGGAGTATGTCGCGATTCGCGAGAATATCGGCCGCGCGGCCCGCAAGGACGTCGTCCGCGACGGCGAAGGCTTCGGTGCCGAAATTCCGGATTACGTGTCGCCGGAATTCGTGCGCGACGAGGTCGCGCGGGGCCGCGCGATCATTCCCGCCAATATCAACCATCCCGAAGCCGAGCCTATGGCGATCGGTAGGAACTTCCTGGTCAAGATCAACGCCAATATCGGCAATTCCGCGGTCGCCTCCTCGATCGCCGAAGAAGTCGAGAAGATGGTGTGGGCGACCCGCTGGGGCGCCGACACTGTTATGGACCTTTCGACTGGTCGCAACATTCACACGACGCGCGAATGGATCATCCGAAATGCGCCGGTTCCGATCGGAACCGTGCCGATCTATCAAGCGCTGGAGAAGGTCGGCGGCAAGGCCGAGGACCTTAGCTGGGAGATCTATCGCGACACGCTGATCGAGCAATGCGAGCAGGGCGTGGACTACTTCACCATCCACGCCGGCGTGCGTCTCGCCTACATCCCGCTGACCGCCCGGCGCGTCACGGGAATCGTGAGCCGCGGCGGCTCGATCATGGCCAAATGGTGCCTCGCGCATCATGAGGAAAGCTTCCTCTACACCCGCTTCGCCGATATCTGCGAGATCATGCGGGCCTATGACGTCAGCTTCTCGTTGGGCGACGGGCTGCGTCCCGGCTCGATCGCCGACGCCAATGACGAGGCGCAGTTCGCCGAGCTCCGCACGCTGGGTGAGCTCACCAAGATCGCGTGGGCGCATGATTGCCAGGTGATGATCGAGGGGCCGGGTCATGTGCCGATGCACAAGATCAAGGCCAACATGGAGGAACAGCTCAAACACTGTCACGAGGCGCCCTTCTACACGCTGGGGCCGCTCACCACCGATATCGCGCCGGGCTACGACCACATAACGAGCGCCATCGGCGCCGCGATGATCGGCTGGTTCGGCACCGCGATGCTTTGCTACGTCACGCCCAAGGAGCATTTGGGCCTGCCCGACCGCGACGACGTGAAGACCGGCGTCATTACTTATAAGATTGCGGCGCACGCCGCCGATCTCGCCAAGGGCCATCCGGCCGCCAAGGTCCGCGACGACGCGCTCTCGCGCGCGCGTTTCGACTTCCGCTGGAAGGACCAGTTCAACCTGTCGCTCGACCCAGATACGGCCGAGCATTTCCACGACGAGACGCTGCCGGCCGACGGCGCCAAGACCGCTCATTTCTGCTCGATGTGCGGCCCCAAATTCTGCTCGATGAAGATCACGCAGGAGGTGCGGGATTACGCGCAGAAGGGCATGGCCGAGATGTCCGAGCAGTTCCGCGCCAAGGGCGGCGAGGTCTACATCCCGGCGGTCGACGCAGCAGTCGATCAGGCGGCCGAATAGAGCAGCGTTTCTACGTGTATGGCCGGATCAAGTCCGGCCATCACGCCTCCCGACAGTATGCGCGAGCCTACTCGGCGGCCAGGGCGATCGGCCGGCGCGGATCCTCGCTTACGGCCGTGGTCCATTTCCATGTGCCCGACGGCAGCGTCGGCGTGATGCCGTACTCGGCCCGAATGTCGGAGACTTGGCGGTCGAGCATGTCGCGATAGGGCAAGAGCATCAGCGGCATTTTCCAATTGCGACCCTGCTGCGCGCCGAAATCCTCGGCGTCGAGCTCGATCTTGAAGCTTTCGGGATAGAAAAGAGCGCTCTTCATCGTCGTCTTGGCCTTGAGGTAGGCGCCGACACGATTGAAGAAGGCCGCGAGCTCCGGCCGGAAATATTGATAGAACGCGCGCGCGTTCGCGGCCAGCAGCGCGATCTCGCCGGCATGGTCGGTCTCGAAGCCGGTGATCATATGCTCGATGTCGTGGGTGTAGGTGCGCTGCTTCAGATAGAAGTCGAAGTCGGTCTCGATCGTCATGCCTTGGAAGAAGTGGTCGATCTGATAGCCGCTGTTGGCGAGGAAATCATAGATCACGGCGCCGAGCGTGCCGGGCGCGCTGCCCTTCACGTCTTCGACCTTGAAGTCGGCGAGCTGGCGACGCTCGAGCCATTGGCGGAATTCAGGCAGCCGCCTCTTCTCCTCCTCGAACAGACGCAGGATCAGGGCATGATCCTCGAGCTCGTGAAAAATCTGCGCGACCTCCGGAATGAACGCGGTGTTCGGCACGTCGGGCCCGTTCCGGCGCAGCATCTCCTGCGCGATCAAGGCCCTTAGCCCGGCGTGATTGAGGTAAGGCGACGAGGAGATCAGAACGGAGCTTTCGGTCGGGATCTTCTTGATCGCGCCATTGTAATAATCGTAGTCGGCTTGGCTCACCTTTGCGGCCATGATCGTCTCCTCCTGCCGGACGCCGGGCACAGCAAGCACCCGGCGCGATTGCTATACATTTGTATAATATCTGTACGACTGTATAGCATTCAAGATGCCGCCACGCGTCAAACTGACGTCAGACGGCTGCGAGCGGCAACTCGGTCGTGTACTTCACCTGGCTGAGCGCGATGTGGGAATGCACCTCCTGGACCGAGGGCATTTGCAACAGCTCGGTTCGCAGGAATCGCTCATAGGCGGCGATGTCCTTGGCGACGATCCGCAGCAGGAAATCGATCTCACCGCTCATCGTGTAGCACTCCGTCACCTCCGGAAAGACAGAGATTGCCTCCTCGAACTCGCTGAGCGACCGGCGTCCGTGGGCCGACAGTTTCACGTTGGCGAAGACCACCACCTCGAGCCCGAGCGCCTCGGGATCGAGAAGGGCCGCGCGGGCCCGGATCACGCCGGCCTCCTCGAGCTGATTGATGCGTCGCCAGCAGGTCGATTGCGACAGCCCGACCCGCTCCGCGATCTCGCCGACCGGAATTGTCGAATCCCGCTGCAGAATGGCGAGCAACTTCTTGTCGGTCTCGTCCAGCTCCATGGTTCGAATTCCCGAAATTTCCCGAATTTTCAGAATAACATTTCACATTGCCGGGGTCAGGCGCGCTCTTTTGGTGAGAATCTTCGCGGGTTCGGCCCCATATTAGTCACGAGGGCCAAGGGAGGATCGACGATGGCGCTTCGCGACGTCAGCCTGGACGACAAATACACCGCCACCGCGGGGCGGGTGGTAATGACCGGCATCCAGGCTTTGGTACGGTTGCCGCTTCTGCAAAAGGCGCGCGATCGTGCCGCCGGCCTCAAGACCGCGGGCTTCATTTCGGGCTATCGCGGCTCGCCTCTGGGCGGCTTCGACCAGCAGCTCTGGGCCGCTCGCAAGTTCCTGGAGCCCGAGAACATCGTCTTCCAGCCGGGCCTCAACGAGGATCTCGCGGCGACCGCGGTCTGGGGCAGTCAACAGGCCGGGCTGCACGGCGACGCGCGCTACGACGGCGTCTTCGCCATGTGGTACGGCAAAGGGCCGGGCGTCGACCGCTCGGGCGACGCCTTCCGTCATGCGAACGCCGACGGCACGTCCAAGCATGGCGGCGTGCTGCTGCTCGCCGGTGACGATCACGGCGCCAAATCCTCGACCCTGCCCTGTCAGAGCGAGTATGCGCTGATCGACGTTGAGATCCCGGTCCTCAACCCCGCGAGCGTGCAGGAGGTGCTCGAATTCGGCCTCTATGGCTGGGCGCTGTCGCGCTACTCGGGTCTCTGGGTCGGGCTGATCGCGCTCGCTGACACGATGGATTCGACGGCGACCGTCGATCTGCACCCGGAGTGGCCTAGGATCGGTCTGCCCACCGATTTCGTCATGCCCCCGGGCGGCCTCAATATTCGCCTCGGACTTTCGGCGCTGGAGAAGGAGCAGCGGCTGCGCGAAGAGCGAATCCCCGCCGCGCTGGCCTTCGTGCGCGCCAACCCGATCGACCGGATCGTCGCCGACGCGCCCGCCGCGCGGCTCGGAATCATGACTGCCGGCAAATCCTATCTCGATGTGCTGCAGGCTCTGCACGATCTGGGTATCGACGATCCGGGCGCGCATGGCATCCGGCTCTACAAGCTGGGCCTCACCGGCCCGATCGAGCCGAACGGCGCGCTGGCGTTCGCCCACGGACTCGAGCGCATCCTCGTCGTCGAGGAGAAGCGGGATCTGATCGAGGGGCAGCTCCGCCGCGTTCTCTATGATCTGCCCGAGGCGCGTCGTCCGGCCATGTTCGGCAAGCGCACGCCGGCCGGCGAGAAGCTGCTGCCCGCGGTCGGTGACCTCTCGACAACGGAGATCGCTCGCGCGATCGCCCGCTGCCTTCCCAGCGGGGCGGCTCCGGAGGAGCAGATCAAGGCCCGGCTGGCGCGGCTCGAGCTCAACGACCGGGAATTGGTAAGGCTGGTCGCGCCCAACAAGCGCGGACCCTATTTCTGCTCAGGCTGTCCGCACAACACCTCCACGGTCGTGCCCGAGGGCAGCCGCGCCGCGGGCGGCATCGGCTGCCATTATCTCGTGGTCAGCCAAATGCCCGACCGCAATACCGACACTTTCACCCAAATGGGCGCCGAAGGCGCGACCTGGGTCGGCGAGGCGCCTTTCGTCACCACGCCGCACATCTTCGCCAATCTCGGCGACGGCACCTATTACCATTCGGGCTTGCTCGCGATTCGCTTCGCCGTCGCGGCCAAGGCCAACATCACCTACAAGCTTCTGTTCAACGACGCGGTCGCGATGACCGGCGGCCAGCATGTCGACGGCCCGCTGACCGTGCCCCTGCTGACGCGCCAGCTTGCCGACGAAGGTGTTTCGCGGATCGTCGTCGTCACGGATGAACCCGACAAATATTCGTCGGACGCCGGGTTCGCGTCCGGGGTCACTGTCGAGCATCGCGACCGGCTGGACGACGTGCAAAGGAGGCTGCGCGAGGTCGGGGGCGTCAGCGCGATCATCTACGACCAGACCTGCGCGGCAGAGAAGCGCCGCCGCCGCAAGCGCGGCACCTATCCAGATCCGGATCGACGCGTGTTCATCAATTCGGCGGTCTGCGAGGGCTGCGGCGACTGCAACAAGGAATCCAACTGCCTCTCCGTCGAGCCGCTGGAGACCGCGTTCGGCCGCAAGCGACACATCGACCAATCCTCATGCAATAAGGATTTTTCCTGCATCCAAGGCTTCTGCCCGAGTTTCGTGACCGTTCACGGCGCGAAGCCGCGGACGCTCGCGGCGAAGCTCGATCCAACGACGCGCCCATTGCCGGTGCCGACGCCGCCCGCTCTTGGTGCCGAGCCCTACAACATTCTGATCGCCGGCATCGGGGGCACCGGCATCACCGCCCTCGCTGCGATCCTGGGAATGGCGGTTCACGTCGACGGCAACAGCTTTTCCTCGCTCGACATGACCGGCATGGCCCAGAAGGGCGGCGCCGTCCTTTCGCATATCCGCATCAATGACGGCGCCGAGCCCGTCAACGGCTCGCGGATCGGCACGGCCAAGGCCGATCTGGTGCTCGCCGCCGACCCGATCGTCGCGGCGACCCCCGAAGCGCTCCGTGCAGCCGGCCGCGACCACAGCACGACAGTGATGAATGCCTATGTCGGACCCACCTCGGAGCTGATCCGCGACCGCGACGTAGCCTACGACCTCGAAGGTCTAGGACGGTTGCTCGGTCAGGCCGCGCGAGAGGTGGTCTCCTTCGATGCGCACACGGCCGCGACTCGGCTCCTCGGCGATGCCATCTATGCCAACATGCTGCTCTTGGGCTTCGCTTGGCAGAAAGGGCTGGTCCCGGTCTCGGCGGAGGCGATTTCGAAAGCGATCGAGCTCAATGGCGCGTCGATCAAAGCGAACAAGCTTGCCTTCGCGTGGGGCCGCCTCGCGGCGCAGGAACCCGCATTGGTCGCGGGCGAAGCCGGGATCGAGCCGAAGCGGGCGCCGGAAAGCGTCGATGAGATCGTCCAGCGCCGTGTCGCATTCCTGACCGGCTATCAAGACCGCGCTTATGCCGAACGGTACCGGTCGTTGGTCGAGCGCGTGCGCGACGCGGAGAGCCGGCGCACGCCCGGCTTCGCCAGCCTGACCGAGGCCGTCGCGCGCTATTACTTCAAGCTTCTCGCCTACAAGGACGAGTATGAGGTCGCTCGACTTTATACCGAAGGCGGCTTCGAGCGCGCGCTGCAAAAGGAGTTCGAGGGCGACCTCAAGCTCGAATTCCATCTGGCGCCGCCCTTTCTGGCCAAGCCCGATCCGGTGACGGGGCGGCCGAAGAAGCGCCGCTTCGGGGGCTGGACGATGGCGCTGTTCCGGGTTCTTGCGCGCGTCAAGGGGCTGCGCGGAACGGCGCTCGATCCGTTCGGCCGGACCGAGGAGCGGCGGATGGAGCGCCGCCTCATCGCCGAGTACGAGGCGCTCATCGAGACTCTGATTGCGGGGCTCACCCCCGACAACCATTCGCTGGCCGTGGCGCTGGCTCGCCTTCCGGACGGGATTCGCGGCTTCGGTCCGATCAAGCTCGAAAGCATCCGCAAGGCCAAAGCCGAAGAAGCTACGTTGCTGACGCGCTTCCGCCTTCCGGAGCCTCAGGCCTCGGCCGCCTGAATGCGGTCGTTCGGCCCGAACGAAGTTCCTTGCCCCGCCTCCCTGGTCATCGTTAGGCTCGCCCCCGGCCCGATAGGGGCCGGTTTGACAGGTGACCGAGCGAAGAACGGCCGATAAGAGCCGCTCCGATCGGGGAGGAATGGGGTAAATGACGGTTTCCACGGACGCGGCGATTCCGGCCGAAGCGGATATCATATCGGTCGCCGCCGATATCCAAACGGGCGCGCGAAACCCAGGCCTCTTCTATCCGTGGCTCGTCGTTGCGTTCCTCATGCTCGTTTATACGTCGAGCTTTATCGACCGCACGATCTTGAGCCTCCTCGTCCAGCCGATCCGCGCCGACCTGCACCTTTCCGATTCCGAATACAGCTACCTCGGCGGGTTGGCTTTCGTGGTGCTCTATTCCCTGTCCAGCGTGCCGCTGGGCTCGCTGGTCGACCGCTCGAGCCGGCGTGCGATCATCGCGGTGGGTATCGCCGCCTGGTCAATCATGACCGCCGGCTGCGGAATCGCGACGTCCTTCTGGCGGTTGTTCGCGTTTCGGGTCGGCGTCGGGATCGGCGAGGCGACCTTGTCGCCCGCGACCTATTCGCTCGTCGGCGACCTGTTCCCGCGTGAGAAGCTCGGACGTGCGCTGTCGCTGTTCGGCCTGGGCAGCCAGATCGGCGCCGGATTGGCGCTGCTCGTGGGCGGATCGGTCATTGCCGCGATGGTTGCCGTGGGCCCGATCGATCTGCCCGTGGTCGGCATGACCAAGCCGTGGCAGGTAGTGTTCCTTGCGATCGGTCTTCCGGGCCTGATCCTCGCGGCTTTGAGCATGGTCATCATCCGCGAGCCGCGCCGCGGGCGGGCGCCGAGTCTGGTGGAAGACAAGGCAGGCTGGGGTCCGACGCTTGGCTATATGTGGACCAATTGGCGGATCTATACGGCGCTGTTCATCGGCATGGGCTTCATCGCCATGTTCGGCTATGGCTCGAACTTCTGGTACCCGGCCTTCCTGCAACGAATCCACGGCTTCACGATTCCGGAAGCCGGCCGGTTTTGGGGTCTGTCGCAGCTGATCCTCGGAATTTTGGGTGCGCTCACCTCCGGCACGATGGCCGACCGGCTGATCTCGCGGGGCCGCCTCGACGGTCATTTCCGCGTCTGCATTTTTTTCGGGATCGGCAATGCCGTCTGCGGCATCGGGACGGGGCTGGCGCCATGGCCGTGGCTGTCGCTGGTGTTCGTGGCGGCGACCGGCTTCGTTTCCAACACGATCATCGGCGCCATTGCAGCGGGGATCCAGATGGTGACGCCGGCGCGCATGCGCGGGAAAGTATCGGCGCTCTACATCATGTCGGCTGCCTTCATCGGCTTGGCCTTCGGACCGAGCGCCATCGCTAACGCGACCGATCATATCTTCGGTTACGACAATGCGATCGGCTATTCGATAGCCCTCGTCGCGGCCGTGTTCCCGCTGCTCGGATGTCTGCTGCTGAATATGGGGCGCAAGCCGGTCCTGGCGCTGCTCGCGCCCTGAAGCCGCCATTCGCGATGCCTTAATCGGATGCGCTCTAGCGTTCATCCAATGGAAACTATTTCGCCAAACACAGCGGCGACTGGGATCGGTGTCGAGCGGCGAGCGCTGCCGCGCGACGTCAGGGCGCGGCTTGTCCAGGAAAGCTATGCCGCACCGCGATAACCGTGCCGGTGCTCGCGATATCGGCCTTGCTGCTCGGCGGCGAATCCTGGCTGTTCGTAACCGGTGCGAGGCTAGAAATCTTCGTCCAGGTCGCGCTCGTAGAGCCAGAGGCGCTCCAGCCTGGGATTGTAGACGAGCACGTAGCCGTCATGGTGCTCGAACACTTCCTCGTCATCATCGTCTTCGGGCTCGGGCGTGTCGTCCGGATCAATCTCGTCGAGCTTACCGTTGACGATATGGTCGACGACGGCCTCCTCTCCCTCCTCTTCCAGAAGATCGAGGAGCTCGGCGGCGTCGTCGCCTTCGGCGAAGAAGATCAGACTCGAGTCTTCGGCTATCGTGCTCATCTCACGACAACGTCCCATACAGGATGGTTCGAGGTGGTCGATCCATCTCATGCAGGATGCAACTCGTCAACAATTGATCCGCACTGTTGTTTCCTCTGGAGTTTGCGGCGCTTTCCACGCACTCTCGGAAGGCAGGCCGAAGGGGGCCGCGCCGAGGTAGGGTATGGCCAAGCACAAGCACAAACATCGCGATGCGCGGGTGCTGTCGAGGGGCGCGCCGCCTCCGATTCCGCCGCTGGATCATGCAGAATACAAATCCCTGCTTCATCAGCTCCAGATCGAGCTTGTGAAGCTTCAGCGCGACGTCATCGCCGAACGGCGACGAATCCTAGTGATTCTCGAAGGGCGCGACGCCGCCGGCAAGGATGGCACCGTCAAGCGGATCACGGCCCATCTGAGCCCACGGGAGACGCGGGTGGTCGCCCTGCCCAAGCCGTCGGACCGCGAGGTCACGGAATGGTACTTTCAGCGCTATGTGGAGCACCTCCCGGCCGCTGAGGAATTGGTCCTGTTCAATCGCAGCTGGTACAATCGCGTCGGCGTCGAGCGCGTCATGGGTTTTTCCACCGACGCCGAGTATGAGGAGTTCATGTCGAGCGTGCTCGAATTCGAGCAGATGCTGATTCGCTCCGGCATAACGCTCGTGAAATATTATCTCGACATCAGCAAAGCCGAGCAAAAGAAGCGGCTCAAGGCCCGGGGAAAGGATCCGCTGAAGCAGTGGAAGGTGAGTCCGATTGACGCGCAAGCGCTGAAGAAGTGGGAGGAATACAGTGAAGCGCGCAACGCCATGCTCGCGCGGACTCACAACATGATTTCACCTTGGTTCGTCGTTCGCGCCGACGACAAGGATCAGGCGCGCATCAACCTGATACGTCACATGCTCGCGCGATTGACTTACCCTGGTGCGGATGAAACGCTCTTGACGCCGAACCCTGATATCGTCTTCGCCTATGACGAGGCATATCTCCGCAACGGAATGATCGCGCCTTAGCCCCGAGGCCCCCATGAACCGAAGCTATCTGTCGATTGCTGCAATTCTCGTGTCCGCGCTGGCCGGTCCGCTCGCGTCGGCCGCCGACAAGGTCGAGCATGAGCCGCCCAGGCCTCGCGTGCTTTTCGTCTTTGCGCCCGACGTGGAGAGCAAGCCGCTGCAGCAGGAATACGATCAGATCCAGCGGGCCCAAGGGGAGCTCGAAGACAGCGACATTATGACGGTCTTCGTCATCGGCGACCGGCAGGTCAGGTTGCCGCCGCCGGAGTCGAAAACCTCGGACGGGGCGAGCCTGCGCAAGCTCTACCATGTGGATGCAGACGCGTTCCGGGTGGTGCTGATCGGCAAGGACGGATGGCAGAAGATGCGCTGGAGCGAGCCGGTCGACGCCCACCAGGTCATGGTCTATGCCGCCGATATGCCGACCGGCCACAGCAAGGACGAAGACGAGCGTAAGTAGGAAGGGAGGCGCCCGAGCAAGGTTGCTCGAGCGCCTCGGGGAGCGATCATCTCAGCGGGATATAGACGTTGAGACTGCCGTAATAAGGCTGCGGGGCGTAGACGACCGGCGGGGGTGCCGGCTCATAAACCACAGGCGGCGGGGCATAATAGCCGTAGCCGTAGTAGCGGGGCTGACGCCATCCCCAACCCCAGCCGTGCCAATGGCGGTCCCAATCATGGTCATGGCGCCATCCCTCATGGCGCTCCCATCCGCGGTGCCAGCCCTCGTCGGCCTTCGCCGGAGCCGAGGCGATACCAGCCGCCGCGACCGTGCCGAGCGCCAGCGCCGCCAGGGCGATGCGCCAGCCGCGCCGTTTGCCTGCATTCGATGACACCATTGTCCGTCTCCCATCCAAAAGATGAGGCAATCCGTTGCTCTCAGTTCCAAGATGGGTGCCAATCAGGGCCAAAAAGGGGCGGTTTCGAGGAATTTTCGGGGGCGCGCCGAGGGCCTGGGCCAAGCTATTGCTATTTCGAGGCCATCTAAGCAATAAGACTTAATGGCAAAAATCGACCCCGTACTGAAACAGGCCCATTGGGAGGGTGGCGAGGCTGCGGCGAACGGCACCGGCCGGAGCACGAATCCCTACCCGCAATCGGATGTCCAATCCCGCAACGCATGGTTCGCGGGATATGACGAGGCGTTGGTCAAGCTCTCGCGCAGACGGCGCCTGGGCACGATCTGACGCCATTCCGACGCCGAAAAGTGAATGTTCGACCGCCGTTTGGCGGCCGATCCCGCGCGCCCGTCAGCCGGCGGTCCCGCCGACGGTGATTCCATCCATGCGCAAGGTCGGCTGACCCACGCCGACCGCAACGCCCTGGCCGTCCTTCCCGCAGGTGCCGACGCCGTCGTCGAGCTTCAGGTCGTTTCCGATCATGCTGATTTTCTTGAGGTCCTCCGGACCGTTTCCGATCAGCGTAGCGCCTTTCAATGCCGGCCCGATCTTCCCGTCCTCAATCAGATAAGCCTCGGTCATGCTGAAAACGTACTTGCCCGAGGTTATGTCGACCTGGCCGCCTCCGAAATTGACCGCGTAGAGACCCTTCGTCACCGACGCCAGGATTTCGGCCGGGTCGTGCTTGCCGGCCAGCATGTAAGTATTGGTCATGCGGGGCATCGGCGCGTGGGCGTAGCTCTGGCGGCGTCCGTTGCCGGTCGGGCGCATATTCATTAGCCGCGCATTCAGCCTGTCCTGCATGTAGCCGACCAGCACCCCGTCCTCGATCAACGGCGTGCAGGAGGAGGGCGTGCCCTCATCGTCGATGGTGAGCGATCCCCGCCGGTTCTCGATCGTTCCGTCATCCACGACGGTGACCCCCGGCGCCGCGACTCGCTGACCCATCAAGCCGGCGAAGGCCGAGGTCTTCTTGCGGTTGAAATCGCCCTCGAGCCCGTGGCCGACCGCTTCATGCAGCATCACGCCGGGCCAGCCGGGGCCGAGCACGACCGTCATCTCGCCGGCGGGCGCCGGTACGGAACCCAGATTGACCAGCGCCTCGCGCAGCGCCTTGTCGACCGCGCCGCGCCAGGTGGCCGGATCGAAGAATTCGGCATAGGTGCGGCGGCCGCCGGTGCCGTAGCTGCCCGTCTCTTGCCGGTCGCCGTCGCCGACCATGACCGTGACGTTAAGGCGGACCATCGGACGAATGTCGGCCATCCGCTCGCCGTCGGGACGCACGATCGAAATCGCCTGCCAGCTGCCCGCGACCGACGCCATGACCTGACGAATCCGCGGATCCTTGGACCGGGCATAGGCATCGATCTCGGCCAAAAGCTTGACCTTGGCCTCGAACGGCTCGAGCCCCAACGGGTTCTCGTCGATATAGAGCTGACGGTTGGTGCCGGCCGGGCCGATGCCGATCTGTCCGGCATGCCCGGCCTGGACCGCTTTGACGGTCTCGGCGGCACGCCTGAGCGCGGGCTCGGAAAGATCGGCGGCATGGGCATACCCCTGCATCTCGCCGACCACCGCCCGCAGCCCGAATCCCTGGCTCGTGTCGAAGCTGGCGCTCTTCAGCCTGCCATCGTCCCAGCTGAGCGCCTCGGACTGGCTGTATTCGAGATAGAGCTCGCCGTCGTCGGAATGGGCCAGCGCGTCCGCGACGAGCCGCTCGGTGCGGGCCAAATCCAGCCCTGCCTTGTCGAAGAAGATCTCGTCGGTCCGGTCGCGTGCGGTCATGGTTTTTGTCCCTTTCGGCAGTCTTCATCACATAGGGCCGGGCGAGGCCGCTGGCTAGGGAAAGCGGCCGAATACGCCCTTGGCGGGTTGCGACGATTTTGCAGATGGTTGGGGGAGCTTGGCCGTTGTGTCGGCCCGCGCCGCCCTTGTAGAGTGCGCCACTCGTTTACGCCCGGGCGCCCGCCCGCGCTTTGCGTTACATGGATGGAAGAATGCATAATCGGCTCGCCCCGTTCGCAAATCGGCGGTTGTTCGGCCGGCTGTCCGCAGCCGGGCTCCTGCCGGCATTGGCCGGTCTGATCGCCATGCTGCCGGTTTCCGCCGCTTGGGCCGAGGAGTTCGGCGGTGGGCCGCGCGAGTGGCAGATGGGCTTGCCCGAGGGCGCCACAGTGGTCGCGAAGCTGCTCTACAGCTTCCACAACAGCCTGTTGATGCCGATCATCACATTCATCGCGGTGTTCGTGCTGATCCTCCTGTCGATCGCGACCATTCGCTTTCGGCGCGCGGCCAACCCGCAGCCGTCGCGCACCACCCATAACACGCTGATCGAGGTGATCTGGACGGCTCTGCCGGTGATCATCCTGGTCGTCATCGCGATTCCGTCCTTCAAATATCTCTATTACGCCGACCGGGCGGACAAGCCGGAGATGACGCTCAAAGTCACCGGCCACCAATGGTATTGGAGCTACGAGCTGCCGGACCAGAAGATCGACGACTACATCAGCAACCTGATTCCCGACGACAAGATCAGCGGCGATAAGATCAGGATGCTTTCGGTCGACTATCCGCTGGTGGTTCCGGTCGATACGACCATCCAAGTTCTTATCACCGGCGCCGACGTCATCCATTCCTGGCTGGTGGCTCCGTTGGGCGTGCAGAAGTCGGCGGTGCCCGGACGGCTGAACGAAACCTGGATGCGGGTTGATCACGAAGGCGTCTATTACGGCCAATGCACGCAGATCTGCGGCGACCGCCACGGTTATATGCCAATCGAGGTTCGCGCGGTCTCCAAGGACAAGTTTGCGAAATGGGTCGATCTCGTTCTGCACTCGACCGCCAAGGACAAGATGCGGGATGCGAACGAGAAGGTGCTGGGGATGGACTATTCCTGGATGGATACGCCGGCCAAGACCTCGGCCGTCAACCCCGCCCCGCAGGCACAACTCGCAGTCAGCCGGTAATCCCGGTTCAATAGATCAGGTTCGAAAGGGACGCCCATGGCGCAAAGCATTTCGTCTACCGGGGACATCGGGCACACCGCTGCCTATGAGGCGCACGCCGCCCACGCGCACGGCCACGACGATCACGCGCACAAGCCCGGTTTCGTCCAGCGTTGGCTCTTCTCGACCAACCACAAGGACATCGGCACGCTCTACATCATCTTCTCGATCTTTGCGGCCTGTATCGGCGCCGCTGCGTCCGTCTATATGCGGGCGAACCTCTCCCATCCCGGCTCCGCGCTCATCCATTCCGGCCAGCAATGGAATGTGCTGATCACGGCGCATGGCCTGATCATGGTTTTCTTCGCGGTCATGCCGGCGACCATGGGCGGCTTCGGCAACTGGTTCATGCCGCTGATGATCGGCGCGCCGGACATGGCGTTCCCGCGGCTCAACAATGTCGGTTTCTGGCTGCTGGTCCCCGCCTTCCTGCTGCTGTTGGGTTCGGCGTTTGTCGGCGACGGCGCCGGCACGGGCTGGACGATTTATCCGCCGCTTTCCTCGAGCGGCCAGCCGGGACCGTCGGTGGACATGGCGATCTTCTCGCTCCACCTTGCGGGCGCATCGTCGATCCTGTCGTCGATCAACTTCATCACGACGATCTTCAACATGCGCGCGCCGGGCATGACGCTGCACAAGATGCCGCTCTTCGTCTGGTCGATCCTGATTACCGCCTTCCTGCTGCTGCTGTCGCTCCCGGTCCTGGCGGGCGCCATCACCATGCTGCTGACCGACCGGAATTTCGGCACCTCCTTCTTCAATCCGGAGGGCGGCGGCGATCCGCTCCTGTTCCAGCACCTGTTCTGGTTCTTCGGTCACCCCGAAGTGTACATCATGATCCTGCCGGGCTTCGGCATCATCAGCCAGGTCGTGTCGACCTTCTCCAAGAAGCCGATCTTCGGTTATCTGGGCATGGTCTATGCGATGGTCGCGATCGGCTTCGTGGGTTTCATCGTGTGGGCTCACCACATGTATACGACCGGCATCTCGGTCGACACGCGGGCCTATTTCACGGCGGCGACCATGATCATCGCCGTGCCGACGGGCGTGAAGATCTTTTCTTGGATCGCGACGATGTGGGGCGGCTCGATCGAGTTCAAGACGCCGATGCTTTGGGCGCTGGGCTTCATCTTCCTCTTCACCATCGGCGGCGTGACCGGGCTCGTGCTGTCGAACGCATCGATCGACACGATGCTGCACGACACCTATTACGTCGTGGCGCACTTCCACTATGTGCTGTCGCTGGGCGCGGTCTTCTCGCTCTTCGCCGGCTTCTATTATTGGATCGGCAAGATGTCGGGCCGGCAGTATCCGGAATGGGCTGGGCAGCTCCATTTCTGGCTGACTTTCATCGGCGTCAACCTGACTTTCTTCCCGCAGCATTTCCTCGGCCTTGCCGGGATGCCGCGGCGCGTGCCCGATTATCCGAATGCCTTCGAGGGGTGGAACCACATCTCCTCGCTCGGCTCCTATATCTCTGGCGCCGGGATGGTGTGGTTCGTGTTCGTGGCGCTCTACACGGTCTTCGCCGGCAAGAAGGTCGGTGCGAACTACTGGGGATCGGGTGCGACGACGCTCGAATGGAGCCTTTCCTCGCCGCCGCCGTTCCATCAGTTCGAGACGTTGCCGCGCATCCATTGATGCGCAGAGCCTCTAGGCGGGCGGTGTTAGCCGTCCGCCGCTGTTATCAGGTTTGAACCAATGGTCGATATGACCAGCGCCACTGGCGCTTTGCCCGATGCCGCTGTCGGCGATTTCGTGACGCTGCTGAAGCCGCGGGTCATGGCGCTGGTGGTCTTCACGGGCTTGGCCGGCCTTGTCGCGGCGCCGATGTCCATTCATCCGGTGCTGGCCGCCGTCGCCGTCCTCTCGATCGCGCTGGGAGCCGGGGCGGCCGGCGCGATCAATATGTGGTACGACCGCGACATCGACGCGGTGATGGAGCGGACGCGGCTGCGCCCCTTGCCCATGGGTAGCATCGATCCGTCCGACGCGCTGGCCTTCGGCATCATTGTCAGCCTAGGCGCGATCATGCTGATGGGGCTCGCGGTCAATTGGCTGGCCGCCGGCCTGCTTGCGGCGGCGTCGCTCACCTATGTCTTCGTCTACACGATCTGGCTGAAGCGCCGCACGCCGCAGAACATCGTGATCGGCGGCGCCTCCGGCGCCTTTCCACCCATGATCGGCTGGGCTGCCGCCACCGGACGGATCGATCTTGCCTCGGTCGTGCTGTTTCTCCTCATCTTCTTCTGGACGCCGCCGCATTTCTGGGCGCTCTCGCTCTATCGCGCCGGCGACTATGCCCGCGCGGGCGTGCCGATGATGCCGGTGACGCGCGGGCCCGAAACCACCAAGCGGCAGATGCTCGCCTATACGCTGCTGCTGCTGCCGCTTGCCGCCGCGCCCTATTTCCTGGGTATCGCCGGCCCCCTCTATCTGGCCGGCGCGCTTCTGCTGGGCGGCCTCTTCGTGGCCGCGGCCTTGGCGGTCCTTCGCGACCGGACCGACCGCTCGGCTCGCCGCATGTTCGGCTATTCGATCCTTTACCTGTTCCTGCTGTTCGCGCTCTTGATGCTGGATTCGACGCATGGTCCGCTCGCGCGGCTGGGCGTGTGAGGCGGCAATGCTGAAACCGACTCCGATCGAGCTCAATCCCGAGGCGCAAAAGCGCCGGCGGGCGCGCAACTGGGCGCTCTTCGCGCTGCTCATGGCCTTCGTCGTGATCGTCTATATCGTCTCGATCGTGCGGATGAGCGGCGGGTGACTCCGAGCGGCCGTAATCGCCTCCTGTTCGGAGGCCTTCTCGGCGTTGCCCTCGGGATGGTCGCGCTATCCTTCGCCGCCGTGCCTCTCTATCGCGTGTTCTGCCAGGTCACTGGCTATGGCGGCACAACTCGGCGCGCGAGCGCCGGAGCGGACCGGGTGCTCGATCGCACGATGGAGATCCGCTTCAACGCCGACGTGAACAGCGAGCTGCCCTGGAGCTTTCGCCCCGAACGACGGAGCGTCACTGTCAAGGTGGGCGAGACCACGCTCGCGACCTTTCACGCCCAGAACCTGTCGGGCGAAACCATCACCGGCAGCGCCGTCTTCAATGTGACGCCCGACAAGGCCGGCAAGTATTTCGTCAAGATCCAATGCTTCTGCTTCACGCAGCAGGTCCTGCGCCCGCAGGAATCGGCTGACCTGCCGGTCTCCTTCTATGTCGACCCGGCGATCGCCCAGGACCGCAATCTCGACGACGTGTCGACGATCACACTGTCCTATACCTTCTACCGCGCGCCGAGCCAGTCGGCGGCTACGGATTCCCGGACCGTTGAACCTGCGGCGAAATCGCCCGCAGCCGCGGCTTCCGGGGCCGCCGCGCTTGCCCCCCCGTCCCGGGTCGAATAGTCTCCGCGGCAATTTCGAGAATCTCCAGTTCATTCGAGGCGGATATGGCGGAATCAGTGACCGAGGTGTCGTTGGAAGGCGGGCCGCATCAGCCCTACCACCTCGTCAAGCCGAGCCCCTGGCCGATCGTCGCAGCGCTTGCCGGCGGGTCCATGGCGGTGGGTGCGCTGATCTTCCTCCACGGCCTGTCGCTAGGATCGCTCAAGATCGCGCAGGGCGTGCCCTGGTTCCTGATCGCGGGTTTCCTCTTCGTGCTGGCCGTCATGTTCGTCTGGTGGCGCGACGTCATCCATGAATCGGTTGTCGAGCGGGCGCACTCGGCGGTCGTGAAGATCGGCTTGCGCTACGGCATGTCGCTCTTCATCGCGTCGGAGGTGATGTTCTTCGTCGCGTTCTTCTGGGCCTTCTTCAGCTCCGCGCTCTACCCGAACGCGGGAATCAACGGAGTCTGGCCGCCGCCCGGCATCACGCCGGTCGATCCTTTCCATTTCCCCTTCCTGATGACGATGGTCCTGCTCCTGTCGGGCTGCACCGCCACCTGGGCGCACCATGCGCTCCGTGAAGGGCATAATGACGAGGCCAAGCGCGCGCTGTGGTGCACGATCGGGCTCGGCATCTTCTTCACGATGTGCCAGCTCTACGAATACACCCATGCTGAATTCGGCTTCCGCCAGGGCATCTTCGGATCGACCTTCTACATGGCGACCGGGTTCCACGGGTTCCACGTCATCGTTGGCACGATCTTCCTCTCGGTCTGCCTCTGGCGCGTCTACACGTACTTGGCCGGCCGTCCGCAATTCACGCCGAACAGCCATTTCGGCTTCGAAGCGGCCGCCTGGTACTGGCACTTCGTCGACGTGGTCTGGCTGTTCCTCTTTATCGCGATCTATTTCTGGGGTGGCATGCCGCACGGCACGCCGATCCAGCCTGCTTCCGCCGCTCCAGCAGGCTGAGGCGGACCCCGGCTGGGCGCCGCTCCTCCGAGCGGCGCTTTTGTGCCGTTGCCCGCGCTGCGGTCTGGGCCGCGTCTTCTCGGGATTTCTCACCACCGCCGAACGGTGCGGGAGCTGCGGCCTCGCGCTCGCCGCGATGGACAGCGGGGACGGCCCGGCTGTCTTCCTGATCTTCATCCTGGGATTCGCCGTCGTGCCGCCGGCGATCTGGGCGTCGAATGTCGTCGACTTGCCCTATTGGCTGCAGAGCCTTTTCTGGGGCGTCGTGATACTGGGCCTGACAGTCGGCATGCTTCGGCCTGCCAAGGCTCTCGTCCTGGCGCTCAACCACCGGCATCGCCGAGACCGGCCGGCCTAGATGGCATTCCGTCCTCGGCCATGGCCGACTGCCATCGCGGTTATCGGCGTCGCGATCCTCATTTCCCTCGGCACCTGGCAGCTTCACCGTAAGGCGTGGAAGGAGGAGCTGCTGGCCGCCATCGCGGCGCGGAGCGACGCCGCGCCGGTGCCGCTTCCGGCCAAGATCGACGACCCCGGCCAATGGTCGTTCCGCCGCGTCCGGGTCGATGGTCGCTTCGACAATGCTCACGCTCTGTGGCTTTACGGCCGGACCCGCGATGGCAAAGCGGGGATTCATTTGCTGGTGCCGCTGCTGCGCGAGGACGAGCCGGCGGTCCTGATCGATCGCGGCTTCGTCCCGTTCGCGGAAGGCAACCGGCTCGAGCGCTTCGCCTCGACCGACGCGTCGGTTGAGATCGAAGGCATCGTCCGCCTGCCGGAATCGGGCGGCTGGTTCACGCCGGCGGACCGGCCCGACGACAACATCTGGTACCGGGTCCAGCCGGACGCGATGGGCGCAAAACTCGGGTTGCAGCTGCTGCCGGTCTATGTCGCCGCGGCCCCGTCCGAAGAGCCTGGCTGGCCCGCCGGCACCGGCGGGACGGAGCGTGCGGGAATCCGCAACGAGCATCTGAATTACGCCATTTTCTGGTACACGATGGCGGCGGCGCTCGCCGTCATCTATCTGCTGTCGTCATGGAGCCGGTCTCGATGATTTCCTATATCAGCACCCGCGGCCGGTCGGGCGAGCAAGGCTTCGAGGATGTGCTGCTGAAAGGTCTGGCGCCCGATGGCGGCCTGTTCGTGCCGGCCTCCTTCCCGTCCCTTTCGGACGGGCAATTGGCGGGCTTGTCCGGCAAGCCCTATGTCGACGCGGCGACAGAGATCATGGTGCCTTTCCTGGGCGGCGCAATCGGCGATTCGGAGTTTCGGGCCCTCTGCGCCGAGGCCTATGGCCGCTTCACGCATCAAGCGGTGACGCCCTTGGTCCAGCTCGACGAGCGCCTCTGGATCCTGGAGCTCTTCCATGGGCCGACGCTGGCCTTCAAGGATGTGGCGCTGCAGCTTCTGGGCCTGCTGTTCGATCATGTGCTCGCCAAGCGCGCGCAGCGGATCACCGTCGTCGGCGCCACGTCGGGCGACACGGGCTCGGCGGCCATCGAGGCCTGCCGCGATCGCGAGGCGGTCGATATCTTCATCCTCTATCCCGCCGGACGCACTTCGGATGTTCAGCGTCGCCAGATGACGACGGTGCCGAGCGAGAACGTGCATGCGGTCGCAATCGAAGGGACCTTCGACGATTGCCAGGCGCTGGTGAAGGCGATGTTCGCCGACGCGCCCTTCCGCGACGATCACGCGCTGGCGGCGGTCAATTCGATCAACTGGGCGCGGATCATGGCCCAGATCGTCTATTACTTTGTCGCAGCCGCCGCGCTTGGGTCGCCTCGCCGCAAGGTCGCCTTCGCCGTGCCGACCGGCAATTTCGGCGACATCTATGCGGGCTATGTGGCCGGCCGCATGGGACTGCCGATCGAGAAGCTGATCGTCGGCACGAACCGGAACGATATCCTCACCCGGTTCTTCGCGACTGCCGAGATGCGCAAGACGACGGTCGTGCCGACGCACAGCCCGTCGATGGACATTCAGGTATCGAGCAATTTCGAACGGTTGCTGTTCGACCTGCTCGACCGCGATGCGGCCGTCGTCACCCGGACCATGGACGCATTCCAATCGAGCGGCGCCTTCACTGTCCCGCCCGCGGCATTCACGGCGGCAACCGCGTCATTTACCGCCCATGCGGTTGACGACCGGGCGACCGAGGAGACGATCCGCGACGCCTTCCGCGCCGCCGGCTACACGCTGGATCCGCACAGCGCGGTGGGCGTCGCGGCGGCGCGACGGGCCGGGCTCGACCCGAAAATTCCAATCGTCGTTCTCGCCACCGCCCACCCCGCCAAATTCCCCGAGGTCGTCACCGGCGTGACGGGGGTTCATCCGGCGCTGCCGCCGCATATGGCAGATCTGTTCGAGCGGGCTGAGCGTCTGGTCACGCTGCCGAACGACCTCAAGACCGTGCAACGCTACGTCCACCAGTGGGCACGGGTCGGCAAGGCTCGGAACTAGGAACCGGGTTGGACCTACTCCACCAGCCGCTTCCACCAGCCGCGGCGGGGTTGGGCCGGCGGCTGGTTTACGACCTCATAGTCGCGGTTGGGCGGCGGCGCGGGCGGCTCACCGCTTTCGGGCCCTTCGGCGCCGTTGAAGGTCTCGGCGGCTCGCGGAGCCTCGGCCGGTTCCGGCGCTTCGACGGGTGGCGGCAACGGCTCTTCGGCCGGCTCCGGCTCCGTGGGCGCGATCAGGTCGACCGACTCGACCAACTCGCGCGGCTCGGCTGCCACCGGCTCCGGAATCGAGGCCGGTGAGGGGACTACCGCCAACGCGGCCTCGGTCTCCGTGAGACCGTGTTCCTCGGCAAAGGCGACTTCCTCGGCGGCCTCGGGCAAGGCAGGCATGTCCGACCTGCCCTCCTCGCCGCGCCGCGATCGGTTGCGCCCGCCCCGTCGGCCGCGTCGGCGACGACGACCGCCCTCCGCGCCTTCCGCGCCCTCGCGCGCCGGGCCGAACTCGAACGATCTCGTCGCGCCGTCCTCGTCGGACTCTGCGCTCTCCGACTCGGGCTGAGGCGCTGCGCCTTCCGCGGGGACCTGAGCGCCGGCGCCCTCATGATGCCCCTCTTCCCCCCGGCCGCGACGACGGCGGCGCCGGCGGCGGCGGCGCTCTCCGCCCTCGCGCTCTTCCGATCGTCCGTCGCCGTGAATTTCGGCCCGCTCTTCGGCCTCGGCGTCGTCTTCCTCTTCCTCGACATCGATCGGCCCGACCACGATTGCCGCCTGGCTTACGGGGGTTGGAAGCTCCGCGCCGGGCGGCTTCATGCGCACGCGCTCGATGCGGTGTTCGGGCGGAATCAGCCCATCATCGGCGAGGACCTTCACCGAGAAGCCGTAGCGCAGCTCGATCTCGGTCAGCATCCCGCGCTTCTGGTTCAGGATATAGAGCGCGATCTTGCCCGCCACCGTGACGGCGAGCTCGGCGGCGCGATGCTTGATGCCCTCTTCCTCGATCGCGCGCAGCACCAGCAGCGCGGCGGATTCGATGGAGCGCACGAGACCGGTGCCCATGCAATGCGGGCAGACATGGAAGTTGGTCTCGATGAGGCTCGGATGAAGCCGCTGGCGCGACAGCTCCAAGAGCCCGAAAGGCGAGATGCGCCCGACCTGGATCCGTGCCCGGTCGTTCTTCATCGCCTCCTTCAGCCGCCGCTCGACTTGGGAGTCGTGGCGCGGATCGTCCATGTCGATGAAGTCGATGACGATGAGTCCGCCCAGGTCGCGCAGACGAAGCTGGCGGGCGATCTCGTCGGCCGCCTCGAGATTGGTTTTGAGGGCGGTCTCCTCGATGCCGCGCTCGCGGGTCGAGCGGCCCGAATTGACGTCGATCGAGACCAGCGCCTCGGTTTGGTTGATGACGATGTATCCGCCGGATTTCAGATGCGCGACCGGGTTGTGGATCAGGTCGATCTGGTTCTCGACCTGATATCGGAAGAACAGCGGGATCGACGGATCGCGATAGGGCTGCACGCGCTTGGCATGGCTCGGCATGAGCATGCGCATGAAGTCCTTGGCCTGGCGGTATGCCTCCTCACCGGCGATCTCGATCATATCGATGTCGCGCGAATAGAGGTCGCGGATCGCCCGCTTCACCAGATTGCCTTCCTCGTAAATCAGGGCCGGAGCGGTCGATTCGAGGGTCAGCGTACGGATGTTCTCCCAGAGACGGAGCAGATATTCGAGGTCGCGCTTGATCTCGGCCTTGGAGCGCTCCAGCCCGGCGGTGCGGAGGATGACGGACATGCCCTCCGGCACTTCCAGATCGGAGATCAGATCCTTCATCCGCTTGCGATCGGCCGGGTTCGCGATCTTGCGGCTGACGCCGCCACCGCGCGAGGTATTCGGCATCAGAACGCAGTAGCGGCCGGGAAGTGAGAGATAGGTGGTGACGGCCGCGCCCTTGTTGCCGCGCTCTTCCTTGGAGACCTGCACCAGCATGATCTGCCGACGCTTGATCACCTCCTGGATCTTGTAGCGCGGCAGCTGCGCGCGGCGGCGGCGCTGCTGCTCCTCGACCTCGTCGCCGCCAAGGACCTCCACCGAGGAGGCCTGCTCCCGAGCCGCTTCGCTCTCCGGCGCGTGGTGCCGCTCGGCCGGCTCGGGCTCCTCGTGCGACTCAACCGGCTCACCCTCGCCCGTTAGAGCGTCGCTTGCGTCGGCTTCGATGACCTCGGAGAGCATCGGCACCGGCGCGGCCAGGGCGGTCAGCGATTCCGGTCCGGTTTCGGGCGGTTCCGGCGTCGGCTCCGCGGCGTGTTCGTCCGACGCCTGTTCCGCTTGGGGGAAATGATCCTGCGGCCCGCTTTCGCCGGGCGGCAGGACCTCTGATGAGATCGACTGAGCGAACGGCTGATCGGCCGTCAGCGCCTCCGGAAGCTCGGAGACGTCGATCTCGACCTCGGTCTCCTCGGCCGGATGTCCTTCGGCGGGGGAATCCTCCCCGGCCCGAGGCTCGCTCTGCCGCCGTCCTTTCTGTCGCGGCCGATACTCCTCCTCTTCCTCGAAAGCCTGCCGGTCGCCGACCGGAATTCGGTAATAGTCCGGATGAATTTCGGGGAAAGGCAGGAAACCGTGCCGATTGCCGCCGTAATCGACGAACGCTGCTTGAAGCGAAGGCTCCACGCGCGTCACTTTGGCAAGATAAATGTTGCTCTTGATCTGGCGCCGGGTGGCGATCTCGAAATCGAATTCTTCCAGGCGTGTGCCGTCGACGACTGCGACCCTCGTCTCCTCAGGATGGGTCGCGTCGATCAACATTCTTTTCGTCATAACGAATTCCTTGTGAGGGCTTGGCGGACACCGTTCCCGAGCGACAATCGGGAAGAGGCGTCCGTTCGCCCTCTGCTAAGCAGCGATGCGCATCCGACTCGATGCCCGACGAACGGCGCTCAAAAAGCGGCCAGGGCGGGCGCGGCGTCGGAAGCCGGCCGAAAGCCGGTTCCCGCTGCAATGAATAAAAAACTCTTTGGAGGTGACGCTGCACTGGCCGGCTCCGCCGCCGTCTGCCCCCTCAAGGGGTAGCCGGCAAATGAGGGAGATTCCTCGGCCGCCGCGGCACGCTCCGTGTCGCGATGGCACCATAAACCCTGCCGGGGTTGCGCTCAATCTTTCATTTCGCCACGCCCGATTGACCGGGGACAAAGCCGGAATACAGGTTTAGCGCGACAAAGTGAGACAAGATCTGATATAATGGAACAAGTGCATTGATATATATGGATTTTCTGGTCGATCGTGACATTCAGCGGGGCCTTCATCGGATCGCTTCTCGCCGTCGCCGCCTGGGGCGGCGCGTGCGCGGCCGCGCCCTCCGTGTTGTCCGTCCAATTCGCGCCGTTGGCGAATGGGACCGAGATCGTGTTGACCCTTGCGAATCCAACCGCATTCCAGGCGGAGGTGGCCGGGGCAGCCGGTTCCGGCCAGATCGAAGTGACTGTCGAGGCGACCGGCGTCGCGCTGGGCGCCACGGCCGGACGCGGTTTCGGCGCCGTTTCGAGCTTTCGCGAGTCCTCCGCCGAATCCGGGCGCACACGCTATGTCTTCGACCTCGCTCAGCCGATGACGATCGCCGCCACGCATCTCGTGCCCGGCCGTGCAGGCGGCCCGGTCCGTGCGGTCATCGATCTGGCGCCGGCCGAGCCCATCGCCATGGCCGCGATGATCGGCCAGGTGGTGAATCCGACGCCCGTCGCAGAGCCTCTACGGCCAAAGGAAAAGCTGCCGATCCCAGCCGCAAAGCCGGTTGCAAAACGAGTCGAGCGCGCCCCGGCCTCCCGGGTTGCGCAGGCGCCGCCGATCGCCCCGGCCGCGAAACATACGATCGTGATCGATCCCGGCCATGGCGGGATCGATCCGGGGGCTGACAGCATCGCCGGCTATCCGGAGAAGGAGATCACGCTCGCAACGGCCCGCGCCCTCAGACGCGCGCTCGAGGATACCGGGCGCTATCGGGTCGTGCTCACGCGCGACAGCGATATCTATCTGAAGCTGCCCGAGCGCGTGCGCCGGGCACGCGCCGCTCATGGCGATCTTTTCATATCGCTCCATGCCGATTCGCTGGGTGGCGGCCCCCTGGAGCCCGCGGCCCTGCGCGGCCACGCGCGGGGCGCTTCGATCTACACGCTGTCCGAAACGGCGACGGATGCTGAAAGCGAGCGCCTGGCGCAGCATGAAAATCGGGCCGATTCGCTGGGCGGCGTCGACCTCAGCGACAAGAGCGACGATGTGGCGGGCATCCTCGTCGATCTGGCCGTGCGCGAGACGGTGAATGACGGCAACCGTTTCGCGGGCCTGGTGGTCAAATCCTTCCGCAACGAGCACATCGACCTGTTTCCGCGCATGCCCCACCGTTCGGCCGGGTTCGCCGTCTTGAAGGCGCCGGATATCCCCTCGGTGCTGGTCGAGATGGGCTACCTTTCCGACATCAGCGAAGCCCGCGGTCTCGCCGACCCCGCCTACCGCGCCCGCATCGCGACCGCGCTCACCGAAGCCGTCGACCGCTATTTCGCGCTGACCGAGGCGGCTCGCTAAGCACTTTCCGCTTGCGGGGCCACCGCCAAGCGCACACAATTCAACACAACCATGACCTGCATTCGGTGGCGGTATGCATGGGCAGGCTCGAGCTCGAGCGCGTTGCGTCGCTCGATGCGGTCACCGGCGCTACGCAAATGGAGGAGATGCGGCTTTGAAGCCGCCGGGCGGGGTTGATTGATGAATCGCTTCGTTTTCGACGGGATAACGTTCCCCGCCGTCGCGATTTCTGAAGGCGGCGAGGCATGAAATTTCTGCCGCTCATCTGGTCGGGCATTTGGCAGAGGCCTTGGCGAACGGTTCTGATCCTTCTGCAGGTTAGCGTCGCGTTCGCCTTGTTCGGCGTCTTGCAAGGCATGAAGACGGGCGTCGACGAGGCAGTCGCACGGACGCGCGCCGACGTGCTTTTCGTGGCGCCGGACGCTTGGGGCGGATCGCCGCTGCCCGTCGCGTACGCCGATCGACTTCGGTCGATCCCCGGGGTCAAGGCGGTGACCTTCGCCGATGGGGTGGGCGGAACCTATCAGAAGCCCGATCAGCCGCTATACGTCCTAGCGATCGACGTCAGCGACACGTGGCTGACCATGGCTCCGGAGGTCATCAAAATTCTTCCGGGAGATCTGGAAGCTCTTCGAAGAACGCGAACCGGTGTCCTGATAAGCGCGGATATCGCCAGGAAATACGGGTGGCATGTCGGCGATCGAATCCCGCTGACGTCGAGCACGCTGCAAGACAATGGAAGCGGAACCTGGGTCTTCGATATTGTCGGTACTTTCACCGCCCATGAGCTCGGAGCCGGCGGCTACATCGTGGGCAACTACGCTTATCTCGACGAAGCGCGCAATCTCAACAAGGGCACCGTCAGAAATTTCTACGCTGTCGTTGCCGACCCGAAGCAGGCGGCCGCGACCGCGGACACCATTGATCGGATCTTTGCCAATTCGGCGACGGGAACGAAGACCGCATCGTTTCGCGAGAACGCCGAACAGCAAATCCGACCCTTCGGGTCAAAGCCAAACTCGAAGCCGAGTTCACCAAGGAGAACATGAAGCAGCTGATCGGCATATTGGACTTCGTCAGCTATTTCGTCGGCGCGATCATGGCGATTGCCGGTACTTTAGGAGCGGCAAATTCGCTCTATGCTGTCGTCGATGGTCGTCGTCGCGAGATGGCGACTCTGCGGGCCATCGGATTCAGCACGGGGCCGATCATTGCGTCGATCCTGTCCGAATCCATAGTAATCGCGCTTGTGGGCGCAGTTCTGGGCGGCGGGCTTGCCTGGTTGCTGTTCAACGGCTTCAGCGCCAGCCCGTTCGGGTTCAGCTTCCACCTCGCGGTCACGCTGCCGGTGCTGGCCCTCGGCGCGGTGTGGGCGCTTGCGATGGGTCTCGTCGGCGGTTTGCTGCCGGCGCTAAGAGCGGCGCGAATCCCGGTAGCGGCGGCGCTTCGTGCCACTTGATTGCGAGGTCAAGTTGATTGCGAGGTCAAGGGCCCGGGCCCGTTCGCCGGCTTGATGTAACAGCGGCTTGGGAGTCGTCAGCGGAAGCCGGATGCGAAAACATGTCAAGGCGTGATGGAGAAGTGAGGATTCCGAGGCGAACGGCCGAGTCCCGAGCGATGGTCGCCGACACTCAACGGGCGATGAGCATCACGCCAGTCCTCAATCGCCTTACAATGAACGACATGGACGAAGTGCGGCGGCTCTTCGGCGAGCTCACCGGGCGGACCATGGATGACGGTTTTCGCCTGATTCCTCCCTTCTACACGACGTGCGGCAAGCATATTTCCATAGGCCGCAACGTGTTCATCAACCAGAATTGTACGTTCTACGACTTGGCGGAGATCAGCATCGGCGATGACGTTTTGATCGGCCCCAACGTCAACATCATCACGGACGGGCATCCTGTCGCGCCGTCGCAGCGGCGGTCTTATGTCGTCGCCAAGCCCATCGCGATTGGAAGAGGCGTCTGGATTGCGGCGGGTGCAACCATCATCGGCGGCACAAGGGTGGGTGAGAACGCCGTCGTTTCGGCGGGTTCGGTCGTCACCAAGGATGTTCCCGCAAACACTCTTGTCGGCGGGAATCCGGCCCGGGTGATCCGGTCCATCGCCGGCGAGTGAGCGTCCGCCGCCGGACGGGAATATCGAACCGGACAGCCCCTTGCCCCTTCTTCGGAATGCTCCGAAAATCGGCATCGTCTCACGTTCGAAGGGCAAGCAAGAGTACCGATCGATGGGGAAGTTCCGCGGCCTGTTGGTCGCGATGTTGGTCTGGGCCTCCGGCCTTGGGCAAGCCGCCGCCGGCGGGCTGCCAGCAGTCGAGATCTTCGGCAAGCTGCCGGCGATCGAAAGCCCGAAATTGTCGCCCGGCGGCACGATGCTGGCCTATCTCTCTTCGGTCGACGGGCGGCGATGCCTTGTGATCCATCATCTCGACAGCAGCCGGCCGAGCCACGGAATCTGCCCGGGGGCATTCGAGGTTCGCTGGTTCGCTTGGAAAACGGACGAAAGGCTGATCCTAGAAGCCTATGCCGCGAGCCGGCTCGCCGGCAGCGATTCGGCGACCGAGGATCGGCTGGTCGCGATCGACGTGTCGGGCGCGCATTCGCGCAACCTTTCCGACGCGCGCGACCAGAGGGCGGTCGATTTCGGGCAGGATGAGGTCATCGACATGCTGTCGGAGGATCCTGCGCACATTCTGGTCGCCCTCTATCGGTCCGATGCGGATTCGCCGGATGTGGTGAAGATCAACATCGATAACGGCTCCATGCGGACGGTCATCGAGGGCCAAAACCACATCTCGCGCTGGCACACGGACGCAAAAGGCCAAGTGCGGCTCGGCATTGCCGTCGCGGACGGCATGGTCAGGACCTATTACCGGGACGATGACGATTCGGATTTCCACCTGGTGCACCAGGTGCCCGTGGCGGATGCTCTATCCTTCTCGCCGCTCGCCCTGGCCGACACGCCGGGCACCCTCTGGGTCGCCTCGTCCGAAACGACCGGGCGACAGGCCATCTATCGCTACGATGTCCGCAGCGACCGGCTTCTGGAACGCTATGCGGCACGCTCGGATGTCGATATCGACAGGCTGATCCTCGATCGCGGTCGCCCGCTCGGCTACGGTTACACCGTGGATGAGCCGACGATCGTCTATACCGATCCTTCTTCCAAACAGGATGCCGAACAGATTGCGGCCGCGCTGCCCGATTTTCGCACCACGATCGTCGACAGCACGCCGGACGGCCGTAGGCTGTTGATCTTCGCCGCCGGCGGCAATCGGCCGGGCGCCTACTATCTCCTGACCCGCAATCGTGACAAGGCCGTGCTCACCTCGCTGGGCGCGATGCGGCCGGATATCGACGCAGCCGCGTTGGCGCCCGTCTCTCCAGTCAGCTACCGCGCGCGGGATGGCCTGACGATCCACGGCTATGTCACGCTTCCGCCCGGAATGACTTTGCCCCCCGGACCGGGCGCCAAATCGATTCCGTTCGTCATCATGCCCCATGGCGGACCGACCGCGCGGGACGATCTGGGCTTCGACTATATCGCGCAGATGATCGCGAGCCGCGGCTATGGCGTGCTGCAGCCCAATTTCCGCGGCTCGACCGGCTATGGCGCGGCCTTCGAGCGCGCCGGTTTCCAGCAATGGGGCCTCGCGATGGAGGACGATCTGGCCGACGGCGTGCGGTGGCTCGTATCGCAGAAGCTCGCCGATCCGGCCCGCATCTGCATCGTCGGCTGGAGCTATGGCGGCTATGCGGCGCTGATGGGCGCGATCAAGACCCCCAATCTTTACCGTTGCGCCGCCAGCATGGCCGGCGTCACCGATCTGCGCCGTCGTCTCGACCGCGCGTCTCGATCGCGCTTGGCCGACCTCAATCTGCCTCGCTACGACAGCGATCCGGTTGCGGTGGACGCCAATTCGCCGCTGCTCCATGCCGACCGGATCCGTATCCCGGTCCTGCTCGCCCATGGCCGGCGCGATTTCACTGTGCCGGTCGAGGATACGGAGGCGATGGAAGCCGCGCTCCGGGACGCCGGAAAGCAGGTCGAGGCGATCTATTTCGACGATGACGACCATTATCTGTACCGCGAGGAGGATCGGATCGCCTATCTGAAGGCGCTCGACCGGTTCCTTGCCGACAATCTGGGACAGGGGGCGGTGCCGAAGCCCGTGCAAGGGGCGACGAATTAGCGCTCGTACCCTTTGGCCCGCGCGCGTGTTATTAGAACCGCCGTCCATCGGAGAAATATCCGGCATATGCGCGCGCTTTTGATCGGGCTTTCGGCCCTAGCCCTTCTCGCGATCGGCGGCCTGGTCGCGATTTTTGTCGTTATCCAGCATTACAGCCAAGGCCTGCCCGATTACCGGCAGCTGGCCGACTACAAGCCCGCCGTGGTGACCCGGATCCACGCCGGCGACGGGGAGCTGTTGGCCGAATTCTCGACCGAGAAGCGCATTTTCGTGCCGGTGGCCTCGATCCCGAAGCTCGTGAAGGAAGCCTTCATCGCCGCCGAGGATAAAAACTTTTACCAACATCATGGCGTCGATCCGGAAGGCATCATGCGGGCGGCATTGACCGACCTGCACAATCTGCATTCGGACAAGCGGCCGGTCGGCGCCTCGACCATCACCCAGCAGGTGGCGCGCAACTTCCTCCTCACCAACGAGGTCTCGATCAGCCGCAAGATCAAGGAGATGATCCTCGCCTACCGGATCGAGCAGGTGCTGAACAAAGATCAGATCCTCGAGCTTTATCTCAACGAGATCTATCTGGGGCTCAGCTCCTATGGCGTGGCGGCCGCGTCGCTCGATTATTTCGACAAGCCGATGGATGAGCTGACGGTCGCCGAGTGCGCCTTCCTGGCGGCGCTCCCCAAGGCGCCGGACCGGTATTATCGCGAGAAGAACCGCGATGCGGCGCTGGAACGGCGCAATTATGTGATCGGCCGGATGCTCGAGGACGGCTACATTACCCAGGCTGAAGCCGATGCGGCGACGGCCGAGCCGCTCGTGATCCATCCGGCGAAGGCGACCGAGATCGTTCCCGCCGGTCATTTCACCGAGGAAGTCCGGCGCGAGCTTCTGGCGAAATACGGCAAGGATGGACTCTATGGCGGCGGGTTGTCGGTCCGCACGACGCTCGACCCCAAGCTCCAGGCGATCGCCGTCAAGTCGCTTCGCGACGGACTCGTGAATTATGACGAGCGCCACGGCTGGCGCGGTCCGGTGACCCGCCTCACCAGCCTCGCGGGCTGGGCGCAGCAGCTGGCGAAGATGGCGCTGCCGGAAGGCGCCGAAGGCTGGAAGCTCGCGGCGGTCCTGGATGCGAAAGCGGACAATGCAAAGATCGGCTTTGCGGACGGGACGACCGCGACCTTGACCCTCGCCGACATGAAATGGACCAACCGCGCCAAGGTCACGAGCATCGTGCAGGATGGCGACGTCATCCTGACGGAATGGGCTGAGCTGCCGGCCGCTAAGGAGGCTGGACGCAAGGGCGAGAAGGCGGCGACGCCGGCGGCCCCGGCCTATCATTATGTGCTGCGGCAGGTACCGGAGGTGAACGGGGCGCTGGTCGCGCTCGATCCGCATACTGGCCGCGTGCTGGCCCTCGTCGGCGGCATGAGCTACGCGTCGAGCGAGTTCGACCGCGCGACCCAGGCCTACCGGCAGCCCGGCTCCAGCTTCAAGCCGTTCGTCTATCTGGCGGCGCTCGACAGCGGCTTCACGCCTTCGACCATCGTGCTGGACGAGCCGGTGACGATCGACCAGGGGCCGGGGCTGCCGCTCTGGCATCCCAACAATTTCGATCATGAGTTTCTGGGGCCCTTGCCGATGCGGGTCGCGCTGGAGAAGTCGCTGGATGCGGCGACCGTGAGGATCGGCGAGGCGATCGGCGTGCCCAAGGTGGTCGAGTACGCCAAGAAGTTCGGCATCGCCGACAATCTGCCGCCCTACATTTCCACCGTGATCGGCAGCGGCGAGACCACGCTGATGCGGCTTACCACCGCCTATGCCGAAATAGACAATGGCGGGAAGCAGATCATCCCGACCCTCATCGACCGCGTCCAGGATCGCGACGGCAAGACCCTGTTCCGCCACGACAACCGGCCTTGCGAGGGTTGCAACAACGTCCCCTGGACCGGCCAGGCGGTGCCCGAGATCCCCGACACGCGCCCGCAGATTCAGGATCCGCGCACGGCCTATCAGATGGTCGAGATGCTGGAGGGTGTGGTGCAGCGCGGCACCGCGCGGCGAATCTCGGAGCTCGGCCGGCCGCTCGCCGGCAAGACCGGCACGACCAACGACGCAAAGGACCTCTGGTTCATCGGCTTCTCGCCCGACCTCGTGGTCGGCACCTATGTCGGATATGACGAGCCCAAATCCTTGGGGCGGCGCGAACAGGGCGCGACGGTTGCGGCGCCTATCTTCAAGGAATTCATGGGTCTGGCGTTGGCCGACCAGCCGCCGGTGCCGTTCCGCATTCCGCCGGGCCTGAGGCTCGTCCATGTCGATGCCTATGCCGGCGAACCCGCGCCGCCCAGCGATCCCGACGGAATGTGGGAAGCCTTCCTTCCCGGCACCGAGCCGGGGGTCGACCATCCGCTGCCGCCCAACGCCGATATTCTAACTTCGACCAGCACCAACAGCGGTCAGAGCCTTCCCTCCGCGACGACGGGGACGGGCGGGATTTACTAAGATTTACGGCGCTCAGGCCGGTAGAAATTCGAATCGCATTGGGAACTGCGGGCCAGGCGGGGGCTTTTTTACACTCTAAATGGTGACTTCGATGTGGGCCGGCTCGGGAAGGCGGCGGAGGCATCGATATGACGCTGACCATGGGCGAATTCACCGAACGTGCCGACCGGTGGCGAGAACAGGCCACTCGGTTTCGGGCGCTGGCGCGGCTCCTCGGCGACGAGCGCGGCGCGGGTCCGTTGGCGGAGCTGGCGCGTGGCATCGATGAGCAGGCCCGTAGCCTGGAGGCGCTCCGGGCGGGCGTGATCGTCCAATCGTTGCGAACGGAAGTGCTGCTTGCCGAGCTGGACGTCCTGCGGGCACGGGCGCGGGCGATCTTGAGCGAGCAACGCCATCGCCACGGCGGCGTCAGCTTTACGATCGAAGATGTGCGCGAGGAATCGCGGTTGTGCGTCGAAGAGGCGGCGGCCATGCACGAGATTGCCGAGAAGAAGCTGGTGACGGAGCAGGCCTTCGCGCTCGCGCAGCTCGCGGAGGAGATATCGCGGCGCGGAAAGTGAAAATCAGCGGAAATCGTCTGCGGATAGCCAATCGCAACCGAAGGTCCTAATCTCCCCGCAAAGCCGGGGCCGAAGGTCGCCCCGAGGTTGAGGGGAGGACATCATGAAGATCACGATTGCTTGGCCGCGATTCCTCGTCGTTTCCGTTCTGGGCTCGATCGTGATGCTCGGCCTGTACATGCTGTGGCAGACCACGCCCATCGTCAGCGATCTGGCGGCCGGCTATCCGGCCCGGCCGGTCGAGGAGCAGAAGCCGCTGCTGCCGTTCCTGCTGGTCGTCTCGATCATTCAGCTCGTGGTCTTCTGCTATCTCTATCTCAGAGTCTATCCGCAGCGCAGCCTGGCGAACGCGATCTGGTGGGGCGCCTGGGGCGGCTTCTTCATGGTGCTGCCGGACGGCCAGTTCTTCGTCGGCACGCCGAATATGGGCTGGAGCCTGCTCGCCATGCAGTGGGGCGAGGGCATCGTGACGGCGATCCTCATGATGATCTTCTTCCAGCTCGTCTATCGGCCGGCGAATGAGCGCTGGGCTCCGGTTCCGACCGATTGGCGGCGCTTCCTCGTCTTCGGGATTCTGAGCGCGATCCTGGTCTTCGTGCTCGACATCGCCTTTCATCAGCATGTCGCGCAGATGATCTTCGACGAATATCCGGCGCATGACTTCCCGCAGCGGCCGGCCGAGGAAGCGGCCGGGCTGCTGCCCTGGCTCTTCCTCACCTACCTCTTCCAGCTCTCGATCTTCTGCTATCTGTTCCTCAGGGTTTACCCGCGGCGCGGCATGGGGAACGCGATCTGGTTCGGCGCCTGGCTCGGCGTCTGGGTCGTGATCCCGAATATGCAGTTCTTCGTCGGGCTCGATAAATATACCTGGCACATGCTGATCATTCAGGTCCCCGAGGGCGCAATCCTCACCATGATCATGATGGTGTTCTTCGAGTGGGCCTATCGCCCCAAGACGAGTGCGGCTTCGCTCGCCGCGGCGGAATGATCTGGGGGTAGGGAGACCGTCCACGCCCTGCCCCGTTGAAGCGTCAATGGAGGGCAGGGCCATGGCCGACATCGAATACGAGCTCGTCGAGCGCGCAGCGGTCGTCACGATAAACCGCCCCGCGCGGCGAAACGCGGTCGATCTGGACACCGCCAAAGCGCTGGCTGACGCTTTCCGCCGCTTCGACGTGGACGAAGCGGCGGACATCGCCATTTTGACCGGCGCGGGGGGACATTTCTGCGCGGGCGCCGATCTCAAGAGCTTTGCCGCCGGCGAGACGGATCGCGTCTCGGAGACCGGAGACGGTCCGATGGGTCCGACCCGCTTGCGGCTCTCCAAGCCCGTCATCGCCGCGATCGAAGGCCATGCGGTCGCCGGCGGGCTGGAGCTCGCGCTCTGGTGCGATCTCAGGGTCGTCGCCCACGACGCAGTGCTGGGCGTGTTCTGCCGGCGCTTCGGCGTGCCGCTGATCGATCTCGGCACGGTCCGGCTCCCGCGCCTGATCGGCCACAGCCGCGCAATGGACCTGATTCTGACCGGCCGGGCGGTTGATGCTCGAGAGGCCTTCGCAATCGGCCTCGCGAACCGACTGGTGCCCAAGGGACGCGCGGTTGCCGAAGCCATGGAGTTGGCGCGCCTTTTATCCTCTTTTCCGCAATCCTGCCTTCGCGGCGACCGGCTGTCGGCGATCGAGCAGTGGGGGATGAGCGAAGAAGACGCGATGCGCAACGAGATGCGGCACGGGTTGACGGTGTTGGCTTCGGGCGAAGCCGTCGCGGGCGCGCAGCGCTTCACTGGAGGCGAAGGCCGGCACGGGGCCTAAGCGGCGCGATTCACCACCAGGCGCGGACGGAATTGCGGCTGTGGCGCTTCGCGGAGCAGGAACAGAATCCGCACCAGAACGCCCACAAGAAGGATCGCATTCGCCTGGTGCATCGCGCCCAGCCACACCGGCACCTGGTTCAGCACCGTCTCGATGCCGAGACCGATCTGGAGCAGCACCACCAGGAACAGCGCGGTGCCCATGCGCTTCAACTCGGCGCCGATGGGTTTCTGCCTCAGCGACAGCGCGAGCCCGATCAGCATCAGTCCGGTGGTGATCGCCAGCACGCGATGCACGAACTGCACGCTGCCGTGATTTTCGGTGAAGTTCGTCCACCAGGGGCTGAGCGCGAAGAAATCGGGCGGCGCGATCTGGCCGCCCATCAGCGGGAAGGTGTTATAGATAAGCCCGGCGCGCAGCCCCGCCGTGAAGGCGCCCCACATCATCGTTATCGCGAGGAGCGAAAGTCCCAGGATTGCCTGGCGCCGGAGCCCGGGACGGGCGCTCTCGGGCGCCAACGGCTCGGGCCGGGGACGAAAGACATAGAACGCCGTCCAGAGGGTGAGCGCGTAGAGCGTGACGTCCATCAGCAGATGGGTGGCCAGGCGATAGTGACTGACCGAGGGGCGATCGACGAGGCCGCTCGCCACCATCAGCCAGCCGACGAGGCCTTGCAGCCCGCCGAGCGCGAACAGACCGACGAGGTAGGGGACCAGCCTACGCGACAATTGCCGCCGCGCGAGGAACCAGAGGAACGGGACAAGAAAGACGACGCCGATCGAGCGCGCGAAGAGCCGATGGGCAAACTCCCACCAGAAGATCCCCTTGTACTCGCCGAGGCTCATGCCGCTGTTGACCAGCTTATATTGCGGCGATTGCTGATAGAGGCGGAAAGCCTCTTCCCATTGATGCGCGGTCATCGGCGGCAGAATGTGCAGCGGCTGCCACCGCACCATCGACAGGCCTGATTCGGTCAGCCGCGTGATCGCGCCGACGACGGCGATCGTAAAGCACAAGGTCGCGATCGAGAGGAGCCAGATGCCGACTGCGCGCTGCCCCGGCGCGAGCCGGGCGTTGGGGAGGAGGGTGAGGTCGGGCGCCGTTTTCAGCGGCTGCGTGCTCGTCATGCCCTCACGATAGGACGCGGCGAATTTGAATCAAAGCCCGCGAGCGGCATGCAGGTGCGCGTCACCGCGTAGCACTGAGCGTCTTCATGAAGAGATCTTCAGTTGATGATGAATTCGGCTTGAGCGAGTCGCAGGTCGGCGGCGCTGATGATGCCGCGGCTCGCGACCTTCACCGAATGGAGCTTGCCCTCGATCTTGCGACTCCAGAAATCCAGGAAGCCGTGCAAGACGGGAAAGCGGGGGGCGATGTCGTAATCCTGCCAGATATAGCTCTGCAGCAGCGCCGGGTGGTCGGGGAGATGATAAAGAATCTCGGCGGTGGTCAGCCGATAGTCGCGGAGTTGAATCGCCAGATTTGCCATTCGCGCGTCCTCGTCTTGGATCTGCGCCGGCCCGGCCTTCCGTCCAGGCCCGCGAATCAATGAACCAGTTTGCGGGCCGAAATGGTTTCCGCGCAATTACATTGCTGCGGTGCAGCATAAGATTGGCAGCATGGCCTGCCGAGTGCTGCCTCGGGCCCGCTGGAATTTTAACTGAAGAATCTGCAGCTGGGTCCTTGAACTCCGCGGTGCGCTTCCGTACATAGCTGGCACTCGTCGAGGGGGAGTGCTAACAATGCCGCCTCGCGCGACACCCTATGAATTATGGGAGATAGCACATGACGTTTCGTCCATTGCATGACCGCGTGCTCGTGCGCCGCGTCGAATCCGAGGAGAAGACCAAGGGCGGGATCATTATTCCCGACACCGCCAAGGAAAA
>Ga0070738_10001500_pt1 | contig 45798 bp, 33 predicted proteins | sample Coa_R2_2_FD_66446 | JGI IMG/M metagenome (GOLD analysis project Ga0070738, IMG submission 66446) | Surface soil microbial communities from Centralia Pennsylvania, which are recovering from an underground coalmine fire - Coalmine... | ecosystem: Environmental > Terrestrial > Soil > Unclassified ...
AAATCTTTTTGGAACAACGCAATCGGGCGGCGACAGCAACTGCAATTATTGCGGAGTAGTTTATGAACTATCACCCACGCATGGCGGAACATGGGCTGAGACGACATTGCATGTTTTCACCGGCGGAAATGATGGCGCCGAGCCGGGGTCCAATGGAGTTACGCTGGACGCATACGGAAATCTTTTTGGCGCGGCGCAAAATGGCGGAGATGCCTGCTTTCTATCGGCAGGTTGCGGAGTGCTCTACGAAATCACGCCTTAGTGATGATTTTCTAAATCGGGTGGCCGCGGAAGAAGTAGATCAACTCAATGATGAGGATGACGACCACCATCAATTCGAGAACGAAAGCACGGCTTTGGTTGAACTGATCCACCATGAAGCGGTAGAGGTCTTCGGCGGTCTTTAGTTTCTGCTGCACTAAATCCTTGTAATCGGGCACACCAACTTTTGACGCGGCCAGCTTGTACAGGCGCGCGGAAAACATATCACTCAAAAATTTAATGGCGTTATCGGCGCGTTCGGTGAGTTCACTTACGTCGAGCAGAACGGTATGCAATTTGGAGGCAGCACGCGCGGTGCGCCAGCGCGACCAAAGCCCGGTGCCTCCGGTTTCGAGAAAGTCGTAAACGCCTTCCAGTTCGGTGGTCAGCAGATCGTCGTAATGGCGGAATTCCAAGAGCTGCGAGTTCGCGTATTCGAGCAACTGAATCGCGGTTTCAGCGCCTGGTTCGGTGTCATAGACGAAGGCGGCGTTCCAGCCAATTACAGCCAGATCATTGGGGTAGTACGAAATTTGCGATTGCAGAATTTCGTTGCGCTCGCCGTCAGAAAGCTGCGCGGTTTCGCCACGGACGATTTGCGCGATACGCGGCCCCTCTTTTTGTACGAGTTCGTTGGCGGTAGAAATTCCGGCGATCTGCCGCACGTGGAAAATGAAATAGTCCTCGCTGAGCCATTCTGTGTAAGGCTTGACGAGAGCGGGGGCTGAACGCTCTAGTTTTTGGCGGACGATGCGCGAGGCGTGAGCGGAGAAATCCACGTCGGAAACCCAGCGGCTGCCGAGCTGAACCAGCTTGTCCCAGTCGCCGGAAAAAGGCAGTTCAAACACCACGCTCAGCACGCCATAGTCATAATACTTAATCTGGCCTTGAAGTTGTTCACCGCTATCGAGCACGAGAGGTTCTATTGGTTCGAGAACCGGCGGACGCTGGTAACGGACGTATCCGGGCGAGGGGTGCTTGAAACTGGGTTGGGGCTGGCTGCGCGTCCCGAAGAGCTGGCGCAGCTTGTCGAGACGGATCTCTTCACACACGTCAAACTGGATTAAAACCAGAATCGAACCTTGCAGCGGCGCTTCGGCACTGGATTCGAACTGCTCCCGATTGAGGGTGCCGACTGCCGATGCGAGAGATAAGTCTGGGCTCATGATTGTTACCGGGAAAACCTGACGGACTGCTACTGTTATTGTCCCAGAATCGAAGCGGGAAGGCGAGATGCAGGAAGGGTAATATTTAAACGATTGATAAATAAGGGCTTAAAGGGGAGTGCGTGGTGGCGCACTCCCCTTGGGAAGCTTATTGCAGATCCATGGCTCCAATGATTTCGTAGCCAGAAACGTCCTGCAAAATATAGGCTTTGCTAGTGGAAACCATGTAGAAAACCAGGTCGTTGTTGGCCTGGGAAAGGCCGTTGATGGTTGCGGTAATACGCCCGTTGGCGCCGCTGGCGGCATAAGTTCCTGTCAACGTTCCCGGTACGGCGTAGCTGCCGGTATTATTGACGCCCTCAAACCAGCTCATATTACCGCTGCCGTCGCCGTTGATCCAGCCGATGCGATCTATGTTCGCCGAATTAACGATGTAACCATCCATGACGAAGGCATACTGGCCACTCAAGGATGCGGTGGTGAAGGAGCTGGATTGCTGCAAATCGGCAATCCCGTCTTCGTACTTGGTTGAGTCGTTGGTCAGGAAGAATGCCCGGCTCGAACTCACCAGCCAGAAAATCTGGGTAATGGTAGCTCCAGTGCTGGTGGTGAAGGTCGCCACTACGCTACCGTCAGTGAAGACTGTGTAAGTTCCAGAGTTGATCGAAACCGCAGAAACCGGATTTCCATCAATCACGGCATCGTAGGAACCGCCGGTGATGTTGCCGTTGCCGTCGGCGACAATTACACCGACGGTGTTCTGGCCATTTATGCCGCCATTTGCATTGCTGTCATCGGCACGGGACCCAAAGGCATAGCTGCCGGAGAACGCCGCGTTGCTGGTGAAAGTGCCACTTTGGGTTTCCGCACGGCCGAGACTGACAATGCCGGAGTCGGTGCGCAAAATGCGAATGTTGTTAGCATCCACGACATAGTAGATAAACTGCACAGTGCTGACGCCATCGCTGAAACTGCCGCTGCCCCGGCCGCCGCTGGGCGTGGCCAAGGAACCGGTGATGGACAAGGGATTCCCAGTGCCGTTGTCTAAGAGACCACCAGCAAGTACGTCCTCGCTGCCGGCGATTGCGCCCGCGTTCACGGTAAAGGCGCCAGCGCGGCTGGCAATACCCTGATCATGAATACGGAAGGTGAAATTGCCGCTCGGGGTTGTGCCCAGGGTAGATGAGCTTTGGAGTTCGGCGACGCCAAACGTGTTAGCGGCATCCTGCTCGATGAGATAAAGCTTGTTGGAGCTTACAAGCGTGATGGCTAGAGTTACGGTTCCGAGGCCAGCGTTGTTGAGCTGTATGCTGCCTGTGCCGTCGTTGTTAACCGAGTAGTTGCCGGTTGTATTGGTGGTAGAGATCGCCGAACCTGCGACGAGCAAATCATCAACGCCAGCGGTAATGTTGCCGTTACCGTCCGCCGTAAAGGTGCCAGCTTCCGCATAGGACGAAGCGGTGGTCGGGGAGGTGTACACCAAACCAGTCAACCGGTAGGCGTATTGGCCGTTCAAACTGGATTTGGAAAAATTGCCTGAGGGCGGCGGGGTCGGCCCACCGCTACCACCGCCGCAACCGGCAGCAAAGAGAAGAGATAATAAAGCGACTGGAAATAAAACTTTTGTCATAAGCGGATGCAGCCCAAGGCTGACTGGCTCCTTGTCTCGAATAGGAATTGCAATGACCATCATAACCCCAGCCTAAGAAAAAAGTTGCTGAGTCGGTGGCGATTTTCTCTGTATGGCGCGCGGAATTACTTACTAGCAGCCAGCGTTTCACACATCTGCCGAAGCGTTTGCTGCTGCTCAGGACTGCGAGCAAGAAATTCCATGCCGTGACGCAAGCCCTCGCGGTAGCGAACCAGAGCGCGCATTCTTAAGGGCCGTGTCGGAGGAGGAAACGTAAGTTCGATCCAAACCACTTCTCCTGTTTCCAGTTCGCCGGTCATGGTCGCGCCGATGCCATCTTCGCTAAGTTCGGTGGAGCGTCCCCAAAGCGATACATTTCTGCCGGAACGAAATACGCTGACATCCACCCGCAAATCGATCTGGTAGCGCGGGAAGCGCCGCTTGAGGGATGGGTCGAGGTTGGATGTCTGTTCGGGCATCAATTTTGGATGAGATTGTGACAAAACTTTACAGATGCCGATATTGTCCTCGAACTTTGATTTTCACTCAATGGTATGCACCAGCCGCGACACTAATCATGTCCGCTGGTCATGCGGCAAAGCCGGGCGAGGCGCACGTGCAATCCCCTTTGAATTGTTGGACAATAGAGCTATATCAATCGAACTTTGGAGGACGTTTTCATGGCGCACGAACTACCAGCTCTCCCCTATGACTATTCCGCACTTGAACCGGTGATTGACACCGCCACGATGAAGTTGCATCACGACATGCATCATGCGGCTTATGTGAAGAATTTAAATGCCGCATTGGAAAAATATCCGAACCTGCAATCGAAATCGGCAGAAGATTTGATCCGGGATTTGAACTCGATTCCGGAAGACATTCGCGGCGCTGTGCGCAATAACGGCGGCGGCCACGTAAACCACACCATGTTCTGGAAGATTATGAAGCCGCAAGGCGGCGGTGAGCCCACGGGCGCAATCGCACAGGCGATTACTAAGACATTCGGCAACTTTAATGATTTCAAAACCAAATTTAACGATGCGGGCGTAAAGCAATTCGGCAGCGGATGGGCATGGCTGGTTTTGAAAAGCGGCGAGTTGCAGGTGATGAGTACCGCGAACCAGGACAATCCTATTTCGCAGGGAATTCATCCGATTTTCGGCAATGACGTTTGGGAGCACGCTTACTACTTGAAGTACAACAACCGGCGTCCGGAATATCTCGGCGCGTGGTGGGGCGTCATCAACTGGGATGAGGTCAACAAGCGCTACGAACAGGCGAAAGCAGGAAAGTAAAGTTTGTTATCCCCGGGTTTGCGCCCAAGACGCGCGAACCTGGGGAAACTCTTCGGCATCAAGGTAAAGCAGATTCTTCGCACATTCTCGCCGCGTTACACGCGACTCCGTATGGCTCGGAATGACAAAGTGGAAAGAGTACGGTAGCTGCTTACGATTCATTTACTCAACCCTTCGTTGATCCAACAACGCTTGCTCTTTCTTTCGGTGTAAACTAAGTTGTTTTGCTTTCAACTTTGTATTCATAAGGCAATCTTTCATGTCTAAAACAATGATGGCAGTGGTCAAGCCGCAGCCTGCGCCGGGCGCGGAGATTCGGGAAGTTCCGGTGCCAACATACGGGCCGGGCGATGTGCTGGTGAAAGTGAAGGTCGCGTCTATTTGCGGAACGGATTTGCATATCTACGAGTGGGACCGGTGGGCGCAGAACCGGATTCATCCGCCGCTGATTCCGGGGCACGAGTTTTGCGGAGAGGTGGTTGCGTTTGGCAAAGATGTGACCAGCGTGAAGGAAGGCGATTTTGTTTCGGCGGAAATGCATGTGGCTTGCGGCAAGTGCCTGCTGTGCCGGACGGGCGAGGCGCACATCTGCCAGAACGTAAAGATCATCGGCGTGGATGCGAACGGAGCGTTTGCGGAGTACGTGGTGATTCCGGAGACGAATATCTGGAAGCTCGATCCGGCTATTCCTCTTGAGTATGCGTCGATTCTCGATCCGCTGGGCAATGCGGTGCACACAGTGTTGGCGGGGGAGATTGCGGCAAAGTCGGTGGCGATTACCGGCTGCGGGCCGATTGGATTATTTTCGATTGCGGTTGCGCGGGCGGTGGGCGCAGCGCAGGTTTTCGCGATTGAGATCAACGAGCACCGGCGTGCTGTCGCCAAGAAAATGAAGGCGGATTATGTGCTCGATCCGTCGAGCGAAGATGTGCAAGCGATTGTTAAAGAGAAGACGGATGGACTGGGCGTGGATGCGGTGCTAGAGATGGCGGGGCATCCGGATTCGATTCGGACAGCGTTCAATATCGTGCGCAGCGGCGGGCGGATTTCGCTGCTGGGTCTGACGTCGAAACCGATTTCGCTGAATTTTTCGGAAGATATTATTTTCAAAGGAATTACGGTGCAGGGGATCAACGGGCGGCGCATGTACCAGACCTGGTACCAGATGACGGCACTGTTGAAGGCGGGGAAACTGGATTTGCATCCGGTGATTACGGACAAGATTGCAATGAAGGATTTCTCGAAAGCGATGGACCGGTTGAAGACGGGAGCGGCGAGCAAGATTCTGGTTTATCCGAATGGGACGATGTAGGTAAGGAAGCGGGCCAGGCGCGCGGTTATTCCGCGCGGCCCGCCCGGGTTCCTTCGGCTTTGCTCAGGACAAGCTCTTCGACTCGCGCAAATACGGCGCTCGCTCAGGATGACAATCTGAGACGCCGCGCCACACTCAGATACAATAATCCATTCATGCTGCGCTATTTCACATCGGGCGAGAGCCACGGCGAGGCTTTAGTCGCGTTTATTTCCGGCTTGCCGGCGGGCTTGGAGGTGGATGTCGCCTATGTGGACCGCGAATTGTGGCGGCGGCAACAGGGTTATGGGCGCGGCGGACGGATGAAGATTGAGCGCGATGCGGCGCATGTTTTGTCGGGCGTGCATCATGGAAAGACGATTGGCTCGCCGATTTCGATTCTCCTCGAAAATAAAGATTGGAAGAATTGGCAGGAGGCGCTGCCGGTGGAGACGGGCGATCCGGCGAAGCACAAGCGCGTGGCTTCTCCGCGGCCGGGGCATGCTGATTTGGCGGGAGCGCTGAAATACAATTTCTCTGAGGCAAGGTACGTGCTGGAGCGAGCGTCGGCGCGCGAGTCGGCAGCGCGAGTGGCGATTGGCGGATTGGCGAAGTTGTTTTTGCGCGAGATTGGAGTTGAAGTTTTGAGCCATGTGACGCGCGTGGGCGAAGCGGAGCTGAGTGACGAAGTTAAATGGGAAAAGATTCGAGCGCTATGGGAGAAAGAAGAAGTTCTGCTGAATTGTGCGGATGCGGATGCTGAGCAACGAATGAAAGCTGAAGTGGACCGGGCACTGAGGATCGGCGATTCGGTGGGCGGAGTTTTTGAAGTCGTTGCGCATGGAGTGCCTCCGGGATTGGGGACTTACGCGCAGTGGGATGAGCGATTGGATGGGCTGCTTGCGGGAGCAGTGATGTCATTGCAAGCAGTGAAGGCGGTCGAGATTGGAAGCGGTATTCAGGCAGCGGGTGCGATGGGATCGACCGTGCACGACGAGATCGGTTATAACGATGGAGCTTTTACGCGGGCGCGTAATAATGCCGGAGGGATTGAAGGTGGAGTTTCCAATGGCGAAGAGATTCGCGTGCGGGGATATTTAAAGCCGATTTCGACGTTGCGAAGGCCGCTGGGGTCGGTGGATTTTGCGACGCGGGAGCCAGTAAAGGCGGCATATGAGCGATCGGATGTGTGCGTGGTTCCTGCGGCCGGAGTGGCGGCGGAGGCGATGGTCGCGTTGACGCTGGCGAAGTGCGCACTGGAAAAATTTGGCGGAGATTCGATGGTGGAGACGAAGCGGAATTTTGAAGGGTATAAAGAGCAGTTGAGAAAGTTTTGAGCGAACAAGATATTTGTGGTGAAAGGTTGCAAGCAGAACGAATGATTTATCCGATTGTAAAGTTTGGCGATCCGGTTCTCGAAAAAGTTGCCGCGCCAGTCACGAAATTTGACGACGAATTGAAAAAACTCGTCGAAGACATGTTTGAATCCATGTATGCGGCGCGGGGCGTCGGTTTGGCTGCACCACAGATCGGCATTTCCAAACACTTGGCGGTGATTGACATCACGTTTAAAGAAGATCCGGATGCAAGACTGGTGCTGGCGAACCCGAAAATTATTCACACCGAAGGAAAACAGACTGGCAGCGAGGGATGCTTGAGCATTCCAGAGTTCCGAGAAGAGGTCACACGGGCAAACAAGGTCACGATCCGGGCGCAGGACATTAACGGCAAGTGGTACGAAAAAACCGGGGAAGAATTGCTGGCCCGCGCATTTCTTCATGAAACAGATCACCTCAATGGCAAGCTGTATATCAGCCATATTTCTGCGTTGAAGCGCGACTTGATGAAACGCAAGATTCGCAAACTGGCCAAAGCCGGGCAGTGGTAAAACTCTTTCGTGGAGTCATCCTTCAATCTCGTTTTTTGCGGTACGCCACAGTTTGCTGTTCCCTCTCTTGAAAAATTGGTTGCGTCGGGATTCCGCGTTTCGCTGGTTGTGACCCAGCCAGATCGTCCACGCGGACGGGGAATGGAGTTGGCTTTTTCTCCGGTGAAGCAGTCTGCTTTAAAGCTGGATTTACCGATCACGCAGCCGGATAAAATAAAAAATAATCAGGAATTTCGCGATGCTCTAACGGCATTGAAGCCGGATGCAATTATCGTCGTCGGATATGGGCGCATTATTCCCCAATGGATGATCGAATTACCGAAGTTCGGCAATATCAATGTCCATGCGTCGCTTCTCCCCAAATATCGCGGCGCAGCGCCGATACAGTGGGCGATTGCACGGGGTGAGACGATGACCGGCGTCACCATCATGAAAATTGATGCGGGGCTCGATACCGGCGACATTCTTTCGCAGGAGCAGCTTGCTATCAACGCGGAGGACACTTCGGAAACGCTTGGCCCGCGCCTCGCCATCGTGGGCGCAGAACTTTTAGCGAAGACCCTTCTTGCATTGCGGGCGGGAACGATACGCGTGCATCCGCAGGATGATGCCAAATCAACGCTCGCTCCGATACTGACCAAGGAAGACGGGCGCATTGATTTTTCTTTGACGGCGAATGAAATCTGCAACCGCCTTCGCGGATTCCAGCCCTGGCCGGGCGCTTTCACAACCTTTCATGCCAGGAATTTCCATATATGGAAGGCTGCGGCCTGCGACCGTGCGATACCCTCCGGCCAAATCATAGTGGAAAGTGACGGCATTTTTGCAGGGTGCAAGCAAAACACCGCGCTTGAACTGCTCGAAGTTCAGCCCGAGGGCAAAAAACGGATGGCTGCGCGCGATTTTATTCACGGCTATCATCCGCGCTCTGGCGAAAAGCTTGGTGAATAGCACGCCGCTTTAATTCAAGTTCATGCCAATTTCTCCAGCTCGAACGGTCGCATTCGATATTTTGCTAAAAGTCGAGCGCGACGATGCCTATGCTTCCGAGCTGCTGCATGGGCCTCAACAGGCGAAACTTTCGTCTTCAGATCATGGATTGGCCACGGAAATTGTGATGGGCGTCTTGCGTTGGCGTTCACGCCTCGATGAAGCGATTGCCGCACATTCTTCGCTTCCTTTAAAGAAAATTGACGTGGAAGTGCTAACCGCTTTGCGCATGGGAGCGTATCAACTTTTGTTTCTTGAGCGAATTCCGCAACGCGCGGCGATTCATGAGAGCGTGGAGCTGGTGAAGAGAGCCCGCAAAACCTCCGCTGCGGCGTTTGCCAATGCGGTGTTGCGAAAATTAACGACACAAACGAAGAGTTCGCCGCCAGAAGATAATATGGCGGATGAACTCGCGCATCCGGCATGGCTGGTGGAACGCTGGCGCAGAGAATTTGGAGAAGCCTCTGTGCGTGCGATTTGTGAATACGATCAGCGGGTACCGCAAACAGTGATTCGATCTTTTGATCCGGCAGTAATTCCAGAATTAAGCAATGCTGGAATCAAACTCACCTCCGGCGCTTTACTCGCATCGGCGTATCGCGTCACATCTGGGGATGTAACTAAAACGGCTGCTTTTTTGGAAGGGCGCATTGCGATTCAGGATGAAGGCTCTCAACTCGTGGCGTGGCTCGCCGGCAAAGGAAAAAGAATCCTGGATTGTTGCGCGGCACCAGGAGGAAAAACACGCATTCTCGCGTCACGCAATCCTGAAGCAAAAATTGTTGCTGTCGAACTCCATGAACACAGAGCGCGATTGCTTCGCAAATTAGTTGCGGCAAAGAATGTTGAAGTTGTCAACGCGGATATTTGTAGCCTCCCAATCGGCGAACCGTTTGATTGCATACTTGCGGACGTTCCCTGCTCAGGAACGGGGACTCTCGCACACAACCCTGAAATTAAATGGCGGTTCAAGCCCGAAGATTTGCTTGATTTGCAGAATCGCCAAACTGCAATCCTACAATCAGCGATGAAGCATGCTGCGCCGGGCGGCAAAATCGTTTACTCGACCTGCTCGCTCGAAAATGAAGAAAATTCGGTTGTTGTGGAAAAAGCTTTAGCTTCAAACCCTGGATTTCGTTTGCTGGATTGCAGCGCAGAATTGGAAAGCCTTCAGCGCGATGGCGAACTTTTACAAATTGACATGAAAACACTCACACAGGGGCCTTACTTGCGAACTATTCCAGGCATCCACGCTTGCGATGGTTTTTTCGCGGCGGTGCTCAAGCGCGAGAGTTAACGCACAACAAAGCTAATCGGAGAATCGACTTGAACTTTCGAGCCTGCTGCCGGCACTTGTGAAACGATGATACTGGCCGAAGTCGGCAACGATGATGCGGCCGGGGCGGCAGCAAGAGCAGTTGCAGGCTGTGTTTCCGCTGGGTAAATATTTGCGCTGATGCTTGAAGAGTGCCAGCCTGCATTCAAAATCGCGCTGCTGGCATAGCCGAGGGTTTGCCCGGCAAAATTCGGCATCACATAAGCCACTGGTGAAGCCGCTTGCCGCACCAGCAGGCTGATGTTCGGAGAGGAAACTCCGCTGGCGGCTGGGGCCGGGTTCTGCGAAACAACATTATCCGCGCTGTCGCCCGGTAGCGGTACGACAGCGACGGAGGAAACGTCCAATCCTCGCCGCTGAATGTTCATTTCCGCGGCGCGTTCACTTTCTCCCATCACATTAGGAATTTCGACACGTTGTTTGCCCAAGCTTTCCGCCACTCGCAACTCCCACCCTTCGCGTACGCGAGTGCCTGCAACCGGCAACTGGGAGAGAATGTGCCCCTCGGGAATTGCATCGCTGTAGTACTGCCGTTCCATCACCAGCATCAGGCCATTGTCGTCAGCGATGCGGCGCGCTTCCACGGGGGTCTTACCGATGAGATTAGGCACAGCGACTTCGTGGCCATGGATGGCGAAACGCATCGCCATCAGGGCAGAAACCAGAGCAACAACCAACAGGACCAATGCCAGCAGGGCATAACGAACGAATGACTTCATTGTTATGAATTATAAGTCTTGTGATTTGAAGAAGAGATGCTAACACTAGCGCTTTTTACGCGCTGTTTTCGTTTTGCTTTTGGCGACCTGCGCGAGCAAAACCGCGACATGGGCGATGGCGGTGTTGTCGGTTCCCAAACCTTCGGGAGTTTTGGCTTTTAAACCTATGCAATCGGGCGCAATGCCCAGTAACTTCGCAACTCTTGAACGAATTTCGCCAGCGTGCGGCCCAATTTTCGGGGCGCTTAAGACTAACGAAGAATCGAGGTTGGCGATGGCATAACCTGCCGCTTTTACTCGTTTCATCGCTTCCTGCAAGAATACGGCTGAGTCTGCGCCTTTCCATTTCGGATCCGAAGGTGGAAACAACGATCCGATATCAGGCGCTGCGACCGCGCCAAGCAACGCATCCGTGATTGCGTGCAAAAGCACATCACCATCGGAGTGGCCGCCGAGCCCCGCGGTATGCGGCAGCGCCACCCCACCGATCTTCAATGGAATGCCAGATTTGAATTCGTGGGAGTCGAATCCGTAACCAATCCGAACCGGTGGCTGCTGGTTTTTCTTTGCTGCCATCAATGCGCGCCCTTTTCTGCCATTTTTTTGAAATAAAATTCGGCCAGTTCCATATCCGATGGGTTTGTGATTTTAATGTTGCGTGATGATCCCATTACGACCGCAACTTCTTTTCCCGATCGCTCAACCAGAGAAGATTCGTCCGTACCGATGAAGCCATCTGCTGTCGCTTCGTCGAAAGCTTTTTTCAAAACTGCATAACGAAATCCTTGTGGTGTTTGCGCCAACACGACATGCTCGCGTGGGACGGTTGAGGTAATCACAGCGCCTTCGGCCGTGCGATCCACTTGCTTAACTGTGTCAATCGCCGGTACTCCGGCAATTGCAGCGCCATATTTTCCGGCGGCTGAAATCACTTCTTGAATAATATCCTCTGTTACAAATGGACGAACCGCGTCGTGAACTAAAACGACGTCGTCGGGTTTGGCGCTGACTGCGGAAAGAGCATTGGCGACGGATTGCTGGCGATGCTCTCCGCCCTCCACAAAATGGACTGTTTTTTGTAAAACATCCTGTGCTTCGTGTTCCAGGCGGGCACGGAAACCATCCATCTCATTTTTGCGCAAGGCAACGTAGATTTCGTCCACGGCTTTGCATGCCGCAAAACGGCGCAACGTATGCACGAGAATCGGCACCCCACCTAGTTCTGTAAATTGCTTGGATGGACCGGATTTCTTGGCGGAGCTTGCCGCCATGCGCGTGCCGAGACCTGCCGCTGGAACAATGACAAAAACCTTCATCGGGACAATGAGTATACAAGTTTTTCCTTGCACGCTGCATTGTCCGTGACGTTTTGCCAATAAGCCCGTCAAAGCCTACGGAGCGGGTCATCGATTATGCGAAGGGCGCTTGGGGCGGCGTGCGGAGCAGTGTTGCTGTTGCTTGCGCCTAAGTTCGCCCTCTTCGCACAGGATGGCCCTGCGCAACCCGCTCAAGCAAAAACGCTGCCTTTTGCTGCTTTACATATTCCTCATCTGGATCAGGGACCCACCCTTAAAGATTTCCTCGAAATGCATCCATCCCCGGCTTTCGCCGACAAAATGCTCAAAGTGGAAGGTTTCAAACAACATGATCCGACTGACGGCGCACCGGTCTCACAAAAAACAGAGCTCTATCTCGGCTACACCGATAAAAATTTATATGTCGTTTGCGTCTGCTTCGACTTCGAGCCGGACAAAATTCGTGCTCATATGGTGCGCCGCGAGTTGATCAATGGCGACGACCAGATTGGTTTCGTCCTGGACACGTTTCATGACAAGAAACATGGTGTTTTCTTTTATGTGAACGCTTATGGCATACAGCAGGATGGCATCTGGTCTGATGATTCGCAGCCTGACTACTCCTTTGACATGTTGTGGAATTCAGAAGCAAAGCTCACTGGCCATGGCTTCGTCGCGTGGTTTGAAATTCCTTTTAAATCGCTTCGTTTCCCGGCAACTCCCGAGCAGACCTGGGGAATGTTCTTTGAGCGCGACGTTGTCCGCAACAATGAAGCTTCGTTCTATCCGCACATTACCAGCAACGCTCAAGGTTTCCTCAGTCAGGATGCTGACGCAGATGGGCTTGCCCATATTTCACCCGGACGCAATCTGCAACTCATTCCTTACGCATCGCTGCGTTCATTTCGTTCGCTCGACGACCGCGACCCCAACAATGCGTATTTTCACGACACGACGCTCCAAGGAAGAATTGGGCTTGACGCGAAAGCTGTTTTACATGATTCGCTGGTGCTTGACGCCACCATCAATCCTGATTTCTCTCAAGTAGAGTCGGATGATCCGCAGGTTACAGTGAACCAGCGCTTCGAAGTATTTTTCCCGGAAAAGCGCCCGTTCTTTCAGGAAAACGCCAGCTTTCTTGATACGCCGATGCAGCTTGTTTTTACACGGCGCATTGTTGACCCGGAATATGGCATTCGCATGACGGGAAAAGTGGGCCCGTGGGCATTGGGCTGGCTATTTGCAGATGACAAAGACCCCAGCGACCGCGTGCCGACGTACGATGGCCTTAACGGCCGCAAGGCGTATTATGGAATTCTCCGCGTCAATCGAGACATCGGCAAGGAATCGACTTTCGGTCTTATCTATACCGATCGCGAATTGAACACCAGCCCTGACACGATATGCACAGATAATCCTTGCTCTGTTGGATCAAATCGAGTGGGCGGGTTTGACACGAAATTGAAAGTTTCTCCGAAGTGGTCGCTGATTGCGCAGGCAGTGCTCAGCCACACGAAATTCAACGACGGGTCCCATACCGGCGGACAGGCTTATCAGTATTATCTGGAGCGCAGTTCGACCAAGCTTGAATTCAACAGCTTGTATCAGGACACATCCGCGGGCTTTGAAACGGATACAGGCTTTTTCCGCCGGCCGGATGTCCGCCGTTTCAGTAACTTCGCGCTTTATCGTTTTCACCGCGAAGGAAAAGCTCTGCAATGGCATGGGCCGAGTCTATTCACTATTAACAATTGGGACCACAGCGGTACACGGCTGGAATATTTTGCAAACACAAACTACCGCTGGATTTTCAAGCGGCAAACGGATTTCGGTGTCTATAGCAATTTAGGCCACGAACGGTTGCGTCCGTTTGATTACGGCGCGCTGCCCTCGAATCGCGATTACGCCCACTATCACGATGGCTTGTTTTTCGATTTTGGATATTTTAAGCAGCTCACCTTGAGCGGCGAGATGAATTTCGGCACGGACACAAACTACAATCCGCCGCTCATACCAGGTTGCACAGCCGGGCCGGCCAACTGCATTGGCATTCCTAATCTGGCGAAGTCAGATTTTGCCCAGTTTTTTGTCACGGTGCGGCCGACAACCCACTTAACGATCGACAATACTTACCTGCTGACGCGACTGCGCGACAATGTCACAGACCGGGCGATCCTCAACAACCACATCATCCGGTCTAAGTGGAATTATCAATTCACGCGCGAGTTTTCGTTGCGGTTGATTGGGCAATATACGGCGGTACTGACGGACCCTGCATTAAGTTCCTTGCAGAAAACAAAGCAGGCGAATGCTGATGTGTTATTCACATACCTCGTGCATCCGGGAACTGCGATTTATGTGGGTTACAACAGCGACCTGCAAAACTACGATCCGTCACTGCGCCTGGATCCGAATGACCCCAATATGAATCTTCTAAGAACACCCGGCCGCCTGATCAATGACGGCAGGCAGGTCTTCATCAAGATTTCTTATCTGTTCCGCTATTAGATTGTTTACTCTGCCGGGCGTTCGGCCAGAATTTGCGTCACTTTCTTGGCTTCCACGACTTTGGTTTCGACCGCCGGCAATGCGGACGTCATGACTGGCCGCGCGTCATTACGGACATCATTGCGGTAACCGCTGCGCTCATCCCATTTGCCAAAGATCATTTTGCCAGCGGTCGTCTGCAAAACCGACGTCACGGAAACGTCGATGGTTTTGCCGATGACTTTGCGCGCATTGTCCACGACGACCATGGTGCCGTCATCGAGATAAGCGACTCCCTGGTTGTATTCCTTCCCTTCTTTCAGGATGAACACTTTCATGATTTCCCCGGGCAGCACAATGGGTTTGAGCGAATTTGCCAGCTCATTGATATTGAGCACGCTCACGCCCTGGAGCTGGGCAACTTTATTGAGGTTGAAATCGTTGGTGATGATTTTGCCTTCGTAGAGCTTGGCAAGCTCAATCAGCTTCAAATCCACTTCGCGCACACTGGGGAAATCATCTTCCACGATCTGGATATTTACAGACGCCATTTTTTGCAAGCGCTGCAAGACATCGAGACCGCGGCGTCCGCGATTGCGTTTGAGAGAATCGGCAGAGTCGGCAACCAGTTGCAATTCTCGCAAGACGAATTGCGGTGCAACGATGACGCCATCGAGAAAGCCAGTTTCAGCAATGTCAGCGATGCGCCCGTCAATGATGACGCTGGTATCTAAAATTTTGTAAGTTTTCTCCGACAGTTTTTCGCCGCCGAAAATTCCGCCCAGCGCTGAAAGATTCAGGAGGTCGCCCTTGTTCGCGCCGACAACCAATCCAACATAAGCCATCAGGAGCATGACCATGATTTGCAGAAAGCTCTGCGTCGGGCCAGCGGGGATGCTGTTGCGAATGACGAGAGCGAAAAGATAAGCGCCAAAAATTCCCAAGACGCTGCCGATGGCCGCACCGATGAGTCGGGGCAAGGTCATTCGCCGGAGTTGCATTTCAAAGATGACGATGCTGAAGCCGAGAACCGCGCCGACACCGGCGTCAAAGTTCGCAGGTAAGCCAAAGGGCCGGATGAAGTAGCAGGTAAGAGTGACAAAAACGATGAAAACAAAACGTATGAAAACTAAGCCCACTTTATAAACCTCCTCGGGATTGGCAAAAGCTTCTTGCGCCTACCCGCAGGTGCCGCAGCACCGTTTCGTTATGAACAACTACTCAGGGCAGTATGACTGGATATGAATATTTGCCCTGCTGCACTGCCAACTAAAACGTGCAGAAGTCTTACTTAATCCGAACAGTATATACCCGACCGCAAGGTCGGTTTTGGAATGGGCCGTCAGGCAGGCTTTCCCCGATGATCCGGGACTCGAACTGCTAGACTGGCTGTATGAAAGCCCTAGTCATCACTCGATTTGGAGGCCCCGAAGTGCTTGAGGTGCAGGAAGTTGCTGCACCGACGCCGGAATCAGGGAAAGATATCGTCGGCGTGGAAGCGGGCGGCCTGAACTTCGCGGATACCATGACTTCGCATGGAGGCTATCCGGGAACGCCGGTGCCGCCGTTGATTGCGGGACGCGAGTTTTGCGGCATTCGCGAGAGCGATGGCCAGCGTGTGATGGGATATACACAGTGGGCGGCGTTTGCAGAAAAAATCAGCGCATCGAAAGATTTGCTATGGCCGGTTCCAAAAGACTGGAGTGCGGAAGAGGGCGCGGCGTTTCCAGTGAACTACTTCACGGCGTATCTGGCGTATTGGAAGGCGGGATTGACGGAGCCGCAGGCTTCGGGTGCGCGTGTTTTGATTCACGCCGTGGCCGGAGGAGTGGGCACGGCGGCGGTGCAGATTGGAAAGCTGCTCGGCATCGAAATGTATGGGACGTCTTCTTCGGATGAAAAGCTGGCGCGCGTGAAAGCGCTCGGATTGCAGCACGGCATCAACTACAGGCAGCAGGATTACGAAGAAGCGATTAAAGATTTGACGCGGGGTGAAGGCGTGGATGCGGCATTTGAAATGCTGGGCGGCGAGCACGTCGCCAAGAGTGCCCGCTGCCTACGCGAATTTGGACGGGTGATTGTTTATGGCTCGGCGACGGGACAGAAAGCGTTGTTCGATCCGCGGATTCTTTATGCGAAAGGGACAAGCGTTCATGGATTGTGGCTGACCTATTTATCCGGCAATCGCAAAGTGATGGATGCGGCGTGGAAACAGCTTTCGGCGTGGATGGAGCAAGGGCATCTGCATCCGGTGATTGGGCATGTGTTTGAGTTGAGTCAGGCGCGGGAGGCGTATCAGTTGCTGGTGGAGGGGAAGAATTACGGGAAAGTGGTGGTGAGGGTGGGGGCAACTGATGAGTAAAATGTTCCCGACGAAGTCGATCCTCGTTTTCTGGCTCGGACTAACTTCATTTTTCCCCGCCAAGAATGTCGCGCAATCAAACCCACCCGCCGATGGGCAAAAGCAGACCGAACTGGTACCGGTCACGGCATCTGTTGCTTTGTCCACGCCGCCGCCACAAGACCCTGACGGAATTGTTGCCCTGGCAAGCAAGATGAACGCGATGGATCTCGGTGCAATTTCGCCATGGCATGCAAAATTCACGTGGAATGAATTCGATGAAGATGGCGACAATGTTCACAGCGGTATTTACGAAGAGTTTTACGCGAATCCTAAAAAGTATCGGAGGATATATTCCGGCGACACGCTGAATCAAATCGAGGTCGCGACTGGTGCGGGACTATACAGAAGCGGCGACCAGCGGTGGCCCAACATCGCTGAACTTGAAGTTCGAAACGAGGCGATCCGGCCTTTTTACTTACCGCTTCGCGGACCTCAACCTACACTTGAAAAAATCGATTGGTCTCTCGGTAAATCTAAGATGGCTTGCATTGTTCTTCGTTACAAAACCTATACGGCCTCAAACGACGACCTCCCGAAGTATTGCTTTGTGCCTGGGACGGTACTCCTCAGATACAAACAAGGACTCCGGGATGAAACAGCCTATAACACCCTCATCCTATTTCAGGGTCGTTATGTAGCGCGTGACGTCACGGTGACGAAATCTGGCAGAGCTTTTCTAAAAATTCATCTGGAAGAACTTGAACCCGTCACCCCAGACGACGATGCTATGTTCAATCCGCCATCTGGAACTCCAGGCCGAATTTCCGGTCGAATTTCGCTGCCTTCGGGACAATTCTCTGACCACATAATTTCTCAACCACAACCACAATACCCACGAGGAGTGCGCGGCCAAGTCAATGTAAAGTTCGTAGTCGGAAAGGATGGGCGAGTGATTGAAGCGGAAGCTCTGGATGGTCCTGAGGAAATGAGGAAGCCGGCCGTCGATGCGATGCGCAAATACACTTTCCATCCGTATCTCGTATTAGACGATCCGGTTGAAGTGGAAAGCACCATGATTTTTACAGTTCAATAGCTTGGCAATCTACTTTTCCACCTTCACGCCACGCCAGAAGGCGACATATCCTTTAATTTTCTTCGCTTCTGATTTTGGTTCGGGATAGTACCACGCTGCGTCGGGATTGCTCTTGCCGTTTACATCTACGTGGTAATAGCTCGCGGTTCCCTTCCAGGGGCAAATCGTGTGCGTCTCGCTGGGGCGGAAATAGTCCTGTTTGATCGCATCGGGCGGAAAATATTCGTTGCCTTCGACTTCGATGGTGTTATTCGATTCGGCCAAGATCGCGCCTTCCCAAATTGCTTTTGCCATATACCTTTAGATTGATGGGAAGGAAAAGAGTCGCAAAGTTTGAGGCGGTTTCGGCTTTCCTCGCAAGATTTCAAGTAAACTTGAAGAGCAATGGTTCTGTCTTTCGTCCGCGAACTTTTTGCGGACGTCGAAGCTCTTCCCGCCTTCACGCGTGTGGCCTCCCACCTCCGAGCGCACACGGGACGGATTGGTGTGTCCGGACTCACACCTTCGACCAAATCTTTGTTGTTGACTTTGCTCCAGCGCGCCGCTGACCGGCCGCTGATTTTCGTCGTTGCCGACAACCGCACGATGGAGGATTACGTTCCGGTCTTGCAGGCTTTCCACGAGCTGATCGGCGGGCGTGATCCTGATTCCATCGTCAGTTTGCCAGCCTACGACGTATTGCCCTTTCAGAATTTGTCGCCCCATCCTGAAATCCAGGAAGAACGTGCCTCAGGATTGTGGCGAATTGCGACCGGCGCGTCGTCGATTGTGGTCGCTCCGATTGCCGCGACGGCGACGCGACTGCGCGAGGCGGCTTACTACACAGGACTGGCGCGAACTTTACGGCGTAGCGAGACGATGGATGTTGATGCGCTGCTGCAACATCTGAACACGGTCGGATATACGTCGTCAGACGTGGTGGAAATGCCGGGAGAGTACGCGCTGCGCGGAGGGTTGCTCGATGTTTATCCGCCGGAAGCGGAACGGCCTCTGCGCATCGAGTTTTTCGGCGACGAAATTGAGTCGATACGCAAGTTCGATCCGGCAACGCAGAGATCGTCTGATCCCGCAGAAGAGGCTTTGCTGCTGCCTTTGAGCGAGACGCCGGTCAGTGAAGAAATCCTCGGCGCGATCCATGTGCGCCTTTCGGGCAAGCGAATCGAAGGCTCAGAAGAAATTGTGGAGCGAGCGATTCGTGCCGGTGGCGTGAACGTATTTCCGGGTTGGGAGTTCTATGCCCCGGTTGCAGGAGCGACGCAGACAATTTTTGATTTGCTGCCGAACGCCGCTGTTCTCGCCGACGAACCGGATGCGCTGAAGCACGAGTTCGATCATCTTTGGACGCGCATTACGGAGATGCACGAACGCAGCGGCGTGGGCAATCTCGTGCTGCCGACTGATCTTTCGCTTTCCCCAGAGGATTGGTGGAGCAAGTTACCCGATTTGCCGGGTGCGGAAATTGAGCATTTGGGTATTGAGCAGCCAGATCGCGAAACGGTCAGTTTCCACTCGCAAACCACGCCTCGATTTCATGGATCCGTAGCCGGGATGTTAGAGGATGTGAAGAAACAATTTGCCGAAGATCGCCGTGTGATGATTGCGGTCCCGAACATCGGCGAAGTGGAGCGACTGGCAGATGCTTTTAGTGAAGCTTCAGTTTCGTTTCGATTGGGCAGCCGCACGCGCGCGGGAGGAACGTACGCGGACGAGACGGCTTACTTCGCCGGCGAATTGCTCACGGCAACTCTGGTGAAAGCCTACGTTCCCGATGGGTTAATTCTGCCGGATGCGAAGCTAACGATCTTTGGCGCACGCGATTTGTTTGACGAATCGGAAACGGTTGCGGCTGCGCCACAGCGAAGAAAATCTAAAGTATCGGCATTTCTTTCCGACTTCCGCGATTTGCAGGTTGGCGATTATGTTGTTCACGTCGAGCACGGTATCGGCCAATATCACGGCCTGAAAGAGATCAATCAGGGCGACGGCAATGCGGAGTACATGCTGCTGGAGTATGCAGAAGGCGCGAAGCTTTATGTTCCGCTGACTCGGCTCGATTTAATTCAGAAGTATCGTTCGTCGGAAGGCGCGAAACCGGCCCTCAATCATCTGGGAACGCAGGCATGGTCGAAGACCAAAGCCCGCGTCCGCAAGGCCATGGCGGACATGACGGACGAGTTGCTCAAGCTTTACGCGGAGCGCAAAACCGCCAAGGGACGGGCGTTTTCGGCCGACAACCAATGGATGCGTGAGTTCGAAGATGCCTTTGCCTACACCGAGACCAACGATCAGGATATGGCGATTGTTGACGTGAAGCGCGACATGGAATCGTCGCAGCCGATGGACCGACTGCTCTGCGGCGATGTCGGCTATGGCAAGACGGAAGTGGCGATGCGCGCGGCTTTCAAGGCAGTGAATGACAATCGGCAGGTCGCGGTGCTGGCGCCGACGACGGTCCTTGCCTTTCAGCACTTCGAGACTTTCAAGCAGCGCTTCGCGGCGTTTCCGGTGACGATTGAGATGATCAGCCGCTTCCGCACGGCGAAGCAGCAAAAAGAAATTCTGCAAAAAGTTGAGACGGGCAAAGTTGACATTTTGATCGGCACGCATCGTCTATTGTCGAAAGACATTAAGTTCACCGATCTCGGTTTGCTTATAGTGGATGAAGAGCAGCGTTTCGGCGTTCGACACAAAGAGCGTCTGAAGCAGATGCGCAAAGATGTGGATGTGCTGACGATGTCGGCGACGCCGATTCCGCGCACGCTGCATATGTCCCTCGCCGGGTTGCGGGATATGAGCGTGATTGAAACGCCGCCGAAAGACCGCATGGCGATTCAAACGGTGGTCGCCAGTTGGGATGAAAAGCTGATTCAATCGGCGATTGAGACGGAGCTGGACCGTGGTGGGCAGATTTATTTCGTCCACAATCGCGTGGAGAGCATTTGGGAGATTGCCGCCAAGCTACAAGCGCTGGTACCGCGTGCGCGAGTCCTCGTCGGCCATGGACAAATGGGCGAAGGCGAACTCGAAAAGATCATGCTGAAGTTCATGCATCATGAGGCCGATATCCTGGTGGCGACAACTATCATCGAAAATGGCCTCGATATCCCACTGTGCAATACGATTTTGATCAATCGGGCGGATCGGCTGGGTTTGTCGGAGCTTTATCAGTTGCGGGGGCGTGTGGGACGGTCAAATCGCCGAGCCTATGCGTATTTGTTGGTTCCTCAAGATCTTGAGCTAACTCCGATTGCTCGGCGAAGACTTGCTGCGTTGAAAGAATTTTCCGATCTCGGCGCGGGATTCAAGATCGCTGCGCTCGACCTCGAACTGCGTGGCGCTGGAAATCTGCTCGGCGGTGAGCAAAGCGGCCACATCGAAGCGATTGGCTTCGAGCTCTATACACAGATGCTCGACAACGCGATTCGCGAGATGAAGGGCGAGATGCCGCCGGATGAGATTCCCACACAACTCAATCTCGGCCTCAACATTCGCATACCAAACGAATACATCGCCGAAGAAAATCAGCGGCTACGCATGTACAAACGTATTGCCGGAATAGAATCTGACGCGCAGCTTGACGATGTTCGCAGCGAATTGCAGGACCGTTATGGCGAAATTCCAGCAGCAGTACGGCATCTGCTTGATTACGCTTCGCTGAAATTGCAGGCGGCCCGAGTGGGCGCTATTAACGTCGAACGCAAACGCGATCTCGTAAATATCAAATTTAAACAGACTGCTGCTATCGACCCCGGCAAGCTGGCGCAGTTCGTCGCTTCGCAGCGCGGGGCAAAATTTACTCCGGATGGCACCTTAAAATTCACGCTTACGGCGACCGCAGCCGAGCAAGTCATGGGCGCGATTCGCGCCATCCTCGAACAACTGACCAGCGCCGAAGTCGCATCTGAAGCCTGACACAGTTACAATAACTGTCCATACAGGAATAACTATTTCTATGCGAGTACGCAAAGCCGTATTTCCCGCAGCCGGATTGGGCACCCGCTTTTTGCCCGCCACCAAGGCGCAGCCCAAAGAGATGCTGCCGCTGGTGGACAAACCCATTATTCAATATGGCGTGGAAGAGGCCGTAGCCGCGGGTTGCGACCAGATCATCATCGTCACCGGCCGCGGCAAGCAATCCATTGAAGACCACTTCGATGTCAGCTACGAACTCGAGCGCATGCTCGAAGACCGGAAGAAGACCGATCTACTGAAGATTGTGCGCTCGATCTCGGACATGATTCACATCGCGTACGTCCGGCAGAAGGAGGCGCTGGGACTGGGCCACGCCGTGCTCACGGCGCGCGAACTCGTCGGCAACGAACCGTTTGCTGTGTTGCTGGCTGATGACGTGATTGACTCGAAAGTCCCAGTGCTCAAGCAGATGATTGATGTGTTCGAGCATGTGCATGGCTCTGTCATTGCTACACAGATTGTCGAGGGTGAAGCGATTTCGGCGTATGGCGTTCTCGATGTGAAGCCGATGGATGGCCATAACGGACGGCTATTCGAGATCAAGAATATGGTCGAGAAGCCAAAGCTGAAAGATGCGCCGTCGAAGCAGGCGATCATTGGCCGCTATCTGCTTACGCCGGCAGTCTTCGAGACGCTTTCGCAAGTCAAGCCAGGCGCAGGCGGAGAAATTCAGCTTACAGACGGCATGCGAGCTTTATTGAAACAAGAAAATATGTACGCCTACGTTTTTGAAGGAAAACGGCACGATGCCGGCGACAAGCTGGGCTTCCTCAAAGCCACGGTCGAGTTTGCACTGAAGCGCGATGATTTGGGCGGGCCGCTGAGAGAGTATTTGAAAAGTCTGAAGTTATAATCCCACCCTGTCACTCGGAACGTGACAGGGGTGGGGGCACCCTCTAACATTTTCATTGCTTCAACGACGCTTGGAGCTTCTTCGACTTCTCTTCCACGCCTTTCGCCAGGTTTTCTTTGTGCTGAGTCAGTTTCTTGGCCACTTCCGCGTCGGCGAGGCCAATCATCTGCGCGGCAAGAATTCCAGCATTCGTTGCGCCGGGTTTGCCGATGGCGACGGTTGCGACCGGAATGCCAGCGGGCATTTGGACGGTCGCCAAAAGCGAATCCATGCCATTCAACGAAGTCGCGGGCATGGGCACGCCGATGACCGGCAGCGTCGTATGTGCAGCAATCACTCCGGCCAGATGCGCCGCGCCGCCGGCCCCGGCGATGATGACGCGAATGCCACGGCTGGCAGCGTCTCTCGCGTATGCAGCGGTGCGGTCGGGCGAACGGTGCGCTGAGGTCACGTCAATTTCATAGCCGATGCCGAAGTCTTCGAGCGCCTTGCCAGCCTCGCGCATGATTTCAAGATCGGAATCACTGCCCATCACGATGGATACTTGTGGTTTGCTCATATGTATTTGTTTTTCGCCTCCAAATTTTTATAAAGAAGAATGTTTACGACCAAAATGGCTAACGGCGGTACACTGTACAACCACAGATAACCTAATCCCTCATAGAAATCAGGATCAACCGCGTGACCTCTAATGAGAGATGTTAGAGCCATCATACTTGGGAGCATCGGCGCTAGATATGCCGCGTAAAAACCAATATTGATGTACTTAGCGATTTTCTTGTTCGTTATCTCAAATAAAAAGCCGCAAGGCAAAATTACACATGAGGCCAAGAATATCCAACTATGTCTCCACTCTTGAAGAACTCTCACCCAAAGAGCCCAACCGCGCGGGGAGTTGAACAGAGGGAACCTCGCCCATTGAAGGGCGACCGTCGATTGAAGCCAGATGAAGCATGTACCGCTGACGGCCAGCCATAAGAGCCTTACCCGGCGTTTCATTTTTTTAGCGCCCTTGCCGCGATGTCTCTGCGGTAGTGCGCACCTTCAAAATTGATCTTGCCTGCGGCTGCATACGCGCGCTCGAGGGCCGTCTTTAAATCCGCGGCACGCGCCGTCACTCCCAGTACGCGTCCACCGGCAGTGTAATAGTCACCATCCAACTTGGAGGTTCCAGCGTGAAATACTTTCACTCCATCCACCTGTTCAGCCTCCGCAATGCCCGTAATCTTCTTGCCCACTTCGTAGCCCCCCGGATATCCACCCGAAGCCATGACCACGCAAACCGTCGCATCCGGCGACCACTTGAAATCGCCGTCGCTCACCCGACCATCAATCGAAGCTTCAAGAGCCTCGACCAGGTCGCTTTCCAGGCGCATGAGAATCGGCTGCGTCTCGGGGTCGCCTAAGCGGCAGTTGAACTCGAGCACCATCGGGCCTTTCGCGGTCATCATCAATCCACAATACAAAATACCTTTATACTCGGCGCCTTCGGCCTTCATTCCAGCAACCACCGGACGCGCCACATGCTGCACCAGCCAGTCGCGCATGGCGTTGTCCATAATGGCCGGGGTCGAGTAGGCGCCCATGCCGCCGGTGTTGGGGCCTGTGTCGCCGTCGCCGACGCGTTTGTGGTCCTGCGCGGCAACCAGCGGCGCAACCCGCTCGCCGTCGCTAATCACAAGAAATGAAAGCTCGTCGCCCTTCAAACATTCTTCGAGCACAACGCGCGCGCCCGCCTCGCCCACCATTTTTCCACTCAACATTTCGGCGGCAGCTTCGGCAGCGTCTTCTTTGGTCGCGCAAATCACCACGCCCTTGCCGGCGGCGAGACCGTCGGCTTTCACAACTACGGGCGCGGAGAAATGTCCCAACGCCGAGCGCACTTCTTCCATCGAGTCACAAATAGCGTAATGCGCCGTCGGAATGCGATGACGCTGCATGAATTCTTTCGCAAAGCTCTTGCTGGATTCCAGTTGCGCGGCGGCGCTGGTGGGGCCGAAGATGCGCCATCCACGGCGCTGAAATTCATCCACGATGCCCAATTGGAGCGGCAATTCAGGGCCGACGACGGTGAGATCAGGCTGAAGGCGGTTCGTCAGCTCGACCAGCGAATCCACGCTCTTCACATCTACGGGGAGACATTCAGCGTCATCCGCGATGCCGCCGTTACCGGGCGCGCAATAAATCTTGGTAACCCGCGGAGATTGCCGCAGCTTCCATACCAGCGCGTGCTCGCGCCCTCCGCTGCCGATGACGAGAACTTTCATGGGGAGAATTTAGGTTAGGGAATGAGGAGCAGAGATGTCAAACGCGACCTTTCATTGACTTGGTTTTTCATCCCGCCTAACATGGCTCACATACGTAACGAGCCTTGCAATCAGGATGATTGGACAGACCATCTCGCACTACCGCATTGTAGAAAAGCTGGGCGGCGGCGGCATGGGCGTGGTCTATAAAGCCGAAGACACCCGCCTGCACCGCTTTGTCGCGCTGAAATTTCTGCCCGACGATGTGGCCGCCGACCCGCAAGCTCTTGCCCGTTTTGAGCGGGAAGCGCAAGCAGCTTCGGCGCTGAACCATCCCAACATCTGTACGATTCACGACATCGGCGAGGAGAATGGCAAAGCCTTCATCGCCATGGAGTACCTCGACGGCGTCACGCTGAAGCATAAGATCACTGCGCGCGCGATGGATACCAGCGAACTGCTTTCACTCGCGATCGAAATTGCCGACGCGCTCGACGCCGCGCACTCCAAGGGAATTGTCCATCGCGACATTAAGCCCGCGAATATTTTCGTGACAGAGCGCGGCCACGCCAAGATTCTTGATTTTGGGCTGGCCAAGGTTGCTCCGACCCATAGTTCATCCAGCCAAATATCCCTCACGCGCACTGTAGATGAAGCGCACCTTACCAGTCCCGGGATGATGGTCGGAACGGTCGCTTACATGTCGCCGGAGCAAGTGCGAGGCAAGCAGCTCGATGCCCGCACAGACCTCTTTTCTTTTGGCGCCGTGCTATATGAAATGGCGACGGGGCAACTGCCCTTTCGTGGCGAGAGCTCTGGCGTTATTTTCAACGCAATTCTCGATCGCGCCCCAGTTCCTGCGGTGCGATTGAATCCTGACCTGCCGCCTAAGCTCGAAGAAATTATCGGGAAAGCATTGGAAAAAGATGTGACGCTGCGTTACCAACATGCAGCAGACATGAACGCCGATCTGCGGCGCCTTAAGCGGGATTCGGAATCCGGGCGCCAGCATTCGGCAATCCCCGAGGTCTCCGCGGGCGCTTCCGCGACTTCTCTCCCGGCGCAACCATCGGGCGCAGGCTCATTCAGCCGAAGACCCGTCTGGCAGAGAGTGGCTGCGAGCTTGGCTCTGTCCGCCATCGGTTCTTATGGCGTGTATCGGTTACTGCCAAAACCAGATTCGGTTCCCTTCCAAAATATTTCGTTGACCAAAATCACTGAGAACGGAAACGCGCCGGCCGCGGCTATCTCCCCAGACGGGAAATATATGCTTTATGTCGTCAGTGAGCATGGCCAGCAATCGTTGTGGCTGCGCAACTTGCCCAGCGGCAGCAACACACAGGTCATTCCGCCGATGTCCACCGCGGACTACTCGAGCCTTTCGTTTTCTCCCGACGGCAATTACTTTCTGTACGCCAGCAATCAGAATGGTACGTTCACTTACCGCTTTCTTTACCGCGCCCCGCTGCTCGGCGGCACGCCTGAAAAAATCCTTTCCGACATCGATTCGGACATCACATTTTCCCCCGATGGACACACGTTTGCCTACATTGTGCTCAACGATCCGGTCCAGGGCCGGTTTCGGCTAAACACTCATAACCTTGATTCCGGCGAGGAACACACGCTCGTCGATCTCCCTTTGACCAGCTCCATGTGGTCGCCAAGTTGGTCTCCCGATGGCAAAACGATTGCCGGCGTGTCGCGAGTGTCCGCTCCCCACCTTGGAGAGCTGCTCGCCGTGGATGTCCAAAGCGGAAAGCTGACAACCTGGCTCAGCACGGATGACCGTGAGATCCGGGAGGCAGTCTGGATGCCGTCGGGCAAGGGCCTTCTCGCACTGGTACGGGAGCGCGATTCGGGTTTTAGAAACAGCCAGGTCGCGTGGGTTTCCTACCCCGACGGTAAATGGTCTCCAGTCACCCGCGATACGAGTTCTTATCATTCGTTTTCTGTCGCCGCCAATGGGCGGGTTGCATCTGCGGTCCAGGATGAAGTTCACTGGGAAACGGATCTCGTCTCCGGAGCTGGCGCGACGGGTCAGGTCCAGCCAGTCGTCTCAGACAATCCGATTTTGGGTTTTGCCTGGGCCGCCAACAATCAGCTTGTCATTGAAACCAGCTCGAGCCTGAGTCTGTTGAACGCAAACGGCGCCCCTGGAGTAGCGGCCCAGACGCTTAATGTCGGCGGCACGCTTTTTCCATCGCAACCCGCCGCTTGCCCAGATGGACGTTATCTTTTGTTTACAGCTTTTGATCCCTCTACCAGCCTCGCCAACTTGTGGCGCATGGACGCTGGCGGCGGAGGATTAACGAAATTAGCGCCAATCGTAATGGACCGCGCCAGCCCGATTTGCTCCCGCGATGGCCGCTCCGCGTTTTACGCACTGGCTTCCGACGCGGGTGGGGCCGTCATGAAAGTTTCTATCGATGGAGGATCGCCGCAAAGACTCGGAGACCTCTTGGTTGTAAGCCGCCTCGCGCTCTCGCCAGACGGAAGCCGCCTGGCTTTCCTTTCATTTCACGACGCGGATGTTGATCCCGTTTTGGCGGTGATTTCGGCCGAAAATGGAAAGACCTTGCAGGTTGCAAAATTCCAGAAGCCTCCGGGTGGTACGTTCCGTTTTTCTCCCGACGGACGCGCGGTGGTTTATCCCACGCGAGACGCCGGCGTGGACAATCTATGGTCGCAGCCGCTGGACGGCTCGCCGGGGCGCATGCTGACCAACTTCGACTCGCAGCAAATCGAAGATTTCCACTGGTCTTTCGATGGAAGCAGGCTCGCGGTTCTCCGCAGCCGCCGCGATTCTAACGTAGTGTTGATGCGGGACAAAAACCTGTAAGGCTTGTGTTTGCGGCGACCAGCGCATCGGTCGAGAGTGCCCACCTGCCAACAAACCGCGCTTCAATCGATAAAGAGCAAAGAAACGCCGCCCGAAGGCGGCGCATCCAGAGAGAGAGATTGTGTAGTTGGTTTAGCGGTGTCCGCCGCCGCCGTGGCCTCCGCCACCGCCGGAGCTGCGACCGCCGCTGCTGCCGTGGAATCCTCCACCGCCGCCGGAACTATGCGAGCCACCATACGAACCGCCACCGTAGCTACCACGCGATCCGCCGTAAGATCCTCCGCCATAATTGCGGCCAGAGTAGCCTCCGCCGTAGCTTCGACCGGAATAGCGGTTGTAATCGCCGTAGCCGCGAGCATCGTAACTGCGCGATCCGTAACCTTCATTTCCACTGCCGTAAGAGCGCGAGGAATATTGCTGCGGCGCCGGACGCACCTGCCCCGTGGGCCGCGGCACGTTGTGGCTGAATCCGCCGTTGGAGTTATTGCCATAGCCGCCACGATTCGACATCGAGTTTTCCGTGGGCCGTGGTGTGCTGTTTGCCGGAGGGCGCGGAACCGTGTTGTGGTTCATCGCCATCTGCTTAGGCTCAGAGCGTGTATTGCCCACCGTCGAACCAGCGGCGCTGTGCGCGGTTGGCATTCCACCCGCGGAAGGCGGACGCGGAACGTAGTGGCCGGGCATCGTCTGATTTGCCGAAGGCCGCGAAACTGTATTGGCACCGCGGTTGGCTGCACTTTCAGTTGCACGCGGCGTGGAAGCCGTATTGCGATTGCCGATATTACTTTCTCCACGCGAAGCTGATTGCGTAGCGGAAGACATACGAGCCGGACTTGCTGGCGGCGTTAGGCGGCTCACGGTTGGCCGTGATTGGACAGAACGAGGCGCGGACGCGGCTGGTTTGCCGGCGTTCGCTCCCAACATGCTGTTGCGCGTGGGAGCTACATTCGGACGGGTCAAACTCGGAGCGTTTTTCAACGCGCTGGCGGGAACATTCGTCATCGTCTTGTTCACTGGCGACGAGTTCGTCAGCGTGCTCTTGGGCGCAGCTGTAAATCCACCGGGCCGGTTCATGTTGGCATGGAACGCATTCGCTGTGCCGGTGTGGTTGTAGTAGTTGTTGGTGACATTGTTGATGTTGGTAATCCGCGTGTTCGTAACGTTCACGCTGCGGAAATAACCACGGCTCACGCCGTACCAGGGATGAAATGGCTCACGCCATCCCAACGCGCACCAGCCGAAGCCGACGTGGCCCCAACCCCAACCGAAACCAAATCCCCAGCCCCAACCCCATCCCCAGCCGCCATACCAGCCGACCAAAGCAGGAGCCCAGATAGGGCGAGCGTAATAAGGTCCGGGAATCCATCCCCAATATCCGCCGATATAAGCCCAGCGGCCATAGTGGAAGGGCGCAAAGCCCCAGGGCGCGTCGTCCACCCAAGTCCAGCCCCACGGAGAAATCCATACCCAATGACCGTACCGATAAGGCGCCCAACCCGGATCGACCGAGTTCGGATACCAGACGTTGCCGTAAGTCGAATCGTCTTTCCAAGTGCCGTATTGATCGAGATCATCCGCGCCAACCATGCCAGGACCTACATAACGCGAAGAAGCCGATTGCGTTCCTCCACGCTGGTCGCGGGTGCGGCACCACTGATCAAAATCATCGGGTGCGGGAGCGCTCTGGTCCGTATGAGCGAGAGAAGTGCCGGTGAAACGAACCTGGTGGCCTTCGCCAATCTTTACGCTTTGGCCCTGCCCGGTGGCTTCGCCTTCTCCCCGGCGAACGGTGACCAGGGTAGAATCGCCGTTTGAGTCCACATCGAAGCGGTAGTCGCCAGCTTTGCGAATGGTGAAGGCCTGGTTCGGCGTATCCACTTCGTATGTCTCGCCACTAAAAATCTTACGGACGAAAACATTCAGCGCGCCCTGATGCAATTGCAACTGCACGACGTTGTCGCCGATGTTCGTCATGGTCAAACTGGTTTCAGAACCAATGCGCAACACAGAGCTCCCCAGGCCAAGTTCGGCGCGAGAATCTTTATCAGCCCAGATATTGTCCGACGTCGTCAAGGGACGGTTGATGGAGCCTTGCACCCAGTCATCCACGCCGCGCGGTTGAATGGAAACTGAGCCGGTCATGTATTGCAAACGGGCAACGCGTCCCGGAGGATCTTTACTGGGATCCTGGTCCACGGGCACTTGCGCATCGGGCGCACTGCCTTCATCTACGTCCGCGCCGGATTGATTCGAGGCGCTGAGCGTAGGCGAACCATTCTGGTCCGCTGATGGAATATCCTGCTCAGTGGGGCTCTGCGCAAAAGAAGGAAGCAATAGACAGCTGAATAAGAAAAGGCTGGAAAAAATCGCACTCTGGAGACGTTTCATAATTGATTACCTGGAACAGTCATGCTGTTCCTTCCGGGCCATCGCCCAAAGTGCTGGGCTAAAACGCCCGGTTTTTTATTCCTAACTGATTAAACCCGCCAAACGGCCACTAGTTGCGTCGTCCAACCGTACAATTCTTTGGATGCTGCTGCGCTCTGCATACGCTCACCAGAATTATCATGGGGGCTATATGTCATTGATAACAATGATGATTAGCGTTTTCCACCCTTCGCGGTAGGCCCGTGGTTTCCTCCCCCGCCGCCTTTGGGAGCTTTATGCCCTTTGCCATGATGAGAGGTCTTCGCCGAATTGGCGGGTTTCGCGTCACTTACGTTATTCCGCCCCATATTGTTTTCAGCGGAAGATGGGCGCGACTCTTGAGAGGTTTGCGGAGGGCGCACAGTATGAGTTTGTTGAGCTGCTCCATTTGACCGCAATTGCTGCGCAGTTTGCGGGCTGAGAGGATGTCCAGGGTTTTGTGCCAGTGCGCTCCGCTGCGCAGAAAATGGCGCGGGCTTCGCAGGAGGCTGCATGCGTGTGACTACCGGATGCGATCCGAGAGAAGCAGGCGGGCGAGCCGATGCATTTGCGGCTTGCGCCCCTCGAACGCTGTTTTGTGTGGGCGTGACTGGAGCCACCGATTGCAAAGGAGCTTTCGCGGCCTCGGAAGCAGGCACGCTTACTGCCGACTTCTCCACCGGAGTTGAATTGGTAAGAGTGCTCGTGGGCACAGCCGTCATGGCCCCGGGCACACTGCGATTGGCGTAATTGATGGTTCCTGTATTCGTATTGGTGGTGTTGACCGTGCCGGTGTTGTTGTAAACGTTCGTCACGTTGGTGACGTTCACGTTGTTGATGACGGTTCGACCGCCATACGCCGGATAGTAAGGTTCACGATAACCAAGCGGGAACCATCCCACTCCACCGCCAACGCCGAAGCCCACTCCGAAAGAAACGCCGACTCCCCAGCCCGGACCTCCAACCCAACCCACTAGCGCGGGCGCATAAGCGGGACGAACATAGATTGGGCCGGGAGCCCATCCCCAAAATCCGCCGACGAAAACCCAGCGGCCGTAGTGGAATGGCGCATATCCCCAGGGCGCGGCATCCACCCAAGTCCATCCCCAAGGGGCGATCCAGACCCAGTGGCCGTAATGATACGGCGCCCATCCGGGAGCAACTGCCGGAGCCCAAACCGGGCCATAGCCGGGTAAATCGCGCCATTTTCCATAAGCATCTAAATCCGATGCTCCAGAAACATCCTGTGCAACGTACTTTGCTGACTCCGATTTGGCATCCTGCTCATCGCGGGTGCGGCACCAATCGTCAAAAGCGTCGGGCTTGCCTACGGCCAAGGCATCATGTTGCAGCGATTGCCCATTGCTGAATGTGGTTTGCTGGCCATCACTCAATTTGACGGATTGACCTTGTCCCGTCGCTTCGCCCTCACCTTTTAATACGGTCACCTTGGTTGTGCCGGCATTAGGGTCCATATCGAAGCGATAGTCGCCCGGCTTGGTGATGGTGAATGCCAGATTTTGCGTGTCAATCTCGTAGGTTTCGCCGTCGTAAACTTTGCGCACGTCAAGATTCAATTCGCCCTGATCGAGTTCGACTTGCACCGCCTGATCACCGACGTTGGTCAGCGTCATGCTGGTTTCGGAGCTGATACGAATAGCTGAGGTGCCCAGATGTAATTCGGCGCGGGAATCTTTGTCGGCCCAGACTTTGTCTGCTGTAGTCAACGGACGATTCACTGCAGCTTCCACCCAGTCATCTACTCCGGCGGGTTGGATAGAAACCTGCCCGGAGATGTAACGCAGGTTGACCGCCCGCCCGGGAACATTGGAAGCGTCGTTCTCAGAAGCATTGTTCTGCGGGGCGCCGTTTGGCGAATAAACATTTTGCGCCGGAGGAGCGGACGGCGGTGGTGGCGTATTCTGGGCGTGGGCACGGGCAGAGGAAAAATTAATGACAATAATAGATAGGAAAGCTAAAAACGCGACGCGGCGCGAGGTTTTCATGTGTCTCCGTAGAACCCAGGGAAGCGGGCAAAGTTCGAACGGCCCCAAACTTCCTACTATTTTGTCATAACCCTAGATTTGGCCGTAAGTTGTGACCCACGCATGAAATCTAGGCTGATTTCCAGCGCAATTTGCAGTCACCGAACTGCGAAAACCTTCATCTACAGTTAAAATGTATTGGATCCGGAGAGTTGGCCGAGCGGTTGATGGCACCGGTCTTGAAAACCGGCATACCTTAACGGGTATCGGGGGTTCGAATCCCTCACTCTCCGCCATTTAGTCTGAGCTGTAGAGAATACTCGCCCGTTCTCTGAGAAAATCCTTGATAAATGCGGCGATTTCGATAATATTTCCTACAAACCCGACAAGAGAAACTAGCCCGACGATCTAAGTGTGCTGGAATTCCGGCAACTTCTCCAATGCGAATCGGCAGTCTGGTTTCAATTTATCGTATCCAGCTTTGCCTTGAGCCAATCGCCTTGCGGCCCTGAAGTTTCGTCGAGAGCGCTGTCGAGCACCAGCATCAGCATATTGGCCGCGCGTACCGAATAAAAACGATTGCCTTTCAGATCTGGAAAGCGCTGAAAGTAGTTGACCAACGCGTCTTTTTCGCCATGCAAGTCGTGGTTCCCGATGGCCGGGTAAACCGGAATGTGGTTGTCGCGAAAAGGAGTGGTTTCGCTGTCCCAGACTTTCCAGTCGTTGACGTCGTTGCCGTTATAAACGATGTCGCCGGTGAAAGTGATGAACGCCGGGTGGATTGCGGCGATCGCTTTCACCAGCGCTTGACGCACGGGTGGGTTGGCCGCTTCAAAATCCTTGGGGTCATGAAAACGCGAGTCGCCGTATGCCACGAAGGTGAAAGGAGTCTTCAGCGACGGTTGCAACTCTACGGGCGTTTGCGCCAGCAGAGTTGCAGGGCCACCGACAAGCGCCAACAAAATCACAACGAAAAAGCAATGTCTTTTAGCGGCCATAAATACGGATTCAGCCTACTGCTTTCCCACAACTAGTATGGTGAATTGGCCGTTTTCGGCAGTCGAAAGAAATAGCCGGTGTGTCTTGGGATCGAACTCCATGGTTTTCGCGCGAGGCAGCGTCTTCACCGTTTCGACGACTGAATATTTGTCTGGAGAATCCTCATGACATGAACGAAATACCCCTCTCCCCGATGATCGGAGAGAGGGGTGAGTTTCGAACGAAGTTACTCTAGTCGTCCAGATCGCCCTTCGTGGGTGCCGGCCGGTTGAAGTCGCTCGGCGGGCGAACTGTCGTCTCGCCGGGATAGGGCCGTTCAAATCCAGTGGCCATATACCAGTTTAGGTGGTTGACGGTATCCGGATCTTCGGAGTCGGGCTTGGTCATTTTGCCGGCGAAGATCTGCGCCTTTTTCTTGAGCCAAGCTGCCCTCAGGGCCTTAACCCGTGGGCTGCTCTTTGGATCTTCGTTGTTCTGTCCGACGCCTTGGTTCAGCGGCACCTGATTCGGCACGTGCGTCCATGGCTGGAAGTTCTGCTGAGGTGGGTTGTTGGTGAAGTCCGGTCTCATCGGTGACGCTACAAGATCGAACTGGTTCATGGGCGGCAGACCGAGAATTTGCTCGATCGTCCGGGTCATGTTGACTTGCGTGTAGTAAGTGTGGTCGGTAGGCCCATTCTGTATGGCGTAGGGGCTAACGATATAGCCGGGACTGCGATGGCCGTCAACGTGGTCAACGCCGTTCTGCGCGTCATCCTCTTCGATGAAGATCGCGGATGATGACCACACGTTGCTGTGGCTGATGTAGTCAATGATGCGCCCGATGGCCAAGTCGTTATCGGCTTGTTCGGCATCCGGAGTCGGTGGGCCGCCCGTATGGTCGTCCATGACCCAAAGGATGTTTAGTGCAGGCACTGTGCCAGCTGAGACGTCTTTATTGAAATCCTGCAGCCACAGATCAACCCGGAACTGGTCGGGGATGTTGAGATCGAACTGCGGGAAGTTCGTAATGAGGTGGTTGGAGACGGCGGGCAAAGAAGAGTGCGCCTGTACCGTGTTCTGATAGTAGAGCGTCTGCTCTTGCCCGCTCTCGAAATTTTGAGAGTCATTGTAAAAGTCGGTCCAACTCGGCTCCTGGGTTGACCCATTCGGCTGTAGGAACGTATCGTACTCGACATATTCTCCGTAAATCTTTACCGGCAACCCGGCGGCCGCTGCTTCCGAGAATAAGAAGCCTTTGCTCTGATACGCGAGGGCATCGCCGGCGTTGCCGCCGGGATAGCTGCGCACCCAGTCAGGCGACTGAATGTCGTCTGCGTAGGGCGCGAGACCCTCGGTGATCCACTGGTGACCATCAGCCGACTGCCGGCTGGGATCGTAGAAATTGTCCAAGAGAGGGAAACGGGCCACGAGCGCATGCGCGTTTGGCGTGTCCTGCCCACCGAACACTGCCAGTGAAGCGTCGCCATTGCCAGCGGCTACATCTCCCAAGACCTGATCATAAGTGCGGTTTTCGCGAATGATCAGGAAAACATGTTTGATCAGCGATGGATCGCCAATCTTAGCGGGGATTGCGACAGGTTTAGTTTTCGGATTGCCACCGCTCGCGGACTCGATATTGTTCGTCAAATTCCAGTGGTTGTAATTGAAAACCTGCTTCGTCATGGTCGCCAAGGTCTGGCTGTTGGGAACCGGGACGATGCTGACGGTGCCATTGTCCTGGTGGGTATTGTAGTCGCAGACGTTGTAGTCGCATTCAAACGAATAGCGCGTCCCGATACCCTTATCGTTAGCCACGATGAGCACATTCTCGGCCGGGTTAAATACGACTGAACTCGGCGCATAAGCTACCGGGATCAGGCCCAGGACAGGGCTCTTCGCGGGGTTGCTCAGGTTAATCACGCCGATGGCGTTGGCGTTGTAAAGAGCAACATAGGCAACGCCGTTCTTGGCATCGACTGCGATTGAGTTCGGCGCAGCGCCATAAGCTGCTTCGCCCTCTCCGGGTACTCCGATGGGCAGCTTGACGTTGATCGTCCTCACCACTACGTTGCTGGTTGTATCAATGACCGAGATCGTATCGCTATAGGTGTTGGCTACGAGCAGATACCGCCCGTAGAACGCCATTCCCGTGGGGTGCAGACCGGTCGAAATCGTGTTGGTGACCGTCATCGAAGGCAGGTCAACCACAGAAACGGTGCCCGTAATCGCGGCACCGACGACCGGGTCGGCCACGATTTCCGTGCCAGCGGAGAAGATCTGGAAGTCCGACGCTGTCGCAGCTCGACCACCCTCGTTGCTGACGTAAGCGGTAACGCCGTTGTTGCTGATCACGACGCTGTGTGGCGCATTGCCCACGCGAATCTGTGTGCCTTGCTGCATCGTCGTCAGATCAATCTTGGCCAGCGTGTCATTCTGGTTTAGCAGGGCGTAAGCGCTATTGCCATCCTGGGAAATCGCGACGCCGCCGGGGTAGGAAGTGCTCGGCGTGTAGAACGTGCCACAGGGTACGTCATAAGAGCCTGCGGGGCTGTTCGGGAAACAGGTGATGAAGGAATTGTTCGGTGGCACACTAACTTGAGCGTTGTCTTCCAACAGCCCCTCTGGTGTGACGTTGGCGACGGTGACATTGCTGCTGTCCTGACTGAAAACCAGGTGCTTGCCGTCCGACGAATAAGCTATGCCGCTATAGCTGCCGCTCGAATCTTGCCCGAGCGTAATGTAGTTCTGCAAGACGACGCCGGTCTTCGTATCGAATACCTCGACGGCCTGCGATGCACCCAAGGTGAGGACGGCGGCGGTGTGACTCTTGAGATTGGGGTTGAGCGCGATTGCCTTGGCGCGGACGCGGATGCCAAGGTCAACTTGCATGCCTGCTGGATTGATGATCTGTCCATCGCTGACGACCCATGAACCGTTCGCCTGCGGACCTGTGGAGTAAGTGGGGTAGTACTGATTAGACTGAGCCGCAGCGAGCCCTGGTAGGCTGAGCCCTGCCGCAAGCAGACTGGCGAGTGAGCGCAAATTGTTGGTTCGGGATTTTTTACGAGATTTATTTCGAGAGCTATTTCCAGCAGTTTTTCGAGACATGCCGTATTCCTCCTTAGCGCTGTCGTACCGTTTTAACGTCGGTGGAAATCTGACGAGCGCATCCAGACCTTAGCAGGCGGACAGTGACGGCACGATGACGCGAAGATTACATTCTTGTCATGTTGAAACGCCGTTATGCAGCGGGAGAAACAGGGATGCTAAGAGTTACCTGTGTCCCTTGCCCAAGCTGGCTCGCGATTTCGACCTTCCCGCCGTGCAATAACATGATGCCTTGCACAATTGCCAGACCCAATCCTGTTCCGCCCGAAGCCTGGGAACGCGACTCATCGACGCGAAAAAAACGGTCGAACACGCGCGGCAACGCCTCCGGAGGAATGCCCTCTCCCGCGTCAGAAACTTCAATGCGGATTGAAGCAGCTTCGGCAGAAGCTCCGAGTACTACAGATTTCCCTGGAGGCGTGTGCGCTAAAGCGTTTGAAACAAGATTGCCTACCGCCCTTTGCAGAAGGGTACGATCCAACTGGGCAATCACGGGCGTAAGGGGCACTTCTGTGGTGAGAAACACGCCGCGCTCGGCAGCAGGAGCTTCATAGTATTCGCGAATACCTGAAAGCAATTCGCCAATATCGATGCTTTCCCTGTGGAGATGGGCTAGCGGACTTTCAGCGCGGGCAAGGAACAGGAGATCGCCGATGAGATTTGATAACCTTACCCCTTCTTCGAGGCAGGACCCCAGGACTTCGCGGTATTCCTCTACGGTTCGCGCCCGCGCCAGCGCCACTTCCGCCTCGCCACGGATGATGTTTACGGGAGTGCGCAAGTCATGCGCAATATCGGCAGAAAATCTGGAAATGCGATCGAAAGATTCTTCGAGGCCGTCCAGCATATTGTTGAAAGTAGCTGCCAACGATGCAAGTTCGGAAGGATATCCTTCCGGCTGGATGCGTTCGTGCAAATTCGTTGAGCTGATGTGGCGGGCTATCCTGGCAACTTCTTTTACAGGGCGAATGCCGCGGCGTGCAATCTGATATCCAACCAGAGGAAAGACCGCCAGCGTACCGAGAAGGATGAGCCAAAACCGCTGGCGATAACGCGCCAACAATGCTTCCTGCTGCGAAACATCGATGGCAATCTCTATGGTGTCGGAATATGCGGAGCCGCCTACCACCGCCGGCGCACTCATCACAAAAAATGGCCTGCCGTTTTTTCCTTTTACGCTCTTGGCGCGCTCGGGGCTGCTTTGGGTTTGAATAGTCAATCGCGGCAGATCTAATTGCTCCGCCATCCCGGGAGTCGTCAAAAGTGGGATGTTTCGTTCGTCCAGAAGGCGAATATAGAACTGCTGATATCTTCTCGCGGCAGACTCAAGTTCAATCTCTTCGCGCAAAGCGTCTGTGTCATCTGGGCGCTCTCGTAGCATGGTTCGCACGACATTTATTTTGTCGGCGAGAAATAAGTCTGTGCTTTTCTGCAATTCTGCGACCAGCAGGAAGTAGAGGCTGGCAGTAGTGAAGATGACCAGAGCAACGCCCGCGAGTACATACCAGGCAGTCAGGCGAAAGGCGAGAGTACCCCAGAAGCGCGATAGTCGATCGGCGCTACGCTTGAGATTCCAAGACATAGCCCGCACCTCGAACGGTGTGGATCAACTTAAGAGGAAAGGGATCGTCCACTTTGCTGCGAAGCCTTCGCACGTTGACGTCAACGACGTTAGTGTCGCTGTCAAAATTCATGTCCCAGACAGACTCGGCGATCAAGGTACGCGACAAAACTTCGCCTGCGCGGCGCGCCAACACGGAGAGGAGAAGAAATTCTTTGGACGTCAATTCGAGCCGTTGCCCGGCTCGGGTCGCACGCTGACGCAGCAGATCGATCTCCAAATCTGCAAGGCGGATCGCCTCCTGAGAACGAGATGGGCTACGACGCAGCAGGGAGCGCACGCGCGCCAACAATTCGGAAAAAGCGAACGGCTTCACCAGATAATCGTCAGCGCCCAGTTCGAATCCACGCACCCGTTCATGAATCGCATCGCGAGCAGTCAGAAAAAGCACTGGTATTTGACGGCCAGACTTCCGCAGCCGGTTGAGAACTTCCCAACCATCCAACCTCGGCATCATGACGTCCAGAATGATGAGATCGAACTCCGCTTCCAGCGCCATGTGGAGCCCATCCAATCCGTCACATGCCACATCCGCGATATAGCCCGCTTCTCCAAAGCCTTTCTGAAGAAATTTGGCGGTCTTGCTTTCGTCTTCGACGACCAGAATTCTCATGCGTTCGTTCGCGACCCCGATTATCAAAAATTTAGGATGTAAAGCGGACAGAGAACTGCAATACAGATAGCAGGACGTTGGGGCTGGTTGCCTCCAACCGCATAAATTGCGTCTGCGGGGAGGTGAACGCGAGAGAGAAGATCCGTTTCAGCATTGTGCCGTCGCGACAGCTGTTGATTTTATTGCATACCCGATTACGAAACCATAAAGATGACATGTAAATGCTGTGTGAAGATACGGTGAAATTTCCGTTACATGGGCCTGAACTCTTCAATTCAGCGTTGACTGTTGATTCAGCGCGACGCATAATCAAACGCCTTCGGAGGAAGATTTATGTCCAGCGCGCAGCAATCCCGTAAGACATACGAGATTTCTGATTTCCTTAATCGGCAACTCAATACATATGCACGAATGGCGAGTGTAGCCGGGGTAAGTGTGTTGGCACTCAACGGAGCTTCCGAGGCGAAAGTTGTCTATACGCAGACGTACGAGGTAACGCACATTGGCTTTCCCCTATACATTGACCTCAACCATGATGGCATCAAGGATTTTCTGCTTCGCACGACGTATTATGCTGGCACTGCGGGCTTGGAAGTAGGGCTCAACGCAGCTGGATACTGGAACGCAAACAATGCGGTAGCTGGCAGACGTTTTAGCCGTAGCGGCTATTTTCTTTCAGGTGCATCCGCTCTGCCCGCCAACGCGCAAATCGGACCCAAAGGCCATTTCTCCGTTGGTTTCCCGTTTATGGCAGAGGAGCTTTTCTCCAAAGGTGCCGGCAGCCAGGATTCCGACCTAGGCGCGTGGGTTGGCAAAGGTAATGGCGTCAAGGATCGATACTTGGGATTAAGGTTTGTCGTTAACGGCCAAGTTCACTACGGCTGGGCCAGAGTCAGCGTCACGCTCGGGCACCATCGGCAACACGACGATGTGAACGGCACTCTGACCGGGTACGCTTATGAGACCGTCCCCAACAAGCCGATCATTACAGGCCAGACCACCGGCCCGGATGTGATTACTGTACAGCCTGACACGTTAGGCGGGCTGGCGCTCGGAAGACAATAGCGTTTCATTTCAGCTGTGGCAAGAATCACTTTCGCAGGTTTCAGCCGCTTTAGGATCTGGGTATGTTCACATCCGCTTCCAGCCCTTCATCAACGAGTGCGCGCAGTGGCCCGAGCCAGGGTTCATAGCGTCGCCAGCGAGCGACTGAAGTGCGATAGATCGGCTGCCGCGTTTGCCACTTGCTGGGCGTCTTCACAGCGCGGGGATTGGATTCGGGGCGCAAGCACGCATCATCCCACGGCAAACCACAGGCCGCGATGATCCGACGAATCGCTGGTTCGGGCGCACTAGTCAGCTCTTCGTAATTAACTTCGATGTAACGACCTTCAGGCAGAACGTTCCGCCAATGCTCAGTGAGCCGCTGGTAGCTGCGGATATACGCGACCAGTTCGTCGCCTCCGGTCGGAAATGCTAGTGCCGGATGAAAAAACGTTTGATGGATTGATAGTGCCGTATCAACCGCGGCGCGGCGGCAATGAAAGATCGTCGCTTTTGGAAATGCGACGTGGATGAGTCCTGCCCATAAAAAGTTGAACGGCATCTTGTCTGTCACTCGCGCGGCCGTCGGCGCAATCGCGCGCAGCACACCAAGATAATCTGCCGCCGCTTGGGCAATGAACTCTGAGAGGACGAAGGGCTTCTCATTCCCATGGATGACGGAGCCGTGCCACGCCGGCCCGCGCTCGTTCCAGAAGTTCAACTCCCCCCCAGCCCCGACTTCTGTATGCATGGAGATGATCTGTTCGACCAGAGTTGTGCCGGACCGTGGCATACCGATGATCAGTACTGGCGTCGCATCCTCGCTGCCGAGTTCGGACGCCTGCGCAATCCATTCGCGCGTGCAGCGGGCAATTATGCGGTCGGTCTCAAGGGAAAACGCAGCCGAATCAAACGGAGCGGAGCCGCGGCGCACGGCGTCAGCAGCATCGAAATGCTGCATGGCCAAGCCGTAGTCGCCAAGGTCCTCCGCAGCCTTGCCAATCGCAAGGTGAACGCGCAGGCGCTGCTGCGCCTCCAATCCCGGCGTGGCCAGGGCGGCCTGCATCTCTTGCAGCAGAGTTTTGTCATTGCTCGTGACGGGGCGGCACCGGACCAGATCGTAGTAGCTTCCCGCCAGCATGGGCGCAAGGGCGATTGTGCGTTCGAAGCATGCCCGGGCCTCATCAAAACGTCCGAGCTCAGAGAGCACGCTGCCCAGCAAATCGTAGGCCATGGCATTTCTAGGGTCAGCCACCAGCGTCTCTCGCAAAATCTGTTCCGCTTCCTGGTTGCGGTCCTCAATCACTAGCGCCCGCGCGTGACCTAGGCGGCCAAAGCTGGTGTTACTTCCAGTCGCCGCTGCGCGCCGAAAACATCCAATCGCCTCATCACGATGACCCACGGTGTAAATCAGCGCCCCGGTGCGAAACCAGGCCTCGGTCAGAGATGGAAGCAACCTCGTAGTCCGGTCATACGCAGCGATTGCCCCGCGGATGTTACCAACCTTCTCCAAAGCGATTCCCAATCGGAAATATGCATCCGCGTACTGCGGGTTAATTGCAACGGCCCGCTGCAATGCAACGATGGCGTCCGCTATGCGGCCGATCTCAAGATAAGCGAGACCGAGATCATGCTGAATCATGGAATTGGAAGGTTCGAGTAGTGCCGCGTCGCATAAGGGTGCGATCGCATCGGCGGGCCGTCTAGCCCGGAGAAAGTTACCGGCCAATGCAAGCAAAGGCGCGACCTGCTGCAGCTCGCCTCTGTTTGGAGAAGACATACTGCGAACCTAGCATAGAAATTCGCGCGCGACCATCTGCATCGTCAAACCGCCACTACGATTCTCACAAAATTCATTACGATTTTGTAATCCTTTAACAATAGCCTTTTAGGCTTGCCAATCAATCGACATTCGGTCTCCACAAAATCCGACACTCAATGCTCTTTGCGGATTTGCAGATTCTGAATCCCTATGACCTTTATGAAGACAAAAGCTTTGCTCTTTGCGGTAAGCGTTGTCGCACTTTTCGTATCTTCTGCTTTTTCACAAGTGGATCGGGCCGGTTTAACCGGTACAGTCACTGATATTTCCGGACGTGTTTTGCCGCAAACGCATGTCATCGCTGTGCAAGACGCGACGGGATTAAAACGGGAGACGATTTCATTTTCCACAGGAACTTATGACATTCCTGAACTGCCCGTCGGACTTTACACCATTACTTTTACTCACGATGGCTTCAAACCGCTCTCCTTTGAACATGTGGTTGAGGCCATTAACCAAACTCGAACGCTGAATGCGAGACTGCAAGTCGCTGGTGGACAAGAACAAGTGGAAGTTTCCGCCAGTTCCGTACAGATGGATGGAACTTCAAATACAACGGGAACACGCATTGAGCAGGAACAGATTAAGGAACTTCCTCTCAACGGACGGAATTGGGCTACGCTCACGACGTTAGCTCCCGGCGCGGTCGATACCGGCGGCAGCAACCAGCGCTCGGTGCGCTTTGCCGGACGCGGGCGCGATGACAACAACTTCACCTACGATGGCATCGACGCCACCAACATCATTAATCAGGCGCAGCAGCCTTATGTTCGCCTGGCTATTCCCCTTGACACAATTCAGGAATTTCGTGTGGATTCCATGCTGGCCACAGCAGAAGCGGGTGGCACCGGCGGCGGACAGATGATTGTTACCTCGCCTTCCGGAACCGATCAACTGCACGGTCACGTTTTTGAGTTTTTTCGGAACAATGTATTTGATGCGCGAGAGCCTATCGACAATCTGAATCCTACGCAACCACCGTTTCATTTGAATCAATTCGGAGCGTCGTTCGGCGGCCCTCTCCGGCGCGATAAGACGTTTTTCTTCGTCGCATATGAAGGTTACCGCCAGATTCTTGGACAAACGCTGCCCGGCTTCGTTCCGAGTGATGCCTTCCGCGCACAGGTTTTAGCGGAATCACCGGCATTGGCACCTATTGTCAATGCCTATCCAGAAGGCGCGACTCTGATCAGCCCCGATATTGCCCAATTCGTCGGCAACGGCAGGCAATTTGTAAATGAAGATTCAGGAATGTTTAGGTTGGATCATCGTTTTTCCGATGCCACCACAATGTTTGTCCGAGCCAACATTGATGAGGCCGTCAGTAATGCGCCGCTGGCCAGTTCGGGCGCCTATCTGGAAGATACTCAGGAGCTCACTTCATCTCCGGTAAATGCCGGCGTTGAACTCCTGCATCTTTTTTCACCGACGTTGTTAAATGAGGTCAAATTCGGATTCAACCGCAGCACTGCGAACACCACTGATATCAATCAGACGAACTTGCTTTACGCAATTTCAGTCGCGGGGTTCACCACGCTAAATAACAATCGTCTGAGCATCGGTGCCGGTAATTCTTTCGCTGGAATCGACAATATGACGTGGGTACACGGCCGCCACACCGTAAAAGCGGGAATCGAAATCCGCCGCATTCAAATGAACCAGGGCACTAGCTCCAGCGGCACAATTTCGTTTCCTTCCACCGATGCATTCGCTGCGAATGAAGTCAGCACAGCCAGCCTTACGGGCACCTTGCCCGTGAACGGCCTGCGGAAAACGCAGTATTTCGGTTACGTCCAGGATGAATTTAAGTGGTTTCCCAACCTGACGGTCAACCTTGGTGCGCGATACAGTTTCTTTAATATCTTCCATGAAGTGGAAGGACGCTCAAATCCCTTTGACTTCGCTACCTGCGGACCCCAGGGTTTCTGCGGAGTAGGCGCAAGCTTCGGTCAACCGAACTATGGCGATCTGGATCCACGCATCGCCTTCGCGTATGCGCCTACTAACAGCAGACGCACCGTCATTCGTGCCGGTTTTGGCATATATCACGAAGATGGCCAGTTAGATGATCAAAATCTGCCCAACTCGAACGAAGTCTTCCGTTACTCGCTTTCAAACAAAACAATTCCAAACTTGAGTTTCCCTATCGATCCATTTCTCGTCGATACCACAGGGAAGATCTCGCCGCGCGCAGACGACCGTCAACGCAAAGATACCTATGTTAACCAGTGGGGGCTTTCCATCCAGCAAACCCTGCCCGCGGATTTTGTGGGAACGATTTCCTATGTCGGAAGCGAAGGCCATCACCTGCTGACGCTTTCGGAAGTCAACGTCGTCGATCCAGTCACCGGGTTGCGTCCTTATCCGCAGTTTGGCCAAGTGGACTGGCGCGGCAACCGCAATAACAGCAACTACAACGGGCTTTCCGTCTCGATAAAGCGAACTTTTTCTCACGGTTTCCTGTTAGGCGCAAATTACATGTGGTCTCATGAAATAGACGATGGTTCCAACGGCAGCGGGGACGGCGATTCACTCGTCGCCCAGAACGTCGCTTGCCAACCATGCGAACGCGCCGATGGGATTTGGGACGTTCGCCATGTATTCAACGTCAATGCGGTTTATGAACTTCCTTTCGGTCCCGGCAAACCTTATCTAAACGAACCAGGCATCACCCGAACTATCCTCGGTTCATGGGAAATAACATCTATGGTGGTCGCGCGTACAGGATTCCCAGTAAATGTGACGATTGATCGATCATCTGCTGATGTTCCTGACGGTAACACGAACAATCAGCGTCCTGACCAGGTCCCGGGTGTTTCTCTGACGCCGCCGGGAGGGAGAACCATTTCCGAATGGATCAACCCGGCCGCATTTGCGGTCCCTGCACCGGGTACATTTGGCAATGCCCCGCGCGATATAGCACGCGGGCCCGGAGCATGGCAGATGGATATGGGAATCGGAAAGCACATTCCGGTGACGGAGCGTGTGGAACTTGAATTCAGGACGGAGTTCTTTAACATCTTCAACCATCCGCAGTATGGGCAGCCACAGTCTGACTTCTCAGCGGGCCCAGGCGTCTTCGGCAGCATTATTTCTACCGTAAACAGCGGGCCGGTCGGCACAGGAACGCCGCGACAGATTCAATTCATGCTGCGGGCATCATTCTAAATTTTAGGGAAATAAATTTCGTCGCGCAGGATGTTGAGCGGGCTGACAATTTTACAAAAATGCATAGCTAAATCCTGCCGACAGTCTAGCTGCATCTCGAAGAACGGCGTCTTTCAGATTAGCAATAACTGCCCTTGTGAAAGCGGCCACCGAAGTCATCAATGGGCACGACGGACTTGAACAGACGACGATATCGATTTTGGTTCGTACTGAGCAGTCATTAGGGGAAACGAGAATGTAAAAACCGGATCGTTAAAGAGCGGACAGATTTCGATTTTGCTAATTTCCCTCTGTAACTTCTTGGATTGCTCTGCGCTACGAAAAAGTAGGCTTTTAGGTCTCCAAAACTCTAACGTGGATTCGAATCCCACTTTCTCCGCCAGCAAGTGCGAGCTGCAGAGAAAACGCGCCGTATCTCTGTGAAAATCCTCGATAACTGCGGCAATTCTTCGAATGTGCGGCACGATACTGGACTAGAGAAACTTGCTCGTTCAGCCTCGCCCCATACTTCCAAGAGAAACTAGCTCTTTCAGCTGCCAGTAGGCAGATTGCCGGCTCTTTTTCTCTGCAAGCCAAATGAGCAGTCCGCTTTCGACCACTCCACCAGGCGAACGCTAGGCGATCTTAAATCGATGAGGAGGCAAAAGCGCCTTTACTTTGTCTTGAGTGACCATGACCCGCAACAAAGGGGCAAAACGTTCCCGCGTCTAGAAGCAAGTAACAGCGCCGTTGAAACGCGATCGCAATCAATCTGGAAAGCGTTTGGCGAGTAACGAGAGATATTGATGCACAAAAGCAACGGCCATGCTGCCTTCTCCTACGCTACTGGAAACGCGCTTGATCGAGTTGTAGCGAACGTCGCCCACACAGAAAAAGCCCGGAAGATTTGTTTCCAGCAGAAATGGAGCACGATTCCCCGCCCAACCTGGCTGGTCACTCACCTCGCGCCCCGTGCAGACATAGCCGTTTTCGCGTTGCAGTTGAGATGGCAACCAATGGGTTACGGCATCGGCGCCGATCATGACAAACAGTGCATCTGCAGCCCGCCGGATGACAGGCTTTCCCGTTCTCCGGGTTTCTATTGCTTCCAAGCAATCTGTGCCGTCGGCAGAGACCACCTGAGTTTCCGTCTCCACCCGAATGCCCGGCGCGAGAGCAAGCTGATCGATCAAGTATTGCGACATGCTGCGCTTCAGATCTTCGCCGCGGACCAGCATGGTCACTGAGCTCGCGTAATCTGCGAAGAACAGGGCAGCCTGGCCGGCAGAGTTGCCGCCGCCGATGATAAAGACGCGCTTTCCAGCTACCGTGGGAGCCTCCGTTCGTGCAGCCCCATACAAGA
>Ga0070738_10001501_pt1 | contig 45783 bp, 42 predicted proteins | sample Coa_R2_2_FD_66446 | JGI IMG/M metagenome (GOLD analysis project Ga0070738, IMG submission 66446) | Surface soil microbial communities from Centralia Pennsylvania, which are recovering from an underground coalmine fire - Coalmine... | ecosystem: Environmental > Terrestrial > Soil > Unclassified ...
GACTTCGTCACCTTGAGAATATGCTGCGCGCCGGGCGGCCCGACGGGAATGACCATGATTCCGTGCGGCTTCAATTGTTGCAGCAGCGGCGGGGGAATATGATCGATGCCGCACGTGACGATGATCTTGTCGAACGGCGCCGCTTCTTCCCAGCCGTAATAGCCGTCGCCGCTGCGCGTCGTGATCGCCGCAAATTCGCGATAGCCTTTGGCGATGAGCTTGTCGTAGACGCCGCGCGTGCGCTGGGCGAGGGCGGGAATGATCTCGATCGACCAGAGCCGATCGGTGAGATAGCTGAGCAAAGCGGACTGGAAGCCCGAGCCTGTTCCGATCTCGAGCACTTTGTCGCCGCGCCGAACCGCGATCGCGCTCGTCATACGGCCCATGGTGCCGGGCGGGGTTATCGTAACGCCGAAGCCGATGTCGATGTAATGGTCGATATAGGCGTTCATGCGATCTCCCGACGGCACGAATTCCTCGCGCGGCGTCAAGAGGAAGGCACGCTTCTCCGCATTCGTCCAAAGATCATGATAGGCGAGAAGCTGCTGGTAGCGATCGAAGCGCTGTCCGAGAAACAGCGGATCCTCGCCGCGATTGGCCGCCATCCAGGCAATATAGGCCGCACGCGGCGCCAGGGGCGGCCAGAGATTCGGTCCAAAGAGTTTCGGCACGTCCGCCCGGGCCGAAGAAGCGGCTAAAGCGGCAGTGGCGCCGAGCAGGAAATCGCGTCTGCGCATCATCGACCTTTGTTCAATCGATCGTCCGTTCAATCGATCTTCATTGAGACGTAGCGAACTTCGCTGCCCGCGACTCAAGCCGAATGCTTGGTCGAAACTGTGGCGCGAGACTTATCGACCGAGTTCATGCGACAAAAACTGGCGCAGCTCGACCTTGGCCCGCACGGCGCTGCCGGCATCATATTGCAGCCACATTCCCAGGAGGCGCATGCCATGCGCGACGCTCGGATCGTCGAACAGATGATGGGCGCCCGGATAGACAACGAGCTTCACGTCGGGCTGATTCGCTGCAAGCCGACTGCAATCCGCGGCAGGCGTCACATCGTCCAGTTCGCCGACGAGAATGAGAGTCGGGATATTGAGCGCGGCGGAGCCCAGATTGGCGCAGGGCGGATAGAAGGCTGCCGCCGCCTTGAATTTCAGATCGGCGGAAATTGCGAATGCACCCCTGTAACGCGAGGCCGCAATTCCGAGCGCAGTGTCGCCGCCCTGCGAATAGCCGACGGCTGCGATACGGGACGGATCGACGTAAGGAAGGGTTGAGAGATAGACGAGCGCGCCGAAGGCGTCCGATCCTGCCTCTTTGAAATCTACGGCGCAGGTTTCCTTGAGCCCGCGGGTCGTAAAATCATCGACGAAGAGGACGACATAGCCCCAGCTCGCGATGGTTTTTGCGAGCGCCTGCCGATTGGCCGGAACTCCGAGGCACGAGTGCAGGAGAACGACTGCCGGAAGAGGACCTTTTCCTCTGGGCTTCGTCAAATAGCCTTGTATCTCGAAAGTGCCTCGACCGGTCTCCGAGGCAGCGCTCTCGAATTTCACCAAATCCTCGGCCGATGTCCGCGATTGTCCGGCCCATTCGATCGCGGAGACCGCAAGGATGATCAGCAGGAAGGTGCGCATGCAATTTCCGAACTTTTCGATGCGCTTCGCTTAAGCCGCTCAGCGCGCATTATCAAGCGCCGATATGCGATTCCTCCCTTAACAACGGGATGCCGCTCTGAACGATGCCACGCCGCATCGCTCCATTCACGAAGAGACCTGCCGGCCGCGGCTGCAGCTCTCGCACTGCTGTGCCTGGAACCTTCTTCGAAACAGCAAATTGAAGGAGCCAGAAATGGAGGACATCATGGCAACGAAAGCGGCGCGTGACCTTTTGGTCATTGGACTTCGCAATGCGCATGCGATGGAGAATCAGGCCGAGGAGTTGATGGAGCGGCAGATCGAGCGCTCCAATGATTTCCCGATGGTACAGGCACGGCTGCGCCAGCACTTGCAAGAAACCCGCGAGCAGAAGAGCCGGCTGGAAAAGTGTCTCCAATCGCTCGGCGAAAGTCCCTCGACGCTCAAGGATACGGCGATGTCCTTCTTGGGCAACGTCGCCGCTCTCGGCCACACGGCGGCTTCCGACGAAATCCTAAAGAACGCCTTCGCCAATGCCGCATTCGAAAACTATGAGATTGCGGCCTATAAATCCCTCCTCACGCTTTGCCAAAGGGCGCAAGTCGATGGCTTCGCCGCTCCGCTCGAAGCTTCGCTTCGAGAAGAGGAAAAGATGGCCACTTGGGTCAACGATAATCTCGAGAAGGTGACCCTCTCCTATCTTGAAAAGCGCGAGGCCGAAGCGGCCTGATTGCGCGGAGGTTTGTAATCCCTGCCGATTTTTCCAGGGCGATCGCAGCACATCAAAGGGCGGTGAGGAAAGCCATGACGGGCGAACCAAAGCGGACAGACCACGTGCAGGATAAGAAGCGCAAGGCCGCGAGCGGCGGGAGCGTCCCCCCGCATCAGGAAACCGCACATCAAGATGAGCGCAAGCAAAAGGCAAAGGAAGAACTTCGCTCGGCGCCCACAGAGCCCGCGCCGAAAGAAGGAGAAGACGAGCGCTGACCGGAATGTGGAGGTCGGGGGTGTCCGGCCGGTGGAACGTTACGCATCCCCAAGAATTGCGCGGATGAAGACCCCGCAGTAGCTGAAATTGCGTCGAGGCGGCGATGGCTGAGTTCAAAGGCTTGCCACTTCCGCAGCGCTATTGGTCATCCGCGACAATCTGGCTGGCGCTGGCGCTCTCCGTCCTCGACGGATCGATTGCGAATGTCGCTTTGCCTACGATCGCACGCGAGCTTTCCGCTCCCGCTGCGGATGCAGTCTGGGTCATCAATGCCTATCAGCTCATCATCGTCGCCCTGCTCCTGCCCCTGGCGGCTCTCGGCGATGCGATCGGCCATCGCTGCGTCTTCCAGGCAGGTCTGATCCTCTTCACCCTTGGTTCGCTCGGCTGCAGTTTCGCCGGCTCGCTCGTCGAGCTCACGATCGCCCGCGCCGTTCAGGGGGTAGGCGCGGCCTGCATCATGAGCGAAAATGGTGCGCTGGTGCGCTATACCTATCCGCAGAATGCGCTCGGCCGGGCGCTGGGACTTAACGCGCTCGTCGCGTCCGGCGCGGCGGCACTCGGCCCGACCGTCGCATCCGCCATTCTCGCGATTGCGCATTGGAAATGGCTGTTTGCCGTCAACGTGCCTATCGGCCTGGCGGCTTCGCTGATCGGCCGGCGCTCATTGCCCGAAAGTCCCAAGAGCGCATCTCTGGACGTCTTCGGAGCTCTCCTCAACTTCGTCCTGTTCGGATCAGCCTTCATCGCCATAGATCTGCTGAGCCGAGGCAATTGCATCAGGCTCGCTATCGGCGCCTTGATTCTCGCGGCGGCCTCGGGAGCGGGACTAATTTTGCGGTCGCGCCTCCAAATTTCTCCGATCTTCCCGCTCGACCTTCTGCGCAACGGCGGGTTCAGCCTCGCCGTCGTGACATCGATTGCTTCCTTCACCGCGCAAATGCTCGCCTTCGTCCTCTTGCCTTTTTATATTCAGGGAAGCCTGCATCGCGATCAGGTGGAAACCGGCCTCCTGATCACGCCCTGGCCGGTAGCGGTCGGCATCGCTGCCCCGATTGCAGGCCGGCTCGCGGATCGGATTTCGGCTGCGATCCTGTGCGGCGCCGGCCTCGTCGTACTTGCTGTTGGCTTGGCGCTGCTCGCCTTGCTGCCGCAAGGCGCGAGCACAGCCGATATCCTCTGGCGCATGGCTTTGTGCGGCCTTGGGTTCGGCTTCTTTCAGGCACCCAACAATCGGTCGATGCTGGCCCTGGCGCCTATGGCCCGCAGCGGAGCCGCCGGCGGCATGCTGGCGACGGCGCGCCTCACGGGCCAAACAGCCGGCGCGACCCTCGCGGCCGTCATGTTCCGTCTGCGCACCGACGCGGAGATCATCGGCTTTGCGATCGCGGCGATTCTTGCCGGCCTCGCATCGGCCGCGAGTTTTGCACGGCTGCGCGGGCGAGAACCGCCGGTATCTGCTTACGCAAAGCTCGATCGCGAGCGACCTCGCGAACGCGGAATTTGAAAGCTACCGCTTGCCGTGCTCCTGCTGATACGTCCTCGTGTGATGATGCACCTCGCCGGCGGCGTCCTTATATTCGCGCGACTTTAGATCCGCGGATTCACTCGCCTCCGATCGGTGTCCTTCTCGGCGTTCTCCCCGTCTCCTTCCGTCGGGATGATGCCGGCTTGCGTGCTCGCCCTGCTCGCGCGCTTCGAGCGTGTCTCGGCCGATGATCTTGCTGAAAAGACTGTCCTCCTCGTAAAGGAGCGCCAGCCCGCTCTCTTCGAATTGCTCGAAGAACTCATCCCAGGAAATCTCGACGAGATTTTCGTGCTCGGAGCGCGCCGCCTTCGGGAACATGATCCGGATGATGCCGATACTGTCGTCTTGATGCGTGCGCTCGACGGCCGCCGGTTTGCCGCCGTGCTTTTCCGCCCAGCGGCGGATTTTCTCGTGGTCAATCGTTGCTTGTGCCATGGCAATGTTCCTAAGAGATGGGAGGCACTCTTCGAGCGCCTCCTGCGTCGAAACCTCAGGTGAGGACTTTCGTCTATTCTTTGCCCTTCCCGTGTTGTTCCTCATAAGTCTTCGTATGGTGGTGAACGTTCCCCTGTTCGTCGCGGTATTCGCGCCCTTTGAGAGAGCGATCCTCGCCGCCTGACGCGCTTTTGCGTTCGTGCGACCCGTGCGAGCGCTGCGACTCGCCGCGTCCTTCGCTTTGGCCCTGCTGGTGAGGCCAGGGCTCTTGGCTGTCTTTATGACCGTGTTTGCCGGTTCCTTGTTGGTTTGCCATTCGATCTCCTATTCGCATTTCTCTTGGCTTTCCGCATCGCTTTCTCTTGGCCCGCATCGGAGCGTCATCATCAGCATGCCCACCCCAATCGAGCATCGATGCAACGGGACAAAACGTTGTTAGTTCTACTATCGCGCGGCCTTCGCATGCGAGCGGGAGTATCATCCCGTCTTTACGGCACGGCCTGATCCTGCGGGCAACATCCGCGAGTCCGTGTCGGGCAAACCAAGGTTAGGAAAACCAAGCTTCATCTTTTGGCGCAGATGGCGCGCATGCCGATCGTGGGCGGCCGGCAAGACGCGGAGGAGAGCGTGCCGTCGATGTTTTGCGTAACGTTCGCGGGCGGGGCCTGTTGCGGATAGCCGACACACACAGCCGAAACGATGATTTCGTCGGCTCGACAGGTGATCGTGCACCCTGCCGCACCGCTGCATTGGTTCGAACCCAACGAAATGACGCGCATTGGCGTGTTGCTTCCCGGAGGTCCTGCGGGACCCTGCGGACCAGGGGGGCCCGGATTACCCGGCATGCCCTTGTCGCCGCGATCGCCCTTCAGCCCGATTGGACCTTGAAGACCTTGGGGCCCGCGCGGACCGGGTGGACCCGCCGGGCCCGGCTGTCCTTGAAAGCATCCCGCGAGCAACAGCAAAGGCGCCGCTACCGCTGTCGCTTTCAGGGCCTGGATACTCATTTATTTTTCTTTTTAAACGTCTTTGCTCCATCCTCGACGAGCTTCATGGCGTCAGCCGCGTCGCAATTGCCGATGGGGCGAAATTCGCGTCCTTCTTCCTTGTTATAGGCGACGAAGAATTCCGTGATCTCGTCGAGCAAATGGGGGCGCAGGTCTTCGAGCCGGTGCACGCCCGAATGGGTGCGCGCCGAAGCCGCTACCGCGATCAAGCGATCGTTGCGAACCCAATCGTGCTTCTTACCTTGCTTGTCCTTCTTACCTTGCTCGGCACAGATGGCGCCGATCAATCTAGTCGTGACCAGACAGCCCGCGATGGTCGGAAAATCCATGAGCACGAGAATATCGAGCGGATCGCCATCTTCACCGAGAGTCGATGGGATGAAGCCGAAGTCGAATGGAAAGCTCATCCCCTCGGGAAGGCTCTTCGCCAGTTTGAAACAATTCCAATCCGGCTCGTAATCGAATTTGTTGCTGCCCCCTTTCGGCGTTTCGACGACGACATGCAAGGCGCCGGTCTCTTCGTCGAAGACCGGCAATTCGCTGAGCAATGGATGGGATTGCGACATCTCTCGTGCTCGAACTGGCTTAGATCCAGCCCGCCTAATTTGGCTATCGTCGGAAAGTTCCCGACGCGCCGTCCGGCGCGGAACGATCCGAAGCCTCATTGAGTTGGAGCGGAACCAACCATCGGCCGTGCGAAGGCCGCATCGACGCGCAAGAGGCGACCATGACCAAACAATCCGCCAGCACAAAGCAGGGCAAGGACCTCAACACTCTCTTCTACGAGACTCTTAAGGACATTTATTTCACCGAGAAGCAGATCCTGCGGGCGCTTCCCAAGATGGCAAAGACCGCGCAATCCGATGAAGTGCGCCAAGCCTTCGAAAAGCACCGCGACCAGACCGAGCAGCATGTCGAGCGCCTGGACGAAGTTTTTGAAATCATCGGCAAGCCGGCGCGCGGCAAGACATGCGAGGCCATCAACGGGATCATCGAAGAAGGCAAGGAGATCATGGAGGACTTTGCCGAGACCGATGCGCTCGATCCCGGCCTCATCGCGGCGGCACAAGCGGTGGAGCATTACGAAATCAGCCGCTATGGCACGCTGAAGACCTGGGCGAGCCAGCTCGGATTCAAGGAAGCCGTGCCGCTCCTCGAAGCGACCCTTGCCGAGGAAAAGAAGACGGACGAATTGCTGTCGAAGCTCGCGACCGAGGATATCAATCGAAGGGCCGCGTAGGCGATTTGCGCTCAATGATGCGACTTCGCGCTGATCCCGAGAGGGACCGCGCGGCTGGAGCGATGCCGCAAGCATCGCTCCAGCTGACGTTAGGAACGCGCGATTCTTCTATCTAGAGCTGAACTTCCGGGCGGAACCAAAGGAAAGCGGCGCTGTTGGGTTTCGTCTCGGGAGGTGAACATGCTTTGGACGATCCTGATCATTATCCTCATTCTGCTGCTGATCGGCGGGCTGCCGACTTGGCCCTATTCCTCCGGCTGGGGCTATTACCCGTCCGGCGGCATCGGGCTGATCCTGGTCATCATCATTATTCTCTTGGCCATCGGGCGTCTGTAGCGACGCCGCTGTGAAAGCTGCGCCGGAACGAAGCGAGAGGCGCTGCGTTCCGGCGCATGCAATGCATCCAACAGCCGGCGCCTTCTTTTGCTTCGATCTGCGCAACGGGGCAGCAATCTTGGGCGAGGGCGTAGGAAGCATGCCTGTCAATAGCGCCGCGTGCGGCGCATCATGATGCGCTGGATTGTTTCGCTCCTCGTTCCCGTTGCCGTCATCCTCGCGGCCGCGCGCCTGATCCATATCGAATATGCGCCGGTGCCTTCGCGCGACGAACTGGCGAATCCGCAGCAAGCGGCACTCGATGAAGCTTATGACGTGCTCGGCCGCGCTATTTCCCCGCAAGAGGCGCAAAGCCTGCAAAAGAGCGCCGCCGGACGGGCGCTCCTCTCTCCGGAGGCCGGCGCCGTTCCCGTCAACCCTGATCTTGTGCGGCTCGGGCGGGACTCCTTCTACCGTGAAACTTACGGCAACGAATATTTCATCACCGACGTGCTCGGCCTCCTCAACGGCGGTTTGAGTGTCTTCGAAGTTGTCAAAGCGACGGCATTGCTTGCGGGGCGAGGCACCGACGATCTAAAAATCCGCTTGGCGCGCGACATGGTGATCGGCGACCGGCTCATCGAGAAAGGCACGCTGATTTCGACCGGCATCGGCGTGCCGAAAGGAGGAGTCTTTCCGCTCGGCACGCGCGTAATCTATGATCGCGGCACCATTCGGATCGGGATTACCTGCGCGCTCTGTCATTCCGCCGTCAATGAAAACGGCAAGGTCATCGAGGGCGCGCCGAACAGAAAGCTCAATGCGGGCTTTCTGCTGGCGCTCGCTTCCAATCCAAACGCCTACTTCATGCATACCGGCGTGCAATCGATGGCGCCGTTCGAGACCGATCCCGCGCGCGTGGTGACGACGTCGGCGGGGACGCACGAGCGCCTGCCCGATCCGCAGAAGTTGCGGCAAGCCGTAACACGCATGCTCGCGAGCTGGCCGCCGGGCAATTTCGATTCGAGCCCCGATCTTATCAACAATCCGACCGCAATTCCCTCGAGCTTCACCGCGAGCGGCTGGCCCTATGGCTGGAGCGGCCACGCGCTGATCGGCCCTTTTCACGGCCTCTCCGCGCTCAACAACAATGTGCATGCGCTCAATTCGGACACCACGGCGCAATATCGCGCGGCGCCGCAGTTGTTCGGCCTCGATCCGGAGGTTTATCTCGGCATCATCCTGCAGGATGCGGCCAATCCTGTCTTCCGGTTCGATCCGCAGCGAGGCGGAAAGCCGTCCGCCGTGCTTGAGGCCGCAGATCCGACGCCCGGCACGCCCGGCCTCAATCGCTTTGCGGTTCTGCCGACCTATCCGCGCGCCAATTATATGACGGCAAACAGCCTGATCGCATCAAATCCGGACGAGACGGTGATGCATTCGATCAATGCTATCGCCGCCTTTGAAAATACGTTGGGTCCGCCACCGGCGCATGTGCAGGCCGCGGCCATTGCGGCGGGACGCGCGGTTTTCGAGCGCGCCCATTGTGCCTCGTGCCATAGCGGGCCGGCCCTGACCAATAATCGCGTGCTGCCCGTCGAGGCAATCGGAACGGAGCCGACGCGCGCGAAATCCTTCGCCAGGACGCAAGCGAACATCGCATCCCCGAATATGTTTGCGCCCGATACGCCGACCGATCACACACAGGGCGCCAAGCTCATTGCCATTCCGATGGATCAGGATACGGCTTCGCAAGCGAAGCTCGCCTGGGGACAAAGCGGCAACGGCGGCTATAAAGTTGCAAATCTCATCGGCCTCGCCTGGTCGGCGCCTTATCTCCACGATGGCGGCGTTGCCGTCGGGAAAGATACGGAACGCGACCTTGGCGTCGCCGGCACCTCGCTCGAAGGGCGCGCCGCAGATCCAAAGAACAGCCTTCTTGCCCTGATCGACCGACGGCTGCGCGCCCGCGTCATTGCCGCCAATGCGGCTTCGCCCGAAGCGCAGCTCAGCCACATCAGCGGCGCCGGACATGAATTCTGGGTCGATCCGCAAGCCGGGTTCAGCGCAGCCGATCAGCAAGCGCTCATTGCCTATCTCGTGTCGATCGATCGTCTCTCGACGGATGCCCAATAGGGCCGGCGCGCATATGCGGGCGCGCTTCGACCAGGAACTTTAGGCGAGCCAGCAGAATTGCTCCGCGAACTTGCAGGCGATCGCGCCTGAGCTTGTCCGTAGGGTGGACGTCACATGAGAGCGCTGACCTTTCACGGCAAAGGCAAGATCTATTGCGAAGACGTGCCGGATCCGAAAATCGTCGAAGGGCGCGACGCAATCATCAAAGTGACTTCCTGTGCGATCTGTGGCTCGGACCTGCATATTTATGACGGGATCGTCCCTACCATGCAGTCCGGCGACGTGCTGGGCCATGAGACAATGGGCGAGGTCGTCGAAGTCGGCGCCGACAACAAGAAGCTGAAGGTTGGCGACCGGGTCGTGGTGCCTTTCACGATCTCTTGCGGCGAATGTTTCTTCTGCAAGCGCGGCTTCTATTCGGGATGCGAGCGTTCGAATCCCAACAAAACGATGGCCGAAAAGCTCTGGGGCCATTCCCCCGCCGGCCTCTTCGGCTATTCGCATCTCGTCGGCGGCTATTGCGGCGGCCAAGCCGAATATTTGCGCGTGCCCTATGCCGATGTCGGGCCAGTCAAGGTTCCGAGCAACCTCACGGATGAGCAGGTCCTTTTTCTCTCCGATATCTATCCGACCGGCTACATGGCCGCGGAATTCTGCAACATAACGGAAGGCGACACGATCGCGATCTGGGGCTGCGGTCCGGTCGGCCAGATTGCGGTCCGCTGTGCTTTTCTTCTCGGCGCCGGCCGGGTGATTGCCATCGATACGGTTCCGGAACGGCTCGAACTGGCACGCGCGAGCGGCGCGATCACGCTCGATTTCAAGAAGGAAGACGTCTACGACCGCATTCAGGACTTGACCAGCGGACGCGGCGCCGACGCCTGTATCGATGCCGTCGGAACGGAGCCCGAGACGACAAGCGGCGCCGATGCCGTAATCGATCGGGTGAAAGTCGCCACTTTCATGGGAACGGACCGCCCGCATGTCCTGCGCCAGGCGATCCATTGCTGCCGAAATTTCGGAACCGTCTCGATCGTCGGAGTCTATGCCGGTTTCCTCGACAAGATTCCAATGGGTTCGGCAATGAACCGCGGCCTCACGTTCCGCATGGCTCAGACGCCGATCCAGCATTATCTGCCGAAGTTGCTGGAGCTGATCGAGCGCGGCGACATCGATCCTTCTTTCGTCATCACCCATCGCGCGCCCCTGGACGATGGACCCGATCTTTATCGGACATTCCGCGATAAGAAGGACGGCTGCATCAAAGTCGTCCTGCGACCCTGATGGAGACAGCAATGGCCGACACACGACCGCTCGCCGTCGTCACCGGCGCCTCTACGGGCATCGGCTACGAGCTTGCCAAGGTCTGCGCCGAGAACGGTTTCGATCTCGTGATTGGCGCGGACGAGCCCGAGATCAACGACGCGGCGGAAAGGCTCCGCCAGACCGGAGTTCATGTCGATGCCGTCCAGGCGGATCTCGCAACGCCCGAAGGCTGCGAGGAATTCTGCGCCGTCGCACTTTCGAAAAGTCGGCCGGTCGACGCGCTGCTCGCCAATGCCGGCAGAGGCCTCGGTGGTGCATTTCTCGACCAGAATTTCGAGGATGCGCGCAATGTGATCGAGACGAATATCACCGGCGAACTACAGATCATTCACAAGATCGGCAAGGAGATGCGGGCACGCGGCAGCGGCAGAATTCTGATTACCGGCTCGATCGCCGGTTTCATCCCGGGGAGCTTCCAGGCCGTCTACAATGGGACCAAAGCCTTTCTCGACAATTTTTCCTTCGCGCTCCGCAACGAATTGAAGGATAGCGGCGTGACCGTCTCCTGTCTCATGCCGGGACCGACGGACACCGAATTCTTCCGCCGCGCCGGCATGCTCGACACGAAGGTCGGCTCGACACAGAAGGACGATGCCGCGGAAGTCGCCCGCATCGGCTTCGATGCAATGATGAAGGGAGAAGGCGACGTCGTAACCGGCCTGAAGAACAAGATCGAATCGACGGTTGCCAACATAACGCCGGCCGAAGCGCTCGCCGAGCGGCACCGCAAACAAGCGCAGCCTGGCACGGCCAAGACTTAAAGAACGCTCTGCCAAGGACTAAAGGAAAGGCGGCCGAAGCCGCCTCTCAAAAGTGAGCGCCGCAGACGAAGCTATTCGGCTCCGGCGAATTGTTGGGCATGCGCGCCCAAAGCGGCATCTTGCGCCGTCATGGGCTCGGTCACCGGACGCGCGCCAAGCGCCCCAAACCGCGCGGCTTGAACTTGTTGGGTATGTGCACCCAACGCCGCGTCTTGCGCCGTCATTGGCTCAGTCACGGGACCCGAGCGTGCCAATCCAAACGGCGAGGCTTCGACTTGCTTCGTGTGCGCGATCGCCGCGGCTTCTTGGGCGGTCGGCGGCGAGTTCAGATCATGTGCCGTCGCCTGGGGCATGATCCGGGCGAAAGCGCCGGTTCCGCCCAAAAGAAGCGCGCCGGCGGCAAGCGAGCAAACATAAAGATTGCGCATTTTGCCTCCTGTTCTCGCAATCCCGGTAGCGCCGCGAATGCGAAGATGCGCGCCGCTCCACCGAGAGAATCCGGTCCGCGTGCAGAATTCTTATCGGGGACGCTGCAGCGGGCCGCATCTTTGAACCCGCCAAAACTTGAAAGGTTCTTCTTAAATGAAGCCGTAAAGGCGTGGTATCGGCTTCGCTGTCCGCCAGCAATGATCCAGCCACTCAGTTGCTGGCCGCGCGGCATCTCGTGGGCCTTTCGCAAGCCGAACGCGTCGAAGCCGGCCCCGTTGCGGAACGATCAACCGAGCCAAGATCCAGCTCGCCTCGAAATCTCGCGCTCATGGGGCGCGTGATCCGCGATCGGCTCATGCCGACTTCAACAGGTCCTTATCGACCGGCAATTTGCGCAGCCGTTTTCCCGTCGCGGCAAAGATCGCATTGACGATGGCCGGCGCCGCTCCGGGCGTGCCGGGTTCGCCGATACCGCCGGGCGACTCGTTGCTGTCGATTAGATGAACTTCGATCGCCGGCGCCTCGTTCATGCGCAACGCCGGATAGGAATCGAAATTGTTCTGCTCGACGCGGCCGTTCTTGATCGTGATCTCGCCATAGAGCGCGGCGGTGATGCCATAGATCGTTCCGCCTTCGATTTGCGCTTTCACCGTATCCGGATTGACCACCGTGCCGCAATCGACCGCGCAGACGATGCGCTTTACTTCAACGCTTCCATCTTTGTCGATCGTCACTTCCGCGATGTGAGCGATGTAGGAGCCGAAGCCAAAGACGAGCGCCACGCCGCGCGCAGAGCGCGGCGGCAACGGCTTGCCCCAATCGGCTTTCTCCGCGGCAAGGTCGAGCACCGCGCGAGCGCGCGGCGCCTTGCCGAGCAGAGCGCGCCGATATTCGACCGGATCTTTTCCCGCCGCCGCCGCGAGCTCGTCGACAAAGCCTTCGACCATGAAGGCGTTGTGCGTCACGCCGACACCGCGCCACCAGCCGACCAGAAGGCCGGGCGGCGGTTCCTGGCGGACATAATCGATCAGCAGATTTGGAAAGCCATAGGGTCCGTCGGCTCCTTCGACCGCATCGCCATCGAGCCCATTTTTGAAGGCCGGCGGAGCCCAGCGGGAAAGGATCGAAGGGCCACCCACACGATGGTGAAATGCGATCGGCATTCCTTGGTCGTCGAGGCCGGCGCGCAGCCGGTCGTAATAATACGGCCGGTAAATATCGTGATGAATGTCTTCTTCGCGCGTCCAGATGATCTTCACCGGGCCGTCGACCTGCTGGCCGATACGCACCGTCTGTCCGATGAAATCGACCTCGAGGCGCCGGCCGAAACCGCCGCCGAGCACATGATTATGCACGGCGATTTTATCGAGCGGCAGGCCGGTAATCTCGGCAGCGATAGCTTGCGCGCGAGCAATCACTTGTGTGCCGACCCAAATATCGCATCCGTCCTTACGGACATGAACCGTGCAATTGATCGGCTCCATCGTCGTATGCGCAAGCAGCGGTTCTCGATAGACCGCTTCGATGATCTTCGCCGCGCCCTTAATCGCTTTCTCGACGTCGCCTTCCTGCTTGGCCACGATGCCGGGCTTTTGCGTGGCGGCATCGAGTTGATCGACGATATCCTGCGTCGAGAGTTTTGCATTGACGCCCTCGTCCCAGGTTATGGCGAGCGCTGCAAGGCCCTTCTTGGCGGCGCCCATGTGATCGGCGACGACGGCGACCGCATTGTCGATCTGCACAATCTGGCGCACGCCGTTCACGGCTTTGGCCTTGCTGTCATCGACATGAGCGAGCTTGCCCCCGAAGACCGGACAAGCCGCGACGGTTGCGACCTTCATGCCCGGCAGCCGCGTGTCTATGCCGTATTTGGCCGCGCCGTTGACCTTCGGCGGCGTATCGAGCCGTTTGGCCGGCGTGCCGATCAGCTTGAAGTCTTTCGGATCTTTAAGGGCCGCGTGGCTTGGCGCCGGAAGGGTGGCGGCTTTGTCCGCGAGAGCGCCATAGGCGAGCTTGCGCCCGCTCGGAGCATGGATCACTTGGCCCGCCTCGGCGCGGCACGTACTCGGATCGACGCTCCAGGTTTGCGCCGCCGCCGAAATCAACATGGTGCGTGCTGCCGCGCCCGCCTCGCGCAGCGGCTTCCAAAAGCCGCGCACCGAAGTCGAGCCGCCGGTCACCTGAAAACCGATCAATGGATTGGCATAGAGCCTGTCGTCGGGCGGGGCATGTTCGACGTGGACTTGGCTCAGCGGAACCTCCAGTTCCTCGGCAATGAGCATGGGCATGGACGTATAGGTGCCCTGCCCCATCTCGACCTGGCAAACAATGATTGCAACGCGCCCATCGCGATCGATGCGGACGAATGCATCCGGCGCAAATTCCTGCGCCGTCTGCGCCATGCCGCCTCGCGCGAACGCGACACCGAGAATCAGGCCGCCGCCGGCCGCGGCACCGGCCTTCAGGAAATTCCGGCGCGACAAGCCGGACGGCTCGCCCGCGCCATGCCCTTCGGCAAAACGATCCGTAAACATGCGCCTATCCCATTCTCAATTTGCGTCGGAGAGCTGTGCCGCGTGTTTGATAGCGGCGCGAATCCGGCCGTAGGTACCGCACCGGCAAATATTGCCGGACATGGCGTTGTCGATGTCCGTGTCGCTCGGCTTGGCATTGCTCGCGATGAGAGCAGAGGCCGACATGATCTGCCCGGATTGGCAATAGCCGCATTGGACGACTTCGAGATCGAGCCAAGCGCGCTGAATTTTACGCCCAGCCGGAGTTTCCCCGACTGCCTCGATGGTCGTGATCGCGCTCGTGCCTATACTGCCGACCGGCGTGATACAGGATCTGATGGGATTGCCGTCGAGATGGACAGTGCAGGCACCGCAGAGCGCCATGCCGCATCCGAATTTGGTGCCGGTCATGCCGAGCACGTCGCGCAAGACCCAAAGAAGCGGCGTGTCGGGATCGACATCCGCCTGATGATTCGCGCCGTTGATTTTGAGGGAGAAGGTCATGCGCACCTCTATCTGTCGCGCTGGTGTCCATTTCATTGCGCGACCGAACCCAGTTTACATCCTGCGCCGAGATTTCGGCGCATTAATTTTTTCGCGGCATTTGACAATTCCTGCTGCAGCAAGACGCGGGAGAATTGCGGCGCAGTGAATTAGAGTTTTGTGCCGCCGTCGACCCTCACGATATCGCCGGTGACCCAGCGCGCATGATCCGAAGCAAGAAAAGCGATCACCTCGGCAATATCGTCGGGTTGAGCGATGCGCTTCAATGCCTGAAGGCCGATCGCGAAGTTCCTGCCGGCGTCAGTCTTTGTAAAACTCGACATGTCCGTATCGACGACGCCAGGGGCTACGCCGTTTACCCGGATGCCGCGTTCGCCGAGCGTGAACGCGAAATGTTTGACCAACGTATCGATAGCGCCCTTGGTCGCCGAATAGGCTGCCAATCTCGCGACAGCGGATCGGGCGACAATCGAAGAGACGAGAATGATGCTGCTTCCATCGGTTAGGATGGGAAGGAGTTGCTGAACGAGGAAGAAGGGTGCCCGGACGTTGACAGCGAAGAGCCTGTCGAAATCTTCGATCGTCGTCTCTTCGATTGCTAGGGGCTTGGATATCCCGGCATTTGCAACGAGAATATCGAGGCGATCGACTTTGGCGCGCACCTCCTTGGCGAGTGAGTGCGCGCCGCCAGAGGCCTCCAAATCGGCACCGACCGATATGGCCTTTCCTCCTGCGCTTTCGATCTCCTTGACGACAGCTTCCGCCTCGGCGGCGCTGCGACCGTAATGAACGAAGACAAGCGCCCCCGCTTTGGCCAGCGCCAGCGCGCTTGCCTGCCCGATCCCGCGCGAGGCGCCGGTTACGAGCGCGGTTTTTCCGGAAAGGCTCATTGTTGATCTCCTGGGCTGATCTCCCGGGCTGATCTCTTGCACCGGGTCTCTTGGCCGGTGTGTCTTGGCCGGGTCTTTGGGTCGATCGCTCGGGCCCGATCGTGCGAGCAGAGATCACGCGCGGTGATCGGCGCCCTCGAGTTCGCTTGCGATGACGGCGCGCAGCATGGCACGCAGATCGGACGCACGCCTCGTCCCATAGGCCCCTTCAAATCGCGCCTGCGCAACCGACCAAGCTTTGCGTGCCTCTTCGAACCGTTTCTCGCCGGCTTTGGTCAAACGGACCTCCTTGGCCCGCCGATCGGCGGCGGAAGGCTCGATCTTCACCAGGCCGTCGCGCTCCAGAGGCAGGATGTTGCGCCCGAGCGTCGTGCGGTCCATGATGAGGACCTCCGCGAGCGCATTGATCGTCAGCGGCCCCCTGAACTTGAGCTGCGTGAGGATGGAAAACTGCGTCGTGCGCAGACCGCTCGAGGCCAGGAACTGATCATAAAACTGGCTGATATGCCGCGCTGCCGCGCGGACGGTGAAGCAATTGCAGTCCTCGAAATTCGCAACTTTGTCGACCGGCATCCCGCATCCTCGCGCAAGAACCGCATCCTCGCGCATCGAAGAGCGGTTGACAATGCACAATGGGCTCGGATATATGTGTATATGCACTTTGTCAAGCCGCCATTGGGGGGCATTGTCCTCTGCGGCGGATTGTAGAGGGTCCGCAATTTCGGAGGCAGCGGCGTGCCCGGAACGGCAAGATTGGTTGTCCTGGCTGCCTTCCTCACAATGGGGAGTTCCGTAATGGAAAGCCTCGCGGCAGGATCAAATATCGTGCAGCGTGCGATCAGCGTCGAGCACATCACCATCACATCAAAGAAGCCGTTCGGCGAAGTCGAGGCAGCCCTCGAGAGATCGGTCCCACGGCTCGATCCGGCGATGATCGAAGCGCTCGCCAAGGGCAATGCGAGCGCCCGGGAGCTGTTCCGCAGTTCCGAACTCTTCATCTTCGAAAAGCGCGACCACGGTGCGCTCCTGCGAGGCGCCGGGCAGAAGGCCAATGCGCTTCAATACGAGATCGGCAATCCGATGACGGCGGCATCCATGACACGCTATCAATTGCCCGCCGCGCTCTATGCGCCGCTCCGCGTCGTCCTTTACGAGAATGCGACAGGCGGCGCGAGCTTCGAATATGATCTTCCCTCGTCTCTATTCGGCCAGTTCGGCGACGACAGAGTCAAGCTGGTCGCACTGAAGCTCGACGACGAGATTCGACGCGCGCTCAGCAAGGCTGCCGAATAGGCGCTGGGCGCGCGCTTCACAGGTCTCGAGAGATCAAGCCGCGCTGCGCGGCTCGATGCGATAGCGTGCCGCAGGCCGAGCATGCGAGAGATTGGGGAAAAGCGCCTGGCGCGCGGCTTCGAACTTCTCCCAATCCGCGAGATTGGGAAGCGCCGGGACTGTGACGAACTCACCCTGATCGAGACCGGCAAGCGCGGCATCGACCATGTCCCCAACCGGCATGAAAATTTCCTGCCGCTCGCTCGGCATCCCCGGGACACCGGCGTTATGCCACAATTCCGTAATCGTCCCGCCCGGCAGGACCACCTGGACCCGTACGCCTTTGTCGGCGAGTTCGTGACGCAAGGATTGGCTGAAGGCAAGCACATAGGCCTTGGTGCCGCCATAGACGCCGTTCAGCAACTCGGGCATGACGGCCGCGATCGACGAAATATTGATGATGGTTCCGCTGCCGCGCGCCACAAACCCTGGGATCGCTGCGTAAGTCAGGCGCGTGAGCGCCGTGACGTTCAACTCGATCATTTCCTCCATTTTGTCGGCGTTTTCGTTGAGCAGCGGCATGACCGAGGCAAAGCCCGCATTATTGACAAGGGCCGTGATGCGCGAGTCGGAACGCAGCACATCTTCCACTTGGCCGAGGCCCACGCTGTTGCCGAGATCGGCGGTAAGTGGCGTCACTTCCCGTCCGGTTTCCCGATTGAGAGTCCGCGCCAGTTCGTCGAGCCGCTCGCGCCGTCGCGCGACAAGAATGAGATCGTAGCCGCGGCGCGCCAGCCGGTCGGCATAAACAGCGCCTATCCCACTCGATGCGCCAGTGACGAGCGCAGTCCCGCGATTGCTCATATCGACACCTTTCATTTTAGCGAGTGTATATACACCAATATTGGCGCATGTACTCGTATTTGTCAACGCAGACCCTAGGTACGGCGTTCGGATCGACCTTTCAGGCGGCCGTGCCCGAGAGCGATGGAGACGCGCGCCGCAAGCGCGCCAAGGCGCGATATTGCCCCGGAGTGAGGCCGGTCGCACGGCGGAAGGCCCGCGAGAAATTCGCGTGCGAGGAAAATCCACATGTGAGAGCGATCTGCCTCAGAGGAGACTCGCCCGAGGCGAGCTGTGCCATGGCCTGCTCGATGCGTTTTTCGCTCACATATTGATGCGGCGACTTGCCAACCGCCGTTTTGAAGGCGCGGGCGAAATGAAACTGGCTGAGGCAGGCGAGATCGGCCAGTTTCTCGACCGTGATATCATCCTCGAGATGTTGGGCGACGAACGCGACGACACGCGACAGTCTCTGCGGATCGAGCGCCGTCTGGGAGCGGCGGTCCGCAACTTTGCTCGGAGACTCCGACGATGTCAGCAGTTCCGATAGGCTCGCCGTTTCCTCATACATGGGAAGCCTCCTGTCACCTCGAGGATCGACTCTTGGGCATCGACGCTTGACGCAAGCTGATTTAGGAAATCATCCGTTTTCTCAAATATCCGAGACGCTCCGGAAATCAATAGAAGCTCACGAAAACATGCTGCGACAAAATGAAAGGCGCTCGAAATCGTCTTTCTCTTAGCGATGAACTCAATCGCGCGATGCGCTTTGCCTCAGGCGCGGCAGCCTTCCAGGAACAGGTGCGCGACTTTTTTTGCGCGGTCGGCGATTTCCGCAGCACTTGGAGCCGGCTTCTGCCCCAGCATCACGGCCCGCTGCGGCTCCATGATCATCATGCCCCGCAACATGCTGGAGGCGGCCCGGGCGTCCTCGAGCTTCAAGAGGCCGCGTTCGCTTTGCCGCGCGAGCCAGCTTTGCATTGCCCGACAGGTGCGCACGATCGCCGACTCGTAAAACGCAGCGGCAATTTCCGGAAAGCGATCGCTTTCGCCGATCACCAATCGGCTGAGCGCGATCGTCTCGGCGTCGAGCGTCAGCTTGCCGTAAGCGACCAATATGCGCTCGAGCGCTTCGGCGAGATCCAAGCCGCCCACGACATCGTCGCTCGTATCCAACATGAATCTTTCGATGCGAAACGAGATGACGCTGATGAACAGATCCGCCTTGGTCGGGATCAGCCGATAAAGCGTCTTGGTCGATACGCCGGCGCGTTGCGCCACGTCGTTCATGCAGGTTCCCGCGAACCCGTTCGCCAGAAATTCCTCGCGCGCCGCCTCGACGATCAGGCGCCGTGTGTCCTCGTCGCAGCGGACCGGCGGCCGGCCGCGCGGGCGGCTCACGACTTTTTCATTTTGTCGCACGGCCATTTTCCAAATTCTCCTTGACTCTCTCCCTTGCATCGCTATTTTGGAAAATAGCTAATTTCCAAATTTCTGCAAGGCCCGGCTAAGCCTTTTATTTTGCAGGAAAAGGGGGAGGACGTGATGTTGCGCCCCGAGACAAGTTTGGAACTGGAACGGCCGGCAAAAGGCCGGGAGCAGCCCGCATTTCCAGATCCGGGACAAATGGACCGGGCTGAGGCACCGAGCGGCCGCGCGTTGCCGCACGAAGTTGATGTACCGGCAGCCAAGGCACCCGATAGGCCGGCGAAGAAGGGCTTCCTGCGTAGGTTGCTTCTGCTGGGCGGCGCACTCGGTGGCATTGCCGGACTTGTCTCTTTCGGTTGGCATTACTGGACGGTGGGGCGGTTCGAGGTCTCGACCGACGACGCCTATGTTCAAGCCGACAATACCACCATCGCGCCTAAAGTGTCGGGCTATATCGGGGCGGTTCTCGTCGGCGACAACCAGCACGTGAAGGCCGGCCAGATCCTGGCCCGCATCGACGATCGCGATTTCAAGGTGGCCGTTCAACAGGCAGACGCCGACGTTGCGGCGGCCCAAGCAGCGGTTGCAAGCAAAGCGGCCGCGCTCGATGCGCAGCAATCCGTGATCGACGCAGCGCGCGCCGCCGTCGAGGTCGATCAGGCAACGGCGACTTTCGCCGACCAGGACAACAAGCGCTATTCCACCTTGGCCAGAAGTGGCTATGGCAGCCTGCAAGATGCGCAACAGGCAGCATCGCGGATTGCGGCTGCGCGCGCGAGCATTGCACGCGATGAGGCTTCGCTCGCCAATGCGCTCAAGCAGGTGAATGTTCTCAAGGCGGCGCTCGGTCAAGCGCAGGCGAGCCTCGCGCATGATCAAGCCGTGCTGAGCCAGGCCGAATTGAATCTCTCCTATACGATCATCACGGCGCCGAGCGACGGCGTCGTCGGCAATCGTACGCTGCGTGTCGGGCAATATGTCCAGGCCGGCACGCAGCTCATGTCCATCGTGCCGATCGGCGCGGCCTATATCGTCGCCAATTACAAGGAGACGCAGCTCACCGACGTCCTGCCCGGCCAAACGGTCGAGATCGCGGTCGATATGTTTCCGGGCACGGTTCTGCGCGGCCACGTCGACAGTCTCGCGCCGGCCAGCGGCCAGGAATTCGCACTGCTGCCGCCTGACAATGCGACAGGCAATTTCACCAAGGTCGTCCAGCGCATCCCGGTCAAGATCATGATCGACCGCGATAACCCGCTGGCAGGCGAGCTCAGGCCCGGCATGTCGGTCATTCCGACAATCGAGACGAAAGCCGCGCGGGCGAAACAGGGCTGAAGCCGGACGAGGGCACGAGCATGTCCGATACGACCCAGACTTTGCCGGCGGGCGCCTTTCGGGCAAAGCCTCTCGCGCCCGCCGCCGATCGGGCCAGCACGACAACCTGGATCGCGGTCCTTGCCGGCATGATCGGTGCCTTCATGGCGATCTTGAACATTCAGATCACCAACGCCTCCCTGCTCTATATCGAGGGCGGAATCGGAACCGGCATCGACAACGGAACCTGGATATCGACGTCTTATCTCATTGGCGAGATCGTCGTCATCCCGCTCACCGGCTTTTTGAGCCGCGTGTTCTCATTCCGCGTCTACATGATTGCGAGCACGCTTTTCTTCGCGTTGTTCTCGATCGCCTGCGCATTCACCCATGATCTCGGCTTGATGATTCTGGCTCGCGGCCTGCAGGGGTTTGCCGGCGGCGTGCTGATCCCCATGGCTTTCACCATGGTGGTCACCAAGCTCCCGAAGGCGCAACAGCCGATCGGCCTCGCCTTCTTCGCCATGGCCGTGACTTTTGCCCCGGCGATCGGACCGACCATCGGCGGCTATCTCACCGAGACCTACGGCTGGCAGACGATCTTCTTCGTCAATACGGTGCCAAGCCTCGTGATGATCATCGCTTTGTGGCTTACGCTCGAGCGCGAGCCGATGCGCCTTGGCCTGCTCAAGGACGGCGACTGGATCGGCATTCTCACCATGACGATCGGGCTTTCCGCGCTCCAGACTCTTCTCGAGGAAGGCAACAAGGATGATTGGTTCGGCTCGCCCTTCATCGTGCGCCTAGCGGCGATCGCGACTGTATTTCTCCTCGCATTCATCTGGATCGAGCTCAAAATATCAAAGCCGCTCGTCGATCTGCGTCTGCTCCGCAACCGCAATTTCGGCATTGGCACGGCATCGAACGTGCTCGTCGGTTTCGCGCTTTTCGGCTCGGTCTACGTCCTGCCGCAATATCTCGCCCAGGTCCAAGGCTATAATGCAGAGCAGATCGGTGAGGTTCTTGCCTGGACAGGCCTGCCGCAGCTCATCCTTATTCCGTTCGTACCGCGGCTGATGAAGATCTTCGACGTGCGCTACATCGGCTTCGTCGGGATCGGGCTTTTCGCTCTGAGCTGCTTCATGAATACGACGATGTCGCTCGATTATTCGGGAGACCAGTTCTTCCTGCCGAATATAGTCCGCGCGGTCGGCCAAGCCCTGGTGATCACGCCGCTAACGGCGATCGCGACGCGCGACATTACGCCGAAAGATGCCGCGAACGCCTCCGGTCTCTACAACATGCTGCGCAATCTCGGCGGCGCCGTCGGCACGGCCGCGCTCGAGACGATCATCACCAAGCGCGAGCAATTTCATTCGAACATCATCGGCCAGTCGATCAATCTCTCGCGCGATGAAGTGCGCGAGCGGATCAGCAGGATGACCGGCTACTTTCTGTCGCATGGCGTCTCCGATCTGGCCGCGGCCCGACATCAGGCAATCGCGGCGCTCGGCACTATCGTCAGGCGCCAATCGCTCGTCATGGGATTCAGCGATACCTTCGCCGTCATCGGCGTGATGCTGGCAATTGCCGCTGTCCTTCTGCTCTTCGCGCGAAAGGGAAGTGCGAGCGCGGCCGGCGCGCATTGAGACACGAAGCTGCGATTGGCAGCACATCGGATAATGCGAGCGGGACCGCGGACCGCGGCTGCCCGAGTTTCGTTGTGCGCGGATCGCATGAACTCTCGGCTTGGATTCGGCAGCGGCACCGATCAATGTCTCCTCCGGATCACGATCTTGCTATGGACATTGTTCGGTCTTGAACAGCGCCGATTGACTGCGCATAAGGGCAGCTCGGGCCTGCGCAACCGGCTCAATTCGTGTCGATTTCGGCCGGGGTGCGCCGGTCCGAAAACCGGGGCATGCCTTGAGACGCACCGCCTTCGAGGTCGCTGTCGCATCCGGATCCGGCTGCGGCGCGTGATCGGGATTCCTTTAGCCCGATGCCAGGAGTATTCTGATGTGGATCGTCCGCCTCGCGCTCGATCGACCTTACACTTTTATCGTTGCGGCGCTGCTGATCCTCATTCTCAGCCCAATGGTGATTCTGGACACGCCGACCGACATCTTCCCGAACATCAACATACCCGTCATCGCAGTCGTGTGGACCTATACCGGCCTCAATCCGGAGGAGATGGAAGGCCGTCTGACGACGTCCTATGAACGTACCTTGACCGCGCTCGTCGACAATATCCAACATATCGAATCGACGAGCTACAATGGCTTGGCGCTCGTCAAAATCTTCCTGCAGCCGAATGCCAGCCTCGACACCGCGAACGCGCAAGTCACCGCCGCATCGCAACTGGCCTTGCATCAGATGCCGCCGGGCACCCAGCCGCCGGAGGTGCTCAATTTCAGCGCCTCGAGCGTGCCGATCTTGCAGCTCGGCCTCGCCGGCCCCGGCATGTCGGAGCAGGAGCTCAATGATCTCGCGCTGAACTTCGTGCGCACGCAGCTCGTGACGGTGCCGGGCGCCGTCTTGCCCTATCCTTATGGCGGCAAGCAGCGCGAGATGATGATCAGCCTCAATCCGAGATTGCTGCAGGCCAAGGGCCTGTCGCCGGCCGACGTGCTCAATGCCGTCTCGCGCCAATATTTGATCCTGCCGTCCGGCACCGTGAAAATCTCGCAATTTGAGTACGATGTTCATGTGAACGGCACGACGACGACGGTGGACCAGCTCAACGACCTGCCGATCAAGAACGTCGGGAACGCGACGATCTATCTGCGCGATGTGGCGACCGTGAGTAATAGTTTCGCGCCGCAAACCAATGTCGTGCGTCAGAATGGCCGGCGCGGCGTGTTGATCACAGTCATCAAATCGGGGGACGCCTCGACGATCAGCGTCGTCGATGGCATTCGCGCCATGCTGCCGCGGATCGCCCAGATGCTGCCGCCGCAATTGCAGATCCATCCGCTCGCCGACCAGTCGATCTTCGTCAAAGGCGCCATTGCGAGCGTGGTGCGCGAAGCGGTGATTGCCGCGGCGCTGACCGCATTGATGATCCTGATCTTCCTCGGCAGTTGGCGCAGCACCCTCATCATAGCGGTCTCGATTCCGCTTTCGATCCTGACTTCGATCATGGTGCTGAGCTTTCTCGGCCAGACGATCAATATCATGACCTTGGGAGGGCTCGCGCTCGCGGTCGGCATTCTGGTCGATGACGCGACGGTGACGATCGAGAATATGGAGCGCCATCTGGAGGAAGGCCATCCGCTGCATGAGGCGATCCTGACCGGAGCCTCGCAGATCGCCGTGCCGGCTCTGGTCTCGACCCTGTCGATCTGCATCGTCTTCGTGCCGATGTTCCTCCTCGGCGGCGTCGCGCGCTATCTCTTCGTGCCGCTCGCCGAAGCGGTCGTTTTCGCAATGCTCGCTTCTTATGTGCTCTCGCGCACTTTGGTGCCGACGATGGCCATGTATCTGCTGCGCGCCAGGGCGCATGGGGCTGCAGGTTCCCGCAACCCGTTCGTCCGTCTACAGCGCGCGTTCGAGCGCCGATTCGAGAGGCTGCGTTCCGCCTATCATGACGCACTGACCTTTCTGGTCCATCGCCGTGCGCTTTTCGTTCCAAGCTTCCTCATCGGCTGCCTCGCGATTTTCGCCCTGACGCCCTGGCTCGGACAGAATTTCTTCCCGGATACCGATAGCGGACAATTCATTCTGCATATGCGGGCCAAGACCGGCACGCGCATCGAAGAGACCGCGCGGCTCGCCGACCTTGTCGAGGCCAAAATCCGCGCGGTCATTCCGCCCGCGGAAATGGGCGCGATCCTCGATAATATCGGCCTGCCCTATAGCGGCATCAATCTGACGCACATGTCCTCCGGCACAATCGGCGCGGCGGACGCCGACATCATGGTATCTCTGAACGAAAATCATCGGCCGACGAACGCGTATATCAAGGAAATCCGCCCGATCCTGGCGCGTGCCTTTCCGGGCGTCACGTTCTACACTTTGCCCGCCGACATGATCACACAGATTTTGAATTTCGGCTTGCCGGCGCCCATCGACATCCAGATCAGCGGCGCCGACGTGAACGCCAATCGCGTCGTGGCGGACCGGATTCTCGAACAGATCCGCGCCGTCACCGGCATCGTCGACGCGCGCATCCAGCAGGATTTCGACTATCCGATCCTCGAGGTCAACGTCGATCGCACAAAGGCGCAGCAGAATGGACTGACCGAGGACGACGTCGCGAGCAGTGTGCTCGATACGCTCTCCGGCTCTTTCCAAACGGCACCGATGTTCTTCCTCAATCGTAAGAATGGCGTGAATTACAATCTCGCGGTCCAGGCGCCGCAATATGACATCCAATCTTTGCAGGATTTGCAAAATCTTCCGATTACCGCGCCAAGCGCGCGGGCGCCGGCGATTCTCGCCGATGTCGCCAAAATCGGCCGCGCGCAGGAAATGGCCGCTGTCGACCACTATAATATCAGGCGCGTGATCGACATCTATGCCAACGTTCAGGGACGCGATCTCGGCGCGGCCGGCCGGGAGATCACGCGCATTGTCGATGCCAACCGGCATTTCTTGCCGCGCGGCAGTTTCGTTACGGTCCGCGGACAGCTCGAGACCATGCAGGGGGCCTATATCGGCCTCTTCGGCGGCCTCGCCTTTTCGATCCTGTTCGTCTATCTGCTGATCGTCGTCAATTTTCAGTCCTGGTTTGACGCCTTTATCATCATCACCGCGCTGCCCGCCGCGTTGGCGGGGATCGTCCTCTTCCTCTTCTTCACCGGCACGACGCTCAGCGTGCCGGCGCTGATGGGCGCAATCATGTGCATGGGCGTTGCGACCGCGAATTCTATTCTGGTGATCGCCTTCGCCCGTGAACGGCTGGCCGAACATGGCGATGCGGTGCGCGCCGCGATCGATGCCGGCTTCACCCGCTTCCGGCCCGTCTTGATGACGGCACTGGCGATGATCATCGGCATGATCCCCATGGCGCTCGGTCTCGGCGAAGGCGGCGAGCAGAACGCTCCGCTCGGGCGCGCGGTCATCGGCGGCTTGCTGCTGGCGACCGTCGCCACATTGATCTTCGTCCCCGCGGTCTTTGCGCTTCTGCGTTCCGGAAAGCAGCCGGAAGAGGCGGTTACCGGCGCGCCTGCGCCACAGGGAGCGTGACGAATGCTCGAGACGCCCAATCCAATGGTGAGCAATCCGCCGGACGGGGACGAGCCGCAGATGCGGCGCCCGAGGCGGGTGTTCCTGGTGCTCGCGGTTGGCGCCCTCTTGCTTGCGGCCGGAATTTATTTCGGCATCCGCGGCCGCACGAGTGCCGAAGCCGCCTTGGCGGTCGCCACGAAAGATGCCGCCGTGCCGATCGTCGACGTGATCAGTCCTCAAGTCAGCGCGCCCGACGACACTTTGGTTCTGCCCGGCCAGACCATGGCCTTCACCGACACGCCGATCTACGCGCGCACGAACGGCTATCTCACGCATTGGTATTTCGATATCGGCTCGGAGGTCAAAAAAGGCCAATTGCTCGCCGAGATCGAAACGCCGGAACTCGATCAGCAATTGCGCCAGGCGCGCGCCGATCTGACGACGGCCCAAGCCAATGCAAAATTGGCCGGCATTACCGCTCATCGCACCGCTGAGCTTCTGAAGTCGGATTCCGTCTCGACTCAGGAACGCGACAATGCCGCAGGCACTTACGCGGCCGACCAGGCGATCGTCGCTTCGCGCGAAGCCGAAGTCGCCAGGCTCTTGGAGTTGCAATCTTATGAGAAGGTCTATGCACCCTTCGATGGAGTCATCACGGCGCGCAACACCGACGTCGGCGATCTGATCAATGCGGGAGCCGGCACGCCGAATACCGAGCTCTTCCGCATCGAGGCGATCGACAAGCTGCGCGTCTATGTCGCCGTGCCGGAAGCCTATGCGCCGTTGATCCGCATCGGCGCGACGCCGGCCGTGACGCTCGACGAATATCCCGGCCAAATCTTCCACGGGACATTGGCGCGCACCGACCGCGCGATCAATCAGGCCTCGCGTACTTTGCTGGTCGAGGTCGACATTGATAATTCCGCCGGCAAGCTGCTTCCCGGCGCTTACACCTTCGTGCATTTCACATTGCCGGGGCGGAAGGAAACGGTCACCATTCCAGCCAATACGCTGCTGTTTCGCAGCGAGGGATTGCGGGTCGGCGTCGTACGCGACGGCAAGGTGGAACTCGTTCCCATTGCGATCGGGCGCGACTATGGCGACAAGGTCGAGGTGATTTCCGGCCTCACCCATAGGGACGAGGTCATCCTCAACCCGTCCGATTCGCTCATCAGCGGCACCTCGGTTCGGGTCAATAGCGGCAAGCCGGCCGGAGCCGCCTGATGCGTTCTGGGTTCTGTTGGTTTTCTGCGAGCCTCGGTCTGCTGCTCGGCGGCTGCATGGTCGGGCCGGATTATCACACGCCGTCCGTCCCGCTGAGCGACCGTTTCAAGGAGGCGACGCCTGCAGATTATAAGGCCGCCGGCACATGGCGGATCGCGCAGCCGAGCGACGGCCTCGAACGCGGCAGATGGTGGGAGATCTTCGGCGATGCCGAGCTCGACAAGCTGGAGGACGAGCTCGGCGAAGCCAACCAGACGCTAAAAGAGGCCGAGGCGCATTTCCGTGAAGCGCGCGCGCTCATCCGCTATCAGGGCGCTGCCCAATATCCTTCGATCGACGTCAGCCCAAGTGCGGCCTCGGTGCGCGATTCTGCCCATCAGCCCTATTTTCAAATTCCCAATCCCCCGCCGGAAGGCGACTTCCAACTGCCTTTCGATCTGAACTATGAGATCGATCTCTGGGGCCGCATCCGGCGCCAGGTCGAGGCGGCGCGCGAAGAGGCGCAAGCCTCCGCCGCCGATTTGGCAACGGTGAGCTTGAGCCTTCATGCCGAACTGGCGCTCGACTATATCGAACTGCGCGCCGCCGATGCGCAGCAGCGGCTGCTCGACGATACGGTCAAGGCCTATACGAAAGCGCTGCACCTGACGGTGAACCGGCATTCGGGCGGGTTTGCGCCGGAAGCCGACGTCGAGCAAGCGCAGACGCAGCTCGATACGGCGCGCGTGCAAGACACCGACATCGGCGTGATGCGCGCGCAATATGAGCATGCGATTGCCGTGCTGATCGGCGAGTCGCCCGCCGCCGTTTCGCTTGCACCCGCGCCCCTCAACCTCAAGCCCCAGTCGATCCCCCCGAGCATTCCTTCCGAGCTGCTGCAACGCCGGCCCGATATCGCCGCCGCCGAACGGCGCGTTGCCGAAGCCAATCAGCAGATCGGCATCGCGCAGGCTGCCTTCTATCCTTCTGTTAATCTCGCAGCGCTCGCGGGCTTTCAGGGGACGAGCCCGGTGAATTGGTTCGGCTGGCCGAGCCTCTTCTGGGCTGTCGGCACGACGATGACGCAACCGATCTTCGATGGCGGTCGAATCCGCGCGCAATCGGATGCGACACGCGCCGCTTACGATGCCGAGGTCGCCTTTTATCGCCAGACAACGCTCACCGCTTTTCAGCAGGTGGAAGACAATCTCGCTGCCCTGCGAATCCTCGCCGCCGAGGCGCAACAACAGCGCGACGCCGTGAAATCGGCAGACCGATCGCTGCGTACTTTCACTAATCTCTATGTGGGCGGCGAGGTTGCCTATTTGCAGGTCATTACCGCGCAGACGGCTCTACTGACCAACCAGCGCAACGACGTCGACGTCGAGCGCCGTCGCATCGAGGCCGACATTCGACTCATCAAAGCGCTCGGCGGCGGCTGGGATATCGCCGAATTGCCGCAGCTCGACCAGCATGGCATTCCGCCCGGCGCATTCGTGCCGCTCGGACAATAAGAGACCGGCTGGATCGCTTTCCGCGATCCCGCTCGGCCGGCGCGCGACTTACTGCGACGCGGGAACGGTCGGGCCTGCCGTTGTCGGAACGGCGGCCGACGGGCTGGTGCGCGCCACGATCGAAAAGACGAAGGGAATATCGCCCGGACCGCCATCGACCACAAGCTCGACTTTGTCGGGCAGATCGTTCGGGTTCTTCGGGTCATCGACTCTGAACCGTAAATGATAGGGGGTCTTGAGCAGTGCGACCTCTTCTCCCCCGTCCGCCGAATCGGAATTGAAGGCCTCTTCGCTATAGGGGCTTGCGGAACGCACGAGGCCCTCGCCTTCGGAATCCGCTTCTATCCTCAGCGTCACGATTTGCAGGCCTGTTCGATCTCCGGCGAGACTGCGGCGTACGAATTGAACCCGGTCGGATTGAGCGCGAAAAGCAGGGACCGCTTTGTCGCCCTGATGGATCGATAAAGGCACCGCTTCGCCGAAATCCGCCGACAGACGCGCGCTCGCCCGCATCCATTGATCGGCTGTCATCATATTGGCCTCGCCGCTCCAGGCGGTGCCGATGAGCCGGGTCACGAAAGGCAGAACAGTCATAATGAAAAGACCCGTTATGAACAGCCCGGCCAACACCTCGATGAGGGTGAAGCCGGCGCGCGGATCAGTTCTGCGGGAAATCGAGCTTGATCGACTCATATTCATAGACGCGTCCGGAGGGGCCGGTAACATTGATTGTGATCGCCTTCAGATCGCCTTGCAGCGGTTTCTGCGAAGAATCATCGCCCTGTGCCGTGATCGCGGGCGGTGCGGGCGGCAGAGTCGAGTCGAGCTTCTCGATCGTAATAGTGTCCAGTTCGGTCGCATATTGAAAATCTCCGGCCGTGCCCGCGTCGGACGAGGTGCCATCGCGAAACTGCGCGGCAACTTCCTTGGCGAGCGCAAGAGCCCATGCGGTCTCCGCCGGAACGCGCGCGCGGCTCCAGGCCGTTTCGAACCCGCGCGTCAGAACGACGAGGAACAAGAGCGCCAGCCCGAGCGCAACAAGAACCTCGATCAGCATAAAGCCCGAGTCCCCTCGGGCCCTAGCCTTTGAGCATATCGACATAGCCGGTCGCCCAATTGACACGCAGCCGAAAGACCTCCTCGCCTCGCGCAAAACGAAGGACCCCGCCGCAATTTGTTCCGTCCGGATGGAAGGTGATTTCCGTCACGTCGCCGTCGGAAGTACATCCGCCACCGCTCGTGACACTGAGCGCGACGTCAGCCGGCAGATGGACGGATCTGTGGCCGAACCGGATCACCCGTTGCTCGGCGTCGAAGGTGGCGGTCTCGTCGTCGTTTTCCGCAATCGCCACTGTGCGCGCGTCGCGCAAGAGCGAAGCCGTATTGGCAAGCAGGAGATGCATGCGGGCCGATACCGTATATTCCGCGATCATCGGCAGGACGAGCGCGATCATGAGCGCCATGATCGCGGTCGCCGCCACGAGATCGATCAGAACGAAGCCGGCGCGCGGATCGCGTCTACCAGCTCTTGATTTCGGATTTTCCGCCATCGCCACTATGTGCGCCCGCCGACACAATCTCGTAAGCGCGCCCATTGTCGCCCGGTGCGCGATAGAGATAAGGGTTATTCCAGGGATCGCGCGGCACGGCGCCGCCTTTCAGATAAGGACCATTCCAGGAAGAAGAATCATCGTCCGAGGGCCTGATGGCAAGAGCGGCGAGCCCTTCGCTCGTCGTCGGATAGCGGCCCTCGTCGAGATAGAAGAGATCGAGCGCGTTCTTGAAGCTCTCGATCTGGATATGGGCGGTCTTGACCTTCGCATCCGACAGGATCCCGAGGACTCGCGGAGCGACAAGCCCGACGAGCAGGCCGATGATGGCCAATACGACCAGCATTTCGACCAAGGTGAATCCCGCCGCAGCGGCCGCCACGCGCCGCGTCCGCCCGCGAAGATCTCTCAATGTGACGGAGTTCTGCATCTTCCTACTCCCTGTCCAAAGGCTCCTCATAACGCAAGGTCGTTCACGCTCAGGATTGACATCATGACGGCGACCATCATGGTGCCGATCATCCCTGCGATGAACAAAATGGCGATCGGCCCGACGAAGGCCGTCACCTGCTCCAGCCTCTTTTCGAGCTTGTCCATATAGAGCTGGCCGGCTTCGCCCGCCGTGCGCGCCAGCTCGCCGGTCTCCTCGCCGATCTTCAGCATACGAACCGCGAGCGCCGGCAACATATCGACCGAGGTCAGACCTTGATTCAGGCGTCCGCCTTGGCGCACGACGTCGATGACCTTGGCGAAATCCGCTTTGGCTTCCGCTCCCACCAGATTTTCAATGACCCGCAGAGCCTCGATCAGCGGCACGCCCTGCGCGAGCAAGATCGAAAGATTCGAAAGGAGAAGCGCAGAGCGCCGCATCACGAAAAGCGAGCCGATGACCGGAAGCTGCGCGAAACCCCGCATCAATGCGCCGCGCATGATGGGCATCCGCCAGGCCACGAGACCGAGGGCGAGTGTGGCGATCCCGCCGATCATCAATGCCGTCTGATTGGCGACAAGCCAATCCGAGGTTCCGAACACAAAGGAGACGAGTCCGTTGGGCGCGTGGTTCTGGTCGGCGAAGAGGCTCGAGAACTGCGGAATGACGTGCAGCATGAAAAAGAGCAGCACCAGCGTCGCGGCGCAGATCAGAAACAGCGGATAGCGCAGCGCATTGGTCACCTTGTCGATCAGCGCGTGATTGCGTTCGCGCTCGGTTGCCAGCGCACGGAAGACCTTGTCGAGTTCGCCGGTGGCTTCCGCCACCCGTGCCATTGCGACAATATCGGGGGTGAAGATCTCATGCTGCTTTTCCAGAGCGTGATGAAAGCTCGATCCCGCGACAATGTCCCGGCGCAGCGAGCGCACCGCCTCGGCGAGACGCGAATCGACGTCCTGTGCCGCGAGATCGAGCGCCTCGACGAGCGGAAGTCCGCTGCGCACGATCAAGGAGAGCTCTCGCAGGAACGAGGTGACGACACGCGGCGCGATTCGCCCGCGCAATGAAAAGCCGCTCTTCGAGTCTTTGATGATCTGCGTCGAGACGACAATGAGACCCTGCCGCTCGAGCTCGTGCGCGAAACCCATGGCATCGTCGACCTCGCGCTCCTGCGTGATACAGGAGCCGTCCAGTGCCATGGTCGTATATTTTAGACGCGGCATGGCGGCGCTCAGCGGAAGGACGCGACGCGGAAGACTTCGTCGACAGTGGTGAGACCGGCGAGACATTTCTCGCGCCCGTCTTCCATCATCGTCGTCATGCCCTCCGCGCGGGCCTGTTTCTCGATCGCAGCATCGTCGGCGCCGGCGAGGATGAGCTTGCGTACGCCTTCGGTAACTTCCAGGACTTCGAAAATGGCACGGCGGCCGCGGTAGCCGCTATGGCCGCAGCGTTCGCAGCCATTCGCGGCGTGAAGGCGCGTTCCGGGCTTGATGTCGAGCGCGATCAACCGCGGATCGGCATCGAGCTCTTGCGAGCCTACGGCATAGCCGCGTTTGCAGTCCGGACAAAGCACACGCAGCAATCTCTGTCCGAGGATCACGGTCAGAGTGGAGGCAATGAGATAGGGTTCGACGCCGATATCGACGAGCCGGGTGATCGCGGCCGCCGCCGTATTGGTATGCAAGGTGGTCATCACGAGATGCCCGGTCAGCGCGGCCTGGATGGCGATTTTCGCCGTTTCCGAGTCGCGAATCTCGCCGACCATGATGACGTCCGGATCCTGGCGGAGAAAGGCGCGCAGCGCCGACGCGAACGTCAGGCCCACTGCGGGCCGCACTTGCGATTGGCTCACTCCGCCGATCTGATATTCGACCGGATCCTCGATCGTCAGGACCTTGCGCGTCGCGTGATCGAGGCTGCCGAGCGCGCCGGCGAGCGTCGTCGTCTTTCCGCTGCCGGTCGGGCCCGTGACAATCAGCATTCCATGCGGCAGATTGAGCGCGCGTTTGAGCAAGGCTTCGTCGCGGCGATTGAAGCCCAATTGATCGAAATCGACTGCTTTGGTGCTGCGATCGAGCAGGCGCAAGATCGCCGCCTCGCCATGCGTCGTCGGCATCGTCGCCACGCGGAGATCGAAATCGCGGTTGCGGACCTTGATCCGCATGCGCCCATCCTGCGGGATGCGCCGTTCGGCGATATTCAAGCTCGACAAGATTTTCACGCGCGAGACGAGAGCCCGGGCCGCGACATTTCCGGTCCGCGGCGGCGGGAGCGTGCGCAACATGCCGTCGACGCGAATGCGGATCTGCGCTTCGGTACCGAGCGGCTCTATATGGATGTCGGTGGCACGCATGCCGATCGCACGATCGAAGACCTCATCGAGAAAGCGTACGACCGGCGCGCCGCTCGCGAGGTCGCGAAGCGAATTGACGTCTTCCTCGCTGCCCGACTCGCTCGCGGCCGGCGCCTGATTCTCGCTGGCCTCGTGCTCCGCATGCGCAAGAGAATCGAGCATGAGCTCGATTTCCTCCGCTTTCGCCAGGCGCAGCTCGACCGGTGGCGGCAAGGTCAGAAGGATGGCGTTGATCGCGTCACGCCGCGATGGGTCGGCCAAGGCCAGGCGCACTTGCCCGTTTGCGGCGCGATAGGGATAAAGCCCCGCTTCGCGCAGAAAAACGGGCGAATATTCGTGCGCCAGCGATGTGGCATTGCGCAAAGCTTCCAGCTCGACCCGCGCCAGACCTTCCGCCGCCGGCGTCTCTCTCTCCAAAATGTCTTCCGATGTTCTACTCATGCTCGACTCACACGCTTTACTCGGATCCGTTCTGGAGAAGGGCGGATTGGCGCGTCCACTTGGCTTTGGGCGCGGGGGCAGCGGCATCAGGCACGCCCGGCGGGCTTGCGGCGTTCGGCACGCCCGGTGGGCTCGCGGGATTCGGTATGCCTGGCGGGCTTGCGGGATTCGGTATGCCCGGCGGGCTCGCTGCATTCGGTACGCCCGGCGGGACCGCGGCGTTCGGCGCGCTCGCTACGGTCGGCGCCGGGAACGAGAGCGTGAAGAAACGGCGCGCCCGCCGGAACATGACGTTGCGCGGCGCGATCGAGATCACGATCCAGCCGTCGATATTGTCGCCGAGTGAGAGGTGGATCGGCTTGTGGTCGTTTGCCTCTTCGACGATCACGGCCTGTTGGTCGTCGCCGAAGATTACGCCGACCAGCGTGAGGGAGGGCGGCAGAACGGGAGCGGGCGGAGGTGCGACCGGCACGATAGTCTGAACAGCCTCGACCTTCGGAGGGGGACGGCGCGTCGGCGAGAACAATGGCCGATCGCGCGTTTGATGCAGATCTTCGAGACGCAAGTCGCGCGCATGAGCAAGGCCAAAGGCACAGGAAACGAGCAAAAGCGCAGCCAGACATCGGCTTGCGTTAAAGAAAAGGGATCGTTTCATTTTCGCATCCCTTTCTGGTTCGGATCGTGCCAATAGGCGGCCAGCGTCAAGTTCGCCTGCAGCGTCGGGTCGGAATCGATAACGCCGCGCTGCGCGTCGCCTTTCGGCTCCATGTTGAGCTCTTCGACGAAGATCATCGGCGCACTCGTCTCCAAGCGGAAGAGCAAGGCTTGCACGGTCGCGATCTTGCCTTCGATGACCGCCTTGATCTCGATTTTTTTGCCGGCGCTTTGAGCGTCGTGATTGATTCCGGCATGGCTCGAGAGCACGACCCCCTGCTCGGCCACCGTGTCCCGACGCAGTTCATCGTCGAGCTGGGCTGCGGCAAGCGTTTCGGTCACCGCCGAGAAAAACGGATCGCGATGGCTTAAGGCCGCATCGGCGGCGAGTTCCGTCCTGCCGATGTGGCTGCGCCGCTCGAGCGCTGTGAGAAGATCGCGCCTTGCCTCGTAGTTCGTCTGCATCGTCGCCAGCGCGTCGCTCGAAATCCAATTGGCGCCGAGCGCCACGACATAGATGAGCCCGAGCAGCATCACGGCGCAAGCCGTCTTGCCGATCTGCCGATTGCCGGCCTTGCGCAGGCCGCTGAAATCGATCCGGGGGAGACGGGACCGTTTCATCGCAGACCTGCCCGCGGCGCGACCCGCATCGCAAGATGGAATCTATTTGCGCTTCCGTCTTCGAGGCGCGTGGTGGCCGCCGCAAAGTTTACATCGACAAAGCGCTTCGAGCCCTCGAGCGCCGGTACGAGATCGGAGGTCTGGGTCGAAACGCCGGATATATGAAGCTCGTCGCCGACAAGCTGGAAGGACAGGAGATAGGCGTCATCCGGCAACGCCGCGCTCATCGCCTCGAGTGTCTCGACCGCGCGAGGCCTGGCCTTGCGCATGGCCGCGAGGCTCTCGCCGGTGAAGCCGGCGGATTTCTCGGTATGCGCCGTCGCCAGCGCCTCCCTTTGATCCTCGATTTGCGCGTCGATATCGGCGGTGTTGGATTGAAGCGAGGTGATCTGCCAGGAGAGCAGGACCAGTCTCGCCGCGATCAGAAAGAAGGAACAGAGGACGAAGGTCTGCACCATGCGCCTTATGCGCATTTGGCGAGATTTCTGCTCGGTGACCGGTACGATGATCGGATCGGGAGAGTCGGGCCGATAGAGAAGCAGACGCAGCCGAACGGGATTGAGTTCGCTGAGGCTCCCCACGACTTCGGCAATCAGGCGCCGCGCGACGACGTGAATGGAGACTGCGAGCTTGGGCGGCTTTCCCGGCAGGCGCGTTGTGGCGACGCCGAAATAAGTATCGGCGGCCTTCCAAGGCGTGACCCGTTCGATCTGATGGCGCGCGAAAGCCTCGACGAAGGGGGCGCTTTCCGCCGAGATCTGATTGAGATCGCGGCGAAGCACGAGCGATTCGGGCACGACGATGTCGATCGGAACGCCCTTGAGTTTCTGGCGCGCATCGGCCGGCTCGATCTGCGGAGGACGCACCTGCGCGAGTTCCTTGCCCGAGGCGTCGCGCAGAGACGCCGGCTTCGTATCGAGCAGGAGCCGGATCGTGCGGCGCGTGCGCATATGATCCGCGCAGGCGATGACAGCCTCGGTCAGCCCGTCGAGGAACCAGCTCCAAATGGCCTTGATCTTCTCCACCTCAGTCCCGATCCTCGGTTAGAGAGCCTCCCAGGCGATGACCTTCACATCGTCACCTTGCTTCTGCGGCGGAACGACGACCATCTGATAACGGCGCTCGGCACGATTTGAGAGATCGACACGCACTGTAGCACGAAACGCCTTCGCCGGGGTGAAATCGACATAGCCGCGCGCCCCGAGCGGAATGAGCAGCAGGGCGTCGGTCTCGGTCGCAAAGCCATGCGCGCGTTCCCGCATGAAATCATCGGCGCGCGACTTGTCTCCGTCGAACACGGCGGCCATGACGACACCGCCGGCTAAAGTCGGATCGATCTTGCCCGAAGGATTGGCTACCGTAAGATAAGGTGCGACTTTGGCGAGATCTTCGCCGTTCATGCCCCAGACGTCGGCGATTTGCGCCTCGTTATCGATCCGCGCCTGCGACGCGTTCGGCTGGACGGGCGGTGTGCTCCCTGGAGCCGAAGCCGGTTGATCGCTCGCTGCGGCCTGATCGCGAAGCGTTTTGATCCTCTGCCCGACCGCATCGGCCACCCCCGAATCGATGCCGGCCGCCTTGAACAGAGCAATAAGCAATTCCGGCTGCGCCGCATTCACATCGACCCGTGCCGTCTCCGAAACATAATTGACATAAACGTCGGCATCCTTGAGATGCGCCACGAAAGAGCCGCCGCGCTTGGCATTGGGATCGCGCGACAGGACCGCCTGCGCGACAAGATCGGCCGCGGTGCGTCCGAGCTCATCGGCACGCGCGACATTCGAATAGGCGGCCGCCGAGAAGAGATAGCTCGAGGACATCCGGAGGACGCCGGCGAGCAGGCTCGCCAGCAGCGCGGCAAAGACCAGAACCGCGACGAGAATGAAACCGCGCTCGCGTGGTCTCTCGCTTATCCGGGGATCGCAGGCCATGGCCAAAATCTCTCGGCGATGGGCGCGCTCACGAGAATGATCCACGCGGCGGGGGCGAGAAAAGCGCCGAAGGGAATGGCGCTCCCCAAAACCTCCGTGCGCCGAATGAGCCGATATGCTGCAACGAGCGCAAGCGCCGCGAAAGTTGCGAGCTCGAAGGCGAGGAGAAGCTCGTAAGGACCGAGCCAGAACGCGATGGCGCCGGCGAGCTTCACGTCGCCAAAGCCCAATCCCTCGTGTCCGCTGATCCGCTCGTATGCCCAGCCGATCGTCCAGAGAAGGCCGGACGTCGCGGCGGCCCGAAGCACGGCTTCGCCGATGAGGCCGAAAGCCGCGCCGGTGAAACCGTGCATCGTCAGGAGACGCAGCAGCGCCAGGAGGACGATGGCGCCGCTCGTCCAATCGGGAATGAGCTGATCGGCGATGTCGGATCGAACGATGACGAGTGTGACGAACCACCAGGCCGCGACCAGGAGCGCGACCCGCGGCTCGAAGGCGCAAAAGGCAACAAATCCGCCCGCCGCCAGAACGAGCCCGTCTTCCAGCTGCCGGCGCCGCAGTGCCGGGCTAAGCGAAGCGCTCCGCGACAGCTCGTTGGCAGGCATGGCTCACCGCTTCCGGTACGGTTCGACGAGTTCTGGCTGCATGGATTGCAGCCGGTTACGGAATTCTTCGGAGACCTGCTCCGAATCATAGGCATTATTGATGATGCGCGGGCGAATGAAGATGATGAGCTCGTCGCGCTGGATATTGGTGTCGTGATTGGTCAGGAACTGATTGAAGAATTGGAGATCGGTGAGCCCCGGAAGCCCGGCGCGGGTCGTGTTGCGCTGGTCCTGAATAAGTCCGGCGAGCAACACGGTCTGTCCGCTCGGGACCGAGACGCTGCTGCGGACGCGGCGCTGCGAAATCGTCGGCGTCAAGTTCGGATTGCTCGCCGTTCCCGGATTCGTCACCGAGCTGATCTCTTGCTCGATCTGCAGTGAAACGACGCCGTCGGCGTTGACGCTCGGCAGAACGTTCAAGATGATCCCGGTGTTCACGTAATTGACGCTGTTGACGACGGGGGCACCTGCGGTCAGCGTCGAGACGGCCTGCTGAGCGAGGACCGGAACCTGATCGCCGACTTCGAGCGTCGCCGGCTGGCGGTCGGCGACGACGAGAGACGGCGAGGAAAGAACCTTGACGTTGGTGATGTTCGAGAGCGCGTTGATGATGACGCGCGGATCGGCGACCGCACCGGCGAGAAGATTGACGCCCGGATTGACCATCGTGAGCGGCGTCGCTTGCGCCTGCGCACCATTGAGGAAAGACAGGGCCGTGCTGCCGCTGTTCAGATAGACCTGCACGCCGTATTGGAGATCTTTGTTGAGCGTCACTTCGGCGATCGTCACATCGATATCGACCTGCGTGGGTGCACGGTCGAGATCGCGAATGGCCCGCGTCATCGCGGCATAGGTCTGGCGGTCCGCATAGATGAAGAGCGTATTGCTCGCGACGTCCGCCGTCACGTGGACCTTGGTGCCGCCGGGCCCGGCCTGAGCGCCGCCGCCGCCGCTCGTATCCCCCGTATCCTTGTTTTCCGAGTCGAACGAAGTCTTCAACGTGCCGAAGGGGCTCGAGGAATTATCGCTGGAGGACGACGAGGTGCTCTGCGGCGCCGTTCCGGGTGTCCCGAGACCCGACGAGGTGCCGAGACCCGAAGTCATGCCGGTTCCGGAGGTGGAGCCGGATGAGAAAGGCGACGATGCGGCCGAGGTCGGTCCGTTGCTCTGTCCGCCGGGCGCGAGCTGATCTTTGTCGCTCTGCCCTTTCACTTCGCCCGTCCCTCCGCCGAACATGCTGTTCAGCACGGCGGCGACGGTCTTGGCCTGGGCATATTGCAGATGATAGGGCTGGATGCTGAATGCAGAATAATCCTGCTGGTCGAGCCGGCGCGTCCATAGGACGACCTTGTCGATGAGCTGCTTGGTCGGCGAGACGGCGAGAACGGCGTTCATCCGCGACAGCGGCTGCATTTGCACCATGTTTTCCGAGATGCCGCCCTTGCCGGTATCGAGAATGCCGTTGAGCTCCGCAATGACCTGTTCGGGCGTCGCATATTTGAGCGGCAGGATCGCCACCGATTTCGAGCGCAGCCAATCGACGTCGACCATGCTGACGGCGTCGAGCGCCGCCTGCCGTTCGGCGGCGGTGCCTTGAACGATGACGAGATTGGCGAGCGGATCGAGCTTCACCGAGCCGGCGCGGCTGCCGTATTCCTGCAGGAGATGCGAGATCGCATCGGCGGTGATGTATTTCGCCCCGATGACCGTGACGCCGTAACCTTCGCCGACGGCCTGATATTCGGCATGCCGCAGACCGCCGGGATCGGCGGTCGGGGCGATACGATAATCGCCGTCTTCCTTGATGACCGAGGCATTCGCCGAAAGCAGCGCCGCCTCGAGCAGAGGCACGAGCCGCGAGCGCGGGATCGGAACGGAAGAGGCAAGACTGATCTGGCCGCTCACCCGCGGATCGATGATGTAATTCGCCTTGAGAATGTCGCCGAAGATCGTCTTGCAGACGGTCGCAATATCGGCATTCTCGAAATTGAGCTGATAGGAATCGTTGGGCCCTTCCTTGACCGGCGGTTCGCTCCCGTCGGGGGCATTGGTGGTGTTGGGCTCATCCGTTCCTACATAGACGACGCCGCGCGTGCCGGTACTTGCATCGGGCCCGTAATGGCCGGACGCCATTGTCGGCGGCGGAACCCTAAGGTCGTTCGGCCCGAGCCCAGGCGCGGTGACCGTGGCGCCTGAATTGTCCGAAAAAACCCCGTCGGTGCATGCTGATAGGTTAATGGTGCAAAGTAGCGCAAGGGCGGCCAAGCCATATGCGCCGGAAGCCGTTTGCCATGCGCGTCGAACAAAGCCCGAAGGGGAGCTAGGACGCGTGGACGGCCCGGACATGGCGTACCTACTCTTCGGCAAGTTCTTGCCGGTGCAACTGATTTCGTCGTACCGAGGATCCCGCGAGCGATCTTCCATGAAATTCCGATTCGTATAATGATTTGGATATTTTCGGCCTTACGCCGGGGAGTGTGTCATGCTCGCGACACACGCAAAGTTTTGCGGGCCGGGAGATGCCCAGACCGGGCTGAAGCGTAGTGCGGTCGGATCATTCTGCGCTCCGTGGGCGGGGAGCATCGGACCGAATCCGACGCTCCCCCAACTATAACAACGGAGTCCAGCTCCCGTTACCCGATCGGCGGATTTGCTAACACCATTTGCAAATCTGTTATTCGAAGAGTTTGACGTTTGCTTGTCAGCGACGACGCTCGCGCGAATTCAGCTATGGCGCGTGTGCCTCTGCGATCCGGAATCATTCGCGACATTTCGGATGACGCTCGTGACGGCCGGGACTCCCGGCCATCCCTTTCAACGATCTTAAGTCACACGGCTCCGTTCATTGCGGCTTATAGACCAGGATTTGATCCCAGAAATCGCATTTGTGCTGAGCCGCAAACGTCTCATCCGGTATCGCTTTCAAACCAGCCGGCGTAACGTCGAAGCCGAAGATCACCGGGTTTTTCAGGGTATAGGGCGGCCAAGGCGCATTGCCTGTGCCGTTCGGATTTCCATACCACGCGAAGTTCGTCCATGCGGCGATCAACTGATCGGAGAGGACCTTCTGCTTGCCGGTGAGTACCGTGGGTATCCCTTGATCGCCGTGCCAGCCAGGAAAGAGATAGACGAGCTCCGCCGTATGATATGCGAGTGGAACATATCCTGGCATGGGCGGAAAATAAGTCACGGCGCTCCGATCCCGGAATTCATATTCGTAGACAGGCACCTGTCCCGCAATGGTCCGGGTGAAATGTCGCGTCTTGCAGGCACCGACAGCGAACGCGCCATCTGTTCCTGCCGCGTCTCCCTGGTATTCCGGCGTCGGATAATTGCTCAGCGGATATTTCGCCAGAACCTTCGCGACTGTTCCCGGCGGATAGGCCGGCGGCTGGCCGGCAGGTCCAGCGTTTCCTGAAAAGGTGGAAGTTATGAAGCTCGTAAATTGAGCTTCGCTATAAGGCTCGCGCGGATTTTCGTTGTATTCAATGACGCCGATGTCCCAGTTGAATTCATCTTCATTGCTCCCGTTCATGACGGGGACATGGTTGAAGTCGCCCGTTTGAAAGGCCGTTTCTGCGACCGGCGGCAGAATTTTGCCATCTCCGACCAAAGGAGTAAGATTGTTGATTCCAAGCGGGTGAGCTTGGATGGTCGAAGCGGGGAGCGCACGCAGGCATTTGGCAATAGCCGCATTCGAGCCGGAACCGCAGCCGACTGCTGTGGCGAATGCCTTACCGGCGGCCTCTGCGACTTGCAGCGGCACGAGCACGACCGGGGCACCGCTTTCCTGAATACCCCTCTCAAAGAGGCCGCTCGAAAGCGGAGACAAGAGATGCGCATTGACGTCATGCGAGCCTCCGGATTCGCCGAAAATCGTCACGTTGTTCGGGTCACCGCCGAATCGCGCGATATTTTGCCTGACCCACCTCAGGCCGAACTGCTGATCAAGCAGGCCGTAGTTGCTGAACAGCCCTCCGACGGCGAGCGCCGGATGCGTCAGGAATCCGAACGTGTTGAGGCGGTAATTGATCGTGACCACCACGGTGTGACCCTGAGAAGCAAGTACACTTCCATCGTACCCATTGCTCTCGCCTTCCTGATCTCCTCCGCCGTAGATGAAGAACATGACCGGCAGTTTGTCGCCCGACTTCGGATGGAGATCGGCGCTGAAGATATTGAGGTAGAGACAATCTTCATTGGTATTTGTCGGGCCCGAAAAGGGCTCGCCTGCGTGCTGCGCACAGATTGGCCCGTAATTCGTCGTTTGCAGAACGCTTGTCCATCTCGCGTGGTCTACGGGCGGGGCCCACCTGAGATTTCCGATGGGTGGCGCGGCATAGGGAATGCCGAGAAATTCGGCGACCCCGTTGACCACCATTCCCTGGATGGGACCCCTGCTTGTCGTAACGACCGGCGGCGAACTCGCGGCCGCGGGGATTGCCAGCGCTGCGGCAGCGAGCGCAAGACCAAAGCCAGCGCCAACGCCGAAGGGCGAACGCAAAACTCTTTTCATCAGACTCCTCCCTCGAGATCGCTTCATTGTGTCGAGCCGCGATCTCGAGCGAGCTTAAGGTCTGAAGCTCACGTTAGATATAAGAATCCCTTTGCTTTAGCAGATTCAATATCGAAATCTCTTCGCGCCAAAATTTGTTTCGCCTTGGGACTCGTCTCATGGCAAGCCGCGATCTCCCCGATCATGCAGGCGCTAATTCTGCATTCGAAATTGCATCGGGGTCAGCCCTGTGACGCTTTTGAATGTCTGGGTGAAGTGGCTTTGGCTGCTGAATCCGAGCAAGAACGCGATTTCGATGATCGTCTTCGATTTGTCGCGTAGCATCGCCTTCGCCCTCTCGATGCGCCGGAAGACGACGAAACGATGCGGTGGCATTCCGGTCGATTTTCTGAAGGCGACAGCAAATTGCGAGGTGGAGAGTCCCGCGCAGCTCGACAGGTCGGACAGCAAAATCCGCTTCTCGAGATTTGCATCGATGTAGGATGTGGCCGCTTTCAGGCGTCCCGCCGACAGAGCATTGATCGTGCTCTTAGCCACCGGCCCCAGTTCGGAGAGCTTGAACGCCAAAAGCGATGCCACACCGTCCGTCAAGAGCGGATCGATTGTCTCACTGCGCTTCAGGTGGGCGGCAACCTCGTGGATCAACGACCAGACGGAAGTCTGTATGGATCCCATCATCCAGGGAGAATGCAGATCGAGGATCGGAGCGTGCTCCGCCGACCAGAACGGATCGATCGACATTCTGATCTGTTCATATTCTCCCCACACTTCTCCTCGTAAAGAAATGCCGGAGTGGAAAAAATCGACGCTCCCCGCGTTGCGATCGGCGCGCGGCGCCGGTTTGCCGTCAATCGATCGACAGCGCGTAATCGCCTCCCCACTCAGCATGAAGAAGCTTTCATGCTGATCGCGAAACAATTCATATGGCGTGAATTCGTCAGTCTTGAACACTCCCCATACAAGTTCGCCGCCGGCCCAGACCACACGGCGCATCTTCTGCCCAAATCCCGTTGGTTTTCCTTCCGGCTGCCCCGCGTACATTGGTCCCGTACCTTCGCCTTATGCGCCCTCCGGCGCTCGGGATCTTAGATCGCAATCGGGCAGGCTAATTCACCGGATTGGGGAACTATATCAAAATCTTATTTTTATATAACGATCACCGCAATTCAGACGGGTGACGGCGGACCGTCACCCGCCCGTTTGCGTCCGGGCTGCCTAGTATTGATAGCCCAGGACCTTATCCCAGAAGCTGCAATCATGCTCGTTGTAGAACTGGGAATCGGTCAGCGTCGATAGCCCGCCGAGCTGTTCGGCAAGGAAGAGCCCGTTGGTCTTCTTATATTGCGGCCACGGGCTGTTCCCGTTCCCGTTCGGATTGCCCGTATAGGCGAAATTCGTCCAGGCGCCGACGAGCTGATCCGAGAGGTTCTGCTGTTTCACGTTGAGCGGATGCGCAATTCCTTGCGGCCCGCCGTGATAGAGCGGCCAATAATATTGGATGTCGCTCGTATGATAGGCGAGCGGCACGAAGCCCGGCATTTTCGGGAAGTAGAAGGGCGCGGTCTCATCGCGGAATTCATAGGTGTAGAGCGGGATCTGCTTCGCCAGGATTTGCGCGATGAAATGCGTCTGGCAGGAATAATTAGCCGCCGTTTCCTGCGCCGCCCATTGCAATTGCGGGCTCGGATAAGCGGCCAGCGGATATTGCGCCAGAACCTTCGCCGCGGTGCCCGCCGGATAGGCCGGAGGCGCATAGGTGCTGTTGAGATAGGCCTCGAATTGCGCTTCCGTGAGCGGCGTGCGCGGATTTTCGAAATATTCGACCTGAGCGAGCGCGAAATTGCCCTCGTCCTCCACATTCCCCATGATGATCGGAACGTGGTTGAATTCGCCGCTCTCATAGGCCTGGACCGCATTGGTCGGCAGAATTTGCCCGTCGCCGATGATTCCGGCGAGATAGGGACTTCCGGCGCTCTGCGTTCCGGCAAGCGATTCGACTTGCGCAGCCGTCAGGTTGCGCAGGCATTTGGCCGTCGCCGCATCGGTTCCGGAGCCGCAGCCTGCTGCAACGGCAAAAGCTATGCCCTTTTGCTCGGCAGTGGCGACCGGCGATAGCGAGGGCAGCGCGCCGCTCTCGTAGATCGCGTGTTCGAAGAGGCCCTTGGCAAGCGGCGAGAGGACTTGCGAGCCGGTATTGCGCGCGCCCGCCGACTGTCCGAGAATCGTGACGTTGTTCTTGTCGCCGCCGAAATTGCCGATATTGTCCTGCACCCATTTCAGAGCGAATTGATAATCGAGGAGGCCGTAATTGCCGAAGAGATGGCCTTCGTTGTCGATCGCGGGATGGGCGAAGAAGCCGAAGAGATTGAGACGATAGTTGAAGGTCACGACGACCGTGTGGCCCTGCACCGCGAGCTTGCTCCCGTCGTAATCATTGCTCTCGCCATCGACATCGCCCCCGCCATAGTCCCAGACCATCACGGGCAGCTTTTGCTTGTTGCCGGCATTGAGATTGGGCGTGAAAATATTCAGATAGAGGCAATCTTCGTTCGTGTTCGCCGGCCCGGCGAACACGCCGAGCGTTTCGACTTCGGCGCAATTCGGACCATAGACGGTCGCCTGAATGATATTGTTCCAGGGCGTGTGTTTGACCGGCGGCCTCCAGCGCAGATTGCCGACCGGCGGCGCCGCATAGGGAATGCCAAGAAATTCCACGGCGCCGTTCTTGATGAAGCCTTTGACCGAGCCTCGGTCGGTCTTCACGACGAGATTGGCGTTGCTGTTGTTCGCGGCCTCGGCATGGATCGGCACGCAGAGCGCACCGGCCGAAAGCGCGAGCGCAAAGGCTGCGCAAGCCGTGATTGCGAATTTTGGGAATTTTCGGCGCGAACGCGCTGGACTCTGGCTCATAAGTTTCCTCCCGCAGGAATGCTGGCCAGGCAAAACTAGGGAGGGCGCGACGATTCGGTCTTCCAGAAAATCGGATTACAAAAAATTCAGAGGCCTCGGCGCCGAATGCCGCTCAAATTCGAAATCGAACGGGCTCGCACCCTGCCGCCTCGGGCGATCGGGCCGGCGGATTCACGCCTGGGTGCGACCGGGCAGAACTTCTTCGAGCAACTTGAATTCGGCATGCGCAAATTTCAGCTCTTGGCTCCCGGCAATGCCGATCGGATTTTCCAGGAGATGCGCGGCGCGGATCTCCGCCCTATAGCGCGCCGGCGTCACGCCTTGGATGCGCCGGAAGCAATCGCTCAAATGGCTTTGGCTGCTGAACCCGACCATGAGCGCGATGTCGACGAGCGAGAGATTGGGATTGTTCAAGAGCGCCTTGGCGCGCTCGACCCGCCGCTCGATTTGGAATTGATGCGGCGACCGGCCGGTTGCTTTCTTGAACGCGGCGCAGAAATATCTCGGCGTCAGATCGACGAGATCGGAGACCTCCGAAAGGGCGATGTTTCGGTTGAGGTTGCGCTCGAAATAATCGAGGACGATCTGCAACTTGCCGTCCGAAAGCGGGGCCGGCTTGAATTGCGGCTCGGGGCAATCCAAGAAATACGCCAATTGCGTCACGAAAATCAAAGCGGCTCTCTCCAGGAACACCTGCCCGCGCGGAAAACCGTTCAGACATTCCCTGCGGATCTCGGCGACCATCGTCGCCAGCAGCCGGTCTCTCATCCAAGACGCGTCGATCCTCACGTGCTCGGCAAGCGAGCGGACCCCTTCATCCCCGGCCATCGTTCGCGGATCGATGAAGATCCACAATCCCTGCCCGGCACTGCGGCACTGCGCTTCGAATTCATGTCCCGGGGGCACGACGATGAGATCGCGCGAGAGGACGATCGGCACTTTATGCGTCGTAAGATCGCCCCCGATCAGCCAGTTCGGCTCGCAGACCGGCTCCAATGCGAAGACGATGCCGACTGCAAGATCCTGTCGCGGAAACGCGCAATGATGCAGGCTATAGGCGCATTGCGTCCGCAGACGCACGGATCCGCCGGCCCAAGAAAGCTGCGCCTCCTGGACGGTATCCACCGGCACCTCGTGCTCGCCCTGCTCCTCCATCGCTCCATCTCGTCTCGAGTTTGCGGGGAAGCGGCATTGCCGCTTCCCGCTTTTCGGCTCCCGTGCGGGCTCAATAGGTCAAGGTCGAATCCCAGAACTTGCATTGATGCGCGGCCGAGAATTGCGCGTCCGTGAAATTCGTCAGAACCGGGCTGT
>Ga0070738_10001502_pt1 | contig 45742 bp, 40 predicted proteins | sample Coa_R2_2_FD_66446 | JGI IMG/M metagenome (GOLD analysis project Ga0070738, IMG submission 66446) | Surface soil microbial communities from Centralia Pennsylvania, which are recovering from an underground coalmine fire - Coalmine... | ecosystem: Environmental > Terrestrial > Soil > Unclassified ...
AAGCTCTGCGCAAAACAGAGCGTCTGGCAGCAATGGGCCGGGTGGCGGGAATCATTGCCCACGAGATCAATAATCCGCTAGAAGCGATCACGAATACCTTCTACCTGCTTCGCGACCACCCTTCTTTAAACGAAGAAGCGCGATACTACGCGCGGCTCGGCGAGCAGGAGCTGCAGCGGGTTACGCATATCGCAAGGCAGACGCTCAGCTTCTACCGCGAATCGCAGCGAGCAATTCCAGTTTCCATTTCGGAAGTTCTAGATGACGTGCTGGAGCTGCAGACCCGGCAGATACAGACGAGCGGCGTGGAACTTGAAAAAGACTATCGCGCAATCGGAGTTGTGCAGGGCTTCCCAGTCGAACTCAAACAGGTATTTCTCAACCTGATCGGGAACGCAATCCAGGCGATGCCGAGCGGCGGGCGCCTGCGCGTGTCCATCGCGGAAACGAACGGGACGGGGAATGGCCGGCGGGTAAGGATTTCAATCACGGATACCGGCAACGGCATTCGCCCCGAAGATGCGAAGCGTCTGTTCGAACCATTCTTTACGACGAAGGACACGAAGGGCACCGGGCTCGGGTTGTGGATCAGCAAAGGCATCGTGCAGAAGTACGAGGGAAGCATCCGTTTCCGCAGCATTGGGAACAACGGGAAGTGCGTCACCAGTTTCTGTGTGACGCTGCCAGCGCTGGTTTCGTCGCAAAAGCAGGAGATGGCGCGGTGCTCCAGTCTGAGCGCCTAGCTTTAGGTGAAACGTGGCTGAACGAAAAGCCATTATTCTGTGCGTCGATGACGAAGACACTCCGCTGACCCTGCGGAAGCTTGTCCTTGAGCGCATGGGTTACGAAGTCCTGACCGCAAACTCTGGGGAAGAAGCGCTGCGAGTTCTTGCGGAAGTGCGGGTGGACCTTGTTATTTCGGATCATCTGATGCCCGGAATGTTGGGAGCGGAACTGGCCCGCCGCGTCAAGACGCTCCGTCCGAATCTGCCATTCATTCTTCTTTCCGGTGTCAACGAAATTCCTGAAGACGCAAAGTACGCGGACCTGTTTATCAGCAAGGTAGAAGGGCCGGCGAGCATGTGTAGCAAGATCGCCGCCGTGTTGGCGCAAGAAGCCACAATGAATTGAGCCGCTCCGTAGTTCGGGCATAGCGCAGTCTCTCCGCTCGTCCACACCTGAAATTCCAATCCTGCTCAAATGTATGATCTACGCCGGCAGCTTGGATCAACCTCATAAACGAACCAACCCGCAGTTTCTGACAAGTCTGGAATCTGAGTTTTGGCTTCCTGGGAATCCAGTTTGAGTGTGTCTCCAAATGGCCAACATGAGCGCCATCTATGAATATCCAGGCGCACGTGCCGATTCAAATTTCGATCTTGTGGCTGGCTGTGCCACTGAACGGGCTGCTGGTACAGCCCGATCATCGGCCACTTCAGCGATGGCACAGGGACGCGGTTGGGCCGGCGGCGTTTCTTCTGATTGCGGCGGTCTTGATGCAGCGAGTTTATGATCCCGGTGCTAGGCAGATAGAGGAGAGTGTAGAGCGTCTTAGTAAGCTGGAAGCCGTTCCAGCCAAGTAGCAAGTGCCAGTATCAAAGCGCGCGGTGTTTTCGCGTCACAACCAATCTGTGCGGCAGATCACTCCGTCGCCAAGCATCCAGAGGGTATTCTTAGCCGTTTGCGTCGGAAGTACTATGCAAGATGCGCTCGCGCGACTATGGCCTGAACTGCAGTGGATCTGCGATTCGGATTTGCGGCAGAAAGTGGCGCAAACCTGGACTCGCGCTTTTACGCTTAGCCCGCTTACGCCGGCCGATCTCGAGGAAATTCCGTTTACGCTGTTGGTGCCGAATTGTCCCACAACCTTCATCGAGCACAAGCGCTGCGTGGTGCACATCGCCCGCAAGTCGGCCGAAGCCATGAAGGAGTTCATGGGCAACACGCTGCCGATCGATATGGACACCGTGATTGCGGGCGCGATTCTGGCAGACGTGGGTAAGTTGCTCGAGTACGAGAAGGGCAGCGACGGAAAAACCCGGCAGAGCAAGCGCGGGGAATTTCTGCGTCACCCATTTACCGGAGTTGCGTTGGCGATGGAATGCGGCGTCCCCGCCGCGGTGTGCCATATCATCGCGGCCCACGCGGGTGAAGGCGATCTGGTCCGTCGATCTACCGAGGCTATCATCGTGCATCACGCCGACTTCATGGCGTATTTGCCATATAAAAATCTGGAAAAGAAATAAGTCGAGGTGTTGATGCCCTCTTTCAATCCAACGGTTACCGCGACGATGTCGAAGTGGGCGGCGGACCTACGTTTCGAGCACCTGTCGAAAGAAGCCGTCTATCAAGCAAAACGATTTCTGCTCGATTCCGTTGGCTGCGCCCTGGGTGGCTATCAGCAGCATGATGTAGCCATTGCACTTGAAGTGCTACGCGAGATTGCGGGGCATGGGAGCGCGACGGTAATCGGTTCTGGCGAGAAGGCGGACATTGTCTCCGCCGCGCTGGCGAACGCGCTAATGATCCGTTGCATGGATTACAACGACATCTATTGGAAGCAGGATCCGTCGCATCCGTCCGACATTTTTCCAGCTGCGCTTGCCTGTTGCGAGCGAGTTGGCAGCAACGGTCGCGAGCTGATCGTAGGGCTTGTGCTCGGTCACGAGTTCGAGCAGCGCTTTTGTGAAGCGGCCTTCCCTGGAATTCGCGAACGCGGTTGGCACCATGCGACGTTGACGGCATTCGTCTCGCCGCTCGTCGCAGGCCGGGCGCTTCATCTTTCGGCGGAACAGATTCAGCACGCCATCGGGATCAGCGCCACTCGTCACTGCACATTGGGTGCGGTAACAGCAGGCAAGCTGACGATGATGAAGAATACTGTCGATCCCATGGCGACACAGTCAGGAGTGCTTGCTGCCCTACTAGCAGAAAAGGGTTACACCGGTCCCGAGCACGTGATCGACGGCAAAGAAGGATTGATGCATTGCTTTGGCCCGGAATGGATGCTGAATGCACTCACCGAGGGATTAGGCGAAAGTTGGCGAATCACGCAATGCGGCATGAAAGCCTTTCCTACGGAAGCGCTGACCCATACGCCCATTTCGGCTGTCCTCGCAATCGTCAAGGAAAATGACCTGAAGCCCGTCGACATCGCGCAGGTTCACATTCGGACCACGGCGCGAGGCGCGGATATTCTCAGCGATCCGAGCAAATACGATCCTCGTACCAAGGAAACCGCCGATCACTCGTTGCCGTATGTGGTGGCTGCGGCAATCGCCGATCGGCAAGTTACGGCTTTGCAATTCACTCCGGCAAAGATCAATGACGCCACTATTCGCGCGCAGTTGAACAAGATCGTGGTCGTAGCCGATCCGGAGATCGAGAAAGTCTTTCCTGCCCTACAGCGCGTCGTTGTGAAGATTACAACGACACGAGGCCAATCGTTCGAGAAGCAACTCGACTTTCCGAAGGGGGATCCGCGCAATCCGCTATCCGACCAAGAGATTGAGGAGAAGTTCGCGGCGCTGGCTGATCCGGTAATGTCCAGGTCGGCGCAAAGCAAGGTTAGAGATGCGGTGTGGCACCTTGAAAAACTCGATTCGGTCTCTGCGCTCATGAATTTGCTTCGCGCAGATCGAAAGGTAGCAGCCGCGGATTAGAAGGCGAGGTGAGGCATGGGTCAGACAGTTGTCGAGAAGATTGCTCAGCTTCACATGACGGACGGACCCGAGCGTCCTTTGCGTGCCGGGGATTTTCTTTCCATTCGGCCATACCACATCCTGACGCACGACAACACGTCCGCGGTAATCAAGAAATTCAAGTCGATTGGAGCCGCGAAAATCCACGATCCGAAACAACCCGTCTTCGCCCTCGATCACGACATTCAGAACCAGGCAGAAGACAATCAGAAGAAGTATCGGGACATCGAAGCGTTCGCGAAAACCCATGGTGTTGATTTCTATCCTGCAGGTGCAGGAATCGGTCACCAGATCATGATCGAGCGGGGTTATGTCGTGCCTGGTGCATTTGTCGTCGCTTCCGACTCGCACTCCAATATGTATGGCGCGCTTTCTGCAATCGGAACACCGGTGGTGCGTACCGATGCAGCCGCAGTGTGGGCAACCGGGGAATTCTGGTGGCAGATTCCGCGCACTGTGCAGGTCGTGCTGAAAGGGAAATTGCCGGACGGAGCCTGCGGCAAAGATGTGATCATCGCGCTATGCGGTCTCTATAACCATGGAGAGGTGTTAAATGCGGCGGTCGAGTTCTCTGGATCCGGCGTGGCGACCCTGAGCATGGACGAGCGGCTTACTATCGCAAATATGACGACCGAATGGGGCGCGCTGGTCGGGTGGTTTCCCTGCGATCAAGTAACTCTGAGTTGGATACATGAGCGAGTTGCGCGAGGGCCGTCACTCTTTAGCGATGCAGATCTGAATAATTGGGAACGCAATCCGCCGGCGCCCGACGCAGACGGCAATTACGCTGCCCGTATTACCCTGGACCTGGGCGAAGTGTCTCCGCACGTATCGGGTCCCGACAGTGTTCAGGTTGTTAGCACTGTGTCGGATCTGGCCACCCGGCGAATTCCAATTCAGAAGGCGTATTTGTTGTCGTGCGTCAATTCGCGGCTGACCGATCTCGAAGCCGCCGCACGCGCGCTGAAAGGAAAGAAAGTGGCGGCTGGAGTGGAGTTTTACTTAGCAGCGGCGTCGCGATCGGTACAGGAGCAAGCCGAGCAGCAAGGCTTCTGGTCGACACTCGTGAACGCAGGGGCGATTCCACTCCCGCCGAGTTGTGGCCCTTGCATCGGACTGGGTACCGGACTTCTCCAACCGGGAGAAGTTGGGATTTCGGCCACCAATCGCAATTTCAAAGGCCGCATGGGGTCGAAGGATGCGCAGTGCTACCTGGCATCGCCGGCAGTCGTTGCCGCTTCTGCGGCTGCGGGATACATCAGGTCGTCGGCGGAACAGCGAATCCCGAAGCCCTTGACACGCCACTACGAATCGATTACGTCACCTGCGAACAATATCGAGCGCGTTGAGATTCTGCGCGGATTTCCGGAACGTGTTCAAGGCCGGCTCGTCTTCCTGCCGAAAGACAACCTGAATACAGACGGCATCTACGGGGGCACCTACACTTATCGCGAGGATATGACGCCGGAGATGATGACGCGAGTCATCTTCGAGAACTACGATCGGCAACTCGCCGCAAAGCTACATGTGGGTGACGTCGTTGTGGGCGGCTTTAATTTCGGGACCGGATCGAGTCGCGAGCAGGCGGTGACGGCACTAAAGGCCGCGGGGATCCCCGTGGTGATCGCCGGTTCGTTCTCGCAGACGTATCTGCGAAATGCTTTCAACAATGGATTCATATGCATCGAGTCACCTGATTTCGTAAACCGGCTGAAGACTTTGTTCAAGAGCGATGCGAAAGCGAACTTTGCTGGCGACAAAGTGGAGATTGATTTCACGACAGGAATGCTCACCTATCGCAATGAACAGTTTCCATTCCCACCGTTGGGAAGCGTTCCGCAATCGCTGGTGGTGGCGGGAGGCGTGGAAAATCTAGTTAGAAAGAAGCTCCAGTCCGCGTGAGTACAACGGCGCCGACGAGTGTATTGCAGGAGTAATGATGGCTAGACATAGCGTAGTAACCATGCCCGGAGACGGCATCGGCAATCAGGTGCTGCCCGAGGCGATTCGCGTTCTGAATGCCGTGGGATTCGAAGCCAACTACATTCACGCGGACATCGGATGGGAATGCTGGTGCAAGGAAGGCAATGCGCTTCCCGAGCGCACCATTGGTTTGCTCGCCAAACACAAGTTGGGCCTCTTTGGCGCGATCACTTCCAAGCCGAAAAAAGACGCTGAAGCGGAATTGAATCCTGAATTGCGTAGCAAAGGCTACTCGTATTTCAGCCCGATCGTTACCATGCGACAACGCTTCGGGCTGGATATCTGCATGCGACCGTGCATCGGTTTTCCCGGCAATCCACTGAACTTTATTCGAAAACGCCCGAATGGCGGCTTTGAGGAGCCCCAGGTGAATGTCGTCGTGTTTCGGCAGAACACCGAGGGACTGTATGCCGGAGTGGAGTGGACCAATCCACCCGCGAACGTCCGCACGGCGCTCGAATCCCATCCGAAGTTCAAGCCCTTCGCGAATGTGAAAGGCGAAGATATGGCGATCTCCGTGCGGGTAATTACCCGCGACGCTGCTATTTTAATTGCTCGAGCCGCGTTCGAGTACGCGAAGAAGTTCGGTTACAAAAGTGTGACCATCTGCGAGAAACCGAACGTGCTTCGTGAAACCAGTGGCATGATGGAAGAAGCCGCCAAGCAGGTCGCCAAAAATTATCCGGGTATTCCGCTCTGGTCCACAAACATCGACGCACAAACCATGTGGCTGACCAAGAATCCAGAGGACTACGGGGTGATCGTTGCGAGCAATTTGTTCGGCGATGTGATTTCCGACGCATTCGCGGGTCTCGTCGGAGGCCTGGGATTTGCGGCATCGGGAAACATCGGCTCCGAGGTTGCCGTATTCGAACCGACGCACGGTTCGGCTCCGAAATATGCCGAGTTGAATCCACCGATTGTGAATCCGATCGCGATGATCCTTTCGGCGGCCATGATGCTCGACCACGTTGGCGAGACGGAGAAAGCCTGTCAAATTCGAGCCGCCATCGCGCACGTAGTCAAAGAAGGTAAGGTTCGCACGTATGACATGATGCGCATTTCAGGGGGAGCGAATGCCATCAGTCAGGGTGCCGCGTCAACCACGCAGATGACGGACGCGGTTCTGTGTGCACTGGAAGGTGTGGGCGCGAAGATGATGGTAGCCGTTAGTCGTTAGCTCTCATGATCGGTTTGTAGCTATGGGTACTTCATTACAACACGCGCTCCAAATCTACGAAGCCGGTCGTTCCGGCAAAGACGTTCGCTCCGATTGCCGTGTCGCCTTCCTGCCGCAAGACTCTGGTGGCATTGCGATCGAGCTCAAGTCTCGGGTCGGTGCGTACTATGGGGATTCCATCCGGCGGCAGGCCCAGCGGACACTGGATACACTGGCAATTGGGAATTGCCGGCTATGCATTGAAGACGAAGGCGCACTGCCATTCGTAATCGCGGCGCGTATCGAAGCGGCGGTGAAGAAGTCGGGGATTGTAAAGTTGGCACGAGCGCTTTCTGAGGCGGTGCCGCTCCCGCCGGTATCCTCGAAAGATCGTTTACGGCGCTCACGGTTGTACCTGCCGGGGTCAGAACCTAAGTATTTCATCAATGCAAGTCTTCACGAGCCAGACGCGATCATTCTCGATCTGGAAGACTCGGTACACCCGGACGAGAAGTATGCGGCCCGGATTCTAGTCCGCAACGCGTTGCGCAGCGTGAGCTTCGGTAGATGCGAGCGCATGGTACGTATCAATCAGCTACCACTTGGCCTGGAAGATTTGGAAGAGGTCGTTCCTGAATTCCCTGATCTGGTGCTGATTCCGAAGGTCGAAAGTGCGCAGCAGGTGGCCGACGTGGCACAGGCCATAGCACAGATTCAGCGCACGCAAGAGCACACGCGTCCGATCTGGCTGATGCCAATTCTCGAATCTGCGCTCGGGATCGAAAACGCGCACGCAATCGCGACGGCGGACGAGTCGGTGGTTGCGCTCACCATCGGGCTGGAGGACTACACCGCGGATCTCGGAGTGGCGAAGACAGTTGAAGGCACCGAGTCGCTCTACGCGCGCACCCGTTTGGTGAACGCCGCGAAAGCAGCCGGCATTCAGGCTATCGATTCCGTATTTGGTGACGTTGGCGACATAGAAGGGCTACGCCGCTGGGGAGAGAACAGCAGGGCGGTCGGCTTCGAAGGAATGGGATGTATTCACCCTTCCCAGATTCCGATTATCCACGACGCATTTGCGCCTACCGAAAAAGAAATCGAGAAGGCCCTCAAAATCGTATCGGCATATGACGAGGCGCAGCGAGAGGGGCTGGGAGTTGTCAGTTTAGGATCGAAGATGATCGATCCTCCAGTCGTTAACCGAGCTCTGAAGCTGGCTGCCACAGCACGCGCGATGGGACTGCTCGACGCAAGGGAAGCATCCAAATGACGCAGGTCGCCAGGGAAGTCGAACTCGCGCGCAATGCTGCAGGACGACTTGTCCCAGTTCAGGCGAATGGCCGCCATCAAAGGCTCTATGCTGGAGTCGGACAGTATCAGCCCACGGGTAGCAAGGCTGCGCCGCCAGTTCGCTCCAGCCGCGACTATCCTGCGAGTGGCGACAAGCGTGTCCCGAATATTGAAACCGCACTGCGTCTCTCAGGATTGCGCGACGGCATGGTCATCTCTTCGCACCACCATCTCCGCGACGGCGATGCGGTGGCGCTCGCAACTCTGCAGACTGCGGCTCAAATGGGTGTGAAAGATTTAATCTGGTTTCCCAGCGCATCCTTTCCGTCGCAGGCTCCGGTAATCGATCTGATGGATTCAGGCATCGTTCATCACATTGAAGGCTCGATGAACGGTCCGCTGGGAGATTACTGCTCTCGCGGGAAGATGCGTGGCTACGGAGTGCTGCGCTCGCACGGCGGCCGCTGGCAGGCGGTTCAGGACGGCGAGGTTCACATCGACATTGCCGTGATCGCCGCCCCAACTGCCGATCCGTTCGGGAACGCAACGGGTTCCGTTGGCAGGTCAGCTTGCGGTTCGCTCGGCTTTGCGTTGGCCGACTCCATCTATGCGGATCACGTGATTGTTGTAACCGATAATCTAGTTCCGTTTCCTTGTATCCCATGGCAAATCCAAGGGAACAATGTCGACTACGTGGTTGAGGTTCCTTCCATCGGGGACCCCGCGAAGATCGTATCCGGCACGACGCAGATTACTCGCAGTCCCGACCGGCTGAAAATTGCGGAGTATGTTGCGCGTTTCGTGCGCGATGCGGGAATCATGCGCGACGGCTTTTCGTTTCAGGCCGGTTCCGGTGGAATTGCGCTCGCTTTTGTCGACCATTTGCGCATCATGATGAAAGATGCGCACGTCAAGGCCCGATTCGTGCGTGGCGGCTCAACCAGGTATCTGGTGGAGCTTCTGCAGGAGGGGTTGACCGATTACATTCTCGATGGTCAAACGTTCGACCTTGAAGCAGTTCGATCGATCGCAACCAATTCGCGCCATGTAGCCACGTCACCTTTTACCTCATACAACTATCACGGCAAAGGCAACTTCGCTTCCATGGTTGACGTAGCTGTACTTGGCGCAACGGAAGTCGATAGCGAATTCAATGGTAATGTCGTGACGCACTCCGATGGCCGACTGCTGCACGGTATCGGCGGATGGCAGAACTGCCTGGCCGCTGGATGCACCATCCTTGCAGTACCCTCGTTCCGCGATCGCATTCCGGTGATCGTTGACAAAGTGACCACGCTGACTGGGCCCGGTGAATTGATAGACGTGATTGTCACGGAGCGAGGAATTGCCGTTAACCCCCGGCGGAAGGATTTGCTCGAGGCAACAAAAGTGTCGAAGCTGCCGATCCGGCCCATTCAGGATATTCAACGAGAAGTTTTCCAGATTTGCGGAGGCGCGCCGCAAAAGCCACAACTGACGGACAATCCGGTTGCCATTGTGAAATGGGTGGACGGTACAGTGATCGATACGGTCTGGCAGGTTCGTTCTTAGTGCCAAGATTGCTACGAAAAGCTGGCCGGGCGCCAGTCATCATCAGCTCATCTTGCGAAAAATATCTTTGAAATCGTAGAAACCCTTCTTGTCGCGAATCCATTCGGCGGCACGCACAGCGCCATCGGCGAACCCCCGTCGGGACTTCGCCGAATGGGACAGCATAATCGTGTCGTTAGGCGATGTTAGTTGCAGAATGTGATCGCCCATAACCTCGCCCTCGCGAATGGAATCGATGGGAACGTCGCTGCCTCCGCCTTCACGGTAGACGTTGTTTAGTGCGATGGCAGTTCCGGAGGGCTTGTCTTTTTTGTGAATATGATGACGCTCTACGATGTGGCCCTCGTAGCCGAACGCGGCAGCGGAGCCTAGCGCACGTGCTGCTTCGAAAAACAGATTCACTCCAACCGAGAAGTTCGCGCCAAATACGAATCCGGTACCGGACTGTTCGACAAGCATGCGGACCCGAGGAATCTGATCGTGCCAGCCGGTGGTACCCACCACCATATTCTTGCCGGCGCGAGCGCAGGCTTCGATATTGGCCATCACGCAGTGGGGCGAGGTGAAATCGATGGCGACGTCGATCTCTTTCAGTTTGTCTGGTGCCAGAGCCATACAGCCCGGATTGTCTTTTTCGATGACGACGCGCACATTGTGCCCGCGTTCACGGGCGATGTCACCGACCAGAGACCCGGTTTTGCCATATCCGATGAGCAACAGGTTCATGCGTAAGCGAAGACCTCCGGATCAGGATCGGCGAAGAATACTTCATGTAACTGGCGCACGACTTCCGGAACGTCATCTTCTTCGACAACAAAGGTGATGTTGATCTCGGATGCACCCTGGGAAATCATGCGCACATTGGTGTCGGCGATTGCGCCAAAAACCTTGGCGGCGACGCCCGGAGTCTCGCGTATATTCTCGCCCACCATGCAGACAATTGCCTTGCGACCCTCGTATTTCACGTCTCCCAGTTTCTCCAGATCAGCCGCCAGGGCGGGAATTGACTCGTTCGAATCGACTGTCAGGGAAACGCTCACTTCTGAAGTGGAGACAACGTCCACGGCGCAACGATGCTTATCGAAGACCTCGAATACGGCGCGCAGGAATCCGTGAGCGCCTAACATTCGCGTCGCAACAATATCGATGATGGTGATGCGCTTCTTGGCCGCGATCGCCTTAAAGGGGTTTCGGCAGTGTGTGGCACGCGCTACGATGCGAGTGCCTTCATTTCCCGGATTGCGGGAGTTCAATACCAACACTGGAATGTTCTTCTGCACTGCGGGGAGCAGCGTTGAGGGATGAAGAACTTTCGCGCCGAAGTACGCGAGTTCTGCGGCTTCTTCAAAGGCAATGGTCTTGATGCGCAGTGCATTGGGACAGAGGTTGGGGTCGGTGGTTTTCATGCCGTCTACGTCTGTCCAAATCTCAATGCGTGTTGCATCAAGTCCGGCGCCCACAATGGCCGCTGAAAAGTCGGATCCGCCACGGCCAATGGTGGTCACGATTCCTTCGCGAGTTGCTCCGATGAAGCCCCCCATCACCGGAATGGCGCCCTTACTCAGGAGCGGCCGTATTTTGGCTGCAAGGCGGTCGTTTGTCGCATCGAAGTCGGGAATGGCGCGGGTGAACTGGTTATTGGTCACGATGCACTCACGCGAGTCCACGTGCATGGCGTTCATCTCCGAAGCACAGAACGCGGCTGCCACGATCTTGCTGTTCACGCGTTCTCCGAAAGAGAGAATATTGTCGGTGGTTCGCGGAGTGATTTCGCCTACCGCACAGATTCCGCGCAGCAAATCGTCCAGAGCGCTGAAGTCACGCTCAATATCCGCAAGAAAAGCTTTGCTCTTGGAGTTGCCGAGTAATTCGGTCGAAGCTTCGATGTGCCTGGCTCGTAATTTGCGCGAGAGGTCCAAGGCAGTCTCTGCATCGCCTCCCCCAGCATAGTTAGCCATTGCGACCAGTTGGTCGGTAACCTTGGCCATCGCACTCACAACGACAACTGGGTTCTCGGAAACGCGGCTTGATACGATTTTTGCTACACGGTTGATGGCGGTTGCGTTTTCTACCGAAGTACCGCCGAATTTCATCACGATCATTTCAATAGCCAGTGGTCAGCCAGATTTGCCTTCTGCTATGAGGCGATCGGCTTCTGGAACAGCAGACAAAACTTTCGGCCCGGCCAGTTCGCGATGCTGCGGACCTGCTCAAATCCTACCTGCTCCAGTTCCTCAGCGAGAATAGCGCTCGGGATACCATGACCACCGCGGTTTGCCGGAATGCCCTTGGGCATGCAGGGGGCAAGCCACCAGCGCGGAGTGAAATCGACAACCGCAAGCGTGCCGCCGGGACGCAACGCTCGAAAGATGCTGCCATTCATCTGGGCAGGGTCGGTGAAGTGGTGATAAACGGCCCGCATGTAGATAGCGTCGCAACTGTTCGCCGGAATTCGGCAGTCGAAGGCGTGGCTGGCCTCGACCGTGACATTCCTCCAGTCCTGCTGGACCTTCTTTTTCACCAACTGGCGAAGGCGCTTGTCGTCGATTTCGGTGGCGAACAGGTGCCCGGGAGTTTTCAGGCGCGCGGCGATCTGCTCCGTCATCGATCCGGTACCGGCGCCAACTTCGCCGACGCGAGCGCCGGGACGGAGCCCCAGCAACGACCACAACAGATCAGCTTCTTCTGCGAGCGCTTTCTTCTTGTACTGCCGTGCGATGAACGCACCGGCGGCAACACCCGCCACGATTGGCAGAAGCCATTTTGCCTTCGACATGGGAGACGGCTCCTATCAGCCCAGATAACCTTGCGCCTTGAGCAACTCAGCATTGAGAAGCGCAGCACCGGCAGCCCCGCGAATCGTGTTGTGCGAAAGTACGGTGAACTTCCAGTCGAGCAGGCCGCATGGACGTAGCCGTCCCACACTGGTCGCCATTCCGCGTCCTCGCTCGAGATCGAAACGCGGCTGCGGTCGATCGGGCGCGTTGTCGTAATAAACAGGTTGCGGAGGAGCAGTAGGCAATCCGAGTTCCTGGGGAATCTCTCGGAACCTCGTCCATGAATCAATGATGGTGTCGGCTTTTGCTGGCGTTTTCAACTTGATCGAAACAGACTCGGTGTGACCATCTTCCACTGCCACGCGATTGCATTGCGCGCTGATACCAAACTCGGCCATGTGGACGGCGCCGCCGTTCAGCTTCCCGAGCAGCTTGCGCGTCTCCTCTTCCATCTTTTCTTCTTCCTTGCCGATGTAGGGGATAACGTTACCGAGAATGTCCAACGAAGCCACACCTGGATATCCCGCACCGCTGACCGCCTGCATGGTTACGACAAAAACCTTCTCCAGACCAAACGCCCGGTGCAAGGGTGCAAGCGCGAGCACCAACCCGATTGCCGAGCAGTTGGGGTTGGTCACGGCGAAGCCTTTCGATTGCCGCCACCATTTCTGACACTCGATCAGTTTGATGTGATCGGGATTGACCTCAGGAATGACAAGCGGCACGTCGGGATACATGCGCAGTGCGCTCGAATTCGATACGACAGCGTGTCCTGCATCCGCAAAACGCGGTTCGAGTTCCTTCGCAATGCCAGCATCTAGCGCAGCAAAGATTACCTTTGGCGCGCCGTCTGGTTCGGCGGGAGAGACCTTCATCTTCGCAATATGCGAGGGAAGAGGTGTCTTGAGGCGCCATCTCGCAGCTTCGGCATAAGGCAGGCCGGCCGACCGTTCTGAAGCGGCGAGCCAGGCTACCTCAAACCATGGATGATCTTCCAACAACTGTATGAAACGCTGTCCGACGACGCCGGTAGCGCCGAGTATGCCTACTGGTATCTTGGTTTCCATGTGAGTTTTCAGTTCTGATTTTACACTAGGAGTTTTTCGCATTCGCGGTGCGACACATCACAGCATCGATCACATTTTTTGATTATGCGCAGTGCGAAAGAAGGCTCAGGCCCAACATATTTCACTCTGCAATCGGCACAGGAGGCTCCACTCTTGGTTGTTCCTCAACCGCGACCTCCGGCCGATATCGCACCAGATACTCATCCATGATTACTGCGATCAGCGCCGCTGTTGGAACTGCGACGAGCGCGCCGAGCACCCCAGCCAGTGATGCGCCAAGGCTGAGAGCAATAATCACCGCAAGCGGTGACAGATTGACGCTATAAGTCATGATTCGCGGTGTCAGATACGCCTGCTCGATCTGCTGATAAATGGCGTAGAAGATCAAAACTCCAATTACCTTCGACCAGCCATCCAGCGCAGCAACCGTTACCGCCAGCACGAATGACGCCAGGGGGCCGATGAAAGGAACAATGTTCATTGCGCCAGCCAACATGCCAAGAGCAAAGGAATATCGCAGATGCAGGAGCCAGAACGTCAGGCTCGCGCACACGCCCAGGATGAGCATGAGCAACCCTTGTCCAACCAGCCAATGACGCATGCGCAATTGGCCGCGCAGCAGGGTGGTGCGCAGCCGCCGCCGGTGCTGATCGGGAAAGAAGGACAGGAACCAGTAGAACGTTCGGTGGCCGTCGAGAATGAAATAGGCCGTAATGATCAGCCAACTGAACAGGGCAACCAGAGCCCCCGCCAGTCCGGCGAAAAACCCAAATGCTCCTCCCAGCGACGCCTCCATCTCCCGTTGCAGCACGTCGGCATCAAGGTTTGGGACGAATGGATAGCCTTTCAGCCGATTGTGCAGGTCAGCAAGGCGATGGGGAAGGTCAGCGGTAAAGGCCTGGAAGTCGCGCAACATGGGCGGCAGCGCGAAAATCGCGAAGGAGGCGATCGCCAGCAGAGCGACCATGATGATGACAAAGATCGCAAATCCGCGGCCAGGCCACCAGTGCCCGATATGAATGCGGCGTATCTGATCAATGGCTGGGCTAAGCACTACGGCGAAGAGGATGCTGACGTAAATCAGCAGCAGAACGTCGCGCACCATCCATGCGACGGCCAGCAGGGCCAGAATTGCCAGAGTAAAGAGGATTTCCGAGCGTCGCCCCGAACGCGTTGCGGATTGGCCCTGAGCAGACATAATCCGTGCTGTTGATTCTAACCGGGGGTGGCGGAATTCTTACGAGCAAAAGTGCAGGAACATTGCTGACCAGTCGGACGATGGCTATTCCCGGATTACTTCGGTCTGGTCCGCGTCCACCGTGATCCGCTGGAGCTTGTACAGGTCGTCCATCCACATCGACCAATCACCGTTTTCCGTATGCATGTCGAAGCGGCTTAACTCCATATCTTTGCCATGGATATTCAGCCGTTCGCGCCCCTTGAATTCCATGCTGACACTCATGGAACTACGCTGGCGCGGCACCAGGACGCCATAGCTCGTCTTTGGCATGGGGCAGCCCTTGTCAGTACGTTTCGCGCAATTTTCCCCCAGATAGCGCCACAACAACAGCTCGCGCTGGCTAAAGAAATAATCGTCCAGCACTACCGTGGAGGCCGGCAACACATACGGCTGTTCCACCGGTTTCTGCAGGGAAGCAGAGGTAATCCGCTGGACAAGGAACTCGTTCTGCGGGGCAACCGTGGTTTGACCCTTTGCTGCGCCTGACTCATTCCATTCATACCGCCGCAAGTCCCCGGTGGGAGTAATCTCCAGTTCGTACGTCTGCGATTCCTTATTGCCTTCGTCTGTCTTCAGGGTGCCTTTGGCCAGGTTGAAGTCCGATTCCTGCGCAATCTCAAAAGTTTCGGTGGCGACACGTTTGCCGTTGACGATGATGTCGAATGTGCCGGAGTCGACAAGCTTGCCGGGAATCTTCTTATTCGAAGCGAAGGAATTGAGAGATGTTGCGAGCAGGAAGATTACGGGAACAGTTTTTGCCAGATTACGAATTTGTTTGCTCATCGCCAACGGCCAATCCCAGTAGAGACGCTACTTTTCTAGCCACTTCAGAGACGTCACATTCGCCTGTATCGACACGAATGTCTGCTTCCATGTAAGCGCTTCGGCGGCGTTCGTACAATTGGCGAAATTGGTTCTCATTCTGGAACAGGGGCCGCTGTCCCGACTGCGGACGGCAACGGTTCATCAGCTCTTCGATGGTCGCGTCAAGAAAAATGACCGGGTAGCTGGTCGCGCGGATCAGAGCCACATTTTCAGGCTGAGTAAAAGCTCCACCACCAAGTGCCACAATCGAAGGTCGCGAAGCGAGCTCTGGGATTAATTGCCTGAGTGCCGCGGTTTCTTTGGCACGAAAAGCGGCCTCGCCGTCGCTGCGAAAGATTTCTGGCACGTTGCGTCCATCGGCAGCAACCACGCGATCGTCGAGATCGATGAACCGCCACTGCAGATCGTGCGCCAGTTTCTGACCGACGGATGTCTTACCCGCACCCATGAATCCTACGAGGAAGCAGGCGAGAGGCTTGGTTTGAGATGAGAGACTCAATCGAGTTCGAGTCTAGCAGAGCGCCTTAACCACAGAGACATAGAGGATAACCAGCAATGATTTGGTTTTACCGGCTGTCGCCAAACGCTATTTGCATATATTCGCCAGGTCTAAGACGGGGACGAGACGTGCCACCGGGGTGTGCCGCGCGGAAGCCACGCCCTCCAGCATGTCGGGTCCGGGTGGCAGACTCAGATCGGTGTCTTCACGATAGAACGGGTCGCTTTCCGCCTGATCCAAGGTCACAAACTGAAAACCTCGCGACTTGTAGAGATCCAGCAGTCGCGGCAACATCCGCGCATCGAAGGCGCCCACGTGCATCAGCAGAACGTACGGAATATCGCGGCCCAAGAGCTTGTGTGAAAGTTCGCGATAGTTGCGGATGCTGTCATCGGCCGCCTGCAGGTAGCTCTTCTCCAGAAGGTCAATCGAAACGGTATCGCCCTTGGCCACGCAGCGAGCATAAGGCTCGTTCCACATGTAGTCTCCGAAGCTCATGGTCACGCCTGCGATTTTGTACCCATGCTGTAACAAGAATGCACGTACGCCGGCGCGCTTTTCGGGCGTGTCTCCTTCGGCTAAATAAGGAAAACGGAACCAGTGCCAATTGCCGCTGTCCATCAATTTGCCAAGGAGGGGTTCGTTCTCCGTCGTGTTGTCTTCGAAAGCCTGGAGACTGTTCTGATTCAGGTTCATGTGGGACCATGTGTGATTTCCGAGCGGATTACCGGCGGCGTGCCAGTTCTCCAGCGCCTTGATATCGCCGGGGAACTGCTCAACCGCCAGGCCGTTTACGAAACCGTATACCGGAGGCATATGCGCGTCGTGCAGCGCGGTGGCGATCTTCGCCATGATGCCTATTCGCGTTTCTCCAGCAGGCAGCGGACCATGCGAGGGCAGGTCATCGAAGGTGAAGGCGATCTGTGGAGAATCGGATTGCGATGCATGTTCGAACAGGGTGAGCGGAATCGCATTTGCCATTCCCTCATATCCGGCAGGCGAGGGATGCAGATGATCGCCTGAATCGTACGCCGCCAACAGTCGATCCGTATGCGCGGGATCGCGAGTGAGCTTGTCGAAGTCAAGCAGAGCGTCGAAGTGGCCGGGCGTCCGAATCCAATCGTTGATCTTCTGCCGGTCAGCTTCAATCTCTGGACCGGGATGGTAGAACTGCGATCCCTCGAACGGCATGATGGTCGCCCCGATCGCCCGGATTCCGTGTGTGTGCGCACGAGCGATGATTTGCTCGTACGCGCCGATAATCGAGTGCACCATCTGGTCGTGCTCGGCTGCTGAGTGCGCTTCATCGCGATTGAACATGCCGAGGTCGTTCACGCCCTCGAGCACGATGACGTAGCGCGCATGGGAAGGAGCGAGCACGTCTTGATCGAAGCGCGCCAGACCGTTGGGGCCGAGACTATCGAGGAGGAGGCGATTTCCGCCGATACCCTCGTTCACAACGGAAATGCTCTTAGTCGTGACGTTTGCCTGAAGACGGCGCGCCAGCACGTCGGGCCAGCGGTTGTTGCCGTTGGTGGTTGCTCCATGGCCATCGGTGATGGAATCGCCGAGTGTCACGATAGCTGCAGAATCCGGCGGAGCCGCGACGTCTACGGCGGCAATGAAATACCAATGCTCAAAAGTCTTGGCGTCAGGAAGATCAGCTGCGCCAACCTGATTACCGTGAGCCAGATAGGACGTCGCACGCGACCCTGGATGGCCCGTCTGCTGTTCAGGAGCCTGGTCCAGGTAGATGCTGACCGCCACATCCGACAACGGCGCAGCAGAAAAGTTGACCGGATCGGAAACGTAATCTGCTCCCGCAGGAACCATCACATCGGGACGGCCTGAAAAGGTGAGTGCGGTGTCCGTTCCAGGAACCAGTTTTGGCGATGCTGCCGATTCTGGACGCGCAATGTGAACCGCCGCGAAATGCAGCGGGGCGCTGCCGTATCGATTTGAAATGATAACTCGCAACTTCGATCCGCCGAGCGATAGATGAACGATCTGACGCAAGGTTGCATCGCGAAGGTCATTCGTCGCGAGCGCATTCCGCGGTTCGGGAACTTGCTGGGCTGAACCCCAGGACGCAACCCAATGCGTTTGGCCGTAAGCAATGGAAAAAGAGAAGACAAAGAGAAACGTTAAAGTCGCTGGAAATTTGAGTCGCGCCATTTCGGAACAGAAATCTATCACATTGTGGGTCTTATGCAGTCAGCTATCTGCTTGCTGGCGTCGACAGCTGGTGTTGGCGCGAGTTTCGCTGGGTGATTGCCACTGATATACTTCCCGCGCGGTAAACACATTCAGTCGAAAACAGCTTGCGGGTTCTTACCAAGCGCCGCTCAGTGTCCAAGGAGATCGTCATGCGATACGTAAGGCCGGTGTTCTTTGCGTTCGTTCTGGTTGTTGCTGCTATGCCATTGTGGGCAGGAAGTGATGAGATTCTAGGTGTCTGGCTCAATCAGAAGCAGGACGCCAAGATCGACGTATACAAGTGTGGCGAGAATTACTGCGGAAAAATCGTATGGCTGAAGAATCCAACGTATCCAGAAGGCTCAAAAGAGGGGACCCCCGGCACGCCAAAGGTGGACACGAAGAATCCTGATGCGAGCCTCCGTAAGACTCCTCTTATGAACATGCAGATCATGCATGGGTTTCAGTTTGTCGGGGATAATCTGTGGAAGAACGGCACGATTTACGATCCCGACTCCGGCAAAACTTATAGCGCCAAGGCAACGCTGGTCTCGCACGATCAGTTGAATCTTCGTGGGTTTGTCGGTATCTCGCTGATTGGCCGGACCGAAAAGTGGACGCGGACGAATTAGACGTCCGACGAAACTGGCTGCCGAACAACTCGATATCGAGATCCCCGGCGACTAAAGTCGACGACGGTAACAAAGAGAAAGAACTTGCTTCGGCGTGGCTGAAGCCACGCTCCCCAAAGCAATGCCAGACCGATTTTCTCCCGCACATCTAAAGCTGAGTGTGCTAAGAGATTTCACGAGGACAAATCCGCATAGTGAAAAGCCCCGCTATTTGCCTTCGCGTGAGTTGATCCGTGCGAAGTATTTCTTCTTCCGTGCGACGATCTGGCAGATTTAACATCCAACCCTTGTTACCTTTCTGAGTGAGACTGAAGCATTGGATGCGAAACAACCATGAAAATCAACAAGACTGAATCGGAGTGGAAGCAGGAATTAACTCCCGAGCAATTTCAGGTTTGCAGGCAGAAAGCCACTGAGTATCCGTTTACAGGAGCGTACTGCGATTTCCATGAGCCCGGGGTTTATCGCTGCTCGTGCTGTGGTGCTCAACTATTCAGTTCGGAAACAAAGTTCGATTCCGGTTGCGGTTGGCCCAGTTTCAATCAGCCGGTTTCGGAACAGGCTGTCAGGGAAGAAACCGATCTGAGCCATGGCATGCGGCGCGTGGAAGTTCTCTGTTCAAATTGTGATGCGCACTTGGGTCATGTATTTCCGGATGGTCCGCCGCCGACCGGGTTGCGGTATTGCATTAATTCTGTGTCGCTGAAACACGAGAGACGGTGATTATTTCTTTCCAGGCTTCATCGCTTCCCAATCTGCGTCGGAGAGAACCTGACCGGCCCAGTTGAATTCGCCGGCGCCTTGCAGCCACTCGCCGCCATCCATCACGACAATCTCCCCGTTGATGTATGTGCAGCCGTCGCTCACGAGAAAAGCGGCAAGGTTGGCCAGTTCGGCTGGAGTTCCGAAACGGCGCAGCGGAACCCGCTTGAGTGCCATCTTCTCCAGGTCGCGCGATGGTATCAGGCGGGAAAATGCACCCTCTGTGGGAACCGGTCCCGGGGCGATACCGTTGAGGCGAATTCCCCTGGGACCCCATTCCACTGCGAGACTGGTAGTTAACGCCATCACACCAGCTTTGGCGATGGCCGAAGGAACCACGTAGCCGGAACCGGATCCGCTGGTGGCGTAGGTTGTAACAATATTCAAAACCGTTCCCGGACGATTCGCGGCCAGCCATCGCCGCCCGCACCCAAGAGTCATATTCAGCGTGCCATTCAGAACTATGCCAATAACCGCCTCGAAAGCTCGCGGAGATAGCTCCTCGGTTTTCGCAAGGAAGTTTCCGGCAGCGTTATTTACCAGTATGTCGACCGGGGCCGTCTCCCAAATCGAGTTCAGCATCACCTCGGTGGCGCTGGCATCGCGGACATCGCAGGTGTGCTGAAAGATTCGCCCCTCGGCAGAGCGCTCCAGTTCGGCAACGGCAGCTTCCAAAACGTTGGTGCGGCGGCCACAGATGTAAACCGTTGCACCGAGCCGTAAAAAGCACTCGGCCATTGCGCGGCCCAGCCCCGTGCCACCGCCGGTGATCAGAGCGCACTTGCCGGCCAACAAATCAGGTTTGAACATGTTTAGAACTCCGCTTGAAACAACGCAGATCACGCTACGCGAAAAGGGTAGGCTTCGGCACAGGATGTTTTCAAGTCTGGGAAGCCATTCTGCTGTGATTCACATCTAACTAATCCCAAGGTGAACTTATGGCCGAAAATCTGACCGAGATTCTGCGTCGCGAATTAAATCAACTCGACACCCAAATGCAGGAAATGACAAAAAGGCGGGAAGCGATAATCAGTCTGTTGAACACCTATTCTCCGGGAGGAGATGGCGGCTCGAAGCTTCTTCAGATGCCCAAGCGCGAGAGGCAAAGTGTGCCCTCATCCACTCTCGACATGGCGCAGAAAGTACTGGAGAAGCGAGGTGAGATGAAGGCTGAAGAACTGATGGAAGCGATTCGCGAAGAATACGGTGTCCGTCCGGCTCACACGTTGCCGCAGATGCTATATATCCGCGCTCGCGCGAAGAAGAGGTTCTATCGAAGCCCGGAAGGAAAGTTCGGAGTGGTCTCAGAGAACAAACGCCGCCATCACGGGAAGAGAGCAGCGTAAAAGCAGTGGCTAGTAATTGGCGCTTCTTGGCGCGACTGGTTGCAGATAGTCGCTAGCTCAGCGGTTAGTGGCCGCCCAAGACACCTCAGGAGCTAAAACCCTCACGTGCAGTGCTCCGTTTCGGCGCGGCTGAAGCCGCGCCCTTTCCAACCAATAGCCGAGAGCCGAACGGCAAGAGCCAGCAGCCGAGAGCTACAGCCAATCGCAAACGGCAAGAGCTGGTCTCTAAGGCGAGAGCCGAAAGCCGACAGCGTTGTGGCCTCAGATTCCGGCGGCGCGCAGACGAGCCAGCAGATCAGTCTCAGGTTTACGGCGGAAGATCCAGCGGGCTGCCAGAAGCCCCAGTGCGATATAAACCGAGCGCATTACCATGTCTTTTCCCCGCTCTGTCATGATTCTGTCCTTTGCCTGTTGCCCTAGGCTCCAGAAAACTCTTTCAGCCATGGACTCTATCGTCCATTAGTACAGGGGGTAAAGATGGCGAACGTAACGTCGGGCAAGTTACCGACCCAGTGACTGAGCCGAAAGAGCTCTGGATTTCGATGCTTACATCGGAATCAGAACGGCTCCCCTTGATGCGGTAATGTGACCAAAGATTTCAGTCGGCTCCGATAACCATTCGCTTCGGGCTGGCTGCTGAAGGCCATTCCTGCTCCTGCGCATCGACTACAGCCAACGCAGCGGCCTGGACCACTTCCTCGACTTCACAGCCTCTTTGCAGAAGTTGCACGGGTTTGCTCATGCCCATCAGGATGGGCCCGATAGTCTGTGCTCCACCGAGCCGAATCAGCAATTTGTAGGCGATGTTCGCGGACGTCAGGTCGGGGAAGATCAACACATTCGCGCCCCCGCGCAGGGCCGAAAAGGGATATTCCTTGGCAATCATGTCGGGCATTACGGCCGTGTCAGCCATGATTTCACCGTCAACAATGAGCGTGGGATCCGCATGGCGGATCAATCCAACCGCCTTGCGCACTTTCTCACACAACGGATGTTTGGTGCTGCCGAAGCTGGAGAACGATAGCATCGCGACGCGGGGAACTACGTCGAAGCGGCGAGCTTCCGCCGCCGCACACAGCGCGATCTCGCACAGTTCTTCGGCTGTGGGTTCGATGTTGACGCTGGTGTCCGCCAGAAAATACAGCTCGTTCTGAGGTGTAATCAAGGTGTAGAGACCGGAAACTCGGTGCAGTCCCTCGCGCACGCGGATCACTTGCAATGCAGGACGAATGGTGTCGGGGAAGTGCTGGTTAATACCGGAAATCAAGGCGTCGGCATCGCCCAGGTGGACCATCATGGAAGCGAAGTAGTTGTGGTTCTTGATCAGGTCCTTGGCCTCGGAAACGGTGACGCCGTGGCGCTGGCGAAGCCGGAACAACTCTTCGACGTAGAAGTCGCGGCGAGGTGAATCTGCCGGACTAATGATGTCGATTCCGTCCAGGGAAACGCCGAGCATCTCGGCAGTTTTGCCGATTGCTTCCTTCGAGCCGAGCAGGATCGGGTGGGCAACACCTTCATCCACGATTGCCTGCGAGGCACGGATGATTTTTTCATGCTCTCCTTCGGGAAAAACCACACGCTTCGGCGACGCTTTGGCGCGATGGATGAACCAGCGCGTGACCTCATGAGCCTTGCCCAGTAGTCGCTCGAGTTGCTCGCGGTATTCGTCGAGATTGATAGGCTCGCGAGCTACACCAGTATCCATGGCGGCCTTGGCCACGGCGCCAGCTTCGCATACCAGTACACGAGGATCGAAAGCCTTTGGGATGAGGTAATCGCGGCCGAAGTGCAACCGTTCTACGCCGTAAGCGCGGCAGACTTTGTCCGGAACATCTTCTTTGGCAAGGTCGGCGAGCGCGCGGGTAGCGGCAAGTTTCATTTCATAGTTGATGGTGGTTGCGCGCACGTCGAGCGCGCCGCGGAAGATGAAAGGGAAGCCGAGAACGTTGTTGACCTGGTTCGGATAGTCGGAGCGTCCGGTGGCCATGATCACATCGGGCCGAACCTGTTTCGCGTCCTCAAAAGTGATCTCCGGATCAGGGTTCGCCATGGCGAAGACGATCGGATTCGGCGCCATGGACCCTACCATTTCTTTGGTGACTGCGCCTTTCACCGAACATCCGACGAAGACGTCGGCATCGCGCATGGCATCGGCCAGCGTGCGGGCTGCGGTGTCACGGATGAAACGATCCTTGTAAGGGTTCATTCCTTCGCTGCGGCCCTTGTAAAGGACTCCCTTGGTGTCGCAGAGAAGCAGGTTCTCTGGGCGCACGCCTAAACGCAGGTAGTGTTCTGCACATGCCAGGCCGGATGCTCCTGCGCCATTGAAAACAACTCTGACTTCAGCGATGTCTTTTTCGGCGACTTCCAGCGCATTCAGAAGGGCCGCTCCGGAAATAATGGCAGTCCCATGCTGGTCATCGTGAAAGACGGGAATCTTCATGGTCTTGCGCAGGGTTTCCTCGATGTGGAAGCATTCCGGCGCCTTGATGTCTTCCAAGTTGATGCCGCCAAAGGTCGGTTCGAGGAGTTGGCATACACGAATGATTTCTTCAGGATCGAGGCTGGCGATCTCGAGATCGAAGACGTCAATGTCGGCGAACCTCTTAAAGAGGACGCCCTTTCCTTCCATGACGGGTTTACCGGCTAGCGGTCCAATGTTGCCAAGACCGAGTACTGCGGTCCCGTTGGTGACTACTGCGACGAGGTTGCCGCGAGCGGTGTATTTAAAGGCATCCTGCGGGTTGCGATTGATTTCGAGACACGGGTCGGCGACACCGGGAGTGTAGGCCAGGCTGAGATCGCGTTGTGTACGGCAAGACTTTGTAGGCGTGACCTGAATCTTTCCGGGTCTGCCGTGACGGTGATATTCGAGAGCTTCCTGCTTGGTGATGGCCATGGAACTCCTCCGCTGCGCCGAAGCACAGATCTTCGACGATGCATTTTCAAGTTATTGCTGGGCAAAGAATTGGTCTGTGACGGGGGACCGGGATTCGGGTGAGGGAAAACACGTGACGTTCGCCTCCCTAGCGCGGTCATCCATTCAAAACTTCTTTTCCCTTTGGTGAAGTGACTTATGTCGCGCGGGCGAGGGCGCCTGTGGCATTAGTAGGGAATAGGTTCCCTCGCGGGCGCTTGGGATGACAGTTCTTCCTCGCGCTCGAACCGTTAAGAAAAGCAACCAACGGCAAGTCCGGCAGACGACCCAGGTCATTGCGAGCACGAAGAGTGCTGCCTGCGCCAGTAGCTATTTGTCGTCTGCCGGCCTTTTGCCAAAGCGGGATGAGGCGGGCACCCCGTCATTTGGCCTACCGTGCACGACCAATTCGGCCGTTCGGACAATGCTCGGTGACGCCAGAGCAAATAGACATACGTAACACGTGATTATTTCGCCGACAGGCTATGCTTGGGCGGTTCGATCAAGGAGTGCGTGATGTCAAGCAGCCTGATTCGTCGAGTGTATTGGAGTGTTCTGGCAGTAGCTTTCGTCGTGGCATTCAGCGTTGATTCGCTCGCGCAATACAAGCCATCTTCAGTGCCGGCTCGCGATCTGAATTCGACGTTGGCCGAACTGATGCGTGTGGCTCCGGCGACCAATCAGGACCTGTCCATCCTGCAGCAACAGGGCGGAATACTTCATCGGGTCACGTTTTGGCGAGGGGACAAAGGCCACAGTGCCCAGATAACGGAAGCATTGCGGCGCAATTTGCAGTATGCCGTGCCCAGTTTCGTGCACGATACGCAAGCTTCGGGTGGAAGCCTGTCGACAACGTTTCTGCTGTATCGGGACCTGACTGTGGTTTGCGAGTCGCTGGATACGCTGCTTCCACAGAGTTCGCGCGAAGGCAAAGGCGAGTTAGCAGCTCTGAACAATGATCTGTCGGACATGAACCGGCTGAAGGAAGAGTTGTCCAACTACATAGAACGGACTGCCACATTGGTCGAGAGCAGAAATTCACAATTGGCGTCTTCAACGAACCGCGCTCCGAAGCGAATCATTGTTGATGACAATATTCCGGAGAAGCCGGTGCACAAGAAACGGCACACGACGAATCAGTAAGAACAAGTCAGGGGTTCACCCAGGGCGCTCGGAAAAGTTCGACGGCAGGCTAATGTTCGAAGATGGAGCTGCCCCTCACACAAAATGGACGCTTGAGGGAGCAGCAATAACCACCGATAACTAACAACAACGCTATCTGGCAAACTTTCCCATCACCTCGCCTTGCGCGACGATGTGGCCTTGCATCGCCTGGTCGAGGGGTTGACGATTGGCGCCGGGCTTGAGATCAAGTTTGGCATCGATGGCAAAAACACGGAAAAAATATCGGTGTGGCTTGCCCGACGGAGGGCAGGGTCCGTTGTAGCCAATTTTGCGAAAATCGTTCCGACCCTGAACAGCACCATTGGGCAATTGCTCGCTGCGGGGCTGGTTCTCGGCAAGCTCGTGGACTGCGGCGGGCAGGTTGTAAACCAGCCAGTGAGTCCAGGTACCGGCTGGAGCGTCGGGATCATCGACGATTAGCGCTAACGATTGCGTGGTCGGCGGTACGCCGGTCCAGGTGAGCGCAGGAGAAACGTCCTCTGCCGAGCAGGTGAACCTTTTCGGAATAGTACCCTCGGCGGGGAACGAAGTGGTCGAGACCTGAAGTGACATGGTGCTGCTCCTTTCGGGGCTGGATTGGGAGAAAGACAGAGCCGCGATAAGCATGGCTGGGGTGAGTGCAAACACAGGTGATAGCCATTTCATGCGTCACTCCGAAGGGGATGCTTCCAGTGACCAGTAATGTTACTCCGAGGCAGCTGCTTTCGAGAGAACACGGCCAAGCCGCTGAATTTGCGGCGCAGAATGCTAACCGGCGCGGCTGGCGTGCCGATTTTCCGAGGCGGTCACACTGAGATGTGAGATAAGTCACAGAAAGGCTGGACTGTATAGCTTCACACTAGCTGCGTGATACGGATCACAACCTGGTCACCCGAGAGCCGCAGCCTGCCTGTACAGCAAGTACATGGCGCCAAGCAACAGACGGTGACGCACACAATCGTGCGCCACGTTCCCAGGCAGGAGTGGACATGCTTCCCGGGCTTGTGTCACAGGGGGTTGTGCAGTGTTGTCACCATACGGACTCGATATCATAGAAAGTTGTTTTACCTGTAAGCTCCGAGCCGACCGGCTCTTCTGCGATCTTCCTGCCGGTGCTTTGCAGTCTTTTGAATCCATTAAATATGCAACCGCGTATCCTAAGGGCGCCGTGTTGTTTGTCGAAGGCCAGGCGCCGCGGGGCATTTACGTGCTGTGCAAAGGCCGAGTGAAGCTATCGATCTGTTCCACGGACGGAAAGACGCTGATCCTGAAAGTCGCCGAACCGGGCGAGGTACTCGGTCTGAGTGCCAGCGTTTCGGGAAAAGCCTACGAACTGACGGCCGAAACACTCGATCCATGCCAGGTGAATTTTGTGAAGCGCGAAGACTTCCTGCGCTTCCTGAAAGAGCATGGCGAGGCTTGCCTGCGCGTTGCGGAACAGCTAAGTGAGAAATACAACTCGGCGTGCCACGAAATTCGCTCGCTGGGACTTTCTCATTCGGCGGCCGAGAAGCTGGCTAAACTGCTGCTTGACTGGACTGCCAAAAACGGCGAGGCGGCAAAGGTCGAGCCCCGTTTGAAACTTGCGCTCACGCACGAGGAGATCGCACAGATGATCGGAACGTCGCGGGAAACGGTGACGCGCTTGTTTGCCGATCTGAAAAAGCGACAGATCGTGCAGGCCAAAGGATCGACGCTGCTTATCCGCAATAAGGCCGCGCTGAAACAGATCGCGAGTGCGAGTTGAACATCGAACTTGTAATGTTCTCCATGCCGCATGCACGAAAGGGTCACGATAAACTGTGACTAGAGTCACTGTTTAATTACCCATGCGGGGCTAATTAACACGGCATGGAGAGCATTGCGCACCACAGCTGTTTCAAATGTGAAATGCGGCCGGACCGGCCCTTCTGCGATCTGCCTCCGGATGCACTTCAGGCTTTTGATCAAATCAAGGAAGTCAGCCAACTCACCAAGGGAACAGTACTCTTCTGCGAAGGCCGTCCGTCCCGAGGGGTCTTTGTGCTCTGTCATGGGCGCGCCAAACTCTCCGTCTGTTCCGATTCCGGCAAGCGTCTGATGCTGCGTGTGGCAGGGCCGGGCGAGGTGCTAGGCTTGAGCGCCACCATGGCGAATAAGCCTTATGAGCTTTCGGCCGAGTTGGTCGATAACGGACAGGTGGTGTTCATTCGCCGCAAGGACCTGCTCAGATTCCTGAAAGACAATCAGAACGCGTGCATGCAGATCGTGCATTTGTTGAGCGATGATCTGCACAACGCATTCGACCGGGTGCGGACGGTGGGGTTGACGCGCAGCCGTCGGTCACGACTGTTGCCATTTCGTGGACGCGCCTAAGTCGGTTGTTCGTAATTTTGATTCCCCAGAATAGTTAATCACGATTTCGCCATTCCTGAGGCATACTGGTTTGCGCCGGGGCTCGACGTAACTTGCTGCCCTGCCGGGCCTCCCGTATTGAAAACCGTCCTGCTGTGAAACAGATTTCACAGCTCAACGTGATCCAGATCACAAGTGCCATGGTCAACCTTGTCGGAAACTAGGGGCATTCAGTAGCCAACGAAACAGCCATGCAGTTTTTGGAGTGGAGGATGCAAACGTCGGAAGCAAGAAGAACACACTGGCTCAATTGGATCGGCGTCGTGGCTTTACTTTTTCTGTTCGGCATGCAGGCTGTGATAGTGGCCCAGGAAGCCAAAGCTAAGCCCGCGGCGACGCCCGCCAGTCCAGCCGCGCAATATGTCGGAGCCGATACATGCAAGACGTGCCATGAGGACGTTTTCAACCACATGCAGCAGACTCCGCACTACAAAATGAAGTACCTAGGCAAGGCGGAGACGGGTCAACCCGGCGTCGGAGTCGATTGCGAGGCCTGCCACGGTCCGGGATCGGCACATGTTGAGGGTGGCGGCGACGTCACCAAGATCATCAACTTCAAAAAATTGAGCACAGCACAGGCGTCGGAACGCTGCTTGAGCTGCCATGCGTCCGGGAAGGCACAGCAGCATTTTGCGCAGTCGGTGCACGCGACCAATGATGTCGGTTGCCTGAGTTGCCACTCGGTCCACCATGCAGCCGAGCCGCGCAAGCTGCTGGTAAAGAACTCGCAACTAGACCTTTGCTATAGCTGCCACACGACGCAAAAGGCGCAATTTTCAATGCCGTTCCGGCACCGTATCAACGAAGGCCTGCTGACCTGCACGGACTGCCACAATCCGCATGGCACCACGATTCCGCGGCAGTTGGAGACGTCGGCGGGTGACCAGCAGGTTTGCTACAAATGTCACACCGATAAACAAGGTCCATTCGTGTTCGAACATGTTCCGGTGCGCACCGAGGGCTGCACCAGTTGCCACATGCCGCACGGGTCTTCGAATCCACGAATGCTTCGTGTCAGCCAGGTGAATCTCTTGTGCCTGCAATGTCACACGGTAACGGCTAATAACAATATTCCCGGGATACCGTCGTTCCACAACCAGGCGCAGAAATACCAGGCGTGCACGCTGTGCCATACCCGAATCCACGGCTCGAACTTCAACGAGTTCTTCTTCAAATAGGTCATAGCCATGAAGGAGACAAAGACGAAGCAGTTCGCGAATGGCAGGAAAGATATGAGATCGATTTTATGGCGAAGAGTTGGGGCGCTTGCAACGCTCAGTGCATGTCTGATTGTGGGGATTCTGTTTGTTCCGCGAGCAGTGTTTGCGCAGGCACAGGAGCGCGGCCAGACACCGGCGGACCTGGCAGTTCAGCCACCCGCGGAGACGTCGGGCGTTGCGTTTGAAGGGTACCAGGTTCAACAGTCAATTGAACTCGGCTATCGTTACGCGTCGCAGAGCGGGAGTCCGGAAACGTACAATACGTTTGTCAATTTGCACTCGGGCCCTCGCATTTTGAACCAGAGCCTGGCGATGCGCTCGGATAATAATTCCGGATTGCTGTTCGACACGTTGTACATGAACAGTTTCGGATGGGGTGGAGATCCGAATAATGCTCTGCGCCTGGACGTTTCCAAGAATCGCTGGTACAACCTTAACTTTAACTTTCGCCGCGATCAGAACTACTGGGATTACAATCTGCTCGCGAATCCGCTGAACTCGGCTACCTCACTGCCAGGAGTGCCGGTCACGTTCTCTCCGCACATGATGGAGACGCGGCGCCGGATGTACGACTTCGACATGAGGCTGCTGCCACAATCGAAGGTGAGCTTCCGTTTTGGTATCAGCCGCAATCGGAACGAAGGTCCGAGCTTGATGTCGTACCACGTGGGCACTGAGGCACTGCTGTTTCAGCCATGGGACACCACATCCAATACCTATCGTATCGGGATTGATTATCACCTGCTGAAGAAGACCAGTGTCAGCTTTGATTTCGCGTATGAGAGCGCTACGAATGCAACCGATCAGAGCCTGGCACCCTTTGCGGTTTTCCCGTTGGCAAATGGAACACCGGTTTCCTTGGGAGTATCGTCAGGTCCGTGCACAGCGCCGGTCAATGCAGCGGGAATCGCGAACCCAACCTGCAATGCATTCCTGAATTACTCGCAAACTCAGAATTTCCGCACCAGCATTCCGCAGGAGTCGATTTCGTTTCAGTCGACTTCGATCCGGCGTCTGGACCTGACCGGCCGTTATTCCTACAGCCATGCGCATGCCGATACACCGTACAACGAACTGTTGAACGGGCGGGAATCGCGCACCAATTTGCAGCAGTCGACGACAACGGGCAGCGCCAGCACACGTTGGGATACGGATACGTTGGAGTTGGCAGCAACGTATAGCCTGACGCGACACTTGCGTATCGTGGATCAGTTCCGTTTCTACAACTACCACCTACCGGGGGCCTTCAATTCTCTGCAGAACAGCTATTTCGGGACGAGCATGCTGTTGCCGGTTGGCAGCGTTCCTCCATTTCCACACACGACATCCTCGGAAGCTGATATCGCCCCGTTCCAGTATCTGTGGTTCCAAGGACAGAACGAGAAGACCAACACAACGCAGTTGCAGTACGACTTCTCCAAGCGCCTTGGCGGAAGCATTGGCTATCGCTATCGCCATCGCGTTGAAGACAATAACTTTGCAAACTTTGCTGTGCCCGGTCCGAGCGGCAATGGCGAGGTTTTCTATCCGACAAACGCTCTGCGCGGCGATTGTGCGGGCGGAACGCCGAATCCCGACGGAAGCTGCTATTTCACGGGTCAGTTCGATGGAGAAGACGATCAGTTCACAATTTCGCAGCACACGGCTTTGTTTGCAATCTGGGCGCGGCCGACAGACAAATTACGTGCGAATTACGATATGGAACTGAGCTCGCTGGGAAGCTATCTGACAAGCGCCAGCGGGGGATTTGTGGATGCACGCAGTTTCCTTACACGCATCACGCCCACCAACGAGCAACGTTATCGCGCGCGTGTTTCCTACTTGCCGGCGCCATGGTTGACGATTGCCGCGAACTTCAGTGACCAGGAGAGCAGAAACTCCTTTGCGGATATTGCGTATCGACAGCACAATCGTAATTTCGGATTCGACATCACGGCGATGCCTTCCGGCCCGGTTGGTGTCGATTTGGCCTACAACTACAACGGCTATCTGCAAAACGCGAACATCTGCTTTGTCGAAACGCCCGCTACGGCAGTTCCCGTCGCGACGGTTCCTTGTTCTGATGGTTCGGGCTACCTCGAAGCGAATGGCTATTACAGCAATAAAGACAATTTTGGATCCGCCATGCTGATGCTGAAGCCGATGAAGCGAGTATCAGCGAATCTCGGGTATAGCATTGTGAGCGTCTCCGGCAACACGCTGACCCTGAACCCGCTGCAGCCCCTCGGGTCGCTGTCGTACAACTACCACCAGCCGGTAGGGAACTTTTCGGTGATGCTGACGAAGAATTTCACTTGGAACACCGCTTACAACTTCTACCAGTATGGAGAGCGCGACATTCCCGGACCGCCCGGTTATCGGAACTTCCACGCGAACCTTATGACCACGTCGGTTACGATTGCCTTCTAATCTTTTTTGAAACGGGGCCAGTTGGCGCTGGCCCTTGTTTAGTTTATGAACAGTTGTTCGTGAGCCGCAGCACTACGCCGCGGTACGACCAAAGCCGCGGTGATTGCGGTCACCCCCCGTCATGCCTGTGCTCACAGCCCCGTGAGGCATGAATCTGCGATGAATAGTAAGGCCCAGAATGGGCCGAAGCCAGAGGCCGGCAGGTCTAAAGCGCTATCGGGAGCCGACTTCTGGCCGAAGGCAAAGCGGGCTCCGTATGATCATGCGCAATCTTAAAGTGGTTTTCCTCATATGTCTGCTATTGGGATCAGCTTTGGCGGCGAACAAGAAGGCGGAGAGTGCAGCCGACAAGAGCGCCGAATGCCTTGCATGCCATAGTGACGCGACTCTGATCAAGGAAGAGAACGGGAAGCAGATCAACCTGCATATTGACGAAGAGCACTTCAAAGCTTCCATTCACGGAAGCATGTTTACGTGCCTGGATTGCCACAAGGATGTAAAAGGCTTCCCGCATGATCCGGCTCCGGCAAAGGTTGATTGTGCCGCCTGCCACGAGCAGGAAGTGAAGGATTATAACTCGAGCCTGCACGCAATCGCCCGCCAGAATGGTGATTTGAAGGCAGCGACCTGTCTCGATTGCCATGGCGACATCCACGAGGTTCTTCCGTCCTCCGATCCGAATTCGCGTGTTAGCCATACGAATATTCCAAAAACGTGCGGCTCGTGCCACGGGCAGAAGTTCGTGATGGAGTCGGCGGGACTCAGTTCAGCTCCTTTTGTTTCCTACCAGGACAGTGTTCATGGCAAAGCCGTAGCCGCAGGCTCGGAAAAAGCGGCGGTATGCACCGACTGCCACGGCGCACACAATATTCTTCCAGCGGGCGATTCAAAATCATCCATCTTCAAATTCAACGTGCCTGCCACGTGCGGTAAGTGTCACGAGAATGTTAAGCAGCAATTCATGAGTAGCATTCACGGCCAGGCAATTGCGAAGGGAAGCTGGCAGGCGCCAGTGTGCACTGATTGCCACGGAATTCACGGAATCAAGTCTCACCTGGATCCGAACTCGTCGGTTTCTGCCCAGGCGCTTGCCGCAACGACATGTGCGCGCTGTCACGAAGGGGTGAGACTCACTCAGGACTTTGGAATTGAGGCACATCGCGCGAGCACATATCTCTCGAGCTATCACGGGCTGGCTTCGCAGATGGGATCAAAGGTTGTCGCGAATTGCGCCAGTTGCCATGGCGCACACAATATTCTGCCGTCGTCGGATCCGCGTTCGACGATCAACCAGGCGAACTTGATTACGACGTGCGGCAAGTGCCATCCGGGCGCGTCGCAGAAGTTCGTGCTGGGAAAGATACACGTCGATGCACCGCTTTCGAGCGACCGAGGCAGCATCGCGATCCGCTGGGTGAGGCGTTTCTACCTGGTCATGATCTTCGGCGTGATCGGCGGAATGCTGCTGCACAATTTCCTGATCTGGCGAAAGAAAGCCCTGGAGCAACTAAAGTCAGCCCATCGGATTGTAGTGCGCATGGATTCGACGCAGCGCATGCAGCATCTTCTCTTGCTTATTTCGTTTATCACTCTCGTTGTTACGGGATTCGCGCTGAAGTATCCCGAGTCTGTGCTTGGAATGGCATTCGTGAACGAAACGGTTCGGAGCGTAATCCACAGGAGTGCAGGAACGTTGCTCATCCTGGTGTCGCTGTATCACGTTGGGTACGTCGCCGCCGTACGATCTGGCAGGCAGTTTCTGTTTGACATGTTGCCCGAGGCAAAAGACGCACGCGACGTGATCCAGAATATCCGCTACTACCTTGGACTGAGCGCGACCAAACCGGAGTTCAAGCGCTTCAACTACGCGGAAAAGGCGGAGTATTGGGCCCTGGTGTGGGGAACGATCGTAATGGCCGTAACCGGCATGATGCTATGGTTCAAGGTTGCGGTGGGCCATCTATTCCCTCGGTGGTGGCTCGACGTCGCAACCGCCGTTCACTTCTACGAAGCTATCCTGGCGACACTGGCGATTGTCGTGTGGCACTTCTATCAGATTGTCTTTGATCCTGAGGTTTACCCGATGAACTGGGCATGGTGGGATGGGAAGATGTCGGTCGAACATTATGCTGCGGAGCACGGACTGGATAGAAAAACGATAGAAAGTTCTATCGAAGGAGCGGCAGAAAAAGAATAAGTTACGAATCGCGATTGCTGCAGCTCTCGTCTGTGGCAGTCTGCAAAGCGTGATGCGGCTGACGATTCGAGTGTTGTCACTGGTGAGAACTGAATTTTCTGCCAGAGGACGTGTGTAGAGGACATCTTGTGATCGGAGAGAACTCATCGGATCGGGTGAAAGTTATTTCGACCTCGGCAAGAGTGCAAGATGTCTCGGTTGTTCTCGTTGGTTCTGCTGTTTCTCGCTAGTCTGTCCTTCGCCCAGTTTCAGACTGATCCGAACTCCACCACGGTACGCGGAATTGTCGAAGACTCCGATTCGAGTCCCGCCAGTGGAGTCCTGATCGAACTGCGCGCTACACGTTCCGCTGAAGTAGTCGGAAGAGCATACACGCTAACGGATGGCAGCTTTCAAATTTCCGGTCTCCTACCTGGCCAATACATGCTTACCGCGACGGCAGGGACGAATGTCGTCGAGCAGCAGTTGTCGATCGGTCAAAATCCGCCAGACCTAAAAATCACAATGTCGGGCACCAAGTCGCAACATGCCGGTAGTCCGACCGTTTCGGTGACCAACCTCAAGGTTCCTTCTAAGGCAAGGCGCGCTTTCGATGCGGCGAAGCAGTATTTCTACAATAATAAGTTCAAGCAGGCGGCATCAGAGTTGGAGCGGGCCCTGGCTATCGCGCCTCAATTTGCGGACGCGCTCTCATTGCGAGCCGTGCTGCACCTGGCAAATGGCAATCCGAAAATGGCGATGCAGGATGCAAATGAATCGGTAGAGATCGATCCCAAGAACTATTTCGGATACACGGTACTCGGCGCTGCTTACAATGCGAGCGGCCAATTTCTCCTGGCGGCCAATTCCTTGCAGGAAGCCGTGAGGATCGATCCTACTTTTTGGCAGAGCCATTTTGAAATGGCCAAGAGTCTATACGGCCAGAGAAAGTTTGCGTCGGCATTGGCGGAGGTGGATGCGGCGGCGCAGGGCGCGCCGAAAGGTTTCGCGCAGATCCACCTGGTGCGAGGAGCGATTCTGATGGATTTGCACCGTAGTGGCGAAGCGGCCGGAGAATTACAAGAATTTCTGAAGCTCGACCCGAAGAGCCCCGAGGTAGCGAGAGTCCAACAGACGCTCGCAGCTATGAGTCAGTCAACCAGTCAACCAGCGGCTGGTCAGGCGGTAGCCGAGACTCAACCGGCGATGCAGAAGTGACGTCAGCTCGCGGTTGCGGCAGCAAGCGCGACCCTGTGCAGTGGTTCCTGTAAACCAGACATCATCCGCTCGAATCCTTCAAATGTGAGCGACTGCGGGCCGTCGGAAAGTGCCCGCTCAGGACAAGGATGCACTTCGATCATCAGTCCATCGGCGCCGAGAGCGACTGCAGCGCGCGCCATAGGAGGGATGAGGCTGGGGCGACCCGTACCATGAGATGGGTCAGCGATCACGGGTAAATGTGACAGCTCCTTCGCCAGTGCGACCGCGGCGAGGTCGAGGGTGTTGCGTGTTTCAGTCTCGAAGGTGCGAATTCCACGCTCGCAAAGTACAACCTGTGAGTTGCCGCCGGCCAGCAGGTATTCCGCCGCGAGCAACCACTCTTTTACAGTCGCGGAGGGACCGCGTTTCAGCATGATGGGCTTGCGAATGGTTGCGAGCGCCCGCAACAGGGCGAAATTCTGCATATTGCGAGCGCCAATCTGCAGCATGTCGGCATGCTCGCAGATGATGTCCACATCTTCGGTGCTCATCACCTCGGTCACGACGGGAAGTCCGGTTTCTTTGCGCGTGCGATCGAGCAGGCGCAGCGCTTCTGTCCCCAAGCCCTGGAAATCGTACGGGGAGGTACGAGGCTTGTAGGCTCCACCACGGAGCATGCGGGCACCGGCCTTCTTGACCGCCCGCGCCGTCGAAAGGATCTGTTCTTCTGATTCCACCGAGCAAGGTCCGGCGATAACAACAATTTCAGGGCCACCAATGTGCACACCTGCAACGTTCACGATGGTTCTGGACGGATGCACCTGGCGGCTGACGAGCTTGAAGGGCTGTGCGATGGGGACCACGTCTTCTACGCCGGGCGCGGCCTGGAGGGCTTCGATCTCATTGCGGCGGCCGCTACCGACAGCAGCGACAATGGCGCGTTGCGCCCCGCGCGTAATGTGCGCCTGATATCCGGCTTCGCGGATTCGGTCGGCTACGTGTTGGATTTGCTCTTCCGTTGCTCCCTCGGACATGTTGACGATCATTGGCTAGTCTCCTGATTCGGCTCTAAAAAAGCAAAAGCCGCGATCTGATCGCGGCGTCTGATTGCGTTTGCGCTTGGTATTAGAAATTGGACAGGTACCGAGCACGCGCTTTACCAGAGCCGCTGTCCGTAAACCACCAGTAGCGGTAGGTAAAGAAGCTAAATCGATAAGCGTGCGACGGATTCATGGATGAGGGCTACTTTACTTGGCCTGCGGCAGCTTTGTCAAACAGGCCGGGTAAGCGGACGTCACACGACATAGGTGACGCGCGTCACGGACCCATTGTTTGCAGCGTTCTAGGGTAGAAGCGACGGAGCCGGTCAGGAACCGAGGAGTGGGGACATAGCCGGTGTCACGTCAACACGGAGAAATATAGAAATGGCATACGTAATTACCAGCGCTTGTATCAAAGATTCGCTTTGCGTGGACGCGTGTCCTACCGATTGCATTCACCCGAAACAGGATGAACCAAAATTCGCCGAAGCCACCCAGATGTATGTTGACCCGGAGAATTGCATCGACTGCGGCGCCTGTGTGGCGGTGTGCACGTCGAACTCGATTTTCCCGCTTGATGAAGTTCCCGCAGAGATGACGGATGCGGTGGCGAAGAACGCCGCGTTCTACGCGAATTAAGGCACGATCACCGGCGAACTCATCCCATCTAATGACACCGTGCAGGCGCATTGAAGGATGCGCCCTTTTTTCTTTTCGGCCCACAAACGTGATTAAGCTGCTCTTATCTCGAGTGGCCCCTTCCTTGCCTCTTTGTTCCGCGACAGCTTGCGCGTGTGCCCTGGCTCGATAGGCTGAACAGCGAGTCGGAGAACTGGCGTGTGACTTTCACCGGGTGGATCGAATGGGTGAATGGGACGAGATCATCAAAGAGTTTCTGGTCGAGAGCAGTGAGAACCTCGATCAATTAGATCAGGACTTTATAGAACTGGAAAAGAATCCCACGTCCAAGGAACTGCTAGGCCGGATTTTTCGAGCGATTCACACGGTCAAAGGCACCAGCGGGGTACTGGGATTTCCAAAGCTCGAATCGGTCGCGCACGTTGGTGAGAATCTTCTAAGCATGCTCCGCGACGGTGAGCTGCAATTGGATCCGGAACTCACCTCGGCATTGCTGGCGATGGTGGATGCTATCCGCGAGATTCTACGGAGCATTGAGGGATCAGGAGTTGAAGGCGATGGGGATTATTCGGCGCTGGTGGAGCGGCTTACTGCTCTGAAGGCAGCTCGAACAGAGAGCTCGCAGCCAACGGCTGCACCGTCGTCGGTTGCGGCGGCAGAGCCGGCCCCACGGGTTGGCGAGATTCTGGTGAAGGCCGCTGTTGCGGCGCCCGAGCAGATTGAAAAGGCAGTTACCCAGCAGGCAAAAGGAGATCCACGCAAACTAGGAGAGATCCTGGTATCAGAGGGCGCGGTGAAGCCTCGCGATGTTCTAGACGCCTTGCAGGTGCAAGCGGAGAGTTCATCTTCTGTCTCTTCCAGCAGCCTTCGCGTCGACGTGAACCTGCTCGACAAGCTGATGAACCTGGTCGGCGAATTGGTGCTGGCGAGAAATCAGATTTTGCAGTTCACAGCGGGACAGGCTGACACGACATTCTTGAGTACAGCTCAGCGACTGAATCTGATTACCACGGAATTGCAGGAAGGCGTAATGAAGACGCGCATGCAACCGATCGGGAATTTGTGGAACCGACTGCCGCGTGTAGTGCGTGATTTGGCCATGGGACTGGGGAAGAAAGTCCGGGTTGAGATGGACGGCAGCGAAACCGAACTGGACAAGACCATCCTGGAGGCAATCAAAGATCCACTGACGCACATTGTCCGCAACGCCGTCGATCACGGAATTGAGCTGCCCGTAGAACGGACAGCGGCGGGGAAGCCGGAGGAGGGCAGGTTGTGCCTGCACGCCTATCACGAGGGCGGCCAAGTCAATATCGAAATCAGCGACGATGGAGCGGGTATTAATGTCGCGAAGCTCAAGCAGAAGGCGCTGGAAAAAGGACTGATCACCGGAGAAGCCGCTGCGCGCATGCCGGAACGCGAACTTCTAAACCTGATTTTTCTGCCCGGGTTTTCGACCGCGCAACAGGTCACCAATGTTTCAGGCCGCGGCGTCGGCATGGATGTGGTGAAGACCAATATCGAGAAGATCGGTGGCATTGTCGATCTGCACAGCGATACTGGCCAAGGCACCACGATCAAAATCAAAATTCCATTGACGCTCGCCATTATTCCGGCGCTGATTGCCAGCAGCGGCGGCGAACGATTCGCGATTCCGCAGGTCAGCCTGCTGGAACTGGTGAGACTGGAAGGCGAGCAAGCTGCACGCGCGATTGAAAAGTTTCACGGCGCGCCCGTTTACCGTCTCCGCGGCAACCTGTTGCCGCTGGTGTATTTGAATCGGGAACTGAAGGTTAGTAATGACCAAAACGCGCGCAGCGGGATCAACATTGTTGTATTGCAGGCGGATGGCCGACAGTTCGGCCTGGTGGTAGACGAAATCAACGACACTGAAGAGATCGTGGTAAAGCCCCTCGGCAAGCAACTAAAGGGGATCTCGTGCTTTGCAGGTGCGACCATCATGGGCGACGGACGAGTGGCCCTGATTCTCGACGTGATGGGAATCGCGCAGATCGCCAACGTTGTCACGGAAGGCCACGAGCGTGCTCTCCTCGATGCCACCACGAAGCACACGGATAGAGCGCTGGGGCAGGATTCGTGGCTGGTATTCACAGTGGGCGGACAGCGGCGCATGGCGATACCGCTCTCGATGGTGTCTCGCCTGGAAGAGCTTCCTGCCAACACGCTGGAGCACTCGGGCAGTGACCTGGTGGTGCAGTATCGCGGGCAGATCATGCCATTGATCGACGTGGCTGAGAAGTTAAATATCAGGCACCGTAGCGAGGTTCCTGAGACCTTACAAGTGATTGTGTATACCGAAGCTGGACACAGTGTTGGTTTAGTCGTGGATCAGATCGTCGATATTGTGGAGCAGGCGGTAGAGATCGAAGAGAAAGGTGCTGTAGCCGAACTACAGGGTTCCGCGGTGATTCAAGACAAAGTAACTGACCTGCTGAACCTGGGTGCCCTGGTGCGGGGCGCCGCGACGCAGGAGGTGAAGTGATGGCAGCGAGCCAGCAGTTCTGTTCGTTCTTTCTCGACGGCATGTTCTTCGGTGTGGAGGTTGAGAAGGTGCAAGAAGTGATCCGTCCACAGGAGACCACGCGCGTACCGCTGTCTCCGGAGGTGATCGGAGGCTTGATCAACCTGCGTGGGCAGATTGTCACCGCAGTTGACTTGCGCAAGCGTCTTCAACTGCCGGAACGCAACGCGGGTAACGAACCGATGAATGTCGTGGTCCGAACAGAAGAGGGAGCGGTCAGCCTGCTGGTGGATGAGATTGGCGACGTTGTGGAAGTCGAGCAGCAGCAATTCGAGCCTCCACCTGATACGCTGCATGCAACCACTCGCGAGATGATTCGTGGAGCATTCAAGCTGAACGAGAGATTGCTGCTGCTGCTGGATACGGAATCGGTGATCAAGACAGGGTGATCATTCCGCGCCGGAACGCAGGCTTATAGCAATTCGTGCACCGACCGCGTAGGTCGGGCCACGATATCCGGGCGATTCGGCGATGTACTGAAAGTCAGGCGTGAACGCGAGCGTTTTTGAAGTGCGAAGGCGGTAAAAGCTTTCCCAGACGACCTCCTTACCGGTGTAGTCGAGGGTATCGCCGCGGGAACAGGAGAAGCCGGCAGAATCGCCGGTACGAGAGCGAAAGGGCGCACTCCAGAGCAACCCGATCGCGGTTTGCTGAGGCATCGAGCTGAAATTCCGCTCGGATTTGCCCCACTGAAGATAGGCCGCTAGGGACTGCTCTTCCGCGCCACCGTTACGCATGTGACGCCAGAATTTCTGCTCTGCAACAACGTAGACTCCGTCGGAGCCCTTGCGATCTAATCCGTCAAGTGTTGGCATCGATCCAGTCATGCGCCAGAATCCTGCCGAGAGTCGTCCATTCCATCCCTGCGGATTCCAGCCTGTTCCCGCCTCCTGCATCAGGAGAAGACCAGTGCCTTCAATGGGCGCGAAAGCGGCGAAGTTAAGATGAAACTTGTTTGGATGAATTAGCAGTTCGACACCCGGCCGGGTGTCATTGTAGTTAGGCAGAGTAATGAAACTGGGCGTGTAACCTGCCGCTGCATTCAGGAAACTTACTCCGTTCTCAACATAAGCGAAGTCGCGGTTCGCGTCGAGTTTTCCAGCACGGACATGAATTGCAGGCCGGATCGCTTGCTCGAACCACAACTCGGCGAGGAACACTCCAGAATCCGCCTGAAGACTTGAAACCGGCTGTAAAAGCGAGGAAAAGCCATCGGTTGCAGACTGGTTAAGGTGCAGGCTTGCAAAAGCAACGGTTCCCTTCAGTGCTGGGAGAAAGCGGTCCAGCAAGGCGGTGGTACCCAGGTCGATAAAGGCGGGGACGGTTTGTGCCGCGTGTCCCAGATCGCGTCCTAAGAAGGCGTCGATCGAGGCATCGAGCGAGAGGCTGAGACCGCGGCGATCGAGATTGTGAGCGGCATTGGTAAGGGTATTGATTTGGGCGTAAATACAGGACGTAGATAAGAGCAGTAAGGCGCAGATGATCCGAAATACGAACATGAATTCCCCTTGTGTTCCCAAAGGAGGGATCGGCCGAAGTAAGAAGTTTCTGAGATGGTTTGGCAACATCGATGCACGAAAGTAATGGACGTCAGACCGTCCAGGTAAGGATCCGGATCTCGCGTGTGCTCAGGTGCCGCTTTTATCCAGGACCTACAGACGCTGAAAGGAATTGAAGGAGCGATCGGCCAATGTTGAACAACATGAAGCTAGGTACGAAGTTGATCGGGGCGTTCCTGATCGTAGCGGCACTGTGCGCTTTCGTAGGAGTTTTTGGTGCAATGCGCCTCAGCAAAACGGATAAAGCCTATTCAAAAGGCTGGGAAGAGAACAATCAGAACATAACGGCCGTTGCTACGCTCCAAGCTGGTTTTCTCGAAGTACGGTTGAATCTTAACCGGTTGCTCGCGCTGGAGAATGCCGAAAGGCGAGAAGGTTTATTGCGAGATGTGCAAGTTGCGCGAGAGCACATGAAGGATTCGCTGACGAAGTACGAACAGCAGATAGACGGTGACGATACACGGTTTGTTGATAACGATCGCCAAATCTTTGCGACCGTCAAGACGGTCAGCCGCGACTACGAGGAGATGCTCGATCAGGTGATCACGGCGCTCAAGCAGGGCCGCAAAACTGATGCTATCGAGCTATCTGTCGCGGGCAGCACCAAGGGCACAGCAATGCAGGAGGCGCTCGACCGACTCAGCGAACTGAATATCAAGATGGGCCGGCAGCTCACGACCGATCTGACTGAATCGGCTAGTTCGGCGTTCACCACACTCCTCGCAGTGGTTTGTATTTGCGTATTGGTATCCGTTGGACTTGGTGTTGGACTAACGATACTTATAACGCGTCCGATGAAGAAGCTCACGGAAATCTCTGAGCGAGTGGCTGAGGGAGATGTAACCCAAAATATTGACCACCGATCCAATGACGAAGTTGGCCAATTGGCAGAGGCATTCCGGGGAATCATTGCCATGCTGAAGGAGCGAGTGGAGGTGGCTAAAAAGATGTCAGCCGGGGATCTTTCCGTGCAGATAGCACCCAGGTCGGAACGAGACGTACTGGCACTCTCACTGCGAAAGTGTCTGGAGGTGCTGAACGAATTGATGCGGCAGATGGCAAATATGTCGCGTCAACATGATGAAGGCGAGATCGACGCCATGATCGAAGCGCGTACTTTCGAAGGTGACTACCAGAAAGTAGCACAGGGGATCAACAGCATGGTTGCTGGACATATCTCGGTGAAGAAGAAGGCAATGGCATGCATCGCCGAATTTGCACGCGGCAATTTTGAAGCTTCCCTCGAGAGATTCCCGGGCAAAAAGGCGTTTATCAACGAAAATATCGAGCATCTGCGAGCAAACCTGAAGGCTCTGATCAATGATGCCGACATGCTGGTGAAAGCAGCTCTGAATGGGAGTCTTTCAACTCGGGCCGATGCGACGAAACATAGCGGTGATTACCGCAAGATCGTCGAAGGCGTGAACAACACGCTGGATGCGGTTATCAACCCGCTGAACGATTTCGCAAAAGTTCTGGATGCTTTGGCGGGCGGCGATCTCACTGTCACTGCCGAGAAGCAATACGCCGGAGACTTTGAGGAATTCAAGCGCTCGGTGAACACGCTCGCCGTCCAGGTGCGCAACGCGATGCAACAGATCGGGCGTAGCACAGCTGGGCTGGTCGCATCCGCGGAGCAACTTAATCAACTTAGTCAACAAATGACCGCGAATGCAGACGAAACGGCAACGCAGGCAAATGTGGTCTCGGCAGCCAGTGAGCAGGTCAGCAAGAACGTTCAGACGGTTGCCACCGGCGCGGACGAAATGGGAGCCAGCATTAAGGAGATCGCGAAGAATACCAGCGAAGCTACGCGCATCGCGACGGCAGCAGTTTCGACGGCCGAGTCGACCAACGCGACGATTCAGAAGCTCGGACAGAGCAGCGCTGAGATCGGGCAGGTAATTAAAGTCATCACCACGATCGCGCAGCAGACGAATCTGCTCGCCCTAAATGCGACGATCGAAGCGGCGCGGGCCGGCGAAGCGGGTAAGGGTTTCGCTGTGGTTGCCAACGAAGTGAAGGAACTGGCGAAGGAGACGGCGAAGGCGACCGAGGATATCAGCCGTAAGATTGAGACCATCCAGGGTGATACTAAGGAAGCGGTGGATGCTATTGCGCAGATCTCGACGGTGATCAACCAGATCAACGATATTCAAAACACGATTGCCAGCGCCGTGGAAGAACAGACGGCAACCACAAACGAGATCAGCCGGAATCTTGCAGAAGCGGCGAAGGGCGGCGTCGACATTACACGGAATATCACGGGGGTTGCCGAAGCAGCACGCAACACCACTGCGGGAGCGGGCGAAACGCAGAAATCGGCAAAGGGCCTGGAACGGATGGCAGCCGAACTCCAGGACCTGGTTTCACAATTCAAGTGCGAAGGCGAGAGCAAAACCCGCAGCGTGGTTCGCAGCACATCTACGTCCAACCGCAAAGCGAACGGCAGACATATTGAAGCTACGGCGGAGATGGAAGAAGCGGCAGTTCACTAGGGCAATTGCAAAGCGGCGCGTCTTCGGGCGCGCCGCGCCGTACCGTGGCACGCCGGAAAACCCGTATCGTCCCATCAGCGAGTTTTGGGTTTGTTCGAATTCAGCATTCCGGCACTTACAAGCCGGTATGATGGCTCCAACCGTCCGCTGAAGCGGACATGATTCATTCCGATTTCTCTCACATGACTCCGTCCTTGGCTACTTTCAAGCGTCCGCTCAGGCGGACGTGAGCTGCCAACTAGTAGCCCATCGCAACCCTAGCTCCCTAAAGTTCTGAAGCATTCAGCCGAAAGTTAAGGCAGCCACTGGTTTGGCAGCGAGTGTTTATGCGCGCACTAGTTGTAGACGATTCAACGGCGATGCGGTCAGTCCTGCGACTCATCTTCAAGAAGGCCGGTTTTGAAGTACTTGAGGCGGCGAATGGGTACGAGGCCTTGAACAAGCTGACAGAGGACAGCACTCCCGTCGATTTAGCGGTTGTGGATTGGAACATGCCGGTGATGAACGGATACGAACTCGTTACTAAAATTCGTTCCGATGAGCGCTACAACGGTATGCGCATCATGATGGTGACGACAGAATCGGAGATCAGTCATATCCAATCGGTGCTTGCGAAGGGTGCGAACGAGTATGTGATGAAGCCGTTCACTCCTGACACGATCCAGGAAAAGCTACAGATTCTCGGTTTGAGTGCTGGTGCATGAGCCGCAAGCGAATTCTCATTGTCGATGACTCGGTGGTCATCCGTCGCGTACTGCGCGAGGCCTTAACTACCGAGGATGGCATTGATGTTGCCGGTGTGGCTGCGAATGGGCAGATCGCGCTGGCGATGGTCGAGCAGGTCAACCCGGACCTGATTACGCTCGACATCGAAATGCCCGTGATGGATGGACTAGAAACGCTGCGGCAACTCCGTGACCGATATCCCGCAATCCCGGTGATTATGTTCAGTACGCTGACGCAGCGCGGAGCCCTTGCGACACTCGACGCACTCGCGCTAGGAGCTCGCGATTACGTAACCAAGCCAGAAGGGAATACGGTCGCAGCCAGTATTGATCGAATTCGCGCCGAACTGGTTCCGAAGGTCAAAGCATTGTGCATAACGCGATTAGTATCGACGGCAGCGGCCAGGGTGACAACTCCAGTACCGCACGTCCCCAGGGTGAGTCATCGGCCCAATCGAGTTCCCATTGAAGTAGTTGCAATCGGCACATCGACGGGAGGTCCGAACGCGTTGGCGAAAGTTATCCCATGCATCCCGGCGGACTTCCCGGTGCCGGTTGTCGTGGTACAGCATATGCCGCCAACGTTTACGCGTTTCTTTGCACAGAGACTCGCCTCAGCTGCCCAAGTTCCGGTACGGGAATGCAGTGGGCAGGAAGTTCTTGCTCCAGGCGAGGTGTGGATCGCCCCCGGCGACTTTCACATGATCGTCCGGCGTGAAAGTGTGCGCATGCGTTTGGCTACAACCAAACAAGCTGCTGAAAACTCCTGCCGTCCATCGGTCGACGTACTCTTCCGTTCAGTGGCTGAAATGTATGGCCCGGCAGTGTTGGCCGTAGTGATGACGGGGATGGGGCAGGATGGGCTGCGCGGATCGGAAATGATCAGGGAAGCGGGTGGCCAGATCATGGTGCAGGACGAAGCAACGTCGGTGGTTTGGGGAATGCCGGGATTCGTAGCGCAAGCAGGTCTTGCAGATGCTGTGTTGCCGCTGGATCAAATTGGCCCGGAACTGGTTCGCAAAGTAGTGCAATCGCAGTTGTCACAGGTATCGGCAGGACTGTAACCATGGGTCTGGGCAGTGTTGATTTCGACTATCTCCGCAACCTGGTGCGCACACATACAGCCATCGTCATCGACGACGGTAAAGAGTATCTTGCGGAAGCACGGCTCAGCCCTTTGTTGCGCAAGGAAGGTTTCTCATCTGTTCCGGAACTGCTGCAGTCGATGCGTGTGAAGAGCTTCAGTCCGCTGCACCGGCGAGTCCTGGATGCGATGACGAATAACGAGACGTGGTTTTTTCGCGATCTCGTCCCATTCGAAGCGTTACGCCGGAAGGTCATTCCTGAAGTGATCCAGACACGAGGCTTGAGCCGCCGCCTGAACATTTGGAGCGCGGCATCCTCCAGCGGCCAGGAAGCATACAGCACGCTGATCCTACTGCATGACAACTTTCCCGAACTGAATCACTGGCAAGTGAGCATCCTCGCGACCGACTATTCGCAAGCGATGGTCGACCGCGTGAAAGTGGGCCGCTACAGCCAGTTGGAAGTGAATCGTGGCTTGCCGATCACGGCACTGGCGAAGCACTTTGTGCAGCATGGGCTGGAATGGGAGATCGCTCCCCGTTTTCGCAACATGGTGGATTGTCGTCTGATGAACCTTGCTGAAACGTGGCCGGAATTTCCGGAGCCAGACATCATTTTTCTGCGGAATGTGCTGATCTACTTTGACGTCCAGACGAAGGCGGACATCCTTGCGAGGGTGCATCGACGATTGCGTCCCGATGGGTACCTATTTCTGGGAGGCGCTGAAACCACAATGGGTCTGAGCGATGCGTTCGAGCGAGTCCCATTTGAAAAGACTGCTTACTATCGGCCCAAGGGGGTAAATCATGTCAGTTAGCGAAGAACAGATTCAGCAGGTGACGGAGCAGATTTGGAGCAGCATGCTGGAGTTGCACCCCTGTCCGATTGCCGTGGAGTCGGGGCCAGGCCAACAGGAACCCGGGATAGGTGCTTCCGTTCAGATTACAGGCGGATGGGAAGGAGCCGTGCGCATCGACTCTTCGATGTCCCTGGCAAGAATGGCGGCCGCTAGGTTCGTCGGAAGAGAACCCGAACAGGTGTCAATCGAGCAGATTCGTGATGCGATCGGCGAACTCGCGAACATGAGCGCCGGAATGATTAAGAATCTATTGCCTGGTCCTTCATACTTGTCCTTGCCGTCG